>Ga0209697_10000141_pt1 | contig 110830 bp, 93 predicted proteins | sample AliMusrvi5mmetaG_FD_184115 | JGI IMG/M metagenome (GOLD analysis project Ga0209697, IMG submission 184115) | Freshwater lake bacterial and archeal communities from Alinen Mustajarvi, Finland, to study Microbial Dark Matter (Phase II) - Alinen... | ecosystem: Environmental > Aquatic >... | reverse complement strand
CCAACCTGTGCATTCATGTTGGCACCGTCCATGTAGACCTGGCCACCATTCTGGTGGATGATGTCACACATTTCGACGATGGAAGCTTCAAAAACACCGTGGGTAGAGGGATAGGTCACCATAAATCCGGCAAGATTATCCTTGTATTCCTCTGCACGTGCTTTCAACTCCTCCACGTTGATGTTTCCATTTTCGTCACATCCAACCACAACCACCTTGTTTCCTGCCATCACGGCGCTGGCCGGATTGGTTCCGTGTGCGGAGGAGGGTATCAGCACCACGTTTCGGTGACCCTCTCCCCTGCTCTTGTGGTAGTCGCGGATCACGAGAAGTCCGGCATATTCGCCGGCGGCACCCGAGTTGGGCATAAAGGAGATATCCGCAAATCCAGTAATTTCCGAGAGATCCCTCCGCATCTCTTCCATCATTTCGTGGTACCCCATCGCCTGATTTTTAGGGACATACGGGTGTATGCCGCTAAATTCGATCCAGCTGAGCGGAAGCATTTCTGTAGCGGCATTGAGTTTCATGGTGCAAGATCCAAGGGAGATCATGGAATGAACCAGTGAAATATCCTTCTTCTCCAGCCTTTTGATGTAACGGGCCATCTCCGTTTCGGAACGGTATTTGCTAAAAACCTCCTGTTTGAGGAAATTCGATTTTCTGCAAAAATGTTCGGGGATGGTTATGGTTTCCGGAAATGCCACAACCGTAGGAACCTGCTTGTTGGCCGCCTTTGCAAAGACTTCCAGAATCCAGTTGATATCTTCGAGGTTGGTGGTTTCATCGATGCTGATACCTACCTCCCCACTTTCAAAATACCTGAAGTTCATCTCCAGGGCAACAGACAACCACTCGATGTCCTCTTTTTTTACATGCCGGGGCATGGTGATCTTGAGGGTATCAAAGAATCCGTCCGTATCGCAGGTATACCCCAGTTTAACCACCTCCGTTGCAATCAGGGCGGCAATACTGTGTACCCGCTCCGCGATGTTACGGATTCCCTCCGGTCCGTGGTAAATGGCATACATACCGGCCATAGTGGCCAGCAATCCTTGTGAAGTGCAAATATTGGAGGTCGCCTTCTCCCGCTTGATATGTTGTTCACGGGTCTGAAGTGCCAGGCGAAGGGCCGGTTTTCCGTTGGAATCTTTTGACACCCCGATGATCCTGCCGGGAAGGTCCCTTTTGTAGGCTTCCCGCGTAGCAAAATAGGCAGCCGACGGTCCTCCATACCCCATGGGTACGCCAAACCGTTGGGTGGAACCAAAGACGATATCGGCCCCCCATTCGCCGGGAGGAGTCAGGAGTGCCAGGGAGAGCAGATCGGCGGCAACCGCTATCTTTACGCCAGCTGCCTGAATCATTTCCGTAAAACCCGCATAACATTCGATGACCCCGTCAGAATTGGGGTATTGGATGATGGCTCCAAACCATTTTTCATTCACTGTTGCCTTTCTAAAATCACCCACTTCCAAGACAATCCCGAGCGGTTCCGCCCTGGTAAATAGCACATCCAGCGTTTGAGGCCAAACTTTTTCGTCCACGAAACAGACGTTGGCGCCTGCCTTCTCCTGTGCCCTGGAGCGAAGGGCAAACATCATGTGGAGTGCCTCGGCAGCAGCCGTGGCTTCATCCAGCAAGGAGGCGTTGGCCAAGGGCATGGCAGTCATTTCACACACCATGGTCTGAAAATTCAGCAATGCCTCGAGCCGGCCCTGGGATATTTCGGCCTGATAAGGAGTGTAGGAGGTGTACCAGGCCGGATTTTCAAGAATATTGCGCAAAATAACCGCTGGAGTGATGGTATCGTACCATCCCATTCCGATATAGGTATTGAAAACTTTGTTTTTGGAGGCCAGATGTAAAATTCTTCTGTAATACTCCCGCTCCGTCAAACCATTGGGCAGGTTGAGTGGTTTCTCCAGCCGGATGTTGGATGGGACCGTCTGGTTTATCAGCTCTTCCAGAGATGATACGCCAATCACATCAAGCATTTCCCTGATATCCTTTTCTCTGGGACCAATGTGTCTGGTTACAAATTTGTCGTTTGCCATTGCTAATATTTTAAGATTTGTGTTTAGATGTAGTAGCTAACCAGAGTGACTAAAGTGACTAAAGTGAGCTAAAGTTAAGGGAAACAGGAACAAAACGCTTGTAAAAAAGAGTACCTGATTCTGTTAACTTGAAGGGTGAAAAATAACAAAAACGTTCTGAAGCAAAAAGAACTTTCGTCACAATCGCAGCTTACTGCAGAAAAGGGTTGTATCGCCGTTCCTTACCAAGGTTGGTTTCGTTTCCATGACCCGAATAAACAATCACCTCATCGCCGAGGGGGAGCAATTTTGATTTGATTCCCGAAATCAACTGGTTGTGATCTCCTCCCGGCAGATCTGTCCTGCCGACTGATCCTTCAAACAGGATGTCACCCACCACAAGAAACTTGTCTGCTTCTGCATAAAAGGCCACGCTGCCAGGCGAATGGCCTGGTACGTGAATCCCCTTCAAACTGGAATTTCCGAAGTAGATTATCTCCGTCAAAAGCAAATCTACAGCCGTATCCGGACTTGGCATATGGATGCCAAACATCAGCGCATGTTGTTTGGCGTCAACGACCAGTGGCAAGTCATCCGGGTGAATTTTGCACTTCAGTTTCCATTTGGCTGATGCAAAATTATTGCCCATCAGATGGTCAAAATGGCCATGCGTATTGTATATACCAACCACCTCAAGTCCCTGGTCCGTAATAAAATTGCCCAGTTGTTCTTCCTCCGTACCTATGGAGCAGGCAGGATCTATGATAATTGCCTCATTCGTTTCGTCCCAAAGCAGATAGGCATTGACGCCAACCGGATTGAAAGTGAATTTGCGTAGATGGATCATTATCTTGTATTAAATTATTTGTTTGAATTCCTTGCTCTGACCAGATTTTTCTGCTCTGCAAATGTCAGCTATCTCAATTGATCAGACACTCCTGGTAACATTGGAACAAACACAAAATTGCCTGCCTCCAGTTCCGTATATTCATTTTCTGTTACCCTCTCCACTATTTTCATCACCTGATGCAAACGGTCTCCTACCGGGATAACCATTTTGCCTCCAACAACGAGTTGCTCCTTCAATTTCTCCGGGACTGATTCGGCCCCGGCGGTGACGATGATCTTGTCGAACGGACCGTAGGTAGGAAGTCCCTGGTAACCATCGCCATAAAAAAACTGAGGATGATAGCCAAGTCTGGGTAGCAACAGGCGCGAAAAATCATAGAGCGCCCGCTGCCGCTCGATAGTGAACAGGGTTACTCCCATTTCGCACAACACGGCAGCCTGATAACCGGAACCGGTACCCACTTCCAGAACTTTGTCGGATCGCTTAATCTGCAGTATTTCTGTTTGAAAGGCTACCGTGTAGGGTTGGGAGATGGTCTGACCCGCAGAGATGGGAAATGCTTTATCGACATAGGCAAATCCGAGAAAACTGTTATCCATGAAAAGATGCCGGGGGACTTTACCCATCGCCAAAAGAACGGTCTCGTCGACAATTCCTTTCTGCCTGATTTCTTCTACCAATCTTTTTCGCAATCCCTTGTGTCTGAAATTATCTTCCAATGGAGGTAATTTTTGTGGTATGTGACAAAATTACCATTCTCTCCGGGTTTTTCAACACCGAAAAGTTGATAAATAAAAGCGGAGCAAAGTAACTTATGGCAGGTAAAAAACTACATTTACAACATATGTTACACGGAGTCCTACTATTTCCCGGAGTGCCGGATGATTCTTTCCTCCACTCACTACATTCCATCAAAGGAGTGAAGTGGGAGGCATTGGTTTCCAGCCGGAATGTAGATTATACAAAAATTTCCAGGGAATTCATTCCTGTACATTGTAACATGATCAACATCTTCGATCCGGATTTTACTACTTTCGGATTTCTCTCCGGATTGGTGAGAAGTGGATGCCACCTCTTCCTTCCTGAGAAACAACAAATGAACTCAGCAGAGCGGATGAACCTGATTCAATTGGCGGAAGAGGGGAATTCCCTGATACAAATTCGCAATGACCTGCTCTTTCACCCCTCCTTCTTAGAATATGATCAACTCGAAAATGATTCTAAACTCATTGAAATTCATCAAATTGCCCCAAATAGGCCCGATGCCCTTCAGGAAATTCTTTACAGCAATTTATTGATGATCCTGAGACTGGTTAATTCTGATCCATCCCACATCAGTGTTTGCGCCATCCCGAACTCTGTTTATCCGCCCAATCTTGTGAATCTGCACTTTAAATTCAACAACGGATCTGCGGCCACACTCACAATTTCCTTCACCGGAAGGAAAAAAGAGCACCGCTTGTCGGTTTATGGTTCCGGAGGAGTGATCAATTACAATTTTGAAGGGAAAATTCACGTTCCTCCGGTTTTGAGTCCCGGATACAAAAACAGCCAAACTTTCGGAAATAATTTGCTAATCAAGCAGATAACCTATTTCGCCGATTGCATTTTAAAGAAAGATTGCAAACGATTTGTGCTGAACGATGAAGCGAAGACTTTCCGTCTCATCGAAAAAATAAATCAGAAGCTGGAATACAGTTCGGTACTCAATTAAATTCACTGTTCAAATCAAACCCAAATCTATCTGTCCGATGATGTACTCGATGATCCGGTCTTCGGTGACAGGGTCGTACTGTGCCTTGAGGTCATGCCCAAACAACTTAGCCACGGATTGCCAGAAAAAGGCAGAGAATCCGCCCTTAAATTCCTTGATGATTTCGTAGGAGGAGTTTCCGGTCTCCCTGTCGAGTAGTTTAATCAGAATGCGTCCCTCCGAGACCTTCATCCGTCTGAGTTCATCCTCAAACTCCAGAAAAAGCTGCTTCTCAACTGCCTTGACATAATTCCGGCGTTCCCGTTCCGATTTAAAGGAGGAGTATACCTTGTTGTATTCAGCCAATTTAATGGCAGCCACCTTCGCAATGGGATAAACTTTTTTGACTTTAAGCTCAAGAAGGGTATATTCGTGCAATTGGCGGGGGGTCATATCCTTTTTATCCGGAAAAATGTCGACCGGTTTGAGGTAAAAATGGAGGGAAGTATCCGCTGGAACCGAACCCTCTTTACCCGTTGGCACAGGTTTGACTTCACCAGTTTGGGAAAATGCCAGAACAGGTAAGATTAGCAGAAAGCATAGGAAACGCCATTTTTGACCCATTGAACCCAATTTGGGTACAAATTTACGAAAGGAATCCCCGATCCAACAAATTTTGATTCGCTAATAATGACTTATTAACATTCTTTGCCTATCCAAAATCCATATCTTTGTATGGAAAACAGCAACCAACAAGATCTTACCCATTCTGTATGAACAAATTCAATGTAAACGTCAACTCTGAAATTGGCGAACTGGAGGGAGTTATTCTTCATTCTCCCGGACCGGAAGTAGAAAACATGACCCCCGAAAATGCAGAAAGGGCACTGTATAGCGATATTTTGAATCTCTCTGTCGCATCCAAAGAGTATTTTGAGCTGAAAGAGGTCCTGAATAAAGTGACGAAGACCTACGAAATCAAACAACTTCTCACAGAAACGCTTGCCAACAATGCCTCCAAAGAGTCGTTGATCAGAAATGTCTGCAAACAAGAGAGCGCCTATGATGAACTCGATCTCTTGCTCAGCCTGTCACCACAAATCCTGGCAAAACAATTGATTGAGGGAGTTGTACTGAACCGCGACAACCTGACGAAATTTCTAAGCAACGAAAGATATTCCATGCGCCCGCTGCACAATTTTCTCTTCACGCGGGATGCTGCCATCTCCATGGGAAATGAGGTGCTGATTGGCCGGATGGCCAGCAAAGTCAGGGAACGGGAAACTTTGATTATGGAGGCCATTTTCAGGGACCATCCGGACTTCGGCGTGAATACCATCAATCCGGAACGGGTAGCCGGTGGCAGAAACAACTTTAAAAATGCCACCATTGAGGGCGGTGATGTGGAGATAGCGAATGATCAGATTATCCTGGTAGGTAGTGGAGCAAGAACTTCCACGGAAGGGATTGATTTATTGACAGAAATCCTTCGGGATAAAAAAGAGGGGACCAAATACCTGATTGTTCAGGAACTTCCAAGAACCCCTGAATCATTCATTCATCTTGACATGACCTTCACCTTCCTCGACAAGAATGCCTGCATGGTCTACGAACCGTTGATCCTGAAAAAAACCAAGTTTCATACCATCAAGATTACCATCGACAATGGCAAGGTGACCTCCATTCACGAAGAGCCAAGCCTGCTGAAAGCGCTGGAACGCTGCGGCATGGAACTGGCTCCCATCAACTGTGGGGGCCACGGCGATCCCTGGATCATGGAGCGGGAACAGTGGCACAGCGGAGCCAATTTCTTCGCGATCGCACCCGGAAAGGTGATTGGTTACGAACGGAATGAAAAGACTCTGGAAGAGATGAACCGGCATGGATTCGAAATCATAAAGGCCATCGATGTCATAGAGAACCGGGTGAACATCGATGACTACAAACGTGCCGTCATTACCATTGCAGGATCTGAACTGGCCCGTGGAGGCGGAGGGGCGCGGTGCATGACCATGCCCGTCAAAAGAAAAAATATCAACTGGTAGCCTGAATGAGAAAACTCGAGAACAGCGAACTTTCGCGGCCTAGCACGGAAGAATTTAAACATCTGACCAAGATGCCCCTGGTGGTGGTGCTCGACAATGTTCGCAGTTGCCACAACATCGGTTCGGTATTTCGTACCTCCGATGCGCTGTTGGTGGAGAAAATTTACCTGTGCGGGATCACCTCCACACCACCCGACAAGGAGATCCGCAAGACTGCACTGGGAGCAGAAAACAGTGTCGCCTGGGAATACCACACTTCCACTTCAGAAATCGTTTCAACCCTGAAAGCGCAGGGTTACCTCGTCGTAGCCATTGAGCAGGTTGAAAAAAGCATCAGCCTGGAAAATTATGTGCCACCGGAAAACATCAAACTGGCACTTGTCTTTGGAAATGAAGTGAAAGGAGTTCAGCAGGAAGTGGTGGATGTTTGCGACTTTGCCTTGGAAATACCGCAGTACGGCACCAAACATTCGTTTAACATTTCCGTGAGCGTGGGGATCGTTTTGTGGGACCTTTGCAATAAAATAAGAAAAAGCTAATTGACCCGATCGGATTTCTAAAACCTAAATGAAAAAGTAAACATACATAGGCCCTCTTTCAAAAAACCGTCCAACGAAAAAAGAATTAAGGAGGCCAACTATGGATAAACAATACAACCCCGATGGCTTTATTCCCAAACATGGTGGTTACGAGCGATTGATAACCTACCAAAAAATGGATCGAAAACCCTGATCCAGAAGTATCGGCCAATCTGATGATCGGCTTGATCAATTTAACCTCTTTTTTGCTCGCCAAACAGATCAAAACATTGGAACAGGAATTTTTGGAGGAAGGCGGACTCAGAGAGAGAATGTCACAGGCACGGATAGAGATCAGGCGAAAACAAAGATAAAATGGGGCAAGTAAGACAATATGATTAATTTAGGAGATAAATATCCTGAAATAGCACTAAATGACCAATAAATTACCGGCAAATACAGAAGAGAACGAGAACTTAACCAAGGAGTTGACCCAACTCCATTTGGAATTTTTAGACCTGTTTACCAGGCACAAGGAGATGGTTGAAAATGAGACGGTCCTTCTCACCTCCCTCTATCTCGAAAAATTGGGGCATCTTCAGCTTGAGCTGCTTGAAAAGCAAACAGATGCATCAAGGCTTAAAATGAAAATGAATCTGATTCAGGCAGCTATCAACCGGAACGAAAAGCCAGACCTGAGAGCCATCGAATATATTCTGAATGAACGTTTGCAAAAATATTACTTGCAAATAGAAGCACAATCGGCGAAATTGGATCAGGCCAGGAAGGTGCTGACTCATCTGATCCCGCCGGAAGAGTCGGCAAAACTGAGAGAAACATTCAGAGTCCTGTGTAAGCGACTGCATCCTGATCTGCATCCAAACCAAACGGAAGAGGAGAAGGATCTCTTTATCAAAGTGAAGGCCGCTTACGACTTACAGCGATTGAATGATTTACAGCAAATATTGCTCTATCTGGATGATTCAACCATTGAAAGGCTTGCCCTCGTTTCGGGGAGTGAAAAAATGGAGCGCATTGAACATTTGAAAGCTACTATTTTAGCCTTAAAGGAAAAAATTGACCTGCTTAAGCTAAGCTTTCCTTTCAATGTGGAGGCGATGTTAAACGATGATCCGCAAATTTTGCAGCTGCAGGAGGAGTTGCGGAATCAGATTAAAATGGCTGAGGAAGAGCATGCAAATTATACCAACATCTTAACTTTAATGACAGATGAATGATTCCATCCTCCCGGTAACACCCGGATTACTGGCTTTGTTAAGCCAGCCAAATACGGGTGTTTCACCCTTCACCCAGGAAATATTTTTATTGGAAATTGTAGTGGCTGGAACAAGTTTCTGCAAAGAAGCAGCCACCATCGAACCCCTGATTGTCCCTGAAAAAGTATTGAATATGAAAAGGGAACCAGACAATCAGTTCGATCAGTTTGCCATCGCCATCTACTGTGACAACATCCGGCTTGGTTTTGTACCCGCAGATATGAACCTGGTTTGTTCGAGGCTGATGGATGCCGGAAAATTATTCTTCTGCAGGGTTGTTTCCAAAGTCTGGAAAAACAATTGGTTAAAAATCAATGCCAATATCTACATGGTAGAGTAATAATCGGAAGTTTCCTAACTGAAATAGGATCCCATCTATCGCATTTGTCTTTGCCCTTTTGCCATAAAATAGCACCGGATCAATTTCAATTTGAAGATTTGAAATTCAGGATCTTGAATGACCTCCACGGAAGTGGATATCAGAACTGAAAAATTGCGCAAAAACCTTCCGGTTCATGTTTGATTATTTTTTTTTATTTTTGCCTCCCTATGACCATAACTATCAGAAAAGTAGAAAACAAAAAAGACCTTCGTCTTTTTATTCATCTTCCTGCAGAAATTCACAAGGACCATCCGAATTGGGTACCACCGCTTTACATGGATGAATGGGAGTATTTCAATCCAAAAAAGAACATTCTGTTTGAACATTGTGAATACGTACTGCTGCTAGCTTTCAGGGGTGAAAAGTGCGTAGGCCGCTGCATGGGGCTTATCAGCAAAATTTACAACGAATCGCACAACGAGAATCACGTGCGTTTTTCGAACCTTGAAACCTGGAATGATCCGGAGGTGTTTAATGCGCTTATCGACTACGTAGCAGAATGGGGAAAATCCCTTGGAATGGTACAACTTGTTGGCCCGTTGGCATTTTCAGACAAAGATCCGCAGGGATTCCTGATTGAAGGATTCGATAAACCCGTTGTCATTGCCTCCAACTGCAATTTCCCATACATGGTGGATCTGTCAGAGGGGGCAGGTTTTACCAAGAAGGTGGATTGTGTGGTCTACCAGATTCCAATTCCGGACGAGATTCCTCCGCTTCACCAGAAGATTTTGGAACGTGCGGAAAAACAGAATACCAACCTCCGACTACTTCAGTTTACTTCGAGGCGCAAAATCAAACCATTGGTTAGACCGGTATTGCAACTGGTGAATGACACCTTCGGTGATATTTATGGATTTGTCCCTTTCAACGAAAAGGAGATGGATGATTTTGCCAATAAATATCTCTTTCTCATCAATCCCAGGTATGTTAAACTGATCGTCAATGAGAAGGACGAAATTATTGCCATGTTTATTGCGATGGCTGATATCAGCGAAGGAATCAAGAAGTCAAAGGGGTACCTCTTTCCTTTTGGAATTTTCCAGATTTTTGCCGCTGCCCGCAAAACCAAACAGATTAACTTGCTGCTTGGAGCCATCGACCCCCGTTACCAGGGGCGCGGACTGGATGTCTGGATGGGACTCAGTCTGGTCAAGTCTGCCAGGGAAACCGGAAAGATGGTGATGGATTCCCACCTTGAACTAGAGACCAACACCAAGGTTCGCGCCGAAATGGAGAAATTTGGCGGAAAAGTCTACAAAAAATTCAGAATTTATCAACGGGATATTATCTGACCTCAAAATGATAGTTTCCTGATCCGATCAGATACACTTCGAAATCATCCGTTTTTCCAATTCGGGTGATTTCTTTTTTTTGGACTACCGGTACCCCGGATTCATATACCTTCGAACGCTTCATTACTGGAATCCATACCTCCGACTGACAATTGAACGGCACTTCCACCTGCATCTTCAGGGTACTGTTTGTTCTTTCCCAACCGGAAGCAACAGTGCCCCGGACGGTTTGGAGGGAACAATTTGCGCTGTTTAAACCATCCGCCAAATAGGGATGAATGATAGTTTTTGCATAGGCGGGAAACTCCTCCAAAAGTTTGATGCCCGTAAGCGTCTTGTAAAACCAGCTGTCGATACTTCCCATCATCACGTGGTTGTGTGATTGCTTCAGGGTCCAGAATTCGCACAAGGTATTGTATTTTTTCATCATCTCCTCCCATCCCGGGTATCCCTTGAAATTGACCAGTTTCCAGGCTACATCCGATCTTCCTGCTGAAGAGAGTGCCTCCGGCAGGTATTTCGTACCCAACACACCTGTCGTAAGATGACCACTGTCAGAAACAAGAATTTGATTGACTAGATTTTCCAGTATCTGTTTTCGCCTTTCTTCCGGTACGAGTCCCAAGTAAAGTGGAAAAGCATTGGCCATCTGACTTCCATCGTTGTAGTTATTTCCAGTGGCGTGAAAATAATGAAAGTTATAGGCTTCCTTGATCCTGGATGCCATCTCTGCATAATATCCCGAATCTTCTGGATGTCCGGCTATTCCAGCCATTTTGGTAAGGAGCTGTGCGTCGAGGTAAAAATAGGCAGTTGGGACCGATTCCGGATCTCCCTCCTTCCAATCTTTTGCCCTGCTGCCCCAGTCGCCGATCCAGCCCTTGGGCAGAATTAACTCTTTGCTACTAGCAACTAAATGATTAAAATAGCGAGCCATCGTTTCGTAATGGTCGCGAATCAATTGTTTGTCCCCATAAACCCGGTAACAATCCCAGATCATGGTCAGGTAACTGCTGCTCCATTCTACCCCGTCATCCTTGATGTACGGACGTGGTGAGATGATGGGAAGGTCACCGGTGCTGTCCTGATTTGCCTTGATTCCGCTGAACCAGTTCCGGTAAAAATGAGCCATGTTGAAATTGAAAAGCGCCTCTTCGGAGGTAACCTGGGCATCTCCCATCCAACCGAGTCGTTCATCCCTTTGCGGACAGTCCATCGGGTAACCCATCATGTTGCTTTTCTGGGACCAGAGGGTCGCCCTGTGAATCTTGTTGACCAGTTCATTGTCACAGCTAAAGCTCCCGGCGGGCCGGTTGTCGGAATGGACCACGCATCCTTCTGCTTTCAGTATCTCCGGAAGGGGCTGATCCGAGGAGACCTCTGCATATTGAAAACCAAAGAAGGTAAAATGGGGTTCGTAAACCTCTACGCCTCCGCCTTTCAAAACATATTCAGCGGTAGCTCGGGCATTTTCATTGCAGGTTACGTCAAGATTTCCGGCACCATCCAGCTCTTCGGAATATCTGATACGAATCTTTGTGCCCCGCTTTCCTTTCAGGGTAAGTGAGCTCCAACCGGCAAAATTCTGTCCAAAATCGATGATTTTTACATTTAACTTTGGTTCTATAACTTGTTTCGCGGGGATCCGCTCAACCACCCTTATTGGAGGCATATCGTTGGCAACTAGTTCACCTGTTGGTGGTTCAGAAATCACTGCCTGTTTCCAGGAGCTGTCATCGAAGTTGGCCGATGTCCAACCTTTCTCCTCCAGAGTCGCATCATATACCTCTCCGTCATAAATGCAATTGAACAGGGAGGGGCCGGGAGCCATTTTCCAGTGCTCATCCGTTCCAATCACTACTTTGGTGCCGTTTTCATACACCACCTCCAACCGGAGAATCGCCTTTTTGTAGCCAAACCACTGCATCCGATACTCCTGCCACCATTTTTTATAAGGACTGAACCAACCGTTCCCGAGATGGATGCCAATGGTATTTTTCCCTGCGACCAATTGCTCTGTTACATCGAGATGATCATACAATATTTGCTTGTGATAAGGAGTTTTGGCCGGCGAGAGCACCTGGTCGCCCGTTCTGCGTCCATTGATGTAAAGTTCATATAGTCCTAGTCCGGTGACAAAAGCCGTGGCTGAGCGAACTTTTCCTGTAAGTTGGAACGTGTGCCTAAGGAGCAGGGATCTGCCATTTTGGTGGATGGAGTCACCGCTTTTCCCCTCCTCTTTGGCCCCTGAGAAAAAGCCTTTGGCGGGTAAATGTTCGTTGCCTTCGCCTGCCCCGATCCATTTGGCACTCCATTTTCCGTTTTCAGGTACCACGGAGGATTGCCTCTCAACCCTGCTCTGCACAACTTGGTTGTGGTTGTCCCAAACAGTGATTCGATAGAAAAAGGGAGTGTGGCAAAGATCGGCAGGGCTCTCAAAAGGGACATTCAAGGTTTCACCCGACCATACTTTTCCGGAACTCCAGGAACCAGATCCCTCTATATCAATATTTTCAAGCGAATTGGCCACCTCGATCCGATAGGCTATCTGAGTCGAACCGCGTTGCCTTGCAGAGACGATCCAGCTGAAGCGGGGAACAGATCTCTCCCTGGAGAAGGTCAGTTCATGGACATCGCATGAAATACTTGATATTTGTAATGATTCTAAATTCACTTTTTGACCATTCAAATAGCCCGAAAAAGCCATAAAAAAGAGTAGAATCGGTATCGCATTTTTCATTTAATCACTTAATTCATAAGAATTTAATAAACATCAAGCTTTCTCCTTCAGGAGGGGTTAAGATAATGGTAATTCAACGATTCGAAAAAAGGAAGGAAATAGTTAAATTTAAAATAATTATTAAATTTGACCAACGAATTCAATCAACTTTTTAAACCAAACTGACGCGGATTTTTCCCATCAGGCATCACAACAAAGGTAAGTGAATGGTTGTCCGAAGTAATGTAACGGGCATACCAAAGGTGAGCATAAAAGTTAATGACAGATACATGAACATACTTTTTTTCCTGATAGGTGTAAGCTTGTTTGCCGCACTTATTTTTTTGGCTATGTTCATTTGGGCGGTAAAGAGTGGGCAGTACGAAGATAATTATACCCCATCTATCCGCATTTTGTTTGATGAAGAGGAAGAACTGGAAGAGAAAAAAGATTAATTAACCAAATAGCATTCTGATTTAACTACTTATGGAAGTTCAAAAATTTAATTACGACAATGCGTTGGTGAGGAATTTTATCTTCGCAACGCTGGTTTGGGGGGCAGTCGCCCTTTTGGTAGGACTGGTTATCGCCCTTCAACTTGCATTCCCGGTTCTCAACTTCGGATTGGAGTTTACCTCCTTTGGAAGGGTTAGGCCGGTGCATACCAATGCGGTCATCTTTGCCTTCATTGGGAATGCGATGTTTGCCGGAACTTATTACTCCCTGCAGAGAGTACTGAAGGCGAGATTGTTTAATGATTTGCTCGGAAAAATTCATTTCTGGTTGTGGCAATTCATTATTTTGTGCGCTGCCGTCACGCTCCTTGCAGGATTTACTACCGGGAAAGAGTATGCCGAGCTCGAATGGCCGATCGACCTGATGATCGCTGTCGCCTGGTTGTCGTTTGGTGCCAACATGATTGGTACTGTCATCAAAAGACGTGAAAAACACATTTATGCGGCAGTTTGGTGGTACCTCGCCACCTTCATAGGGGTGACCATTCTTCACGTGGTCAATTCCATTGAACTTCCTGTCTCCCTTCTCAAGAGCTATCCGGTTTATGCTGGGGCTCAGGATGCAGTCGTACAGTGGTGGTATGGTCACAATGCCGTTGCCTTCTTTTTGACAACCCCATTTTTGGGACTGATGTATTACTACCTGCCCAAAGCCTCCGGTCGGCCAATCTATTCTTATCAACTTTCTATCATCCACTTCTGGTCACTGATATTCCTGTATATGTGGGCGGGACCTCACCACCTTTTATTCCAGGCCCTACCAGACTGGGTTCAGGCATTGGGTGTTACTTTCTCAATTATGCTGATTGCCCCTTCCTGGGGTGGTATGATCAACGGATTGATGACCCTGCGCGGTGCTTGGGATAAGGTAAGGGAAGATCCTGCCTTGAAATTCATGGTCATCGCCATCACGGCCTATGGTATGGCTACCTTCGAAGGACCAATGATGTCACTCAAGAGTGTCAACGCCATCAGTCACTTCACCGACTGGACCATCGCGCATACTCATATTGCAGGCATGGCCTGGAACGGTGGGATGATTTTCGGGATGTTCTACTGGCTGATTCCAAAACTCTTTAAGACTCCCCTTCACTCCAAAAAGCTGGCCAATACTCACTTCTGGATTGCAACCCTGGGTATTCTCCTTTTTGCCATTCCATTGTACTGGGCTGCCATCACCCAATGGCTAATGCTGAGAGAATATACCCCTGACGGACTGTTGGCCTATCCGATCTTCATGGAAACGACCATCCGCATCCTGCCCATGTACCACATCCGCATCCTCGGCGGAGCGCTCTATTTCACAGGATACATTATTTTCCTTATCAACATGATCAGGACCATTGCTGCAGGTCAAATCGTTGCCAACGAGGCTGCTGAGGCCCCTGCCCTGGTCAATACGCAAACAAGATCCGAAACCGGCGAAACACCTCATCGCTGGCTCGAAAGAAAAGGAGTTCGCCTGGCCATATTTATGTTCATCGCGCTTTCGATTGGAGGAATCGTTGAAATCATTCCCATGATGAAGGTTCAATCCAACATTCCAACCATCTCTACAGTAACTCCGTATACGCCGCTTGAACTTGCAGGAAGGGATATCTACGTTGCCAATGGCTGCTACAACTGCCACTCTCAACAAATTCGTCCGCTGAGGTTTGAAACCGACCGTTACGGGGAATATTCCAAAATCGGAGAGTTCGTATACGACCACCCTTTCCAGTGGGGTTCAAGGCGGACCGGACCGGATTTGGCCAGAGCCGGTTACATGGGAAGTTCAACTTATAAAACGGCGATCTGGCATTACAACCATTTCAACAAACCCAACACGGTCGTCCCAAGGTCTATCATGCCGTCCTATCCTTTCTTGTCGGAGAAAGAGGTCGATCTGACCATGATTCCAACCAAGATCAGGGCGATGCGGATGCTCGGAGTTCCCTATGCCGAAGGATTCGATACCCAGGCTGTTGCCTCCTATATGGCAGATGCCCAGAAGATCTCGGATGAGCTGAAACTGGCAGGTGTGGATGTCAAACCAACCAAGGAGATCATTGCGATGATTGCCTATTTGCACAAGTTGGGCAGGGACATCTCCCCGGCAGGAGCAGCCAATAACGATAAAAAATAGAGAAAATGGGATTTGTAGGCGATACTTTAGGTGGAATTGATGGCATTCAATGGTACTACATTGTTGGTATCGTTATTTTTGTCGGATTATTTATTGGGGTGGCTATTTATACCTATACCATTCCGAAGAAGGATCTGAACAAATTCAAATCCTCCATTTTTGAAAAGGAAGAATTAAATAAACAGAAATAGAAAACATAAACTCTGTTTACTGAAACAGAAAAATCAAAGAATTATGAATACTAAGCTTCAGGATGATAAATATTTTTCGGACCACGATTACGATGGCATCAAAGAGTTAAATAACCCCTCTCCCTACTGGGTGCTCTTTCTGTTCCTCGGAACCATTGCATTTTCGCTCTTCTATGCCGTTCATTATTTTGGCTATCCCAACAATGGCAGAGATCAGGTCAGCGAATACAACAAACAGATGGCCGAGGCAGGAAAACAATTGGGTCAAAATCCCGGAGAGCTGAGCGCAGCAGTTATTTTCACCAAAGAACAGGTAGCAGAAGGGAGCAAACTCTTCCTGGAGAAAGGCTGTATTGCCTGTCATGGAATGAAGCTGGAAGGCAATGCCATCGGGCCAAACCTGACGGATAAATTCTGGATTCACGGATGCAAACCTGCCGATTTGGTCAAAGTCGTGATGGAAGGCGTTCCTGAAAAAGGCATGGTCCCTTTCAAAACGATGTTGACTGAAGCGCAGATCAAAAGTGTAGTTGGTTACATCCTATCCATGAATGGATCAAATCCACCCAATGCAAAGGCTCCTCAGGGAGTTGAGTGTAAATAAATTCCATGGAAACCAATAGTGACCAGGATTTTAGAGACCGCCCCAACAACATAGACGCTTCCGGACAACGGAAGTGGATCCGGGCCAAACAACCAAAAGGGAAATGGTACCTGCGACGAAACATAGTGGGTTACCTCCTGTTGATCTTCCTGATCGTTGCCCCCTTTCTGAAAATTGACGGGCATCCTTTCATGCTGCTGGATATCCTCAATCGGAAATTCTACCTGTTTGGATTGATGGTTTTTGCCGAAGACACCTACATCCTTGCACTTGTGATGGCGGTAACTGTCATCTCCATCGTGCTTTTTACGGTTGTTTTTGGACGAGTGTGGTGTGGCTGGGCATGCCCTCAGACGCTCTTTCTGGAGCTGGTTTACCGTAAAATAGAGTTTTTATTCGATGGAAACGGAAGAAAAGGAAAGAACAAAAAAGAGTCAGTAGCATCTACCGGAGTTCGGAGATTGGCGAAACAAGTCGTATTTATCGTCGTCTCCATCTTTTTCACGAACGTGTTCTTGATGTGGTTTACGGGTCCGGCACAATTGTGGAAAATCATGACCGAACCAATCAGTGACCATTTGGTGGGATTTCTGATCATGATTGCACTTTCGATGTTCTACTATTGGATCTATTCCTATTTCAGGGAACAAGTCTGCACCCTATTTTGCCCTTACGGCAGAATGCAGGGAGTATTGCTCGACAGCAACTCTATCTCCGTCATTTACGACTTCAAAAGGGGGGAACCCAGAAATTCCAAGGTATCCGAAGGTGGTGACTGCATCAACTGCCTGCAATGCATCTCTGTCTGCCCTACCGGGATAGACATCCGGAATGGTTCGCAACTCGAATGCATCCATTGTGCAGCCTGCATCGATGAATGCAATCTGGTGATGAAAAAAATAAATAAGCCCTACAACCTGATTCGTTACGATTCATACAGGGGTGTGGAAAGCGGAAAACGTTCCTTCCTAAACGCAAGATCCATCGCCTATACCGCCGTATTGGTGGTGCTGATGGTGATTTTGGCCTTCACGGCAGGAAGAAGGAGCACCATCGATGTCACAATGTGGAGGGCTCAGGGTACGCTTTATCAACAACTCGACAGCGAAACCATCTCCAACATTTACCAGATCATGTTTCTGAACAAGGGAAATGAACCGCTTGAACTTACTTTGCGTTTGCTGGATTGCCCCTCAGGAGAATTAACCATTGCCGGAGGCAAGGTGATTCTTCCTCCGGATGGCAAGATGAAAGAGGCACTCATTGTCAAGATGAAGAAGAGCTCCCTGACGGGAAAAGTCACGGATTTCAAAATCGGACTCTATAGCGGAGATCAGCTTAAAGAGACCATCACCTCCAATTTTCTTGCACCATGAGACTAAACTGGGGTAAATCCCTCATCCTCTTCTTTGTCATCTTCTTTGCCTGGGTACTCTATTTTGTGTTGTTTGCCCTGCGCCAAAACGACGACCTCGTTTCGGACGATTATTACCAGAAAGGGGCCAAATACACGGAACAGATTGACATCAACAGGAGGTCTGCCACTTACCAGGACAGCATTCAAATTGGCACCAATGACAACCTGGTTCAGGTTGTTTTAAGCAAGGGAATGACCGTGGCAAATGATTCCATGCAGATTTTCTTTTTCCGTTCCTCAGATAAGTCACGTGACCTCAAAGTTGGTTTCAGGAAAAAAGATTCCCCCTTTCAAATGGATAAGAACAAACTGGTTCACGGAAGATTCATCGTATACTTAACCTGGGATAGCCAAAACGAAAAATACAGCGTGACAAAAACCGTGGATATTGAATAAAAGAAGTGACTTGAGTGACTATAGTTGCATCAGGCATCGATGCCTTCTGTCGTTACGAGTACGTTATTTCACTTTAGTCACTTTAGAACACTAGATAAAAAAATGACAATCCTGATAACCGCCCTGCTCCTTGGCCTTATGGGCAGCCTCCATTGTGTGGGTATGTGCGGTCCGCTGGCGCTAAGCTTGCCGCTGAGAGGAAGAACGATTTGGCTGAAAATTTGGGGCAGTGTCCTCTGGAGCCTGGGGAGAATTGTAACCTACAGTTTGATGGGTGCCCTTTTCGGATTGATCGGAGCAGGGTTTAAATTTCTTGGCTATCAGCAAATCATATCCGTTGCCATTGGAATTCTGATGGTATTATCCGTTTTTCTACCTTCCCTTTTTACCAGATTCAAGAGCGGAAAACTGACCGCTCTCTTCAACCCGATTCGTCTGGGAATGCAGCGGCTTTTCCAGGAAAAAAATAACAAGGCACTCTTCCTGATTGGTATCTTCAACGGATTGCTCCCTTGCGGATTGGTTTACATGGCCATTGCCGGAGCCATCGGTACGGCTGACTTCAGGATGGCCATCGGTTACATGGCCCTTTTCGGATTGGGGACCTTGCCACTGCTCCTGGTTCTCTCGGTTTTGGGCAACATCGTGAGCCAAACCATTCGGAAACAGATCAATAAGGTGATCCCAGTTGTAGTGGTTATCATTGGAATCATTTTTATACTCAGAGGCTTAAGCCTGGGAATACCTTATCTGAGCCCGCCAAAAGAAAAACTCTCGCCCTCCTCACACATGCAAATGGGGCAAGCAGCAGAGCCAAAGGAAGTTGAACATGCCTGCTGTCAGCAAGATACCCTCAAAGTGAAGTAATGCATAGCAGGTCAAAAAACGGATCCAACTATGTCGTCTGATAACCAATGCAACCACTGTGGTGCCGACTGTGGCAAGAAACCCGTGATGACAGGGAACCATCAATTCTGCTGCAACGGCTGCTCAATGGTCTTTGAAATTCTGCACGAAAATAAACTTGTTCAATATTACACGCTCGAAAAGACGCCAGGAATCAAGCTGGAAGATCTATCCTACGACAGCAAATATGCCTTCCTCGACAAAGAGGAGGTGCAGACAAAACTCTACGAATTTCGGGAAGGAAGCATTGCAAAAGTAACGTTCTACGTTCCCGTCATTCACTGTATCTCTTGCATCTGGTTGCTCGAACACCTCAACAAACTCAATAGGGGAATCCTCAATTCGACCGTCAATTTTATCACGAAAAAGGTGACCATTGCTTTCAACCAGGAGGAGATCTCCCTGCGCCAACTGGTCGAACTGATGGTGGCCATTCATTACATCCCCGATATTTCCCAGCAAACGCTGGAGAAAAAACAGGAAACCCCAGGTGATAAATCGTTGCTGTATAAAATTGGCGTAGCCGGATTTGTCTTCGGTAACGTTATGCTCTATAGCCTTCCAGAATACCTGAATCACAAACCGCTTGGTGAATCGTTGGGAACTTTCCTCTATTTCATGAGTTATATCTTGCTTATTCCCTTGGTGTTCTACAGTGGAAGCGACTACCTGATCTCCGCCTGGCAAAGCCTGAAACGGGGAATCATCAATATCAACCTGCCCATTGCTTTGGGCATTATCGCTCTTTTTACGGTCACTACCGTGGATGTTTTTACCCTCAAGGGACCGGGTTATTCCGATTCGCTGGCCGGATTCCTCTTTTTCCTGCTTCTGGGGCGCTGGTACCAAAGCAAAAGTTACGAAGCACTAACTTTCGACAGGGACTACAAATCCTATTTCCCGGTGGCTGTCAGCAAACTGGTCAACAATTCGGAGATAAGTACGTTGCTGGGAGAAATCGCTGTTGGCGATGAGTTGCTGATTCGAAACAAGGAACTTATTCCCGCAGACGCCATCCTGGTTGGTGGTACGGCCCTGATCGACTATAGTTTTGTCACCGGAGAATCAACGACGATACGAAAAAACTGTGGGGAGTTCATCTATGCCGGCGGTCGGCAGACGGGGGGAGTCATCACGGTAAAAGTGGAAAAAACCGTCAAACAAAGCCATCTTACTCAACTCTGGAACCAGGAGGAGGAGAAAACCAGATCGTCCAAATCGATCGTCAACCTGACAGACCGGCTCAGTGCCCCTTTTACGATCGCCATCCTAATGATAGCTTTCTGCGGCTTTGGTTGGTGGTTCCTTCACGGCAGCCTCAGTATTGCCCTGAAGGTTTTCACCTCCGTGCTGATCGTAGCCTGCCCCTGTGCCCTCTCCATGTCACTGCCGTTTACCCTGGGTAGTGCGATGCGCATCTTTGGCAAAAAGGGTATCTATCTCAAGAATACTACCGTTATCGAAAAAATGGTCAAGATAGATACCATCGTCTTCGATAAAACAGGCACCATCACCAAACCGGATGCCAATAAAATCCAGTTTGTTGGGGATGCATTGAATGATAAGGAACTTGCAGCGGTCTATTCACTCACCCGCCAATCGACCCACCCGCTGAGCAATGCCATTGCCCGCTCCCTCCAATACCTGGAACCGGTTGCCTCGGAGGGATTCGTCGAAATCGGAGGCAGGGGGATCTTTGGGAAAGTGCAAAATTCCAACTACAAAATGGGGTCCAGGGAGTACGTTACGGGTCTCAAAGAGTCTGAAATCAACTATGCCTCAAGAGTATATCTTTCAATAAACAATGAAGTTAAAGGATATTTTTCGATCGAAAATCAGTACCGCGAAGGTTTTGACACGCTCATGGAATCGCTGATTGGTCATTTCGACATCTACCTTCTCTCTGGAGACAACGATGCCGAACGGGAAAAACTGAGTAAATATTTTGATCCTGCGAAGATGTTCTTCAACCAGCAAGCACAGGAGAAGATGGATTTTATCCGGGAATTACAGCTGCAGGGAAAAAATGTACTGATGACAGGCGATGGGCTCAACGATGCAGGGGCTTTTATGCAGAGTCAGGTTGCCCTTTCCATCGCCGACGACATCTACCACTTCTCCCCTGCCGGGGATGCCATCGTGGATGCCACCAAGCTGGGTCAGTTGTACCGCTTCATCCGTTTTGCCCATCAGTCGGTAGATATCGTACGGATCAGTTTTGCCATCTCCCTGCTTTACAACCTAATTGGCCTTTCCTATGCTTTATCGGGACATCTCTCCCCTGTTGTTGCTGCCATCCTAATGCCCATCAGCTCCGTGTCGGTAGTGGCATTTGCCACTTTCGCCACCAACTGGAGGGCAAAAAAATCGTTGTAATCCACGTCTGAGGAAATTGCTACCAGTATATTTTTGAATCCAAAAAAGGATAAATTTACACGTTCCATCGATTGGAATAAAGGAGCCACTGCCATGGTGCGGAATCCTTTACACAAAGACTAAAACACAAGGGAAATGAATACCAACCGGCGAAAATTCATCACCACCTCCTTGGTCGGAGGCTTCTCAGCAGCAGTGCCAATCAGCGTTTTAGGAACAGATCACAAGGAAGATATTGGTTCCATCTACACGAAACTGGATACTATTCTTCAACAACCTGTTTTGAAAAAGGAGTACTTCACCTCCCCTGTCCTAATCGAATCCCTCGAGCTACTCCGCTACAAGGATAGTTTTCTGTGCAGGGTGACTTCCAAAGAGGGAGCAGTGGGCTGGTCCTTTTCCAACGACAGTCCGATGAAGTCCTTCTATCCGGTCTTTGTCAACAGGTTGCAACCCTTTTTTATCGGGAAGGATGCGAGGAACCTGGAAGCATTGCTCGAAGAGGCCTATGTCTTCCAAAGCAACTACAAATTTCAGAGTCTGGCACTCTGGGTGCCGATGGCCACCATCGAATTTGCCATCCTGGATCTGCTGGGAAGAATCGCAAATCAATCGATCGGGCAACTGATCGGCGAGATCCATCACCCCACGATTGCTTTCTACCAGGCCAACAGCGAACGGGACATAACCGGAGAGGAGGTGCTCAAACACCTGCAGCAGGAGGTTTCCGCCTCCAAAACCAAGGCTTTGAAATTCAAGGTTGGGGGACGAATGAGCCATCCCGAATTCCCGGCAGGCAGGTCCGAACAATTGATTCCGATGATACGCAAAATATTCGGCGACGATTTTCACCTGTTCGCCGACTCCAATGGCTCCTACGATGCCAAAGAGGCCATCCGGATTGGAAAATTGTTGCAGGAGTACAAATACGAACATTATGAAGAACCCGTTCCCTTCGACTGGTACGAGGAGACCAAGCAGGTGGCCGATGCCCTTACCATTCCCATTGCCGGAGGGGAACAGGAGTCGAGCATGCACAATTTCAGGTGGCTGATTGCACACGATGCGCTGCAGATTGTGCAGCCGGATGTCTACTATTTTGGCGGAATGATCAGGTCGAAAAGGGTGGCCAGAATGGCGGAGGCGATGGGGAAAGTTTGTACCCCACACATCTCGGGCGGATTAGGTTATCTCTACATGATGCACTTTGTCTCCACGCTGCCAAATGCAGGACCTTTCCACGAGTTCAAAGGAAACAGCAAGGAACTGCCACTCGAATGCAAAACCTCCTCCCTGCTGATCGTAGATGGGGTTATTCAGGTTCCAACAGGTCCCGGTTGTGGCGTAACGGTTGATCCCGATTACCTGAAAAAATACAAAGTGGTGACAAGCTAAGAAGGCAATTCACTATTTACTATTTAAACATTTACTAATTTTTCATTTTTCACTTTTCACTTTTCATTCAACTTATACAATCCCAAGCATATGGACAGACGTCTTTTTGTTAGAAATAGCCTCCTGACCGGCATTTCGGCCACTTTATTGCCCCTGGCTTCCTGCCAGCCGGCAACACAAAATAAAAAAGCATCCGATGGCGGAGTAAATCCTGATGAGCTGACGATCCCGCAAATTCAGGCAATGGTGAAAAGCGGTTCACTTACCTACCTATCCCTCACACAAATTTACCTCGACCGCATCCAACAAATTGACAGATCCGGACCAAAACTGAATTCTGTTATCGAACTGAATCCGGATGCGCTGGCCATGGCCGGAGCAATGGATCAGGAACGCAAAGCGGGCAAATTACGCGGACCACTCCACGGCATCCCAATCCTGATCAAGGACAACATAGACAGTGGCGACAATATGATGACAACTGCAGGCTCACTTGCCCTTAACGGAAATATCGCCAAGGCAGATGCCTTCGTCCTGAAGAAACTCCGGGATGCGGGAGTCGTCCTCCTTGGCAAGACCAATCTCAGCGAATGGGCCAACTTCCGCTCCACCCGCTCGGCCAGTGGCTGGAGCAGCCGGGGTGGACAAACCCATAACCCCTACCTCCTCGACCGCTCCCCCTGCGGATCGAGTTCCGGATCCGCGGTAGCCGTATCGGCCAATCTCTGCGTCGTGGCTGTCGGAACCGAAACAGATGGCTCCATCGCCTGCCCAGCCTCGATGAACGGCGTTGTGGGAATCAAACCCACCATCGGACTGGTGAGTCGCACCGGCATCATCCCCATCTCTTGTAGTCAGGATACTTCGGGACCACTGGCCCGGACCGTCACAGATGCAGCCATCCTGCTGAATGCTATGACAGGAATGGATCCGGCAGATGGGTTCACTGCGAAAAATGTACAGCCACCGCAGGATTACACCAAATACCTTGATGCGAACAGCCTGAAAGGCAAAAGAATCGGGGTCGAAAAGTCCTTTCTCAAACACCACGAAGGCATTGACAGTCTCCTTAAAAATGCACTGGTTCAGCTTGAACAAGCAGGTGCAAAAGTGATTGAAGTTGAGTTTATGGCCAAGACTGCCGAATTCGGAAAAGCCGAACAGGTTAGGCTTGAGACCGAATTCAAGGACGGACTCAACAAATACCTGTCGACCGCCACCACCCCGCTGAAATCGCTGAAAGAGGTAATCGGTTTCAACCTGAAAAATGAAAGCACGGTGATGCCCTGGTTCAAACAGGAGATCATGGAAAGCTGCGAACTTCGCGGAGGGATCGACGGAAAAGAGTACCTGGACGCCAATCGAAGGCTCGAATCGCTAAAAATATTCATTGATCAGCTGTTCCAGACCAACGATCTCGATGCACTGTGCGGACCCGCCACCGGGACCTCCTGGTGCAACGACCTCGTCAATGGCGATTTCTGGACAGGATACGGTGCCTATACGCCTGCTGCCATCACCGGCTACCCAAGCATCACGGTGCCCATGGGTGCCCTGAATGGGCTTCCGCTGGGCCTCACCTTCATCGGTCAGGCCTTCACGGAACCTTCCCTCCTTGCCATGGGTTATGCCTATGAGCAAAAATCGGCCAACCGCCGAAAACCGGAATTTCTGCCCACCTTGAAAGTGTAAAACCTCCAGGGACCAACAGACTCAAATTTGAATGCGCTACCACCATTTTCCAATTACTTTTTATAACCATGAAGCATCTTCTTTTCGCTGTTGTACTGATGTTGATTTTCTCCTGCAAGAATCGTCCCAAAACGGAGCCTTTCAGCCAGGCTGATTACCTGAAGGGGTTGAAAACAGAACTTAAAAAAGAGTGGCCCAAAAACCGGACCATCAACCTGGTTTTTCATGGACATTCCGTGCCAGCTGGCTATTTTAAGACTCCTGTGGTCAATACGCTGGCTTCCTATCCCTATCAACTGCTCAGGGAGCTGAAAACTGTTTATCCCTATGCCGTGATCAACATCATCAACACCTCCGTTGGCGGGGAAAATTCTGAAAGTGGTGCCAGGAGATTCGATGAAGAGGTGCTGGTGCACAAACCAGATCTGCTTTTCATCGATTATGCCCTCAACGACAGGAGTCTTGGGCTCGAAAAAGCAGGAAATGCCTGGCAAGAGATGATCAAAAAGGCCCTTAGCCACAAAATAAAGGTAATCCTGCTCACCCCCTCCCCCGATCAACGGGTCAACCTTCAGGATCCTGCCAATGAGCTGGGCAAACATGCCGCACAGATCAATGCCCTGGCAGTGAAATACGGAGTCGGAGTGGCTGACAGTTACGAGGTTTTTCGAAAAATTGCCGTTTCCGGGGATACCATTTCCAACTACATGTCGCAGGTCAATCATCCCAATGAAAAAGGCAACCTGCTAATCGCCAACGAAATAATGAAATTTTTCAATTAACATGCGCCTGTTCTGCTTCCTACTGGTTGTCACCTATTCTTTTCAGGCTTATGGTCAACAGGATAAGCTCCGACCCTTCAGGGATTGCGGTGTGACAGGCAGCTGTGCCCTATATGACTACCAGCACAAAAAGTGGCTGATGAGCGATTCCGCGGATGCGAAAATCCCCAGTCTGCCCGCCTCCACCTTCAAAATTGCCAACCTGCTGATTGCCCTCGAAACGGGTGTCATTCAGGATGAAAATGAGGTAATCAAATGGCCTGGTACAACAGACACCACCCGGTACGGCTACCGTCCCGAGATATATCATGACATGACCGTCAGGGAGGCTTTCGAGGTCTCTGCCGTTTGGGTATTTCTAGATCTGGCCAAAAAAATTGGCAGAGAAAGATACCGGCAATACCTCACCCTTTGCAAATATGGCAATGCGGATGTTTCAGAAAAGGATCCGGACTTCTGGAACCTGGGACCTTTGGCCATTTCTCCTGTCAACCAGGTGGAATTTATGGTCAATGCCTACGAAGGGAAACTCCCTTTCTCAAAAAGAAATCTGGACATCCTGAAGCGGGTGATGATAAATGAACAAAACGAGAACTATATTTTGCGTGCAAAGACCGGTTGGACTCGTGAAAATGGCATGGATTCTGGCTGGTGGGTTGGTTATGTGGAAAGGAAGGAAAACGTCTATTTCTTTGCAACACGGGTCAGCAAACCCAGAAGCGTGAAAAATCCAAATTTCGGCTCCTGCAGGAAAGAAATCACCAAAGTTTTCCTGAGGCAAATAAAAGCAATATAATATTTATCTTTACCCTACAAAGCTGGCAACACGCTCGCTATGAACAATCTGATACCTTATTTATGAGTAGCTGCGAAAAAAAATTTAACAGACCCTCCTTCAGGGAGATGGCGATCCTATCCGTTGCCGAACTCATCTTCTTCAACCTCATTGTCTACCTCCTGTTTACCCTGGTTTTCAAAAAACCATACATGGAACTGTTTCAGAAAATCTGGGTCATACTCATTTTCTCCCCGGTGCTTTCCGGCATCCTTCAACCGGTCATAAACCGGAATGGTCATTTAATCGTGGACGGAATCGATGATCCGCAGTTGCTGCAGCAAAAACTGGCTGAATTGCTCGCTGAATTTCAATACACCGAGGTTGCCCGGGAGGAAAATTCCACTTCTTACAACCACAAGCTCAAATGGGAACGAACCATTTTCAAGGGGAAAGTGGTTATGACCTTCGAAAATGAAACGCTGCTGGTCGCAGGAAAAAAAAATATGCTCGACCGGATGGAGACCAAAATGGTTTTTGGCAAGGAATTCAAAGAGTTTAAAATAAAACGCAAGCTATGATTCTGAAATTGGCGCTCATTTTTGCCTTCACCTTCCTTTACGGAGGTTTTGAAATGATGATGAACTTCCGGCAGCAAGCCAAAAGCAAGGGAGCCACCGGCGGTGACAAGGGCAGCCTATGGATGTTGTACCTATCCATCTCTGTCGGATATTTTCTTGGCTTCTCTGCTGCCTCTACCAAATTCGGCAGGATCTATCACTGGGATGCAATGTTTACCATTGGAACCATTCTGGTCGTCTTTGGATTGTTCATCCGGATCCGCTCCATCCTGACCCTCAAAAAATTCTTTACCTACACGGTCACGAAGTACGAAGACCAGCAACTGATCACCACTGGCTTCTACCGTTACATCCGGCATCCCGGCTACCTGGGCCAGTTGCTGGTTTTCCTGGGTATTGCCACGGCCCTTTCCAACTGGCTTACCATTCTCTGCATGATGGTTCCGATCCTGGCAGCCTACCTCTACCGAATCGGAGTCGAGGAACGGTTTATGTCTGATCAGATGGGTTCCCAATATTCGGATTACAAGAAAAAAACGAAAAAATTAATACCGGGCATCTTCTGAACAGGCCCACCAGAACCAATTACCAACCTATAATAACCAACCAGTGGAACGAATTGTCCTTTACAAACCCTACAAAAATTGGTTTAAAGTCCAAATATATGTTGGCGCCTTCTTCCTTATTATCGGCGCTGTTTTGCTGATTCATCACTTCCATTCAAAAAGTTCCGATGGTCAAATGTGGATGAGTGGGATGATCATGCTGCAGGGTCTTTTCTCCCTTCTTTTGGGGTACAGCAGGAAAAAGGAAAAAAATCTTTTCATCGAATGGGATGAGCAGGAGATCAGGTACCTGCTTCTGAAAGATAAATCCGTGCAGACCATTCGGGTGTCAGAGATCAAAAATATTGTACAAAATGCCTCTGAAATCAGGTTTAGGTTGGCGGAATCGGAGAAAATTCTTCTTCTGGAAGGAATTTTTTACCAGGATATGAAAAAAGTGAAGGAGATGCTTCAAATCCTGCAAACAACGGTTGAAAACAGAAAACCAAAGGAGTGAGGTACAAAGATAGTTGCTTTGTAATTTTTTATTGAATTGCCAATGAAAACACCCCAAACGAAAGAAATCGTCGCCGATATCAACCTGGTCGCACCTTGCGGTCTCTACTGCGGTGCCTGCCGCTCCTATCTCTCCGGTAAATGCCCGGGGTGTACCGAAAATGAGAAGGCCAGCTGGTGTGCAGTCAGGAATTGCTGCAGGGAAAACAATCTGAAGAGTTGTGCCGACTGCACCACAACCGAACTGACGGCCTGCAAAAAACACAATTCCTTCATTTCCAAAATGATTGGGGTAGTCCTGAATTCCGACCGGGCGGCCTGCATCCAAAGGATCAGGGTAACCGGATACGAGCGTTTTGCCACTGAGATGGCAGTTGCCAGGAGACAATCGCTGCCCCGGAAATAGTTGTTATGAGAACAACCTATCTGCTCAAACAGTTGAGCTCTCTCATCCTTCCCGTAACGGTGCTGATTTTGGTTCCCGGATGCATCGAGAGGAACCTGACAATCACCTCCCTGCCAGCTTTTGTTGTTGGTCTTGTGACGATGTGTTCAGGAGTAACCATCATGGCAGATACCATTTATACTTTTATCACAAAAGGCAGCGGAACCCTTGCACCCTGGTTTCCAACCGGCAAGCTGGTCATCACAGGTTTGTACCGCTATGTCCGCAATCCGATGATCATTGGGGTACTGATTGTCTTACTGGGTGAATCACTGTCCATCCTTTCCTGGAAAATTCTGAAATGGGCCATCATATTCTTCCTGATCAACCATTCCTGGTTTCTGCTGTTCGAAGAACCTTCGCTCGAAAAAAGATTCGGACCGGAGTACCGTGACTACAAAAGGAGGGTCCCACGCTGGATCCCGCATCTTCAACCAAATAAACCTCAGGCAAATGGATCTTTCAAACCGGATGCGAAGGATGGATCAGTTGGCTGAATGACGAAGCAGAGAGAACCCGTTTCCCGTAAATATCCTGCGAAGCAGAAAAAAACAGCAAAACAATTCATCCGATGGCAAGGAAAAGATAAAATTATTTGTATGTTTGCACCTCGGTAAAAAAAGAAGACTCCGTAGCTCAGCTGGTAGAGCAGCTGACTCTTAATCAGCGGGCCGAGGGTTCGAATCCCTCCGGGGTCACCATTTTCTCAAAGTGTTCATTGCCCGATAGTATAATGGTAGTACATCAGACTCTGACTCTGAGTGTCTAGGTTCGAATCCTGGTCGGGTAACAAAAAAACCCTTGTAATCGATTGATTTGCAAGGGTATTTTATTTTTACACGAATCAGGTGTGGACTCTTCAGTCCCAGAATAACATTTGACTCAATGGAAATTAATCTTATTTAGTCCTTCACGCAACGAACGGAGTAGCCGCTGTTGTTTACATCTGAGGTCCTGCTTAAATGGGATGAATTCGAATCTACAGACCTTAACCAGGAACTGCTGCTGCCATTGCCGGTAGAACTCCACCAGCCAGATCCGTTTCCAAGATTGCTAAAAATGCCTGCCGTACCGCTTCTGCTTCCGCCCGGAAGGGCAAGAAATCCAACTTCATTCGTGGCTCCTGTATTAGGGGAGAGCCAATGGCTGGTACCTGTTTCTTTCATTTTTCCGCCGGAGACCACATCTCCACTCAAATAGTCCGACAAGATTGTCCAATCCGCATCTGTTGGGACATGGTAACCGGCCGGGCAAAGATTTCCGGTAGAGACAGAGGTCCAGTTGTAGAGTCCTCCATAAACACTCTTGTTGGTGACATCGTTGTTGTACCAGGAATAACCTCCGATGGACAAGTTTTTCCAGGCAGTATTGTCAGTTGTAGGGGCCACCGGAATTCCATCCTTGTATTTTGTCGTTTTCAAATTTGTTGTCAACCACGTTTGTGTTCCAATAACCACAGGACTATAAGTATTGCCGTCGACATCGTAAACGGTGACCACGGTAGCCGTTGTTGTTTCTTTCTTGCAGTTCCCAAAAAGGAAAACCAGAATCAATAAATAAAGTAAATTTTTCAAGGTCTGTTATATTTGAATAAAATTGTAAATCACGAGACGAAGTCAGTGCTGGGTTGAAACGCCCAAAGCTAAGAAACTGCTTTTGAATAAAAAATTTTATTAAAATAATTTACGGATTATTATTGTTTGTTGGGGTTCCGGTTTGTTCCTATGCTAGTCTTTATCCTTTTTTAATGGTTCCTGGGAGAGCACTTTTCCATTCGCATCGAAACAAAGCTCCAATTTGACTTTCCCTTTGGAAGCCTCCATTTCATAGGAGACAACTCCTTTCGAATCAGTCGATTTTTCGATTTCATCCAACTTGTAACCAGCAAAGTTTTTTGTCAAAATTGCTTTGGCTGCTTGTGGCAGCTCTCCTACCGAAATTTCAGTTTCGGTCTCCACTATTTTGCCCGTCTCATCAAACAGGGCGGAGGATTCAACTTTGTTCAGCGTAAATTCCACTTCATACGCTCCAGGTTTTTCGACGCTCCATTTTATTTTTTGGGCAGCAGGGAACTTGGCGGCAAAGGCCGTTTTTGCGGCAACCGGTATCACCTCTTTTGCCTTTTGAGCCTGAACCGCAACCAGGATAAATGAACAGCACAACAACACCAACAATTTTTTCATCTTGACATTTTTTAAGATTAACAACTCAAAGGTAATTAACAACTTTGTAGAAATTTGGGATTCAAATGGCTTCCAGTGAATCGGAGGTCTTTCTCAGGGTAAAACAATGGCAATCGTTCAGATAGTTATAAATCAGCCCGATATGATTCGCCTGACAAATCTCTGCAACGATGGCCAGTCCCAGCCCATTGGAGTTCATCGAGTTACTGCCCTTCACGAATCGTCTGAAAATCTTTTGCGGATCGAGTGGCTGGCGTATCCCGCTATTTGAGATCACAATTTCTTGGTTTCCCGACTTTAATTCAATGCTCCCCCCAACGAAATTATGATTCATTGCATTGCTCAGTAGATTGTTGACGAGGATATCTGCCAGCATGGGATGAATCTGGACAATAAACGGAGCCTCCAGTGCGGAGGTCACTTCGATCTCTTTCATTGCAAACAACTCACCCAGATAGGATAACCTCGATTGAATCAGGTTACAGAGATCCATCTCGGCATCCACGGCAAACTGACGATTTTCGATCCTGGAAAGAAGCAGCAAGGCTTCATTCAATTTGGAGAGCCGGACAACCGTTTGAAACAGATCGTACAGCTGATTGTGTGGTACACCTGTGATGGAATCATCGTTGAGCAGCAGTTCCAGTTTAGATTTCATGATGGCCAGCGGCGTCTGCAGTTCGTGGGAGGCATTGTCTGTAAACTCTCTGAGATTCACCCAATCCGCCTGCATTTTTGCCATCATCTCCTCCAGCATCCTGTTTAGCTGGTCAAATTCGGTCACCCCTGTTTTCTCAAACCGAACTAGATGGAGTTCGCTCAGTTTCCAGGATTTCAATTTGGAGGAGCTTTGGATGAAAGGCTTCCATGCTTTGTTGGAGAGCCAATTGTTGAGAAAAAACAGCGCCACGAATATCAGCAGGAACAACAGCGTCATAAAGGAGATGATGACTGCCTGCAGGTCTTCCGACTCGAGAAGCGACTGAAGAATGATCACTTCGTAGCTTTCGCCTCCGGCTACAGCCGAGAAAACCATCTTCCGGTAGGGAATCATCCCCTTCTCATCAGGATCAAAAGCCAGGGTATCTGAAATCTGGGTATAGCCTGCCGATTTGGATATTTTCTGTATAAAAATGGTTCGGTCCTGCGAAACTGCCGCTATTTTATCTTTGTCACTGTTTTGAAGATACAGCACAACACTTGCCCTGCGTGAATCGAGCATCTCCCTGATATTGTAATCTATCACGTGTCCGAGTGCCAGGTAAAAAAACACTCCTGCGATGACAAAGACGACAAATGTGACCAACAAGAACCGGATGCTAATTTTGTTTTGAAATTTCATAAAGGGTCGGTTTTAATGGTGTGATCCGGTTTTTCGGGAGTTGCTTTGGGACCTTCAAAATAATAGCCAGATCCGTATACATTCCTGAAATATTCTGTTCCTGTTTTTTCGAAGATTTTCCTTTTCAAATTTTTAATGTGGGAATAGACAAAATTAAAAGTGTCTGAATTGTCGGCAAAATCACCCCAAAGATGTTCGGCAATGGACTCTTTGGTAAGCACACGGCCCGGATTGGTCACAAAATAGAGCAACAGATCGAACTCCTTTTTGGTGACCGCGAGGGGCTCCTCCTCGATAAATACCTGGCGTTGTTCGGGAAGAATACGGATTTTCCCGACTACATAAGCCAGTTGCCCTTCGAATTTTCTGCGTCGCAGCAGCGATTTGATGCGGGAGTTAAGTTCAGAGAGATGAAAAGGTTTGGTCAGGTAATCATCGGCACCCAAATCCAATCCATTCACCTTGTCATCCAGCGAATTCTTCGCCGAAAGGATGATTATTCCGGTTTCCGGATGACAACCTTTAATTTCACGAACCAAACTAAGTCCATTTCCATCCGGCAAACCAATATCAACCAACACACAATCATATTCATAGAGGTTCACCTTTTCCCGACCCTGGTCCAGCGTGCCGGCCTGCTCGGTGCGGTAACCTTCCTTCTTCAGGTAAGCGACGATGGTCTCGGAGAGCAGGGTCTCATCTTCTACAATCAGAATCTTCATGCCAGCAATTTTACTCAAAAATAGGAGTTAATTCTGTAGAAAATTGGTTATAAATGACAAGAACAGTTAATGCTGTGGTTGTTGAGTCTCAGATTTCTTCCATTTTGAATGGATGTCGCGCAACGATCGCAAAGTGACGCATTGAAAAAACCGGACCTCCCCGTGTCACAGTACAAAAAAGTGATCAAGGCACTTTTGCGTAGGGCAGAGTAAATTTGAATATACTTCCCTGGTGCTGTTGCAATTGATCCAGATTGGGTTCAACCCAGATTTTTCCACCATGTTTTTCGACAAATTCTTTGCACATGATCAGACCCAGTCCGGTACCTTTTTCATTGTTGGTCCCGCTGATGGAAAAACTCTCCTCAATCCGGAACAGTTTATGGACCAGCTCTTCTTTAATTCCAATTCCATCATCCGCGACAGCAATCAAATGCTCGTTGTTGCTATCTTCGGCGGTGATCCGAATCCTGCCTCCGGGGTAGGTAAATTTGATGGCATTGGAAATCAGGTTTCGCAAAATGGAATTCAGCATCTGTCTGTCAGCATAAACATTCTGAAGATCAGGGACACTGTTTATCAGCGTAATTCCCTTCTGATAAGCCATTTCGTTCAGGGAGGCCATGATCTCGGCAATGACCGGAGAGACCGGCACGTTGAAAGGTTCATAACGGATTCTACCTGTTTGTGATCGAGACCATTCCAACAGATTCGTCAGCAGTTCCATGGCTCGTTTGGAGGAATGCTGGATGATACCGGCATACTCTTCCAGTCCATCGTAATCCCTTTTTCGGATCTGATCTATCAAGAGGTTGCTGAAACCCAGAATGCCGTTGAACGGAACCCGGAGATCGTGCGAAATGATTGAAAAGAATTTATCCTTGGTGGTATTGAGCTCGGCAAACTTGAGTTCACTTTTTCTGAGCTCTTCCTGTGCCTGTTTTTGTTCCGTAATATCCAGGGAAATTCCGGCCAGAAGACTACGTCTCTCCCCGATCTGAATTGGAAACTTGATGGTTTTGAAGGTACGACCATTAAACTCTTCTTCTATTTCCAACTTTTTGCCCTCCCTTATGATTTTCAGGTCGGCTTCCAGAAACTGGTCTGCAGATTCTGCTGAGAAAAGTTCGAACATGGTTTTTCCGAGCAAGTCATCCATCGGTCTTCCGATCAGATTTTCGAAATTCCGGCTGAGCCGCAAGGTACGGATATTATCATCCTTGAAAAAAACATACGCAGGGCTGTGCTCCAAAAATTGGGCAAATATCTCTTCATCGATCTCAATCTTTTTCTTGTACTGCTTATTTAGATTGTTATCGCGAACATAGGCAGTACCCTCTTTTCCCAATTCCGCGCGATTTGCATTCCTGATCTTATACAAGGCCTCAATTTGGAGTACCAGGTCTTCGTCTCCGACTGAAATGGAAAGGCAGGCATTTGCTCCCGCTTCCAGCGCTTTCAATCCGGCAGCCAGATGCCCCGGCCCTTCCAGCAAAAAAAGCAGAGGCACCTCCTGGAGCCATTCATCTCTCTTCAGGTTTCGGCACAGCTCGTAGGCTATCGGATCATCCGGTCCTAACAAGATGAGATCGGGATCCAGAGAGGAGGTTATTTCAAATCCATCCAGACCAAGCAGGGGGATTATCAGTTTACTATCCGGCAGGAGATCCTTTAAGCGTTTTGTCAAATTGGGAAGGTTCTCAAAATGGCCGGCAATTACAAGAATTTTCTTCATTTCCTCGTGGTTTAAATTAGGTTTTAACTTTCCACAATTCCATTATTCAAATGCCGCATTTCTGAAAATGCAACCACAAACTGCTAAACATAAGCATCTTAGTCTGCCTTGCAATATACAAAATATTGACTTAAATATCATTATGTGTACTATTTTTTAACATCATTTCAACAAGATCAGTTAGAATATACCAGGATACAGAATTTTACCACAAAGCCTAAGTATCTAATATCTAAATAGTAAAAATTCAGATTAAATGTCCATCCAGACTTCAGTTTATAGCTAATGCTCAAACTTGGGCAAATATCATGAATCTATATATGTACTAATTTACATAATATTGTGCTAATCAAAATAACCTTGGTGATTTTTTTTTCAATGGGAGTCTCAAATAGCTTCTTCAGCGCCCCGATAGATCCACTCCCATTGCACGGATGTAACCGTTGTTTTGTCCGCAGTTTTTAAACCTGCAATTCTCCAGAAAGCTGAGCAGGATCTTCCGGGCCTCTTCCTGATTGGGGCGCGCCTTCCTGATTTCGTCAAACGTTTTTCGGGGTGCTTCTGTAAAGGCAACCATCTTATCCCAGTCGAAAGGAGTTGGAACTGTAACCATTGCACTTTGCTTTCCCAATTTTTTGTAGGGCCAATAATGGTAGCCGATGTTGTTTTTGACCATCAGTCTGGTCCAGGCAGCTATCCATTGATCGCTGTTCTCGCCGGTTTCACCCATGTAGATGGGAAGATTGACAGAGTCACGAAAATGAACAAAATCCTGAATGTTGGACTGAAGGGTGTCGCACCAGTACCTGTGACAGGTGTACATCATCTTGCTGTCGAATTTCGAATCTCTGAAAACTTTAAAATTGCCGTCCCATTGGGCTCCTCCCAGCAATACAATGTGGTTTGCATCTACCGTACGGATGGCGGTTATTGCCTTTTTGTAGAGCGGCTCAAGTGCGGCATTCAATTTGGCCATATCTCCACCAAAATAGGGAGCTATCGGCTCATTCAGGAGATCGTAACCCAAAATCATCGGTTCATCCTTGTACCTGGCAGCTATTTTCTTCCAGATGGCGACAAAAATTTCCTGACTTTTGGGACTGGTCATCAACCAGGGATAGCCGAAACTGTCGTCGATGTTGTCGCCTGTCTGACCACCAGGGGCATCATGCATGTCGAGAATCAGATAAATTTTGGATTCGCGGCACCAGTTCAACAGGGAATCGATGCGCTGAAATCCGTCCTGGCCGGCAGAGAGGCCCAGGTAATCTTCCTCTGTAAACAACTTGTAATGAAACGGCAGACGGATGGAATTGACTCCCGTACGCTTAAGGAAACGGATATCCTCCCGCGTGACATAGTTGTCCTTGAATTTTTTCCAAAAATCATTGGTGAAGTCGGGACCTGCCAATTCCCGGAATGCCTGGTCAATCAAACGGGCAGAGCTCGTTCCCTTGAAACCGAACATATATCCTTCCGGGTTAAGCCAGTTGCCCAGATTAATGCCCCTGATTAAAAACTTCTCTCCACCTGGTGCGAGGAGGTTGGGGCCGGAAATGGAGATAAATCCTGAACGGGAATTTTCGGACAAATTGGGTTGAAAGGCAGTAAACAACAGTGCAAAAAAAAGGAAAAGAAATCCAGTTTTCAATAGATTTTTCATAAGATGGAGGTTTATAGCGAAGGAGACCAAGATAGTGAAATTGACCGTATCTTAGAAAAAAAATTGACTATCAAAATCTGGACAGGTATGATTATTGTAGGCAACAATAAGATTGGATTACGACCGAGATACTTATTCATCTGTTTTCTGAGCATTTGCTTTGTCCTGAATGCCAGGGCATCCTTGATTGTAAATCCATTTGCTAAAAATTATGACGGCAGAAAAGGAATCCATTTCTATGTTTCCAAACTTGGGAATAACACGGATGGCTCAAGCTGGGAAAAAGCCTTTCATTCGATTCAGTCGGCGCTCTCGGCTCTCCCCGATGATAAAGGGGGCCACCTCATCGCTATCAGACCAGGAACCTACCTGGAAGCCAATCTTTATCCAGCCTTCAAGGGAGCTGCCGGTTCCTACAACCTGTTGATAGGTGATACGGACGGAAGTCTGGGATCGGGAGCAAAGGGAAGAATTGTCATTGACGCCAGCGATCCGGAGAAGGGCTTCAAGAGCTACGATTGGTGGGGAACCATCCGGTCTACCTCCAAAGGTTGGCGGCCGGAATATACAGAGCAGACTTTTTCGGGGATCGGTTGGGACCGATGGATGCTGAAAAACTTATATACTTCGGGTGGAGATGCCGGTTTTTTTTGGGACCTGACGGACAAAAGCGGCGAAGGATTTTCGGTGGTAGTGGAAGATTGTGTCGGTATTGGTCGTGCCTTCGGCGGAGGAATCTGCTATCCGATTGTCAGGCCTGACGAACCCAGCATCTTCAGGAGGTGCTACTTTCTGGCCCTCGACTGGGTGGGAGATGCTGCCGCGGTATTGGTCGGAGGCTGGGAGACCACCATGCCTTCAGCTCCGCACCTGATCCTGGAGGATTGCACAATGGTCCACCCCGATAATGCGCTTGCCATGTCGTATGCAAGCAAATGTGTTAGGGTCCGGGCCACAGGATGTAGATTTCTGGTGCTCAATTTTACACAGCCGGAGATGGGTGGCAAATCTACAGGCATTATCTGCTCGCAGGGACATCACCCTGCCGGGAAACTACACATTGATCTGGAAGACTGCCTGCTTGCCGGATACAGCGTCTTCACCAATGGCAAGGATGGGGAAGCAACCAGCTATTCCGTGAAGGGGCGGGTTCAGGCTTACCTACAGTTTAGGCAGTCACTGCCTGAAGGTTTTGAACGGATCAACAGTTGGCCGACGGAACTGTTCGACAGGATGGCCATACCAAAACCCTGATCTTATTGCCCTGACCCACCATTAGCCAAAAAACAAGAAATAATACAACCCAAAAAGAGCATTCCAGGTTACGAAAAAAGTGCGTTCCATGACAAAGACTCAATTAATTTCGATGGTTTTATTGCTGCTACTCTCCCCTCTCTCCTCACATGAGCAACAGCATGCAAAGGCAAATCCCTATCACCTCGATATTGTTTCAAACAAAGTGGATTATCTAAAATTGATCAGAGAAAATCTGAATAACGAACTGGTTGATCTCGAAAAAGCACTACCTGGAATCGTTCTTGACCTCCGGTATGCTACCTCCAATAATTTCACGCATAATATCGTCTATCCTTCGGCCAAAGCCTTTGCCCGTAGACCTGTGGCCGATGCTCTCTGTAAAATTCAGACAGAATTGGAAGGAAAAGGGCTCGCCCTGAAAATTTTCGATGCCTATCGTCCCTATAGCGTCTCCCTCAAATTTTTTTCCATCAGCCCAGACACCAATTTTGTAGCCTCTCCCAAAACCGGATCCCGACATAACAGAGGCTGCGCCGTTGATCTGACCCTGATCGATCTGAAAACGGGTCAAGAGATTGAGATGCCTACTGCTTTCGACAATTTTACCGCAAGAGCCGGTCATGCCTACCTGAAACTTCCGCCTCAAGTTCTGAAAAACAGACAACTTCTTCGCGAGACCATGGTGCAATTTGGGTTTGTACCGAACGAAGGGGAATGGTGGCATTATGATTTTAAGGGATGGCGGAATTACAAAATCATGGATCTCTCCTTCGAAGAGTTACGTAAAAACTAAAAAAACAGATCATGAATAAATTCTTCCTGGTTGCCGCCTTTATATTTGGCCTTGCAGGACATGCGAAAGCGCAATACAACAACGACCTGATCATTGAACAAATTCTAAAAACAGATACGACCTCGCTGGGACAAAGAATAAGTTATCCTGTTACTGCGAACGACGAAGTAACCATGCTGAAAATCACCTTGCCTCCAGGAAAGACAACCGGGTGGCACGAACACGAAATTCCGGTATTTGCCTATGTACTAAAAGGGACCCTGACGGTGGAGTTTGAAGATGGTAAAACGGTCAAATTTTTAGAGAACAGCTCCTTTGCCGAAGTGCTGCACATGGTTCACAGGGGAATAAATAAGGAAAACAGTGACTTGGTGCTACTCGCTATCTATCTGGGCATAAAGGGAAAACCCCTCTCAATCAAAAAGGAACTAAAATAACATTGGGTTATCGGCTCATTCCCATGTACATACCCCCCAGATAGGGAATCAGCCAAAACATCCATACCATCAGGCTGTAACTGTGAAATTCGATGCGGTGCTTCTCACTTCCCTTCCAGACCACCGCCGTGGCCCAAACGGCGTGGATAAGCATCAACCACAAAGCCAGCTGACCCGTCAACGTATGCAGGTCGTTCAAGTCGAATGGATTGGAAGATAGCTTGCTCATGGCAATCGTGCCCGTCGTATCAAAAATAAAACCTACCCAAAAAGCGATTACATGCCAGACTTTCAGATAATGTGAGAACTGTTCTGCCCAAACGCCCAATGAATAAAACAACAAGGCAAGGGTAATTAGCGTGGCCGAGAGCACCATATAATTTGTCATGGTTAATCGTTTTAGGAAGTTTCAGTTTGAATTTGTCTAAAAATAACAAAATACGGTTAAATATTCATCCCTTGCCTGGGAAATGGTCAAATCAGCGTATTTACTGCCTTCACACCGGGAGGCCAGAAAAGCAATAGGCCAGTCTTGCTAATTGAACTTATGGCCGGAAAGAGTTTCTGTTGAAACCTGCTTACAATATAAATTGGATTGCTTATCATTGTCAAATTGAATTAGAAAAAGTTAGTGGCTGTTTCTGGCTCATTCTTCTGCGAATAAAAATTGAGTAGAAACCTATAGAAGGAATAACTGCTAAAATAGAAGCATGCGGGATCGTCGTCCGGGGAGGTTGAGTGCAAGATCAAAAAAACGCAGAATTTGAAAAACAAATGATATGCAGGTGAAAAGTACGTGGATTTTGGTTTTGTTCTTTGTTTTTCTGATTGCAATTCCCAGTCATGCACAGCAAAAATTCACCTTGAGCGGGTTTGTCAAGGATGCAAAGACCGGAGAAAACCTGATCGGGGCTACCATCACCATCAAGGAATTGCAGGGCAAAGGCACCGGGACGAATGCCTATGGTTTTTATTCCATCACACTTCCCGCAGGACACTATCAAATTACCACCCAATTCATAGGTTTTGCACCGCAGGTTCAGCAAATCAACCTGAATCAATCTGTCAAACAAAATTTTGCCCTTTCAGAAATGGTGAGTACCCTGGATGAAGTAGTGGTCTCTGGTCAGCGCCGGGATGAGAACATCTCCCGGACGACGATGGGTATGCAAAAACTCAATACCAATGAGATCAAGAGTATCCCGGTGTTGTTTGGCGAAAATGACGTTTTAAAGACCATCCAGTTATTGCCCGGGATAAAACCTGCCGGCGAGGGCAGCAGCGGATTCAATGTCAGGGGCGGATCAGCCGATCAAAATCTGATTCTACTCGACGAAGCCACCGTATTTAATGCCTCCCACCTGATGGGATTTTTCTCGGTTTTTAACTCCGATGCCATCAAGGATATCACTGTTTACAAGGGCAATGAACCGGCAGAGTACGGCGGAAGATTGTCGTCCGTGCTCGATATCAAGATGAACGACGGCAACGATCAGAAGATGAAGGTTTCAGGCGGTATCGGGCTGATTTCCTCCCGCATCAACCTGGAGGGTCCGATCGTCAAGGGCAAAGGATCCTTTATGCTTACCGCCAGACGGACCTATGCCGATCTTTTCATGAAGCTCTCCTCCGATACGACCAGAAACCAGACCAAGCTCTATTTTTACGACCTAAATGCTAAAGCCAGTTACCGGCTCAACAGCAACAACAGGATCTACCTATCCGGTTACCTCGGTCAGGATGTGATTGCCCTTAAGAATACCTTTGGAATCAATTGGGGAAATGTATCGGGAACCCTGCGGTGGAACCATCTTTTCTCCGACCGGCTATTTTCCAATACCTCCCTTATTTTCAGCAATTACGACTACAAAATCTACATCAACAACGGCAACAAGCTGAACATTATTTCCAGGATTCAGGATTATGGCATCAAGCAGGACTTTCAATTCTACATCCACGAAAATTCCACCCTTAAATTCGGGTTCAACTCTACCTATCACAAAATTATCCCTGGAGTAATTACCTCAGATTCCAACATCGACCTGAAGAATCTTACCAATAAATTTGACTGGGAAAATGCGTTCTATTTCTCACACCAATACCATTTCAACGACCACCTGAAACTTGAATATGGTACCCGCCTCACTTTGTTCAGCGCCATGGGACCAGGTAGTTACTATACCTACGATGCGAACGGAAAGATCACCAATGTCGTCGGCTACAAATCTGGTCAGTTTATTAAAACCTATCTGAACATTGAGCCACGTATCACACTGGATTACCTTATCGACCAGGAAAGTTCCATCAAGGGATCTCTTTGCCGAAATGTACAAAATCTGCATTTGCTTTCCAATTCGACCTCCGGCAACCCGACCGACTTATGGATTCCAAGCAGCAACAATGTCAAACCAGAGCTGGCAGATCAGCTCTCGCTTGGCTATTACAGGAATTTCAGCGACAACAAATACGAATTCTCCATCGAATCCTATTACAAAAAATTGCAGAATCAGATCGACTACAAGAATGGTGCAGAGTTGTTGTTCAATGAAAATGTGGAATCGCAAATACTCTTTGGACAAGGCAGGGCATACGGATTGGAGATGTTCCTGAAAAAGAAGCAGGGACGCTTCAACGGTTGGATCAGTTATACACTGTCGCGCAGTGAACGCAAATTTGATGCGATCAACAGTGGAAATTATTTTCCTGCCAAGCAGGATCGCACCCACGACATCTCCATCGTCGGGATGTATGAATACAGCAAACGCTGGACTTTTTCCGCCACCTGGGTTTACTATACAGGCAATGCGGTCACCTACCCTACCGGAAAGTATTCGATCGACGGCAAAACCATGTTCTATTATTCCAACCGGAATGCAGACAGGATGCCCGCCTACCACCGGCTGGACCTTGGAGCTACCTGGATCAAAAAGAAGAGTGAAAAATTTGAGTCGAGCTGGAATTTCTCCATCTACAACGCCTATGGACACGAAAATGCCTACATGATCACCTTCCGCGACAGCAAAACAGATCCGACCAAAACGGAGGCCGTACAGACCACCCTCTTCAAGATGATTCCATCTGTTACCTACAACTTTAAATTTTGATGGAGATGGAATATTTAAGTCAAAAAATGAGCAATCAGAATTTTAAAAGTTTACGCAAAGCGATAAATTTCATGTTAGTAGCTACCAGCCTTTTGCTGCTGATCTCCTGTGAAAAGGTAATCCACCTTGATTTAAAAAACGCTGGTGCAAAGATCGTCATACAGGGAAATGTTTACGATCAGCCGGGTCCCTACACCGTCAAAATTTCAAGCTCCGTCAACTTTGATGCATCCAGCATTTACCCGCCTGTTTCGGGGGCTACCGTCATAATATCAGACAATGTGAATCAATCCGAGGTACTGACTGAATCCTCTTCAGGCACCTATGTTACATCGAAGTTAAAAGGCCTGCCGGGAAGGACCTATTCTCTCTCCGTCAAAACAGGTATGGACAGCTACCAGGCCAGTGCGGTAATGCCTTATGCGGTGGGTATAGACAGCATTTATTTTGCAACCAGTCCCTTCAGCGGAGAGGTCCAGACAGCTATCAGTTTCAGGGATCCCATCTTTTCCGTCGACTATTACAGAATGGTCTATTTCATCAACAAGGTTCAGCAGATGCCATTTTACGTGATCGACGACGAACTTTTTCAGGGAGTCCAGATCCATTACGCCCTTTCATCGAGAAACAGTGACATTAAGCTAAATCAGGGCGATCAGGTGATGGTATGGCTGGAAAGTATTGATCCAGGTGTATATGAATATTTTCGCACAGCAGGAAGTGACAGCGGGGAGTCGGCCTCCCCTGCCAATCCGGTATCCAACATCAGCAACGGGGCACTGGGCTATTTTAATGCCTGCTCCGTCAGGAGAATTTCAGCCGTAGTTCCAAAACTACCTTAGAGCTGACCGGCAAAATCTACCGACAGAAAACGTTTGAGCCTCTCTCCAAAGTGCAGAATCTGGCCATTTCCACCTTCCGGATCACCTGCATCGGTTCCATATTCAGGTGCAGTTGATGCAACTTTCCTGATTAATTCCCGAATACCTGGACCAACTCAATGAACTTGCCTGTGAATGGCTTAGCGCACGGTCATTGCAAGTCTAGACCGCCAATTTCAACTTTTATCCATTGGCCAACCAATTTCCTCGCAGAAAGAAGGAAGAAAAAAGATAATTAGCTTTAAAAAAAATAATCGGTCATTAAACTAATGTTAAAGTTATTAGTCAAATAGCAGTTGATACAAAAACAATTTTGCTTTCAGAGGGAAGCAAACAGGAAGTGAGACGGTGATTCCAGGGTGGATTCATGGTTCCATTTTTATTTTGAACGAAGAAGGACAGTTATTTATGAAAGAATGAACTGTCATCTTAGGATTTTCCAAACGAATTAATTCAGGGCCGCAGCCATCCAAATGTTGTACCTGAAACTAAAAATCCCGGATTATGAAAAATATCTTGTTGATGGTTCTCTTTTTTACCTTTTTCTCGCTGGAATTATCCGCTCAGGGGGATGTCTCCAAAGCCAGGTGGATTTCGTCTGCCATGAAAGTAGACGGCAATGACAGAGAGTGGACCAAACCACTCAATTTTTACGATGATGCTACAGGATTGATGTTTGCCATTGGGAATGACAAAGAGAATATTTACCTGTGTTTCACGATAAACGAAGAGATCAGGATGAGAAAGCTGATGAGTGCCGGTTGGAACATTGAACTAATTTCAAAGGAAAAGCAGAAAAAATACAAGGCAACAATCAGTTTTCCCGCCATCAATGTAATGGGAATCAGAAGAAACAACGGTGCCCTTGAGAAAAAATCGAAGGGAAACGATTTGGTAAAATCCTACCTGCTTCAATTCACAAAAATTACCTGCAAGGGATTCAAGTCGAATGTAACAGCCTTGGAGTTAAACAGTAGTGAGCACATCAAGGTCGGCATTGGAGCCGACAGCATACAGCATATAGTTTATGAAATAGCCATTCCTTTAAAAGAGCTTTATGTTCGTGACCTGATACACTTGAATGAACTGATTACCATGAATGTCTCCGTCAATGCACTGGAACGTCCCACCTCCGGAGGAGGAGCAGGTGGCGGCATGGGTGGCAGATCCGGAGGTAGAATGTCGGGTGGCGGCATGGGAGGCGGTAGACGTGGCGGAGGTATGTCGGGTGGCATGAGGGGTGAAAGATCAGAAGGAGGGTACAGCCAGGGGAATCAGGTCGACAGAAACAGTCTGTTCGCCAAGAGTTCCTTCAAACAGAAATTCACTTTGACAGGCAATTGAGACAGGTTGCTGAAACAGGCTGTCCTATTTTCAATTACCTTTGCGCCCGGAAATTACTTTGGTGCGGTCTGTTTAATCATCGCGTGCATTAAAGGCTGACAGTTACACTGCTGAATAACAAAGTTTCAGATAATTAAAGAAAATATTGTTTTATGAAGTACAAAGGAATTATTGGCTCATTGGTGGTTTTGTCCCTACTCGTCTCCTGCAAAGGGAAAGGCAAGGAACAGGTAACTACGGAAAAGCAGGCAATTATGGTGGAAGTGATCGTGGCTGGATCCGAAGATGTTCCGAGTAGTTTGGAGGTAAATGGAACGGTATTGTCCAACGAGATGGTCGAACTTCATCCTGAAGTGAGTGGTCGGCTTGTCTATATCAACCTTCCCGACGGGGCATCGGTCAAGCAGGGCACTTTGCTTGCCAGGATCAATGATGCTGATTTGCAGGCACAGCTGGAGCAACAAAAAACACAGCTTGAACTTGCAAACAAGACGCTGAAGCGTTTGAGTGATTTGCTGAAAGTGAACGGTGTTAACCAGGCCGATTACGATGCTGCACTGAGCCAGGTAAATACGACGGAGGCCAACATGAAGGTACTCCACGCCCAGATTGACAAGACAGTCATCAAGGCACCCTTCTCAGGGGAATTAGGCATCCGGGTGGTGAGCCAGGGAGCTTATGTGACCCCGCAGAATTTACTGGGCACCCTTCAGCAGACAGATAAGGTTAAAATAGATTTTACGGTACCTGAGACCTACTCTTCCATCGTTGAAAAAGGAAACAAGGTACATATTCAAACCGGAAGTGCGGACGGAAATTTCGAAGCCATCATTACAGCCATTGAACCGCAAATCAACACGGTTTCCAGAAATATAAAAGTACGTGCACTGCTTACAAAGGGACTCATCCATCCGGGAGCATTTGTGAAAGTTTTGCTGGATCAAAGCAGGAAAGGAATCATGGTCCCATCCAATGCCATCATTCCCGATGCCCTTTCCAACCAGGTGGTAGTTGTTCAGAACGGGAGGGCAAATTTTGTCAATGTTGAAACCGGTTTGAGAAATGCCAACCTGGTGGAACTTACCAGCGGTGTAAGTCCAGGAGATTCCATTATTGTCAGCGGCATGTTGTTTGTCAGGCCAAAGGCGGCAGTAAAAGTAAAAAGGATAAAAAGCCTGAAAGAAAAGAATTAATTAGTGATTGTACATTAAACACAACGATACCTCAACGTGAATATATCCGAACTTTCACTCAAAAGACCCGTACTTGCCACGGTAATGAGTATTGCCCTGATTCTCTTTGGAGTAATCGGGTTCAATTTTCTTGGCATACGTGAATACCCTGCCATTGATCCACCGTTGATTTCGGTGAACACCTCCTACGCAGGAGCCAATGCCGACATCATTGAAAGCCAGATTACCGAACCACTTGAAAAGTCGATTAACGGTATTCCCGGAATCAGGACGATCACTTCCTCGAGCTCAGTGGGTAGCAGCAACATCTCTGTAGAGTTTAACCTCAGTACCAACCTGGAGGCAGCGGCCAATGATGTCAGGGACAAGGTAAGTCAAGCCGTACGAAATCTTCCGCAGGACATTGATGCGCCTCCTGTGGTTACCAAGGCGGATGCGAACAGCGATTTCATCGTTCTGATGGCAGTGCAAAGTCCAAGCAAGGGGTTGCTTGAACTCAGCGACTATGCCGAGAATGTTCTTCAAAACAAATTTCAGACAATTCCTGAAGTAAGCTCAGTCAATATTGTCGGGCAAAAACGACCAGCGATGCGTCTTTGGATCGATCCTGACAAACTGAATGAATATGGTATTACCTTCAATGACATCACCACTGTACTGAATAAGGAAAACATTGAAGCCCCGTCCGGAAAGATATATGGTGGCAAAACCGAGCTGACCATTCGTGCCCTGGGCCGGCTGACGACTGAAAAAGATTTCCAGGATTTGATTATCAATGAAAGTGCGGATGGAATCGTGCGGCTCAGCGATGTAGCCAAGGTAGAACTCGGACCCGAAAATTACGAACAGTCGTGGCGACTGAATGGTGTCAGCGCAGTAGGTTTGGCCATCATTCCACAACCTGGAGCCAACTACATCAACATCTCCGATGAATTCAACAAACGACTGGATGAAATAAAAAAATCACAGAAAAACGACATTACCTTCACAACCCTTGTTGACAATACCCGGAATGTCAGAAGATCGCTGACAGAGGTAAAAGAGACGCTTTTCATTGCATTCATGCTGGTCATCCTGGTTATTTTCCTGTTTTTCAGGAACTGGATGATTGCCCTAAGGCCTTTGGTTGACATCCCGATTTCACTGATTGCCACCTTTTTCGTCATGTACATTGCCGGATTCTCCATCAACATCCTTTCGCTATTGGGGATTATTCTGGCAACCGGACTGGTGGTGGATGACGGAATTGTGGTAACGGAGAACATATTCCGAAAATTCGAAGGGGGGATGCACATCCGAAGGGCAGCTCTGGAGGGAAGCAAGGAAATTTTCTTTGCCGTTATTTCAACTTCCATTACCCTTGCCATCGTATTTTTACCGGTACTGTTCCTTCAGGGTTTTGTCGGCAGTCTTTTCCGTGAATTTGCGGTAGTTGTCGCCAGTGCAGTGCTCATTTCCGCCTTTGTTTCTCTGACCATCACACCAGTACTAAACGTATACCTGAACAAAAAGGATGCCAGTCATGGTAAGTTCTATCAAAAGACCGAGCCATTCTTTCAGGGAATGGAAAACGGTTATAAAAAATTACTTCAGAAATTTATCGACCACAGATGGTTGGCATGGGTAATTGTTGTCGGATGTCTATTAATGACCTATGTTATCGGAAGGACACTGCAAAGCGAGCTGGCTCCTCTGGAGGATAAAGGAAGTATCAGGTTTCAGATTACAGGCCCCGAAGGGTCCAGTTACGGCTACATGATAAAGGCCGGAGGTGATTTCAGTAATTTTCTGATTGATTCGATTCCGGAAGGTGCCTACTCTTTTCTTGCGCTTCCCAGTTTCAGCACTTCAGGTGTGAATGGTGGTTCAGGTCGTATTGGTTTGGTTCCAACCAGCGAGCGCGTGAGGACACAGAGTCAGATTGCCAAGGATATTTCGAAAAAGGTGATGCGGTTTAACAACCTGAGGATCTTCCCGGTTGAAGAACAGACGATTTCGGTCGGATTGGGATCAAAAGGCTCCCTGCCTGTGCAATTTGTGATTCAAAACCTGGATTTCGAAAAACTCAAATCGGTCATTCCCAAATTTTTGGATGCGGCGAGAAACGACAAGACCTTCCAGAATGTGGATGTCAACCTAAAATTCAACAAGCCAGAGGTAGACATTCTGATTGACAGGATCAAGGCCCGAGAACTGGGACTTACGGTCACGGATATTGCCGGTGTCATGCAAAGTGCTTTCTCCGGACGACGTCTTGCCTACTTTATCATGAACGGAAGGCAGTACCAGGTAATCAGTCAGGTTGGCTTGCAGGACAGGCAACAACCAACAGATATCTCCAAATTGTATGTTCGCAACAACATGGGCAACAACATTGCGCTGTCAGAAGTGTTGAATATTACACCAAATGCCAATCCTCCATCGCTTTACCATTTTAACAGGTACAAATCGGCGACTATTTCTGCTTCCCTGGCAGAAGGAAAGACGATTGGTGATGGGGTAATTGCCATGCAGGCCATTGGAGACAAATTGCTGGATGAAAGCTTTCAGACCTCGCTAAGCGGACCATCCCGCGACTTTTCCGAAAGCTCTTCGAATACCTCATTTGCCTTTATTTTGGCATTGCTTCTCATTTACCTCGTACTCGCAGGACAGTTTGAGAGTTTCAAGGATCCGTTTATCATCATGATCACCGTGCCGCTCGCCATCGCCGGAGCCGTACTCTGCCTATGGCTATTTAACCAGACCCTCAACATCTTCTCCGAAATTGGGATGATCACGCTGATCGGTTTGGTCACAAAGAATGGAATTCTTATTGTAGAGTTTGCCAACAAGAAACGGGAGATCGGCATGACAAAATTCCAGGCAGTCGTTGAAGCGGCTACGCAGCGTTTACGTCCAATTTTAATGACCAGCCTTGCCACTTCACTCGGTGCACTTCCAATTGCCCTCAGCCTGGGCGATGCTGCCTCCAGCAGGGTCCCGCTGGGAATTGTTATCGTAGGCGGAATTATATTCTCCCTTGTACTCACCCTATTTGTCATTCCGGCTATTTACACCTTCGTTTCGGGTGTCCACAAAACGAGTGAAGAGGTAGACAATCAGTTTAAATGATCCATCCATGAAGAAACTATATTTTTACCTGCTTTTCTTACTTCCTGCATTGGGTGCGGCCCAACCGGCTATCTCCCTGAAAAATGCCATAGATACCACCCTCGCCAACAGTTTCGAAATCAAGATAGCCAAAAACACTGTTGCGTACAGTACGGTCAATAACTCATTTGGCGTTGCAGGCGGTCTACCCACCCTGAACGCCAGTGTTACTGACAATGAATCGGTCACCAATGTGAACCAGCAATTGAATACCGGGGCCACCATTGCAAAGAGCAGCGCCAATGGAAACACCATGACCTCAAGCGTCACTGCAGGCATGATCCTGTTTAACGGGTTCAAGGTTTTTGCCACCAAAGAGCGACTGAGCAGGCTTCAGAAACAGAGCGAATTGCTTTTCAACCTGCAGATTCAGAACAGTCTTGCGGCTGTGATGGCCAAATACTACGACATCGTCCGACAGGAGGAGTACTTGAAGATTATCAAAACCTCTTTGGACGTTTCACAAAAAAAGCTGGATATCATCACGGAACGGAAAAATGTTGGGATGGCAAACGATGCCGATTATCTTCAGGCATTGATTGATGTAAATACCGCGCAGCAGGTATTAAAGTCACAGCAACTGGTGGTGGACCAGACCAAGGTTGATCTGCTCCAGTTGATGAGCCGTAAAAACTACTATGCCTATTCCGTCGATGACAGCATTACGGTAGACACTTCAATTAAACTTGAAAATATTTTATCCTTTCTTAGTCAGAATCCGCAATACCTCTCTTCAGAGCAACAGGTGAAGATCAATGAACAAATGGTGAAGGAGGCCTCGTCGCTACGGTATCCCTCCCTGAGACTGAATACAGGTTACAACCTGAACCGCACGCAAAGCGCGGCAGGGCTCACCCTGCTCAACCAGAATTACGGTCCCTTTGCCGGTCTAACGCTACAGGTACCGATTTACAATGGCAATGCCTACAAGATTCAGAAAGAGGGAGCAGAAATTAACCTTGAAACGGCGAAAATGCAGCGCGAAAGCCTGCTGAATGTCTTAATGGCAGATGCAGTCAAGACTTTTCAATCGTACCGCACCATTCTTGAGCAGTTGAAATCACAGGAGACCAATATCGAATTCTCCCGCAAACTGATCTATGTAGTGATGCAGCGTTTCCAGGTCAACCAGGCCACCATCCTGGATGTTAAAGCCGCTCAATCCAGTTTTGAGTCAACAGGCTACCAACTGGTTAATTTGAAATTTTCGGCAAAGATTTCGGAGATTGAGCTGAAGAGGCTGATGTACCAGCTGGGGAATTGATGGATGATCTGTTGGAATAACGGATTGCCTTTTCGACCATAGCAACTTTTGGGCTTCCGTATTTATCCTATTCTTAAAATGGTTTTCATCCCTTGACGCCTAGTCCCAATTATTTCTGACAATGTGGAGTCCTCTCCGGGGTTCACATTTTAAATCTGCCCTATTGCCTCCGGTTGCACAGGGGATTATTCAGTTTAAAGGCCTTCATACTTCTTCATTCGCCAGATCATTAAACAGCTGTAAGGTAGATAAATGACCAGTTGCACAGGAATTTGTTCAAATTAAAATTCTTCAGCGTTCTCCCTTCTAAAAACTATGAAAAGGGTTTCAAGTCCATAACTCCCGATGTAATCGGAAGAAGTGAGAACCCAAATACCTAAACCCGGACAGAGTTGATTTTTTGCCCTTAAAGAAATGTCAAGCATCAGTAAGATCCTTATATCAAAAAAGGCATCCCGAAGGATACCTTTTTTGATATAAGGATCTTAAAGAATTTCTTATTGGATCACTGCTTTGAAGTTTTGATCGTTCGCAAATTTGGCGAATTCAAGGTCATTCTGAGCGAATGTTTTGAAAGCAGCATCTTTCTTGATGGCATTGGCCAACGACTCGCATACCTGACTTGCTTTGCCGGTGCGGGCAAAGGCAATTGCTTTTAGGTAGGCAATGCGTCCGGTTTCAACGGGAGCAGCATTCAAGGTCTTCAAGGCACCGTTGTTGTCGCCGTTGAGCAGTTGGGCGAGGCCACGGTTGGCAAAGCTGGCGGATTTTTCATCCAGGTATTTGACTGCAAGGTCATATTCGCCCTGTTTGATTTTCACGATGCCCAAATTGTCCCTAACTTCTTTGCCGGCACCTGAAGCGGCTCCGAAAAGGATTTCAGCCTTTGACCACTCACCATTCTTCAATGCGATGCAGCCAAGGTTGTTTTGGACAATGGCATTCTTGGGATCCAATTGGTCGGCCTTCTGGAAATTAGCAGAGGCAGCGGCAAAATCACCCTCATTCACCTGAGAATAACCCAGGTTGTTGTAACCTCTCCAGTCGTCAGAGAAAATTTTTGCGAAGCTGGCATAGATGGCCTTTTGTTTGGCGGCATCAGTCGTCAGTGTAGCAGCATAAAGCAACTCAGCCTGGTTCAGTTTGGAAGGATCAGTTTCTGCCAATCTCGAAATTTCAGCATCGGTTTTGCCAATCAGGTTTACGCTGGCGGTAATTTTTGCGCGGCGCAATTTTGGTAAAATTTCGTCTGCAACCTTTGTAAAGGCGGAAGAGAGGTTTTTGATCTCACGCTCACGAACTTCAGGATCGGAATACATAGCCAAAACACGCAGAATCAAATCTTTGTCCTGAATGTTGGATTTCTCCATCAATGCCTTGAAACCTTCCCAGTCTTCCGGAGTATTTTTTGAGGTGACGTCTGCTTTTACCTTGTTTTTCTTCAGCGTTTTATCCAAAACACCCGTAGCAGTACCTTCACGTTTTCCAGCAAGCTTGGAATTCAGGTCCAGTTTGCCATCCGGAGATGCATAGGCAGAAACTTCCACTCCCTTAAGCTCCTTGTTCTGCGCATTGTATGCCTCAACGATGTATTTGTTCAAGTGGGCGATCTCTTCTTTGGTCAATTCTTTTCCCCGCACTTCCGAACTATTGATGAGGTAAATCAGGTCTGCCATGTAGGCATCCGGAACGATTCGCTGATATTTATCCAGGGTCGGATCATAGATCCCTGTTGTATTGGCCTTTTTCTGAAATCCAAGGATAGCCTGAGGACTGTTGTCAACCAGTGTAGAAGTTGCAATCACCCCTTTGGCAATGACAACAGGTTTGAAATCAAGTGATTTAGTTCCCTGGGAAGCCTTCACGCGAAGTTCCAGATCTGAGCGGTGCATATCCGTATTGTAGGGAATGGAACCCTTGTAGCTGTTGCTTCCACCGGCAACGTAAGGGATCACCTTGCTGTTGCCCTTCACTTTCTCACCTTGGAGGGTATAGGAAGTTAGTGCCGTTTCGCCACCGGCATATTTCAGTACAGGAGTAACCGTCAACGTTACTTTCTTTGCAAAATATTTGGCAGGATACAAGCTCTGAATGGTTGCATCCACCTTGCCTACATGAGTATCCAAAACCTCAGGAGCTACCGTGTAATTGACGGTATTGGCATTTTTCTGCATCTTTTTCAAAGCGGAACATCCGGAAAATAGGAATGCACTCACTGTTAAAAAGAAGAGAATGTTCAAACTAATTTTCTTCATAAAAGAGTCCTTAAATAATTAATAGCTATGATTGTTATGATGAACTTCCATTCGCTAAAAATACAACTTTTCCTTGAAGTATCAGGGAAAATTTATTAAATGTTAATTTTCAGGTAGTAATATTTCTCTTTTTATGCCGGTCCAGTCGATGGGTTTTGTAATCAAATCCCTAAGCAAACGATAATGCTCACGATGGACAACAAAATCCAGAGCGGAAGTATCTACAATCAATACTGGAAAATCGCTCTGTTGCGTAAAGAAAGTGAAGTAGCCTTCCCTGATCTTTTTCAGGTAGTCTGCATCGATCGATTGTTCGTACTCGCGCCCTCTTTTCCGGATATTCACAAGTAATTGTTCTTCGGAAAGATGCAGGTAGACGAAAAGATCAGGTTTTGGCAACCGTTCATAAATGATGTCAAAAAAATTCCTATAGAGATTGTACTCATCCTGTGCCAGGGTATTTTGGGCAAAGATGAGTGATTTCATGAAGTAGTAATCGGCAATGGTATGTTGGTGGAATAGGTCTCTTTCTGTAAGTTCCCGCTTCAATTGGCCATATCTGTCGGCCAGGAAGGAGAGTTCAAGCGGAAATGAATATTTATCGGGGTCGTTGTAAAATTTTGGCAGGAAGGGATTCTCTGCGAACCGTTCCAGGATCAGTTTTGCATCGTATTCTTCACCCAGCATTTTTGCAAAAGTGGTTTTTCCTGCTCCAATATTTCCCTCAATGACCAGAAAATCAAGATTCATCATGCTACCGTTCGTTTCATCGATTAATCCCTAAATGTAGAAATAAAAAATGCCCGCTGTAGACGGGCATTTCATTCTATGCAGGAAAAATTTTATTCCTGGTTTGGTTTGCGCAAAGAGTGGCTGTGTGAAGGACCTTTGGACTCCTCACGAGGATAAGATGGCCTTTCCCCACGTCCGTGATCCCTGTCGCCCCGGTCTCTGTCACCGCGATCCCTGTCACCACGTCCCTGTTCCCTCTCCACAAAACCTTCCGGCTTTGGCATCAGGGCTTTCATGGATAGTTTCAGTTTACCGGTACGTTGTTCCACTTCAAGCAATTTTACCTTCACAATGTCGCCCACGCTGAGCACATCTTCGGGTTTTTCGATCCGTTTCCAGTCGAATTCAGAGACGTGAAGCAATCCCTCCTTGCCTGGCATAATCTCAACAAAGGCACCGAACTGAACGATGGATTTTACCTTTCCTTCGTAGATCTCTCCCGGTTCCGGAAGGGCAACGATGGCACGGATGCGCGCAACGGCTGCATCGATGGACGATTTATCCGGAGCACTGATCTCCACGTAACCCATGTCATCAATCTCTTCGATGGCGATGGTTGCCTTGGTATCGGCCTGAATCTGCTGAATGATTTTTCCGCCGGGACCAATGACAGGACCGATCATATCCTTCGGAATGGTCATCTTCACGATACGAGGTACGTTTGGTTTGTAGTCTTCCCTTGGAATGCTGATCACTTCAAGGATTTTCCCCATGATGTGTTCACGACCGGCCTTTGCCTGCAACAATGCTTTTGAAAGCACGTCGTAGGACAATCCGTCGACTTTAATGTCCATCTGGGTGGCGGTAATACCTTTTTCAGTACCTGTCACCTTGAAGTCCATATCGCCCAGGTGATCTTCATCACCCAAAATATCTGAAAGAACTGCAAATTTGTCTGATTTCTTGTCTGTGATCAAACCCATGGCAATACCCGAAACCGGACGTTTCATGTGAATGCCGGCATCCAGCATGGCCATTGTTCCGGCACAAACGGTCGCCATGGAAGAGGATCCATTGGACTCAAGGATGTCAGAAACAATACGGACGATGTAGGGGAATCCCTCCGGAATCATCCGTTTCAAGGCGCGGTGGGCCAGGTTTCCGTGGCCGATTTCGCGTCGGGAAAGACCTCTTGGGGTTTTTGACTCGCCGGTGCTGAACGGAGGAAAGTTGTAATGCAACAGAAAGCGTTCTTTCCCTTTGAAGGTAACGTTATCGATGATTTTTTCATCCATTTTGGTACCCAGGGTGACGCTGCTTAGGGATTGTGTCTCTCCGCGGGTGAAGATGGAGGAGCCATGGGATCCGGGAAGGTAATTCACCTCGCCCCAGATAGCACGAATATCGGTGGTGGACCTTCCGTCGAGACGGACACCTTCGTCGAGGATCATGCGGCGCATGGCCTCTTTTTCCACATCGTGGTAATATTTTCCGATCAAGGTTTTGTTGACTTCGGAGGCCTCTTTCCCTTCACTGTAAGCTACCGTAAATTCTTCCTTGATTTTGGCAAAGGAATCGTAACGCAAATGCTTGTCGTTGATCAGAGTACGGGCAACCTTGTATACTTTGTCGTAGGTTTCTTTCCAGATTTCGGCACGAAGGGCTTCATCGTTCTCTTCGTGACAATAGGTACGTTTCACCACACCAACTTCAGCGGCCAGTTCATTTTGAATCAAGCAATGAATTTTAATATTTTCGTGCGCAATTTTGATGGCTTCGAGCATCTCTGCTTCTGAAACTTCATCCATTTCGCCTTCCACCATCATGATGTTGTCGTAGGAAGCGCCCACCATGATGTCGATGTCGGCTTCTGCCAACTGTTCGGCCGAAGGATTGAGAACGAATGCACCCTTGATGCGGGCCACGCGTACTTCGGAGATAGGACCGTTGAACGGGATGTTGGAGACGGCAATTGCTGCCGAAGCAGCCAATCCTGCCAATGAATCAGGCATTTCATTCTTTCCGGAAGAGATCAGTGTGATCATCACGGCAGTTTCTGCATGGTAATCATCCGGGAAAAGCGGACGTAAGGCACGGTCAACCAAACGGGCAATCAGGATTTCATCGTCAGAAGGACGTGCTTCTCTTTTCATGAACCCGCCCGGGAACCTGCCGGCGGCTGAGAATTTTTCACGGTAATCAACGGATAGCGGCATGAAGTCCACATTTGCTGCAGCTTCATTGGCTGAAACAACGGTTGCCAGCAACATGGTATCACCCATTTTTACCACAACGGCTCCGTCGGCCTGCTTGGCCAGTTTACCGGTTTCAATCTGGATTGTGCGGCCATCGCCCAGATCAATCGTCTTATTTATAGCTTTGTACATATATCGTAACCAATTAAATTGTTATTCGGAGAAAATGGTCGGAACAGAATTAAAAGATGCAAAAAAGGCAATCCGAAAATTGCCTTTTGAGGTTGTTCGCTTATTTACGAAGATTTAATTCCTTGATGATGGTACGATAGCGCTCAATGTCTTTGCGTTTGAGGTAATCAAGCAAGGAACGGCGCTTTCCAACCATGGAGATCAGGGCACGTTGGGTACTGAAATCTTTCTTGTTGGATTTCAAATGCTCTGTAAGGTGGTTGATGCGGTGTGAAAAGAGGGCAATTTGTCCTTCAGAAGTGCCAGTGTCGGTGGCACTCTTGCCGTACTTTTCGAAAAAAGATCTTTTGATCTCAGGATTAAGATACATAACTTATTGTTTTATAAAATGATACAATTACCGCACCGCAGGATTCGGGTTCGATCGCAACGGATCGGCATTAATTTGGGGGCGAAGGTACAAAAAATATTATTTACTGCAAGTAGTTAATTCCTTGAAAGTGACCTAAAGTGACTAAAGTGATCTAAAGTGACTAAAGTGACTAAAGTGACTAAAGTATTTAGGAAAGCTAGGGATGCAGAGATTTACCTACAGAAGTGAAAATTGCCAACAATTCAGTTGCCTCAGTTAGTACTTGATTTAAATAATCGACTGGAATCCACCCCAATTCATACAAAATCCTCAACCAATAAACGGTTTCACTTGCTTCAAATTCACATATTCGTATTTTGCTTGAGAAATCTGCTTTACTCCTTGATCTGTTGGCTTCGTGATAATTAGCACCAATGCTTGTTCCTGATTTTGTTACCTGATAACGTATTACTCTACTCTCAGGAGTTGCTGGTAATTTACCAGACAATTGGATAATAGTTACCGCAAAATTCTTTGTCCTTCCCTCCAATTTTTTAGCAAACTCTTTGTTTTCCATTGCCTTCAACTTTAGTCACTTTAGTCACTTTAGTCACTTTAGATCACTGTGCATGATCAACTTCTGCCCAATCGTACACTCCAGGCACCTGCGTGGTTCACAATAATTGTGGTGAAGATGGATCAGGGCCTGAGACTCGAGGGCGTTGAAAGCCTGGATGCCGGCAGTTGCCCATTGGCGGAGCAGGGTATTGTTTTCGGCAGGCAGCTCTTCCATGATCCTGAGTGCCCGGTCTTTGAGTTCCTGCTTATTTCTGCGCTCTCCATACAAAAAAAGGAATGGGACCACAACATTGACCAGAATCAGTTGAAAGGAGTCCTCCCCCATTCCTTTTTTTTGGAAACGCGACAGTTTCAAGAAGGTATAATGGGTATCCCAATACGTGGAAGTGCCTGAACGGAAAAGCGATCGACAGCCATCCACATGTTCAATTTCCATCGCTTGAGCCAACAGCGACCGGCAGCCGTGTAAAATTCCGGCAAACTGTGCCAACCGGATGGTAGGAAAATTAAGGGGGTGCATGCGCATGAATTTCCAAAAATGACCTGGTATTGGCTTCAATCCGTATTTCAGAGACAGAAATTCATACTCTGACCTCAGCCGTAAGGGATATTCATCCGGCCATAAATTTTCGCTCAGCAATCCTGCCTGACCAAACAAAAGCGCCTCCAGCTGAAAAAGCTGATCCCTGTGCTTTTGGAGGACAGACAAGGGCAATGACCGTGCCATCCGTTCAAATGGATCCCCGTTCTGACGAAACCCCATTCCCCTGGCCAAAAGATGGTAGAAAGTTTCTCCCCAGTCTTCTGTCGAACCTTCAAGCGAAACTTCAATGGCTTCTATCTTTTCCTGAAGTCGCTCGATGGCCAGCCCATTGAGGAAAAACCTGATTCTGAAGGGATCAATCTTGTAGATTTGCGATGCGCAATTAACCCAATCATGTTGCTGCATCAAAGCCTTGAATTTGTATTCGATCCATAGTGGCCAGCAAATTTCAATCGTTGGTATGGTGACTCCAGCACAATTCTTGACGGCAACATCATTTTCGGCAACTACATGCAGAATCGTATTCCCGTAAAACGGATCTTTGTGGTGTCCGTGCCGGTTCCAGTCGGAAGCGCGCAGGTGCATCTCAACATTACCTGCCCAAAGTGTTTTGCCAATTTTAATTCGTGCATCAAAAAAATCCGGTCCTGCATGAATGTTGTGCCTTCCAACCTGAACGATTTCGACAAGTTCACCCTCCGAAGTTACAGGATGCAAAGGCTCAAGCAGCCTATTCTTCCACAAAAAATGGAGAAAATCTTCCTTCATCACACATGCTTTGATGGGCATATATAAGTTACGGCATTTCGATGAGAAACAAGAGGAATTGCGGTGAAAGTTATAAACCTTCGAGGTTTTAAAAACCTCGAAGGTTTATAACTTTCGCAAAAGAGTCATGCCATCCCGAATGGGCAGGATGGTGGCCTCCACACGGAGGTCGTTTCTGACAAAGTCGTTGAATGCAAGGATGGCCAACGTTTGTTCATCGTTGTTTGCAATCTTGCCGACGACTTTCCCCCCCCAAAGGGTATTATCGGCGATAATCAGTCCACCTGGGGTGATCTTTGGAAGAATCAGTTCAAAATGTTCAAGATACTGACGTTTATCGGCATCCAGAAAAGCCAGTTCGAACTGCTCATTCAATCCGGGCAGGATAGCCGTAGCATCCCCGATATGCTGAACAATCCGTTCCCGCAATCCTGCCTCCACAAAATAATCTGCGGCAAACTGCTCCAGTTCATCGTTGATCTCTATGGTGTGGAGCATTCCGCCGTCAGGCAAACCCTTTGCCAGGCAGATGGCCGAGTATCCGGTATAGGTGCCAATCTCAAGGATTCGTTTGGGAGCAATCATCCTGCTGAAAAAGGCAAGGATGCTTCCCTGCAGGTGCCCCGAGCACATCCTACCATTCACGAGCCGGAGGTAGGTGTCGCGGTAGAGTCGCTGAAGCAATGGATCTTCAGGGATGGTATGTGCAAGTATGTAGTTTTCGAGTTGCTGGTCCATCCTCCTTATTTGTAAATCAGACAGGTGAGATTTCTGGGTTCCAGTATCCGGTTGGCGACCTCCATCAACTGGACGGCAGAAATTTGACTGATTCGTTTGTATATCTCTTCCAGCCGCTCGACCTTGTTGAAAACCAGCATACTCTTCCCGATGGCCAGCATCAGGTCCTCGTGGTTTTCCTGCGACATGGCCAGTTGACCAATCAACTGCTTTCTTGCCTTGCTGAGCTGTATATCACCAAGGGCTTTGTGCTGAAGCAGCTTAATCTCCCTGTCGATCAAGGTCAATGCCCGGTCAAGGTTCTCCGGATCCGTCCCGAAGTAAATGGTAAGGGTGCCTGTATCGGAGTAGGCAGTATAGGAGGATTCCAGGTTGTAGGCGATGCCGTTCCGCTCACGCAAACTAAGGTTCAACCTGGAATTGCCGGATTGTCCGCCCAAAATACTATTTAGCAGCACCAGTGGAAGCCGGTCGGGATGGTAAACATCGAATGCTTCACCGCCCAGGATACAATGGGCCTGAAAAGTCCCTTTCTCCACCGTCTTCTGTTTTGGCTGATAGGTCGAAAAACGGACACGCCGATCGTGCCGCAGGCTGGTTTTTAATCGTTCGAAGTAACGCTGTGCCAGATAAAAGAACTTTCTGGCAGGAATATTGCCTATTGAGCAGATCACCATCTGGTCTGTATGGTAATTTTCGGCCATAAACCGTCTGATGTCTGCAGATTGAAAGCTCCTGACCAGTTCGGGTGTTCCCAGGATATTTCTTCCCATCGGATGCCCCTCATACATCAGTTCTTCGAATTCGTCAAAAATAAGTTCTGCGGGCGTATCGTTGTAGGAATTAATTTCATCGATGATCACTTCCTGCTCTTTTTTCAACTCCCTCTCAGGAAAAGTGCTGTCAATGAGGATGTCACTAAATAATTCAATGGCCCTTTCGTAATATTCACATAGGAAGGAGGCGTGAATGGCTGTTTCCTCCTTGGAGGTGTAAGCGTTCATCTCCCCGCCAACATCCTCCAGCCGGCTGATGATGTGGTAGGCTTTTCTCTTGGCCGTACCCTTGAAGATGGTGTGTTCGATGAAGTGGGCCATTCCCTGCTCATCCGGATTTTCATCCCTCGAACCGGTGTTGATCACTACTCCGCAGTGTGCAACGGGCGAATCGACTGATGCATGTATCAGCCTGATTCCATTTGGTAAGGTCATTGAGGTATAATCCATAGAAAAAAATCAGGTCGGAAAGATAGTACAAAAAAGAGAAAGGGTAAAGATTGCTCTTTACCCTTTCGTGGTGCCACCAAGAATCGAACTAGGGACACACGGATTTTCAGTCCGTTGCTCTACCAACTGAGCTATGGCACCTTATTTAAATGCGGTGCAAAGATAAACATTTAATTATTCCAGCAAAAGATTCTCCTATTTTTTTGAGACAAAAGTAGATCACTTCATCCAGCATTGCCTGAATTCGTGGATAAAATCTTCCAGTTTGCGGGGTTCAACGCCCGTTAATTCCTTAAAAACATTGGAAATATGGCCCATTTTTCCATTTCTGGCAGCGCCATAGAGCAAGGATAAGGTAACGATGAAAGGCATCCCCTTTTTCTCGTTCATCTCCTTGCGGATGAATTTGATGGTCAATGGTCTTGCATACTTGATCTCCCGTCCCAATTCCCGCGTGAAAAGGGAGGCTATCCTGTAAAAATCCATCGGTTCCTGACCCGTGATGTCATACTCCTTCCCCATGTGTCCGGGTTGGGTCAGCAATTCGACGACCAGTCGTGCAACATCCCTTGCATCGATGTAATTGACCATGCCTGCCCCTGCAGGGATGAAAATTCGGTCATTAAGTCGGATCTCTTGTGCATGCAGGGTAATGAGGTTTTGCATGTACAGGGAGGGTCGGACAATGGTGTGTGGAAGGTCCATTTTTTTGAGATGGGTCTCGATCCTATGGTTGGCAAAAATTCTGTTTCGTTCGGCTCCTACGATGGAAACGAAGACAAGCTGCTCCACCTCCGACTTTTCTACCTGATCCAGAAACGGGAAAATATGTTTGGAGACATCGGATAGCTGATTGGGTCTTATCAACAGCACCTTTTTCACCCCCTTTAAGGCGGCTGCATAGGTGGCAGGTTCGTCAAATTCAAAATTTACCAGACTTGCCCCTTTCAGGCTCTCCATATTCCTTGCAGACTCCACATTACGGACAGCGGCAAGCACCTCGAAAATTCGGTCTGGGTGATCCAGCAAAAGGCGGACTGTTGACATTCCTACATTCCCTGTTGCGCCCGTTATTAAAATTTTATCCATAGAAGGATCAACTTTATGATTCAAAAAGTAAAATTCCATTAACTACGGGGCAAAAATATACTATTTAAGAATCAATCCTCTCTGGAAGAGGCAAAAATCTCTTCAATCAGGTCACTGTATTTTTGTTCAATCACTTTTCGCTTCAGTTTGAGGGTTTGGGAAAGTTCTCCGGATTGTGCGGACCAGGTATCGGAAACCAGACGGAAACGCTTGATCTCTTCGTGCTGTCCAAGGGTTCTATTGATCTCCTTCACCTCCGCCTGAAACATGGAAAGGACTTCGGCTTGGGTAATCAGGTCTGTGTTGTCTCTAAATAGAATTTGATGTTCATTGCAGCATTCGTGCAGGTAGACAAAATTTGGTGCGATCAGGGCACTCGCAAATTTCTCATGACTGCCTATGACACATGCCTGTTCGATCAGGACCGATTCTTTCAACTTATTTTCTATCAACTGGGGAGCAATGTATTTCCCCCCTGAGAGTTTGAATATCTCCTTTTTCCGGTCCGTAATTTTGAGGTATTTCCCTTCATCGAGCATCCCGACATCGCCCGTATGAAACCAGCCTTCCGCATCGATTACTTCGCTGGTCAGTCCGGGCTCCTTGTAATAGCCCATCATCAGGTTGGGACCTTTCGCCAAAATTTCGCCGTCTTCGGCGATTTTTACCTGCACTCCTTTGATGACAGGACCGTTGGTACCAATCTTAATTTCACCTGTCACTGCATTGCTCACCGCAATAACAGGCGAGGTCTCCGTCAGACCGTACCCTTCCAGTACCGAAAGCTTTGCGGCACTGAAAACCCTGGCAATCCTTGATTGCAAGAGGGCACCGCCTGAAACGATCAATTGGATATTTCCACCAAGTCCCTCGCGCCATTTGGAGTAGATCAACTTATCTGCAATGGCCATTTTTATTTTTCTGAGCAGACTTACTTTTTTGTTGAAATCAAAATCCTTGCCCAGATCGACTGCCCAGAAAAAGAGTTTGTACTTGATTCCGGTAAGCAACTTGCCTTTGGCCATGATTCCATCGTACACACTCTCCATTAGCCTGGGGACAGCTGTAAAAATATGCGGTTTAACCTCCTTGATCGACTGAACAATCTGCGGAAGGCTTTCGACATAATAGATGCCGATCCCTCGGTACATGAAAACGTAGTTGACAGTTCGTTCAAAAATATGACACAGGGGTAGAAATGAGATGGATCGGTGCCCCAGTCCCAGGGCAAAGTGGTGAGAGCAGGTGGTAAAGTTGGAAACCAGATTCCTGTGCGACAACATTACCCCTTTAGGAATACCCGTTGTGCCACTGGTGTAAATCATGGTCACCATTTCGTCTTCCTGAATGCTATTTTTGATCTCTGTCAGTTTGGAACGGAGCTCGGTTTCATATTTTTCTCCCAATTTCATTAAAACAGTCAAGTTTTCGGTTCCGGCTACATCATTGAAGGTGAATATTTTCTCCATGCTGACCACCTCCACCACAACGGGTGACAACTTGTTGTACAATTTTTCATCAGAGACAAACAAAAACCGAATTTCTGCATGGTTGAAAATGTAGCTGTACTCCTCTTCGCTGATGGTTGGATAGACAGGAACGTGCACCGCCCCAGTCATGGCAAGGGCCATATCCACAAAACTCCATTCCGGTCTGTTTCCACTTACGGTAGAGACTCGGTCACCTTTCTGGATACCCAGGGATAACAAACCATAAGCCACCAATTCGGCATTCCTGGCAAATTGTTCTGTGCTGTATTTTACCCATTTGGATCCCTGTTTACCGGCAATTGCATCTTCACGGGATAGATTTTCAAGACAGTATTGAAGCAGATCAAAAGTGCGCGTAGGCTCCATGAGAATTTTTCCCATAAAAATAGACAATATTGATATCTGCCAATGGCAATTCTATCCCTAACAGGGATTTCTGCTGCAAAACATACCCGTTTTACAATAATATTCCGTTACTTTTTGAATGAAAAAGTGGATTTTTCAAGTTTACTGTTCCGAGGGATTCTTATATTTTCACCACGATCTTATTTCTCCAGAGATAACGGGCAACCAGGTAGCATAGGGTATAAATGATGGCGAAACCGCACAGAGCCTGCCAAACCGGTGCTTTCGAATCCAGCAGCTTCCCATGCATTTCTATCAATACCTCCTGAACAATGTAGATCAAAAGTGGATTAACACCGAGAATGGTCAGGTGAGGGAGTTCAATTTTAGACACGTCATTTAGCAGGTAAAACAGCAAAAAGGTAAGAAAACCAATTCCGGAGGCAAGTATCGGATAAGCCATACTCATGCTGCGCTGTGAAAATTGCCAGACTTCCTGCGGTTGCAGCAGAGAGAGCAGGTAACCCAAAACAGTCAGTACAATTCCCCAGATTACCACTTTCCGGCTAAAATCTCTGGAGCTGTTTTCCTTGAGAAGATCGTACAGAATGGTACCGAAAAGCAGAATGGATACCCAACTGAGCGGCCCCAAGGGTCCGCCATCGATGCTGCGGGCCATGGTCCATTCTCCATAACCGGCAAAAACAAATAAAAGCTGATAAATAATCAAAAATGAAAATGCAGCAACGGTTCTGACCGTTTTTGACTGAAGGATAAATGGCATGGCAAGCAGTCCGGCAAATCCGATGTCGACGAGGGCATCCCAAATGTCTACCCTGATGTCGGGTCCATACAACACAAATCCGATGAAAATCAGGATCAGGTACCTTTTCACCGCATGAACCACTGCCGAACGCAATCCGTTTCTGGACACCATATTTACAAAGGAAATCCTGAACCCCATTCCGACTGCAATCAGGAAAAACGGAGCGATCGCATTGGCAAAAGTCATCCCGTAATGGGGATGTTTGAAGGTTTCCGGGATGGCCTCAAAATGGTTGAGGTAATTGACCATGATCATGCCGAAAATGGCAAAGCCCCGAAACTGGTCGATAGAGAGTTTGCGGGCACCTCCGTTGGTGGGGTCAGTAATCATTGGTTAGTACCTAATGAAAAATGAAAAGTGAAAAGTAAAAAATGAAGAAGGCGAATATCAGGACCAATTAGGTCCAACTGAAAGTTGATTTTCATTTTTCATTTTCAACTGATTAACTCTTTTGCTTTCGCAAGAAGTTCGGGGATGCCTTTGGGGTTTTTCCCACCTGCGCTGGCATAGAATGGCTGACCACCTCCGCCGCCATCGACAAGTTTGGCCAGTTCGCGTACGATATTTCCTGCGTGAAGCCCTTTCTCTTTAACCAGGTTCTCTGCAATCATCACATGAATGGATGCTTTGCCGTCGATTTCGGCGGCAAAGACCAGGAAGAGATCCTCCACTTCGCCTTTCAGCTGGAAAGCCAAATCCTTGATTATTCCTGCGTCATCGATTGGGAGCTTGCTTGCCAGGAAGTTGATTCCATTTACCTGGGTGATCTGCTTTAGCAGTTCTTTCTTCAACCCGGAGGCCGCTTCTTTCTTAAAGGATTCGACCTGGCTATTCAGGTTACTTACCTTTTGAAGCAAGTGTTCTACTGCTACTTTCAGATCCGCAGGATTGTTCAGCAAAAGTGTCAATTCTTTGGCTGTCTTCATTTTCTGGCGAAGGAATTCTTCTGCCTTAGCACCGGTAATGGCCTCTATTCTCCTGACTCCTGCAGAGATCGAACCTTCAGAAATAATCACAAACTGACCGATTTCGCCGGTAGCACCAACGTGGATACCACCGCAAAGCTCAATGGATTCACCAAATTTGATGACCCTCACCTTATCTCCGTATTTTTCACCGAAGAGGGCAATGGCACCCAACTCTTCAGCTTCGGCCATGGGCATTTCGCGGTGTTCGTCGCGCGGTGCATTCTGACGAATCAACTCATTTACCCTTTTTTCAATGGTTTCAAGCTCCTCCTCCGACACTTTCTGAAAATGGGAGAAGTCAAATCTCAGCGAATCTGGGGTTACGAGGGAGCCCTTTTGTTCGATGTGGGTGCCCAATATTTCGCGCAAAGCGTGATCCAGCAAGTGTGTGGCGGTATGGTTTCCTGCAGTGGCACTGCGTTTGGCTGGATTTACATGTCCGGTAAAAATAGCTGCTGGGTCAGCAGGAAGAGATTTTACCAGGTGAACAGTCAATCCATTTTCTTTCACAGTATCGAAGATCTCCAGTTTTACACCCTCGGCTTCGATCCAACCGGTATCTCCGATTTGTCCGCCCGATTCGGCATAAAAAGGTGTTTTATCGAACACAAGTTGCACATACTCTCCTTTTTTATCCTTGACCTTCCGGTAACGACAGATTTTCAGCTCTGAAGCCGTATGGTCATACCCTACGAATTCGCTTTCGATGGAAGGGCGAATCTCGATCCAGTCGCCCGTTTCGAGCTGTGTGGCATTCCGGGAACGGTTTTTCTGCTCTTCCATAGCCTTTTCGAATTCCTCCCGGTTGACGGTAAAATTCTCCTCCCGGAGGATGAGTTCCGTTAAATCGAGCGGAAATCCGTAGGTATCATACAATTCGAACGCAACGGTTCCACTGATTTCATTTTTATTTTTCTTTCTTGCCACCTCCATGATGTTTTCGAGCATCCGGATACCTGTTTCCAGGGTCCGCAGGAAAGAGTCCTCCTCTTCGCGAATCACCTTGGTGACCAGATCCCGCTGTTTGTTCAGTTCAGGGAAGGCAGCCCCCATCTGATCTGCCAGAACGCCTATCAACTGGTGCATGAACGGCTTCCTGAAGCCGAGGAAGGTGTAACCGTAACGAACGGCCCTTCGCAAAATGCGGCGGATTACATAACCAGCCTTGTTGTTGGAGGGCAGTTGGCCATCGGTAATAGCAAAGGCAATGGCACGAATGTGGTCGGCAATGACCCGCATGGCGATGTCCGATTTTTCGTTTTCTCCATATTTTTTTCCGGCCAGGTAACCAATTTCGGTGATGACAGGCTGAAAAGCATCGGTATCGTAGTTGGATTGTTTTTTTTGCAACACCATGCAGAGCCGTTCAAAACCCATTCCGGTATCTACATGTTTGGCAGGAAGTTCTTCAAGCTGTCCGTTGGCCTTGCGGTTGAACTGAATGAAGACCAGGTTCCAGATCTCTATCACCTGTGGGTGACTCTCATTGACCAATGCCCTGCCGGGAATTATTAAGCGCTCGTCGTCGTTGCGAATATCCACGTGAATTTCGGAACAAGGACCGCATGGGCCGCTGTCGCCCATCTCCCAGAAATTGTCTTTTTTGTTTCCAAAGAGAATCTGATCTTCGGGCAGGTATTTTTTCCACAAGGCAAGCGCCTCTGAATCAACAGGGACTCCATCCTTGGTATCCCCTTCAAAAACAGTTGCATAGAGACGATCCACAGGGATGTTAAACTTACCGACCAATAGCTCCCAGGCCCAGTCGATGGCCTCCGTCTTGAAATAATCTCCGAAAGACCAGTTCCCCAACATCTCGAACATGGTATGGTGGTAGGTATCGTGACCGACCTCCTCCAGGTCGTTGTGCTTTCCGGAAACGCGCAGACACTTTTGGGTATCCGCGATTCTCGGGCTTTTTACGGGGGAATTCCCCAGAAAAATATCCTTGAACTGATTCATTCCTGCGTTGGTGAACATCAGGGTAGGATCATTTTTCACCACCATAGGTGCTGAGGGAACAATCTGGTGTGCTTTGGAGGCAAAAAAGTCCAAAAAAGCTTCGCGAATCTGCTTTGAATCCATCATTGAGAAAATGTTAAAAACCTTTAAATGGCATCGATGATACTTCCGAAAATCTCCGAATGCCTATAAATAAACTAATTTTGCCCTGATCAGGCAAGGTGCAGGGGGGCAAAATCGTTGCAAAATTAGATTATTTCATTAATTTTGGCCTACCTCTGTTCAAAATAAATCATTTGGAATGGGCATTAATAATTACAGATTCAATCCCGACACCCTAAGTTTTGACAAGATCGAACGGAATCTTCGTTCCCTGATCAAAAAGATTTTGGGGTACTTGTCCACTGGGATTGTTTCTGGCATCATCTTTTTCTTCATTTTCCTCCAGTTTTTTGAGACGCCCGTCACCAAAAGATTAAAAAGAGAAAACCAGCAACTGCTATCACAATATACCTTGATGAACAAGGATATTGAGAAAATTTCGAAGGCATTGGAAGATATCCAGATGCGTGACGATAACATCTACCGGGTCATTTTTGAAGCTAATCCCATCCCATCGGCCGTCAGAATGGCTGGTTTTGGTGGAACCAACAGGTATACCAAGTTGGAGAGCATGGACAATTCCGAATTGATTGCCTCTGTCGCCAAGAAACTGGACATTCTTTCCAAACAGGTTTATGTGCAGTCGAAATCATACGATGAGGTGGTAAAAATGGCTCTTGGCAAAGAAAAGATGCTGGCCAGCATACCCTCCATCATGCCGGTATCCAACAAGGACCTGAAAAGAACTGCCTCAGGTTGGGGTATGCGGATGCACCCCATCTACCGGATTCCGAGATTTCACTACGGGATGGATTTCACGGCTCCAACCGGGACCGATGTCTTTGCAACTGGCAACGGCATTGTGAAGGAGGTTGACAGGAATGCCGGATATGGAAACATCATCGTCATTGACCACGGATATGGCTTTGAAACCCTCTACGGACACCTTTCCCGCACCAATGTCAAGGTTGGACAAGTAATCAACAGAGGGGACGTTATTGGCTTCGTGGGAAGTACCGGCGCATCAACGGCTCCGCACCTCCATTATGAAGTGATGAAAAACGGACAGAAGGTGAATCCACAGAACTACTACTTCCAGGATCTTAATCCATTGGAATATGAGAAGATGATCTCCATTTCGTCCAATACCGGCCAGAGTTTCGATTAACTTTAAATTTATAACCCGTGGGATTCAAGACACCTAAATCAGAAAAGCTCTATTTCTCCATCAGTGAAGTGGCGGAGAAGTTCAATCTTGCCCCTTCGGCTCTTCGTTTTTGGGAAAAAGAGTTTGACACGATCAAGCCTTTCAAAAACAAAAAAGGAAATCGTTTTTATACCCAGGAAGACATCGACCATCTCGCACTGATCAATCATCTGGTCAAGGAGCGCGGGCTAACCCTGAAAGGCGCCAAGGCGAAGATCAAAGAGAACAAGGATGAGGCGGAGCACAACTACGAAATTGTACAGAAACTGCAGGAAATCAAACAATACCTGATCCAGATCAAAGAGACCCTTTAATTCCGGATATTCTTCCGGCAAACGAATCGTTTTACGGCATCATGCTCCTTCAACAGCTCATTCAACATCTTGAATCCTATGCGCCCCCTGCTTTTCAGGAGTCGTATGACAATGCCGGCCTTTTGCTGGGTGATAAAACCCGAGACATCACAGCAGCCCTTGTTGCGCTGGACGTGACAGAAGCGGTGATAGAAGAGGCGATTTCTAAAAAATGTGAGTTGATCATTTGTCACCATCCCCTCATTTTTAATGGTATCAAGCGTATTACAGGTAGCAATGAGGTAGAGCGGTGCCTGATCAGAACCATTAAAAATGATCTTGCCATTTATGCTGCCCATACCAATCTCGACAGCATAACGGGAGGGGTAAATTCGAAGATCTGCGAAAAAATTGGTTTGGTGAATTGCCGGATCCTCTCCCCTGCCATAAATTTGCTGGTAAAACTTGTGGCCTATGTTCCCAACGACCATCTGGAGACGGTAAGAACGGCCATTTTTGCTGCAGGTGCTGGAGAAATTGGCAATTACGATCAATGCAGTTACAGCAGTGCAGGAGCAGGAACTTTCAGGGGAAACGAAAACAGTGTTCCTTTTGTTGGAAGTGCAGGCCAAATGCACACTGAGCCGGAGATACGGCTGGAGACCATTGTTCCGCGTCACCTGATGGGAAAAGTAGTGGCGGCCCTGAAGGCAGCCCATCCCTATGAAGAGGTTGCCTACGATTTACTTCCGCTGGAGAATGGCTATTCCACCGTTGGCATGGGCATGATTGGAGAGTTGGAAGTCCCTGCCGATGAGACCTTGGTATTGGAAAGTATCAAAGCCATTTTTGAATGCAAAATGATCAAGCATACCGCACTTCTAAACAAAAAAATTAAAAAAATTGCGGTTTGTGGAGGATCAGGCAGCTTTCTGATTTCCAAGGCAATAGCAGATGGTGCGGATCTTTTTATCTCGGCGGATTTCAAGTATCACGACTTTTTCGAAGCAGATAAGGCCATTGTTCTGGCCGACATAGGTCATTATGAGAGCGAACAATTTACGAAAGAGGTTTTAAAAGAGATAGTTTTAAAAAAATTCCCTACATTTGCACTCCATTTATCGGATGTAAAAACCAACCCGGTTTCCTACCTTTGATAGCTAAAGTAAAATACTAATATTCTGGATATGTCGTTAGAAATTAACAAAACAACCGATGGCAAAGAGGTTTCAGTTCAGGAAAAACTGAAAATGCTCTATGAATTACAAACTGTTGTTTCAGAAATCGATAAAATAAACACGCTGCGCGGCGAATTGCCCCTGGAGGTACAGGATCTTGAAGATGAGATCGTCGGATTGAAGACCAGACTTTCCAACCTGCAGGATGAGATTAAAAATCTCAATACGGCTGTTACCAACAAAAAAACGGAGATCAAGGATTCCAAGACCAAGATAGACAGGTACAAGGAGCAGCAGGAAAATGTGCGCAACAACCGCGAGTTTGATTCCATTTCCAAGGAAATGGAGTTCCAGACACTGGAGATTGAACTGGCTGAAAAAAGAATCAAGGAATATTCGGTGGATGTGAAGGCCAAAGGCGAGTTACTGGACGCTTCCAACCTATTGCTGAAAGAACGCGAAGAGGATCTGGTTCGCAAGAAAAAAGAGCTGGAGGAGATTACTGCAGAAACGGCTGTTGAAGAAGATTTGCTCAAGGCAAAGACCGCCAAGATCGCCACCATGATTGAAGAGCGTTTGCTTACAGCCTTCAACAAAATCAGGAAGAATGCCCGCAACGGACTCTCGGTGGTGACTGTTCAGCGTGATGCATGTGGCGGATGCTTCAACAAGATCCCGCCTCAGCGCCAATTGGACATCGCTTCCCGCAAGAAGATCATCGTTTGTGAATATTGCGGCAGAATCCTTGTCGACAAGGACATTGCAACACCTCAGGTTGAAGAAAATTGAAATGCCTGAAAAACATAGATAAAAGCTCCTAACCGGGGCTTTTTTTATGCCTTAAATCCATTCGCCAACATAGTTACTCCATGCTCGGTAAATGCAAGAGGTAAAGCATTTTTTGGACGTTTTGATGAATATGTCATCACAAATTGTGAGGACATATTTTCCCATTCCTCCCTGGAAAGCTGAAACATAAAGTCCGAATGGAAAATATCTATATTTCTCCTGTTACCTAAATATACCGCAAAAAATCCAAAAAATAGCATAAAAAAGCCTGTTTTGCAGGTAGCAGAAGGTCTTCCACTGTTTGCAAAACAGGCTTTTTTATTTATTCGTTTTTACTTTCTACCACTCACCGCCGGCACCACCACCGCCGAAGCTGCCGCCGCCAAATCCGCCGAAACCGCCGGAGTCGCCACCGCCGCCACCGGAAAAATCATTCCAGGAGCCACCCCCTCCTCTGCCGCCAAGCATACTCAACAGCCAGATGGATCCCAGCAAACTGCCTCCGCCACCATCGGCGCCAACCGAACGGTACCGGTTGCGGTTAAAAAGCATAATCACTGCAAAAATCAGCAATAGCAAACCAAATCCCGGAAATACCGATTTCTTGGATGCCTGCTTGTCATACTGGTCTGCCGTAAACTCTCCAGAAGTCAGGGACATGAGCACGGTGGTTGCTTTATCCAGACCCGTGTAATAATCATTCTCCTTGAAACTGGGCATCATTTCCGCAGCAATGATGGTCTTTCTGGCTGTGATGTCTGGGACCGCACCTTCGAGACCATAGCCCACTGCAATGAATACCTTACCCGTTTCCCTGTCGTTGGTTTTGGGTTTGACCAATATCAGAATACCATTGTTTTTACCCTTTTGACCTATACCCCATTTCTCTGCCAGCTGGAAGGTATATTCCCCCTTTTCGTGTCCAAACAGGTCCTTCACGATGACCACCGCAATCTGGGTAGAGGTCCGTTGGTTAAAAAGATCCAGTTTGTGCTCGAGGGCAGCTACCTGTGATGCAGAGAGAATCCCTGTAAAATCGTTTACCAGCCGGGGTGGATCGGGTCGCACGGGAAATTCATCCGCTGCCTGGACGACAAAACCTGCCAGCAGCAGAACAAATAAGAGAAAAAGCCTTGGATTTCCCAGCAGGTATATTATTTTCTTCATGGTTATTTTCCGTAAGATATTTCGTCTGGAAGTTCATTGACATCATTCTCCTGGTAAGGGAAAAACTCCTTCAATTTTTCTCCAACCTTCTCAATTCCCAATACAAAGCCCTGTACCAGTGCTCCTTTTGAAAAATTACCAATCATAAGATCCTTTACATCATCCCAATAGCCAGCCGGAACAACGGCATTGATGCCGGAATCGCCGATGATGGCAAATTTTCTGTCGTCGGTGGAGAGGTAGATTAGTACGCCGTTTCGCAAGGCGGTTTCATGCATTTTCAAAGATTTGAAAAGCGATGCTGCCCTGTCGAGGACATTGCCCTTGCAATTGGATTCGATGTGGACCCGAATCTCTCCACCCGTTCTGTGTTCGGCCGACTGGATGGCTTGAACAACCATGGCCTCCTCCTCTTTGGTGAGAAATTTATTTTTACCCATCCTTGCAGCACATTAATTTATGACTAAATGAAAAAATCAAATACAAATCGCGCTCACGCAATTTGTATTGAACCAATATGGTTTCAGCTAAAATTAAAACTGAACCTTCGGCGCTTTCTCTGCTCCCTTTTCGGCCTCGAAGTAGGCCTTTTTCTCAAAGTTACGCATGGAGGCAATCAGGCTCTGCGGGAACATTCTGATGTAGGTGTTGAATGACTGTGCAGACTGATTGAATTTCTGGCGTTCGACCGTTATTCGGTTCTCGGTGCCTTCCAGCTGGGCCTGAAGATTTAGAAAATTCTCGTTGGCTTTCAGATCAGGGTATTTCTCCACAACGACCATCAATCTGGACAATGCAGAAGACAAACCTCCCTGAGCCTGTTGAAATTGCTGAATCGAAGCGGCACTCAGTTTGGAAGGATCCACCGTAATGGAAGTTGCCTTGGCTCTAGCCTCGACAACAGCTGTTAACGTTTCACTTTCGTGTGCCGCATAACCTTTCACCGTACTTACGAGGTTCGGAATCAAGTCCGCACGGCGCTGGTATACATTTTCGACTTGTGACCAGGAGGAGGAGACGCCCTCTTCCATTGCCACCATGTTGTTTCCAGTTTTGATTCCCCAGTTCACCATCAAAACAAGAGCCAATAGAATGACTCCAATTACTATCCAGGATGCTTTGCTCATACTTTTTTTATTTATAAGACTACTAAATCCCTTTGAAATTACACAAGTTCTTTAAGATTGTTACGTACCTCCGCTCTTTTCGTTCCGCGACCCGGTGGAAATCTGTCATGCAATCTTTTCAATCAGGACAACTGCCTGTACGGAGATCCCTTCTTCTCTCCCCTCGAATCCCAGTTTTTCGGTGGTCGTGGCTTTAATGTTGACGCAATCCGGTTCGCACGCCAAAATCCCGGCTATCACTTTTTCCATGGCGGGGATCACCTCCTTCAAACGGGGACGCTGGGCTGCCACCGTGGCATCCAGGTTGACTAGGTGGTATCCCTTCTCCACGATCAATTGGTAAACAGACGCAAGCAGAATTTTGCTGTCGATATTTTTATACGCCTGATTCGAATCCGGGAAGTGAAAGCCGATGTCTCTCAATCCGGCAGCTCCCAACAGGGCGTCACAGATGGCATGCAACAGCACATCCCCGTCGGAGTGTGCAACGGTTCCCTTTTCGTGCGGAATCAGGATGCCTCCCAGCCAAAGCTCTTCGCCGTCTGCCAGTTGATGGACATCGTATCCCATACCTATTCGGATATTCATGGTATCATTTGGTTAAAAGTGCCTTAAATCAGCGTAAAGTTACATGAAACATCTGAAGTGACAAGCCATCCGGATACAATCGTCTGCAGTTTTACTTCATCCAAACCAGTCGTCCCGAACGGGAGGCATGTGATCCCTCCTGATCCGTCAGCGTAATCCGGTAAAGGTAGGTTCCACCCTCGGGGACAGGATCCGACAGCATTGGGTTCCAGGTTAGATCCCTAAGCTCATATCCCTGGGAGGCAAGTTGTTGATGTGATTTGCTGATCACACGGCCTTCCAGATCAATGATCTCCAGATCGACGTTCAGCAAAGCATCGTACCGGTTGTGATGCAATACGAATCTGGTCTGATCGTTAAATGGGTTGGGAAAATTGACCGCACGATCAAAAATCAGGCCATTGCTGACGAGAAATTGGATGGTGGCAACAGATGAGTTATCTGCGGTATCCCAGGCCTTCAAACGCAGGGTATGAACTCCGGGAGCCAGCATGGAAAGCGGATAAAGGATAGTGCCCGACTTCCAGGTTGCTGCATCAGATTGGTAAAATTCATTCAGGATGATTTCATTACCAGTCTGTCCGTCAAGTTCCAGGGTGATCTCATGGCCGATACCGAACCCCGAGGTATTGATTCCCGAATCGTCACTCAAATAAGCCATCAGTAACGGATTGGTGGAAACAGTTCCTCCCTCCCTGAATTTTTCACTTTCGAGGTATAGTTTGATGGTTGGTCCAGTGTGGTCGGTAAATGGCAGATTGGCGGTTCCGTTAAAGAAAAGATTGGCAAAAGAGCCATTTGCATCCAACAATCCATTGCTGAAATAGTACCGGATCAATCCTGCCTCTTTGTTGAAATTTACATCTTTTGGTACGATGAAGGAGTAGCTGAAGGATCCATTTTTCACAGGCACGGTTCCATTGAACAGAACATTTTCCTGCACCTGATAGGTAAATGGCGGAAGTCCACCGTTGCCAAGGGTATTTTTTTCGGTAGGCTGGTCATAAATCACCGCAGAAAGTGAACCCGAAAGGAGTTCCATTTTTTTTCCTGCCCTATCCTGAATTTCTCCGGAGATGTTCACCTGGCTCAAAGGGGAGAGCACCCCATTGAACTGGCTAATGGATTGATTGTTGATGGACAGATTTTCACAGTCGTATTCGGGATAGTTCAGACGCAAAGCGGGATCGCCCAACAGGGAAAACTTCCTGGCGTTGACACTCTCTCCGGTCTCATTTTTCACCAGGTGAATCAGGTCGCCCAACCGAAGCATGGCTCCGGTAGCATCCAAGTCAAATAGGTGATTCAAAAAGCTGCTGTTGATTTCGAAATTGGAAGCAGAATAAACCAGCCTTGTGGCCGAAAGGAGGGCAATGGCACCGCCTGCCGGATGAAAAAGGAGGTGCTCCCCCGCCGACCGTTTGATGGTCATGTCCCATCGGCTGAAGGCACAGGTAGCTGTGACGAAAAGCGGCAGGCGCAGCTTGTTGGTCCAACCGTCGATGTCGGAAGTAGTCAGTACCCGTTCCTGGGCCAGACCATCTTCACTGGCATGGCCTACATAGTTGACCAACAGATCGCCTGTCTGGACAGAACGGCGGATTGCCTCGGTAACAGCGGGGTAACGCTCCTCCGGAGTCAGCACTTGCGGATAGGCATCCAAATAGATCTTGGAGGTGGAATATTCGGGATTTCGCCGGTTCAAAGACATAGCCAATATCTCCGAGTCGCTTACATGCAGATTGTTGTCTTCATCATCCCCGATGAAGAGGAGATTGTTGCGCCAGGCTCCAATTGTTTCTGCATTGTGGTAATGAATAATCTTGTCGACGGCGATCGTAGCTTCGGAAAGGGTGGCGGCTGGAATCCTTCCAACTCCGATCGCTAGTTTTCCGGGCTGTCCGGAATCGGCAAATCCGAAGAAATCGTCGGTAACAAAGGAATCAACCGTACTTAACGAGTTATCTGATTGCCAGGAAGGAATCCAGTTGGGGTTGTTTTCTGCTGGTTCATGTACCGGATCACACGTCCCCTTGCCGAACAGCAGGAGGTATTTCAACCCAGGGGCTCCCGAACTCCCTTTTAGCAGGTAAAGATGCCGGATGTAATTCCGGAGAGCTGAAACATCCGGATATCCCCCCGACAACTCATTGAAAATAGCTTCTACTGGCACGACTGCCGATTTCAATTGATCTGTAGAAAAATGATAATCTGCCAGCCGTTTTGCCTGAGAATAAAAAGCTGTGGGAGTCACAATAAGGAGTTGTGGTGTTTCTGCCAAACTGATCACTCCATTTTGGATCTCCCCCCCGACTGTTACTGCAGGATATTGGTTCTGTGGATCGAAAAGCAGAAAATTGCGAAGGCTGTCGCTCCGGAAACGAAAGGTCAGTAAACCGTTGTTGATCTGGAAGGTTTGCTGAACGGGTAGCAAGGGATTTGTCACTTCCCAGAGTACCAAGGAACTGTTTGCTCCGTCAACCTGAAATTCGACAAGTTTATTTTTCCCTGCTGTTCCCCCATCCCTGAAAAGAAGAGGAGTTCCACGATACTGCAGGCTTCTCCGAACTTGAACAATAGCAAAATCAAACCAGCAAAGATCGGATGAAGTTCCATGGTACTTCAGGGAAAGGGGCAAGGTTGTTCCATTAAAAATACCTGAAGCCTTGAATGTACCGGGCGAGGCAAAATCGGTACCAGTTGACGTATTTACTGGGACAAATGGGATATTTCCCAAACTGTTCCCATTGACGGAGGCCTCGAGTGTCGTCGATGAAATACTTCTGGCAGCAGCAGCAATCGTCCATTTTACAGGTGTCGTTTCCAAACGGTCCTGAAACACAAAGTTTCTGTTCAAAATATTACTCCCTGTCATCAAGGTGGTAAACCAGCGGGTACCGGACTCCAGCAAATTGATATTTTCCTCCTCCCAGACCATGAAATCGTCGTAGTCTGAAAGTTGAAACTCCGGATTTCCGGCAGGCTGTGACACGGAGGGAACCAACAGATCCTTACCTGAATCCTCCGTCAGGAAAAACAGCGACTTGCCCCTGGCAGATGAATTCATCGAATGGAGAAAATCGCCACTGACCGCATCATAGCTCCAGTTCACCGGACCCTCCACATAAAAAAGCAATGCCTCATTTCCTCCGGATTCCTTGAATCTAAAGGATGGCAGTACCACCGGAATATTGTCTGATACAGCGGCATCCGAAAGAGACATAGCTACATTCCTGCTTCCATATATTTTGACATTTTCCGGATGGAGGAAACCTATATTTTTCAGCCAGGAGTAATAGATTTTGTGCATTCCGACCGCAGAGGTTTCAACCTTCACCCATCTGCCGCTGGCAAACAAGGAGGGCAGGTCGGAGGATTGCGCAAAACAGCCTCTGGTAACAAAAAGCACCAGCACAACCAATGAGATCTTAGTTGGGAGCATTGCGCGCATGCGGCCATTTATTTTTAGGAAAAAACTACTCAATTCTGAGGCAAAGATTATAAAAATCCGGGCCAATAAGGTAAAATAACAAAGATAGCCCTCATCAAATGCATAAAATTTTTGGAGTAGGTAGATCCTTCCCCCTTCCCGTTGGCAAATGATGAACTGAAACACTGTTGAAATCCAACAAAGTAGTGATTATTTGAAAATTATAGCCATCAAAGATCCACTTGAATCGTCCTATATTCTTGGTAGAATGGGTGCAATTTTTTTTTTCTAACCTGACTCATGAACAATTTTAAAAAAATCACGGTTTATAGTGCAGAACGAATGTAAAAAATGAATATAGTTTTCATTATTTTGCAATATATTTGTGGCTATCACAGTTTCTTTGTCCATGCTGCCTGATCTTTCAGCAGGTTTATCCTTGTTGAATTGCAGATTAAGATTTTTAAAAAGGATTTAATTTTTAACGTCATATGAAATTCTATACGGTTATACTGCTGTTTGTCAGCCTCTTGATTGCCTCGTGCAGTCTGTTGCCGAATAAGAAATCCAGTTCTTCTACGACCGGATGGGACTATAACAATCCCAAAAATGGCGGATTTGAATACAATTCCAACTATACCCAGGAGACAGGCCCAGGGCTTGTTTATGTTCAGGGAGGAACCTTTCCCATGGGCCGTGTCGAGCAAGATGTCATTTTTGACAACAACAATTCACAAAGACGGGTAACTGTCTCCTCGTTTTTTATGGATGAAACGGAGGTTCGCAATGTAGACTGGAGGGAATATTTGTATTGGTTGCAACGGGTTTATCCGGATAAACCCGAAGTTTACAAAGAGGCTTTGCCCGATACGCTTGTCTGGAGAAATGAGTTGGCTTACAATGAACCCTTTCTGGAAAATTATTTGCGTCACGCAGCCTACTCTGAGTATCCTGTTGTAGGTGTTAGCTGGATTCAGGCAAACAACTATTGCAAATGGAGGACAGACAGGGTAAACGAAAGGATATTAATCAAGGATCAAATACTTGCTGAAGACACGAAGCAAAGTGGTCAGAATACTTTTTCATCCGACAGTTACCTGAATGGTCTTTACAATGGCTCGGATGGGAAAAGACCACTGAAGAATCTTGGTAAAGACGGGGCTACCCGCAGGACCAGTATGTCGGATGGTATAGTACTTCCCCGTTATCGGCTTCCTACAGAAGCGGAATGGGAATATGCGGCCGTTGCCCTGATTGGAAATACGGATGAAGAGGTGGTAACCGACCGTCGAATCTATCCCTGGAATGGCAGTCACATCCGCTCCACCGAAAAGAAAACCCGCGGTGTCTTCATGGCCAACAGTGTCAGAGGCAGGGGTGACTACATGGGTGTTTCAGGTGCCCTGAACGATGGTTTTGAGATAACTGCTCCCGTCAAATCCTTTGCCCCCAACGACTTGGGCCTTTATTGTATGGCAGGAAACGTTAATGAGTGGGTACAGGATGTTTACAGACCCACCTCTTTTCAGGAGTTCAACGAGTTTCAGCCACTTCGCGGAAGTGTTTATACCAATTTCAAAAAGGATTCCACAGGCAATTTTGTCCGAAACGAATTTGGCGAGATGATCAAGGATACCGTTGCCAACTTCACCAACTTCAAGGATGGTGATTTTCAATCCAATCTGGATGAAAGCCTCTGGAAAAACAAGGACGATTCGATTAGAAGCAGTATTAGTTCGAATGCCATGTACCCGAACCTGAAAGACAATTACAATCCTCGGATTTCTGACCATACCCGCGTTTACAAGGGTGGTAGCTGGAAAGACAGGCCTTATTGGCTAAGTCCGGGAGCCAGAAGGTACCTCGACGAAAGAAAAGCGACGAATGATATAGGCTTCCGCTGTGCGATGACAAAACTCGGAGATACCGAGCCAAAATAAACATCAAAACCTCATCTCCGGATGAGGTTTTTTTTAACCTGTTTATGAACTTAGCCTCGCTCTATCAAGTTTATCTCGACCATCCTGAGGTCACGACAGACAGTCGCAACATCCAGTTGGGTTCGATCTTTTTTGCACTCAAGGGTGATAATTTCAACGGCAATGAATTTGCAATGACAGCATTGTCGAAGGGAGCCGCTTATGCCATCGTGGATGAGGCAGCCTATGCGACAGATGATAAAATCCTGCTGGTAGAAGATGTCCTGACAACTCTTCAGTCTTTGGCACGGTTGCACCGTCAAAAAGCGGGTATTCCGGTCTTGGCCATCACAGGAACGAATGGGAAAACCACCACCAAAGAGCTGACCGCTTCGGTGCTCTCCCAAAAATTCAATCTTGTCTGCACAAGTGGCAATCTGAATAACCACATTGGCGTGCCATTGACATTGTTACGCATCAGGCAGGAAACCGAGTTTGCAGTAGTGGAGATGGGAGCCAACCACCCAGGAGAAATTGAGGCATTGTGCAGAATTGCATTGCCCGATTTCGGGTTGATCACCAATGTTGGGAGGGCCCATCTGGAAGGTTTTGGTTCTTTTGAAGGGGTTGTTCGGACCAAGAGTGAATTGTACCGATTTTTGGAGCAAAACCAGGGGACCATTTTCATCAACACGGCAAATTCACTGCTAATGGCCCAAGCAGGAACCGTCAGTAAAATAGGCTATACCACCGCCAAAGGGGGGGATGGGCAGGAGGGAGAACTGGTGAGTGCCGATCCGCTGCTCCTTTTCAAAGTCCTTTTTCCCAAGGGATGGCTCTATGTCAAAACCAGGTTGGTTGGAGGTTATAATCTGGAAAATGCGCTTGCCGCTGCTACCATAGGTCACTATTTTGGCATTGATCCCCCGAAAATTGCAGCAGCCCTCGAGGAATACCAACCCGACAACAACAGGTCGCAGATGGTGGATACCGGGCGGAACAGATTGCTCATGGATGCCTACAATGCCAATCCATCCAGCACGAAAGCGGCCTTGGAAAATTTTTCTCATCTAAAATTCCTTAGAAAAGGGGTAATTCTAGGAGATATGCTGGAATTGGGTCCAGATGCAAATGTTGAGCACCAGAAAATCGTTGACTTTCTTGCCACCCTGGATCTTGATCTGGTCCTGCTCACGGGATCACACTATGCTGGTTGCAAAAGGCCTGCAACCTTCCATTGCTACAATGAACCCGCGGAACTGGTAGCCTATCTGAAAGAGACTCAACTTTCGGAATACCTTTTACTGATCAAAGGATCCAGGGGGATGAAACTTGAAACCATCAGACCTGAACTGTAAACGGAAGAATTGAACACAAAACCTGCTTGCTGTTCCAAATAAGCCTCTTCCGACAAACACTTCCCTTTAAATGATTAATTTTGCCGTAAATTATAGCACCAACAGTTCAGGAATGTCAGCAGCCATCAATTTAAAGGATCATCTACAACACCCCACTTTTGCCTTAATCGGTTCCATTGCAGATGCCGAAGGACTCGAAACCTACGTGATCGGAGGATATGTCAGGGATCTTTTGATGTACCGGAAAAAGGAGCATTACGACATAGACATTGTGACAGTTGGCAGCGGGATTGGATTGGCAAAGGCGGTGGCAGCAGCCATTCATCCAAAACTGGCCGTAACTGTTTACAAGAACTTCGGGACCGCCATGTTTCGGGACAAGGGAGTTGATTTTGAATTTGTAGGGACCCGTAAAGAATCCTACAGGCTGGACAGCCGTAAACCGATCGTAGAAGGAGGTACGCTGGTGGACGACCAGAACCGGCGTGATTTCACGATGAATACCCTCGCCATCTGCCTGAACAAGGATCGATATGGAGAGGTCATTGATCCTTTCGACGGTCTTAATGACCTGGAAAGTAAATTAATTCGCACACCGCTCGATCCCCACATTACCTTTTCCGACGATCCCCTGCGCATGATGCGGGCCATCCGCTTTGCGTCACAACTCAATTTCAGAATTGAGGAACAGACTTTCGCAGCCATTGCAACACAGGCAGACCGCATCACCATTGTGTCAAAAGAAAGGATAACAGAAGAGCTCAACAAGATCATCCTTTCCGATAAACCCTCCGTCGGTTTTAAACTGCTGGAAAGTTCAGGCTTGTTGAAGATCATTCTGCCCGAAATACAAAACCTGAAAGGAAGGGAAAGTGTGAATGGTATTTACCACAAGGACAACTTCTACCATACCCTTGAAGTGGTAGACCGCATCTGTCAGAATACAGACAATCTCTGGTTGCGTTGGTCGGCGCTGCTACACGATGTCGCGAAACCGGTTACGAAAAGGTTCTCCCCCACCCTGGGCTGGACTTTTCATGCCCACAACTTCGTCGGGGAAAAGATGATACCCAAAATGTTTGACAGGCTAAAACTTCCGCTTAACGAGAAGATGAAGTTTGTTCAAAAGATGGTATTGCTGCACATGCGACCCATTGTATTGTCGGAAGAGGAGGTCACTGACAGTGCGGTCAGGCGGTTGCTGTTTGATGCAGGCGATGACATTGACGATCTGATGACCCTTTGCGAAGCCGATATCACCTCCAAAAACGAGGAGAAGGTGACCCGTTTTCTGGCCAATTTTCAGTTGGTACGTGAAAAGTTGAAGGAGATTGAAGAGAAGGATGCTGTTCGCAATTTTCAGCCTCCCGTAACCGGGGAACTGATCATGGAAATTTTTGGACTTCAGCCCTGCAAGGAGGTCGGACTGATAAAATCTGCCATCAAGGAGGCTATTCTGGATGGAGAGATCCACAACAACTATGAAGAAGCCTATGCCTTTATGATGAAAAAGAGCAAAGAGCTGGGTCTAACACCCATGAAAGACTGAAGGCCCATCGGTCTCAGAAAGCACCAATGCCCTCCAGATTATTTTAGGGTAATCAATACCGAAGTGGAAGCTTCATTCCCGGCAAGGTCAGTACAGGTAATGGTCAGGTCATAGTTTCCCAAAGTGGTCTGGTTTCCTGTAACCGTCAGAGGGATTGAAATTTCACTCTGGTTGATGGCTACGGATTTCTTTCCGGCCGCCAGCTGCCAGGTATTGCTATAGGCCCAATCAGAGGTCTGCAATCCCTTGGTACTTTTTGCAATCACCACCTTGTAGGATTTCAGCTCCACATTGTCGCTGAGATCCATTTGCAGGTGAATGGCGGCTCCCAGTGCGTAGCTCAAACCTGCTGTTGGGTCGACCAGGCTGATGACCGGTTTGGTGGTATCTGGTGTGACCACGACAGGGGGGGTATCAGTAGTCCCATTCTTCTTGCAGGATATGCTAATGAGCAAGAGCAAAGCCGGAATGACCCATTTCAAACATTTTCTCATTTTTCTGATTGCTTGTCCTGATTGATGAAAATTTTACTTCTCTTTTTGCCATAAAGGAAATAGATCAACATGCCAATGGCCATCCAGATAATCAGACGCATCCAGGTATCAAATGGAAGAGATGCCATTTGTGCAAGGCAAATGACCATTCCAAGAATTGGAAAGAGGGGAACAAACGGTGACTTAAAAGGTCTGACGGCATCCGGATCTGTTTTGCGGAGAATGATGATTCCGGCACAAACGATGACAAAGGCAAGCAGGGTACCAATGGAGACTAGTTCTCCGAGCACGGCTATGGGGAAAAGACCGGCAATGAGTGCAGCGAATGCGCCTGTAACAATGGTTGTAATGTAAGGGGTCTTGTATTTTTTATGCACGACGGTGAATGCCTGGGGCAAAAGTCCGTCTTTGGCCATTGTATAGAATATCCTTGGCTGCGCCATGAGCATCACCAATACGACGGAACTTAGCCCAGCCAGCGCGCCTATCTTGATAAAGGGTCGCAACCAGATCAGGGAATCGCCAGCCCTGTCGATGGCCAAGGCAATCGGGGCAGAAACATTCAAGTCCTTGTAATTGACGATGCCGGTCAATACCGCAGCAACGGCTACGTACAGTACCGTACAGATGACGAGTGACCATAGGATGCCAATGGGCATGTCGCGGGCCGGATTTTTGGTCTCCTGGGCTGCTGTGGAGAGGGCATCAAAACCAATATAGGCAAAGAATATTACTCCAGCACCAGTGAAGATACCGGAGATTCCGAAATGGCCGAAAATTCCGGTGTTTTCCGGAATGAAGGGAGTCCAGTTCTCGGGATGGATGTAAGAAATGCCAAACCCAATAAAAAGCAGGATCACCACCAGTTTAATGATCACGATGACGTTGTTGAACCTGCTCGATTCCCTAATACCAATCACCAGTAGGGCAGTGATGAGGATGACGAGGGCCACTGCAGGGAAATTCAAAAGGCTTCCGGTCCGTTCCCATCCTTGTCCGGGAATGTGGTTGAAAGGGGCAGAACAGAGGGCTTGTGGTATGATGATGTGAAAATCCTTCAAAAAGCTGACAAAATAGCCCGACCAGCCTACTGCCACCGTGGAGGAGGCAAAAAGGTATTCCAGAATCAGGTCCCAGCCAATGATCCAAGCAAGGAACTCCCCGAGTGTGGCATAGGCGTATGTATAGGCACTTCCGGCAATGGGAATCATGGATGCAAATTCGGCATAGGCTAGTCCGGCGAAAACGCAGCCCAGCGCAGAGAAAATAAAAGACAACATGATGGAAGGGCCTGCATAATTGGCCGCCGCAGTTCCTGTCAAGACAAAAATACCTGTTCCGATGATGGCCCCGATTCCAAGGGTGATCAGATTTTTTGCGGTAAGGGCACGGTTAAACTTGTGCTCATCCGTGCTTGCCTCTGCCAAAAGAATCGTGACGGACTTTCTTCTAAATAGTTGGTTCATCGGGAATAGTTTGTTTTTTATATTGTCATAAAACGGCCATTTGATCAGCCTGGAACGAATAAAATCATCCATTGGTAACTCTTTTTCAGACTTTGCTATCAATTTTGAAAAAGGACCTTCCACAAAGATAAAAAAATATGGATAGGTGGAAAATTATGAATCATATTTAGATCAGCCCCGGCGTAAATCCCGGAATCGGAAGAAGCATTTCTAAGACCAAACGCAGAAAGGGCTGAAAAAAGAGGGACTCCCCTGCCTTTTCAACCCTTTGTGCATTTTAATGAAATACCATGCCGCAACCTTGTCTGGACAACGTATTATCCAGCAACCTATTCCATCTTCAGTGGTTTAAAATCAACTCTTTTTTTCTAGCTGCTGGTAAATGACGTAGGAGTAGACGATGGGCACCACTACCAGCACAATCATCAAAGGGATGAAAATCCATTCGAACTTATCCACTACAAAGAACAGGGCCATTCCTGCAAGACTGCACCAAAACCACAACTTCCCAGCCATCTTGTGCGTCCGGATCCAGACTTCATCGCTGTTGAGAGTCCACGGAACTTTGATCCCCACAAAATAGTTGGGCCTGAAATTTCCCATGTAATTTCCTATCAGCATAAAAAGGAAAAAGAGCGAAAGCGGTAAAAACCGCTGGACAGAATTGGTCTGGTGTACTATGCCCCACAATATGGTCGTATTCAATACCCCAAAGAAAACCGCCATAATCAGCCTTAGCTTGTAATAGCTGCCTTCAAAAACGGCATAGTTTGCTTTCCTCGGATCAATTTTGGGTAAAACAAGCATCAATAAATAGATACCCAAAGGCAAAATCAGGTATACATACCTGGATCCGTATCCGTTGGGCTCACCCTTTGCATCAAAATGGATTGGCACGGATTCGGGAAGGACACTCCAATTCAATCCCAGGTATAGTATCGGAAGGAGAGTCAGCAAGATGAGTACCAGTTCCTGAATAATTTTTTCTCTTTTCATGGGAGTCTCTTTAATTGGTTTTTTAGATCAATATTGAAGGTTTAAATTAATTTGCAAGCATCGAATAGTTCTGGATAAACAGGTAAAGACCCCTCCTTACTTCGCCTGTTGCAGGATCCACTTTGCCACCACCTCCATGGCAATGGGCGAAAAAGTTTGCTCTATCTGGGAATATTCGGACGGAGATCCAGTTTTACACTCCTGAAAGAGATGATTCAGATTGGGAAACAATTGGGTGGTTACTTGCTGATTGCCTCCCTTCTTTATGGCTTTTTCGATAGCCAACAGATTCTCTTTCCCGGAAACCTGCAAATCTTTTTCCCCGTCGATGGCCAGCACCGGACATTTTACCTTCTCCAGAGCTGGGGCAGGATCATACTTGATAAAATACTGCATCCAGGGAGCAGTGATCTGTTTTACCTGGAGCGCGATATAATCCGCATTCGACATACCGCTTGGTTTTCCACTATCTGGATTATCCTTCAGCAATTCGGTCAGGAATCCCGTCAAGTCAGTTGTCAGAGCCTCAGTTGTCTTGGCCTTCAGCACCAGCTCAAATGCTTGGGTATTGGCCTCCCTGGTTTTGGCAATCTCCTTCTCCGGCTTTCCGGCAGCCCGACCTATCAGCTCCTGCTGAAGCAGTAAGATTTTATCCCCGCGCAGACCCGTTCCTGCAAGCAAAACTATGAAATTGACCTCCTTGTTCCGGGAGGCCACCATCGGTGCGATGATCCCGCCTTCACTGTGGCCGGCCAAGCCGATCTTGTTATGCAAAATCTCCTTTCTTCCCTTCAGGTAGGCCAGGGCACTCTCCGCATCGGTGGCAAAATCCACGGTAGTACCGGTCTTAAAATCCCCCTTCGACTGGGCGACTCCCCTGTCGTCGTATCTCAGGACGGCAATTCCATGCCTGGTAAGGTAGTCGGATAGGACCAGAAAAGGCTTGTGCCCCATGATCTCCTCATCCCGGTTTTGGGGGCCGCTGCCCGTAATCAGAATGACTGCCGGAAAAGCACCCTCTTTTTTTGGCAAGGTCAAAGTCCCGGCCAGTGTGATATTTGCCTGACTGTTCGTAAAAGTAACCTCTTCCGAATAGTAGGGATAGGGTTTTGTGGGTTCCTGCGGACGTTTCACCACCTCCTTCGCAATCTGCTCCTTGGTCAGATTCATTGGAAATTCCATGCCATTCTGCTTGAAAATTCCCGTGATCGTCTTATCCTTCAACTCGCCCGAATATTCAATTCTCAGATTGGTCATCTCAATCTTGAGTTTCGAATCGACGAAGGTGGTGGTGGTAACAGGAATTCCCTTTGCCCCCTGGTCGGGACTGTCCATCGTCGAAATGTAACCCGTATCCGATTTTGAAATGTTGAAGACAATCCTCAACTGCATTCCCTGTACCTTCAGGGATCCATTCCAGGCCCCCGTAATCTCCTGTCCATAGGATCCAAGTACGGTTACCACAAAAACCAAAATCAACGCCCTTTTTTTCATTTTATCAAAAATTAAAAACAATTATTTCAACTATTACTCCCCGCTCTAAGCACTTGAAGCACTTGAAGTACTCGAAGTTCGCTAAGTACTTATTTCTTAAACTGCATCAACCAAACGGCAATCCCATCAAAAACCGTCGTATTGATGGAATATTTGATAAACTGCCCCTCCCGGAGACTCACCACCAGACCAGCCTGCTTCAACAAATCCAGATGATGCGAAATACTGGGCTTGGTCATATCGAACCTGTCGGCGATATCGCCGGCAGTCAGATCCCCCTTGTTGAGCAGTTCGAGAATCTCCCGCCTGGTGGGATCATTCAATGCCTTGAAAAAAGTATTCATCTTAAATAGATATTTAGACAAATATCTAAATGTTATTTGAGATTTGCAAATATTTGGTGAAAAAAATTTGTAAGGCATAAAAAAAGACTGAACTGTTTGAAGGGTTAACGAATTTAGCCCCTCAAACAGTTCAGACTTTTAAATATTTCTAACTGGTGCTCCCTAGTTGATGATAGAACAACCCATGTAGGGAATCAGTACTTCCGGTACGAGTATGCCTTCAGGCGTTTGATAATTTTCGAGGATGGAGGCGACGATACGGGGTAGAGCCAGCGCACTGCCATTCAGGGTGTGTGCCAACTGCAACTTTTTGTTGCCCTCTTCGCGGTAGCGTAGTTTCAGTCGGTTGGCCTGGAATGACTCAAAATTGGAAACAGACGAGACCTCCAGCCAGCGCCCCTGCCCTGCCGACCAGACTTCGAAATCATAAGTCAGCGCAGAGGTAAAACTCATATCGCCCCCGCAGAGCCGGAGGATGCGGTAAGGCAATCCCAGTTTCTCCACGAGTGACTGTACATAACTTACCATCTGATCGAGTGATTCATAAGATTTATCGGGATGGGCAATCTGAACGATCTCCACCTTGTCGAACTGGTGCAGTCGGTTCAGTCCGCGCACATCCTTCCCGTAGGATCCTGCCTCACGGCGGAAACAGGCCGAGTAGGCGGTGGTTTTGATCGGAAGATCCTTTGTTTCCACGATCACATCCCTGAAGATGTTGGTCACGGGAACCTCAGCTGTTGGAATAAGGTAAAGGCCATCTACCGGACAATGGTACATCTGTCCTTCCTTGTCGGGGAGTTGGCCGGTACCGAAACCGGAGGCTTCATTTACGACATAGGGTGGCTGTACCTCGAGATAGCCTGCTGCCCTGCCCTGGTCCAGGAAAAAATTGATCAGCGCACGCTGGATACGGGCACCAAATCCTTTGTAGACAGGAAAACCAGCTCCTGTGATCTTGACTCCCAGTTCAAAATCAATCAGGTCGTATTGCGCCGCAAGCTCCCAGTGGGGTTTGGATCCTTCAGGCAACTGGGGAATCACTCCTCCGGTAGCCACCACCAGGTTGTCTTCTGGCGTTCTTCCTTCGGGAACCTGGGTAGAAGGAAGATTGGGCATCACCACCTGCAGGGCAGCCATCTGGTTATCAATGGTTTCGAAATCCTCGTCGTGCTGCCGAATCAACTCTTTCAGGACGACCGTACGCTCCTTGGCCATGTTGGCCTCTTCGGTTTTTCCCTCCTTGAAAAGAAGGCCGATCTCCTTCGACAATTGGTTCATTTCTGCCTTGCAGCCATCACTTTCAATCTGGTACTCGTTGCGTTTTTGGTACAGTGCCAGCAATTGCTGCACGATTTCACGTGCATCGAAATGTTTGACGGCCAGTCTTTCAATCACCAACTCCGGATTTTCCTGAATGAATTTTAAACTTAACATGATTATCAATTTAAAACACAAAGTTACAACAAAAAAAAACTCCCGTCTCATTGCGGATGCAATAAAACGGGAGAGAATTTTTTGAATGATCTAAAGGTTACTCAACTTCCTTCAAAGGTTCAACGCTTACGAATGACTTGGCGTTGGTTTTCTTCTTGAAAGTTACGGTACCATCGATCAAGGCGAACAGGGTATGATCCTTACCAATTCCTACATTGGCTCCCGGATTGTGCACGGTTCCACGCTGGCGAACCAGAATGTTACCAGCTTTGGCAGCCTGTCCGCCAAAAATTTTTACGCCAAGACGTTTGCTTTCTGATTCGCGGCCGTTCTTCGAACTACCCGCCCCTTTTTTATGTGCCATGGTAAATTGTTTTTAGAGGGTTACGCTACTATTTCGTTAATTAAGATCTGAGAGAAGAATTGACGGTGACCGTTTTTCTTCCTGTAGCCTTTGCGGCGTTTTTTCTTGAATACAATGACCTTCTCCCCTTTCAGGTGAGAAAGAACGGTTGCGTTGACTTTAGCGCCTTCAACAACGGGTGTTCCGACGGTAATCACCCCTTCATTGTCGACCAGTAATACTTTTTCGAAAGTAACTTCTGCACCCACTTCGTCTGGAAGACGGTGTACATACACTTTCCTTGAATTCTCCACCTTGAACTGCTGTCCGGCGATTTCTACAATTGCGTACATGTTTACAATTTAATTATTAGGGTCCGGAAGGCGGGATAGATACTCCTCTTTTTGAGCCCACTCGAACTATTTCGGACTGCAAAAGTAATCATTTTCATCTTCCTACCAATAAGCATAAAATATTTTTAGGAAATATTTGTGCAATTACCTGCAATTTTAATTTAAGCTCCGGTCCCTGTGCCTGTCGAAAGGTTCTATTTCATTTTATACAATCCAAACTCGGCAATGGTTGGGTTTAACCGGGAAGATAAAATCGAAAGCCTCACCCGATCCGTTGTGGTCGGTAACAACTGCAACAATCTTTTGTAACCAACCGTCGTTCCTTGGGCCGCAGTGATCCACTGACCATCTTTCCAAACTTCCAACCGGAACTGCTCGATCCGCTGTCCAATACGGATGTTCTCCTGCAAAAGCAATACATCGAAGGTTTGTTTTCCCTTTAGTAGGAAAGTAATCATGGTAGTGGAGTCAATTCCGGTGGTGGTAAAATGGGTGGCGGAGTTGCCATCGAGCATCAAATTCATTCCAGCGCCATTGGAACAGGTCACTTTTGCACCTTTTGCCAGGTTGATATTGAACAAGTTATCCCGGATATTTTTCCAGTTGGCCAGCGCCTTGACATCATTTTCGTGCAGCAACCCCCTTCTGTCGGGGGGAATATTCAACAAAAGCACCCCATTTCTTCCTACGGAGTGGAAGTAGATATCCATCAATTTCTCCCCGCCTTTCACCTTCGAATTCTCTTTGTCGTGAAAAAACCATCCCGGTCGGATGGAGACATCGGTCTCGGCCGGATACCACACCAGGGTCTGAGCAGTGGCCAAAGCCTCGCGACTTCCAAGGTCAGATTTGGTAAGATCGCCTACCGGCGGAAAGTTCACATCCTTTTGGGAACCATCTGCTACCTCCTGGAGTAATTTCTTCCCTACCGGGATAACGCTCCATTCTGTTTCGCGGCCATAGCCCGACTCGGTTCCTACCCAACGCACGTCGGGACCGGAGATGGCAATGGTCGCAGTGGGTTGCAGCTTCCTGATCACGCCATACCAGCGCTCAAAATCGTAGACCTGTTTCTTGCCGTTCGGACCCTCTCCACAGGCACCGTCAAACCATACTTCGTCGATGCGGCCATAGTTCGAGAGCAATTCTGTCAACTGGCCCACAAAATAATCGTTGTAGGCTTCCGTTCCATAAAGTTTGGAATTCCGGTCCCAGGGAGAGAGATAGACCCCAAAACCGATTTGTTGTTTGTGGCAGGCATCCGAAACTTCCCTGACCACGTCCCCTTTCCCACCCTTCCAGGGCGAATTCTTCACGGAGTGTTCCGTCAGGGCACTGGGCCAGAGGCAAAATCCGTCGTGGTGTTTGGCGGTCAGTATCACCTGCTTGATCCCCGCCGCTTTGCAGGCGGCCACCCATTGTCCGGCATCCAGTTGGGTCGGATTGAAAATTTGCTCCTTCTCGGTCCCTTCTCCCCATTCCCTATCGGTGAAGGTATTGACCCCAAAATGAAAGAACGCTGTAAGCTCAAGCTCCTGCCAGCGCAATTGACGCGGCGAAGGAGTCACATTGGCTGCCTGCCTGACGATCCCCGAAAGGGAAGTTCCGGGTGGAATATTCACACAATTGGGAATGCCAGAGGTGGATTGTGCGGAGAGGTGGAGCCTCGTTCCGGCAACAATCAGCAAAAAATAACAGACTTTTTGTAGTTTTCTCATAAATAGCTTTGTTCCATCCCGCGTCTGCGGAATCAATTAATTTGGAATTCTGGCACACAATTTCGTTTCAGGTGTCGCTGCTACGCAGCTTTCCATTCATGTCACATCCGTTTTCTACCATAATACCGGTGCGATGCACCAAAAAAAATGGTGAAAATATCTACCATTTGTTTAGCAGTGACACGGCGAAATTATGGTAGCATGCGCGAATACCAAGGCAAAAAAGCCGCGTAGCGGCGACATCCCTGCCTATCTGCACCAAAATGAATATTTAAGTAACGTTTTTCTTAAGCAAATCCCTGATTTCCGTCAAAAGCAACTCCTCTCTGGTTGGTTCAGGTGGGGGTGCAGGTGCAGGCACGGGTTGGTTTTTCTTCATGAAGCGATTCATCATTTTGACCATCATAAAAATGGCGAAAGCAATGATCAGAAAGTCGACGGTGGTCTGAATGAATTTGCCATAATTGAGACTTACCGCCTCGGCAACCACTTTCCCTCCGGAGACTACCGGCTCACTCAGCCTGATTTTAAAGGAGCTGAAATCCGTTCCACCGATGATCATTCCCAAAGGAGGCATCAGCACATCCACCACAAAGGAGGTGATAATTTTCCCGAAGGCGGCCCCAATGATGATACCCACAGCCATGTCCACGACATTTCCGCGCATGGCAAACTCCTTGAACTCTTTTCCGATACTCATAATTTATTAATTTGCTAATGTGACAATATGCTAATGTACTAATGTGCTAATGTGCTAATTTGCTAATTTGAAAATCTTGTGACAAAAGGAGAGTTTGCAAAAAAAAATATTTTGTAGCCAAAGGATTTAATTCTTTTCTCGACACCAATCCCAATTAGCAAATTAGCACATTAGCACATTATTTAGATTCCGATAATTTTCTTGATCTCATTCAGCTTGTTGAGTGCTTCGAGCGGTGACATATTGTTGATATCAAGGTTTCTGATTTCATCGCGGATTTGCTTGAGAACCGGATCATCCAGCTGGAAGATGCTCAGTTGATAACCTTCCCTGTTTTGGGCGAGGTCGCCGACAGGCTTGGCCGGATACTCCTTTCTGTTGCTCTTCTCCATCTGTGCCAGGATATCTTCTGCACGTGCCACTACACTTCTTGGCATCCCGGCCATCTGTGCCACATGGATACCGAAGCTATGGTTGCTCCCGCCCGGCACAAGTTTGCGCAAGAAGATGATATTCTTCCCCATCTCCTTGATCGATACATTGAAATTACGGATCCGGCTGAACGACTTTTCCATTTCGTTCAATTCGTGGTAATGGGTTGCGAACAAAGTCTTTGCCCTCACCCGTGGATGCTCATGGATGTATTCCACGATCGACCAGGCGATGGAGATACCGTCGTAAGTACTCGTACCGCGGCCCAATTCGTCGAAAAGGATCAGGCTCCTGTCGGAAAGGTTGTTCAGGATGCTTGCTGCTTCCGTCATCTCCACCATAAAGGTAGATTCCCCGGAGGAGATATTGTCGGAAGCCCCTACCCTGGTGAATATCTTATCGATGTAACCAATGCTGGCAGCCTCTGCGGGCACATAAGAGCCAATCTGGGCCAGCAAGACAATCAGTGCAGTCTGGCGGAGCAATGCCGACTTACCTGCCATATTTGGCCCTGTAATCATGATGATCTGCTGTTCCGTATTATCCAGGGTCAGGTCGTTGGCGATGTACTTCTCCCCCACCGGCAATTGCTGTTCAATAACCGGATGCCTTCCTCCCTTGATCTCCAGCAGGTCGCTGTCGTTCACATCCGGACAGACATATTTATTTTGAACCGCGACAGTTGCAAAGGAGCGCAGGCAATCGATCAGGGCCGTTAGGTTGGCATTCAGCTGGATGGCCTGGTAATATTCACCCAATGAACTGATCAGATCATTGAAAAGGGTCGTTTCCAAGGCAAGAATCCGCTCTTCGGCCCCCAAGATCTTGGTTTCATACTCTTTGAGTTCCTCAGTAATGTAGCGTTCTGCATTTACAAGCGTCTGCTTCCGGATCCAATCTACAGGTACTTTGTCCTTGTGCATGTTGCGCACCTCGATAAAATAGCCGAATACGTTGTTGTAGGAAACTTTTAGGGAAGATATTCCGGTTCGGATGCTTTCGCGGTCCTGCAATTTACGAAGGTAGTCCTTCCCTGAAAAAGCCAGCGACCGTAGCTCGTCCAGCTCTTCGGAGACCCCGGGGGCGATGGCATTGCCTTTGACCAGCATCACGGGAGGCTCAGCAACCAGCTCGCGTTCAATTCTTTCGCAAATCGTTTTACAGGGACTCAGCTGTTCTGCGTACCTTACCAGGACCTTGTTCCCCGAAGTCTCGGCGTAACCCCTGATTTGTGCAATGGCATTTAAGGAGTTTTTCAATTGAACCATCTCCCTGGGATTGATCCTCCCTGTCGAGGCTTTGGAGATGATACGTTCGAGGTCACCAACCAGGTGAAGCTGGGTTTCCACATTTACGAGCAACTCGGGTCGCAATATGAATTGTGCCACCACCTGCTGCCGCTCCCGGATCTTTATCACCTCCTTCAAAGGAAGTGCCATCCAGCGTTTCAACAGCCGGGCCCCCATCGGTGTGATGGTGCGGTCGATCACCTGAATCAGGGTTTTAGCCCCTTCATTGATCGAATAGAAGAGTTCCAGGTTCCGGATGGTGAAACGGTCGAGCCATACATATTGATCCTCCTCAATGCGGGAAAGAGCCGTAATGTGGCTTACCTGTTTGTGCTGGGTAATGTCGAGGTAATAGAGGATGGCACCAGACGCAATGATGCCCATTTCAAGGTTTTGAATGCCAAACCCCTTCAGGTTGACGGTCTCGAAATGGCGCAGCAGTTTGTCGTTGGCTGCATCAAAAGTATACACCCAATCGTCGAGTTTATACGTATAATATTTGGATCCAAAAAGTTCCACAAACAATTTTTCCTTTCCTTTCTGAAAAAGTACCTCTTTCGGCTGGAAGCTGCTCAGCAGCTTGTCGATGTGTTCAAAACTACCCTCGGCAGTAATAAATTCACCCGTAGAGATATCGAGAAAAGCGACTCCGGCAATATTTTTTTCGATGTGAACGGAGGCAAGAAAATTATTTTCCCTATGCTCCAGCACATTGTCATGAATGGAAACACCGGGGGTGACAAGTTCCGTAATCCCCCGCTTGACAATCGTTTTGGTGAGTTTGGGATCCTCCAGCTGTTCACAAATGGCCACCCGCTGCCCTGCCCTGACCAATTTTGGCAAATAGGTATCCAGTGCATGGTAAGGGAATCCCGCCAACTCAACATAACTAGCCGAACCGTTTGCCCGTCTGGTAAGGGTGATACCGCAAATCTCGGCAGCCTTGATGGCATCCTCTCCGAAGGTTTCGTAGAAATCGCCCACCCTAAAAAGCAATACGGCATCAGGATATTTGTTCTTGACGGCATAATATTGCTTCATCAGCGGGGTCTCTACATATTTATTGGGGGTCGTTGTCAATGTTGTCGATTAAAGAATGAACAGGTAAATATAGGAAAATCGCGGAACTCGGTCAACAGAACCTTAACGGCTGCGCGTTAAAAAATTCATCCGTCCAACATTACAACCTATCTCTTCCACAACGTTCCGGTTCGCATCAGTAAAATCAGGCACAGCGGCACGACCAACCAGTGAAAGGTCTGGGGAAGAAAAAACATCGAAATCAGGAATAATGCTACGATAACAGTTGTTAGCTTTATATACCAGTTTAATTTTGGCCTTATGGATGGTTTCAGCCAAAGGATGGCCAATAGCAAGTGTGTTGGCCAGGCCCAAATCAGGTTAAGATTCCATTTGGTAGAGGGCATTACGGAGATAAAGGTGGTAAACCAGAGGATCATTCCGGCAATTCCAAATGCTGCAAACACTGCGACATCCAGTCCGCTGTAACGGGTTTGTCTTTTTCTTTCCAGGAGGGTAAGCCCCAGAAAGAGCATCAAGAAAAAAACCAGGATCACTCCCGGAGAGAATATGGAGAAGGAATAAACGAAGGCAGGTTCGTCCAGAATGACCGTTGCGGGTCCTGTTAGCGGAGCAGGAATCCCATCCCTGACTACCACTGCCTGATGCAGGTCGTTCCCGAGATAATCGGGTAAAAACATTTTTTGGGAATAGGTGGAGATCTTATCCGTCGGAAGTCCAAGGGCCAGCTTGATCCCCAATCCGCTCCAGCTGTTGTCCTGCAGATAGAGGTCAATCAGGTTACGGAATGACATCCTTTTGTCGCCCGATGTATCGTATTTTATTTTTCCTCCTACTGCCTTCTCAATCTGATCGCGCACCCTGGTTGCACAGTTGTCTTCAAAATGCGAGTACCTGTATTCCCTGTTTTCAGGTTTGCTGTTGACCACCAAAGTTTCATAGAGTGATTCCCGTTCCGACGGGGTCAGCAAAAGCTCATATTCAACCACTTTTCGGTGATCTTCCCTGTATTCCATCATAAAAGTGCTCATCCGCCAGGCTGCGACCATGTAATCGGTTTCACCCATGGCAAATCGCCAGATAAAATAGGGAGCAGTGTAATCAAAAACGCCGTAGTTGAAAACGAGGTCTTTCCCGGATTGCGGATCCTGTATGCGGATACCCGCATGTCCAAAATAGGAGTAGATCTCATCTCCAGGGGCACAGATCAACAAGCTTGCCTTGGCAAAAGGAGACAACGGCTGTGTCATCCCCGGAACCGACAGGGTCAAAAGTGTCAGGAAAAGGAGGATTCGTCTGATCATCATTTAGCTATAAGTTGAAGGCAGGATTCCGGTTTTAAACCTTCCTCCATCCAATAAATATCATTTCCGTAACAAAATCAGCGCCAATAACCGATTATAGCTCCCATAACCAGGAAGGCAACGATGTCGAACCCTGCATGAAGAAAATAGAGTTTGACAGGCTGGTTTTCAAAGAGCACACTGGTCAGTTTGGAGGTAGTCACCCAGAATACGGCAATGCAAAATCCGATGATGGCACCAAATGGGGCATTGGAATTAGGGCCCAGGATCATGGAGATGACGGATGAAGCAACGCAGGCTGAGAGAAACGACAACAGGGTGATCATCCACATGGGTTTGTTGGATTTGAAGTCTTCATCCGTATAGCCGTTCAGCTTGATCCAAAGCTTTCCAAACAGCAGCGGAGAATACCAGAGGGCACCAATAATCAGGTAGGAGATGCCGGCCAGAATGACCGCCCAAACATTTATCTTGGCAAGAGCAGAAAACATTTCCATAGGTTGCGATTTGATTTTTGACTAAACTACAAAAAATCTGCTTCTGATGGCCACTTATCCATGGTCCAGATAGAAATCTTTTGTCAGTGCCTCAAACCTGGCGGAATAATGGTGCAAATCCTGCAAGATGACCAGTTCACCAATTTCCGGGTAAACAGCCGCCAATGAAAACTCCAGCAACACCCGTTTGGGTGGCTTTCCCAACTTGGGGATAACGGAAGTCCTTCTACCCAGGTAAAAACCCTCCAATCTGGCCGTTTCGCGAAAATCATCCAGGGACTCCACAGGCAGAATGACTGCCAGTCGACCGTTTTCATTCAACAGCCTTTTCGATCCGGCTATCAATTGTTGAAAGGAGAGCGAAACATCATGTCTGGCCACGGATGAGGCCATATCGGCCGATCTCATCGATTTGATAAAGAAGGGAGGATTGCTGACTACAAGGTCAAATTTCTCCGAATGGGTATCCTGAAAGGCATTGAAATCGCCGGCAAATAAACTGAGTCTTTCATGCCAGGGAGAATTTCTGAAATTCAGGAGTGCATCTCCGCACGACGCTTCATCAATTTCGATGGCTGAAATAGCCGCCGCAGACACTTGAGCCATCATCAGGGCAATCAGGCCGGTTCCGGTTCCTACGTCCAGAATTTTGGCAGCACCCTCTATCTTGCACCAGGCTCCCAACAAGACACCATCGGTACCCACTTTCAAAGCAGATCGCCCCTGTTCGATTCTGAATTGCTTGAATTGAAACCAGTTGTTGGACATGGAGATATAACTAAAGTTGAAAACTTTGTGCTCTTGTTGTGACTGTCCTTTTCACTTGAAGTACTTCAAGTACTTAGAATACACCCATCCTGTAATCGGATCATCCGGTCCGTCATTCCTGCAAAATGGTCGTCGTGCGTAACGATGACAAAGGTGTGGCCAAATTTTTCCCGAAGGGAGAAGAACAGCCTGTAGAGTTCCTCCTGATTTTGGGAATCCAGGTTTCCGGATGGTTCATCGGCCAGAATAACGGAAGGATTGTTGATGAGTGCGCGGGCTATGGCAACCCTTTGTTTTTCGCCGCCCGAGAGTTGGGAAGGCTTGTGGCTTTCGCGGGGCATCAGGTCCAGGATCTGGAGAAGTTCCCTGGCCCGCTTTTCGACCACGCTTTTTTTTGTTCCGGCAATGAAACCTGGAATGCAGACATTTTCGAAGGCCGTAAATTCTGGCAACAGGTGGTGAAACTGAAATACGAAACCGATCTCCTTGTTTCTAAACCGCGACAGTTCCCGCTCTCCAAGTGAAAAAAGGTCATTTCCGTGAATCTGTACATGACCCGTATCCGGTCGGCTCAGGGAACCCAAAATCTGCAGGAGGGTCGTCTTACCGGCTCCGCTGGCACCCACAACCGATACAATCTCGCGCGCTTCGACTTTCAGAGAAACTGCCTTAAGCACCTGAAGGGTACCATAGGATTTTGAAATATTGGTCGCTTCGAGCATGGTTTACTTGAGTTCCTCGTCAATTTTGCGCGTTAATTCACCGCTTTTTTTCTCTGCATTCTCCTTCAGGTTATTGAATTCGTTTTTAATATCTGAAGTATGATCCGTAATTTCCCGTTTGATGTCATCGGTGGCCTTATGGAATTCGCTCATCACCTTACCGATGGTTCTGGCCATTCCGGGAATGGCATCGGCACCAAACAGGATCAGGACAAAAAAGACGATGACAATCAGCTCACCGCCGCTGAAAAAGAGTAAAGGATGTGACATATGCTGACAATTTGTACAAAGATAACATTCCTCTCAAATTTGATCCTCCTTCCATGACCATCCGCAAATAAAAATCCCGGAATTTTGTAGTTCCGGGATTTTTAAAAGAGGTTGAGAATTTTTTATTTGTTTTCTTTTTTCAGTTTTCTCATCAACGTATCATAAGCAACAGGTGTCGCAATGAATACGGATGAATAGGTACCGAACATGATACCGATCAGCAGGGCAAATACAAATCCCTTGATGGAGGTTCCGCCGAAGAGGAAGATGGCAAACAATACCACCAAAACGGTCAGCGAAGTACTGAAGGTACGGCGCAGGGTTGCGTTCATGGCATCGTTGTAAGTCTTTTCAGGATCCTGCTTCGGATGGAGGTGTACATATTCCCTGATACGGTCAAAGACGATAACCGTGTCGTTGATAGAGTAACCGATAATGGTCAGAACTGCTGCGATAAACGCCATATCGACAGACAAGGAGAAGGAGAGCCATCCGTCCAGCAACGAATACATACCAATAACGATGATGACGTCGTGTGCAAGGGATACCAGACCTCCAAGTCCAAACTGCCAGTTCCTGAATCGAACGGCAATGTACAGGAAGATGATCATCAGGGAGAATATGATCGAAAGAATCGCATGTTTCTTGATGTCATCAGAAATGGTTGGACCCACCTTCTGAGAACTCATCCGGTAGTCGGAAAGGAATTTTTCAAGGGTGACATCCGAAGCCATAAAGGGTTTCATCCCCTGGTACAGTTTGGCCTCCACTTCTGCATCGACTGCATCTGTGAGTTCTTCAATTCTGTAGTCTGTGGTGATACGAACCTGATTGTTGGCTCCAAAGGTTTTTACTTCAGGAGGATTGCCGAACACACCTGTCAATGATTTGGAGACATCTTCCACCATCACATCCTTGGTCAGACGAACCACATAGGTACGGCCTCCCTTGAAGTCGATGGAGTAGTTCATCCCTTTGATGACAACAGAAAGAATGGATATTGCAATCAGGGTACTTGAAAAGACATAGAAGATTTTCCGCTTCTGGATGAAAGGAAGGTGCACATTCCGCAACCATTCAGCAGAGAATTTGGTTACATAAGTGATTTTTTTGTTGGTATCCAACCAGCGTTCAAACATAAAGCGGGAGACGAATACAGCGGTAAAGAGGGACATCGCTATACCAACCAGCAAGGTCGAAGCGAACCCCTTGATCGGGCCTGTACCGAATACATATAGTACAAGACCTGTTAAAAATGAGGTAACGTGACCATCTATGATCGCAGACAAAGCATGGTGATATCCGTCCTTAACTGCGAGTCGCATGCCTTTCCCGGCTCGGACCTCCTCCTCAATACGTTCGTTGATCAAAACGTTAGCATCCACCGCCATACCCATCGTCAAAACGATACCGGCAATACCGGGCAAGGTAAGAACAGCGCCCAGTGAAGCCAGAATTCCGATCTGGAAAAAGAGGTTGACAAGAAGTGCCACGTTGGCTGTCCATCCACCCTTGATACTGTAGAAAAACAACATATAGGCCAACACGAGAACAAAGGCAATGGCAAATGACCACATACCACTCGTGATGGATTCTTTACCCAGGGTAGGACCAACAATCTCTTCCTGCACAATACGGGCAGGAGCCGGCATCTTACCTGATTTCAGCATGTTTGCCAAGTCCTTTGCCTCATCCACGGTAAACTGACCGGAGATTTCGGTGCGACCGTTTGGAATTTCACCCTGAACAGTCGGAAATGACTGAACATAATCGTCCAAAACGACGGCTACACTCTTGCCGACATTCTCGCGGGTCATACGTTGCCAAACTTTGGCTCCTTCTGCGTTCATGGTCATGTCAACTACACTGGAGGCCTTGTTTTGGCCAAAATCCTGACGGGCTTCGGTGACAGCACCACCATCCAATGGGGCACGACCATCGCGACTGGAAACCTTGATGGCAATCAATTGATAGAAGTTGCCTTCGGCGGAGGTCGCCTTGGCCGACCACCTGAAGATCATGGTCCTTGGGAAAATAGACCTGACTTGTGGCAATTTAAGATATTGGTTTACCTTGGCTGTATCCTTGAAATGTGCATAACCAACCACCGGACCACGGGCAACGTCGTTTCCGCGGGTGTTGGGCGTAAGTACAGAGAAAAGAGGGTAATTTTTGGCAATGTCCTCGGTTGAACCTGCAGCCAGCGAATCTTTTTCAGCCTTCTTGATTTCGCTCACCAGACTGTTCGCGGTGGCAGGAGTTGTCTCCTTGCTTGCAGTAGCAGCAGGAGTTGCGGCTGGTGCAGCAGCAGCGGCGGCCTGAACGGTTTTCAGCTCGCGCAGCCTTTTATTGGCCTCCAGCAGGTAGGAGTATACTTCGCTGTTTTCGTAGGTTTCCCAGAATTCCAGGTTGGCAGTACCCTGAAGCAATTTACGAACACGGTTGGCATCCTTGATACCAGGAAGTTCAACAAGGATACGACCCTTGGTCTGAAGTTGCTGAATATTGGGTTGCGTCACACCAAAACGGTCGATACGAGTTCTCAGAATCTGGAAGGAGTTATCAATGGCGGCATCGGTCTCTTTCCGAATAACAGATAATACCTGTGAGTTGGTAGAGTTGTAGCTGACCTTGTCTCTCAGTTCAAGCGTATTGAAGATGGCGGCAAGTTTGGCATTGGGATCAATCTGCTCGAAAGATTTTCCAAAAAGAGTTACGAAGTCATCCTGACTGGTCTTCTGTTTTAGAAGCGCCAATTCGATGGCTTTGATAAAGGTCGGATCGGTGCTGTATCCCGACAATGCATGAATAAGGTCCACAACGGAAACTTCCAGGGTGACATTCATACCGCCTTTCAAGTCAAGACCCAGTGGCAACTGGAACTCTTTGACCTCTTTGAAGGTATATTTCCTTAAGCCAAGGAAGTTGTAAACAGGTTGATTTGCAATCGAGTCAAGATAGCGCGACTCGTGTGATTTTGCAATGGCCTCCAGGTCAACTGCGGTAGCACTGGGGTTCTCTTTTTTTGCTTTGCTCACTCCGTAGGTAGCAGCATCATTCTCAACCTTGATGGCCTTGTAGGTAAAGTAGAGCTGATACGTGCAAACCAAACCTAACAAAATGGCGATGAGTCTGATTAATCCTTTATTCTGCATTGGAAATTCGGTTTATTATTTTCTATTCTTTGTTAACTTCCTAATCCTAAAAAAACATAGTGCGCAAAGATATTTATTTTTTTGATATTAAATAGTTGAAGATTCAGGTTTGTAGTTTGAAATGCAAAATTGTATCCAACATTCACATTATCTATCATTTGATTTACAGGAATCAGCTTACTTACCAGCAAAATCGGTTGGTCCGCCGGTTAGTGGAGCTCCTCTTCAACCAACTCATCCCGCAACGAGAGGGTCCTTGCTTCGTAATCAATCCATGCCTTTTCACGTAAAAAGAAATCACTTCCCAAAAGACCGGCAATCCGTTTATCCGAATACCTTGCATATTCCTCGTTGATGTGGTGAAGGTCTACAATGGCGACCTGCAGTGGCTCAAATCTGAATCCCCCCAGAACCAAATGGCCGATGCAGCCGGTAGAGGTTTCAACCATCTCCTTTCCCAGTCCGGTAGCCGGGGAGCCAACTTCCATGTCACCCACGAACCTGGCGGCCATGGCCTTGTCCACCACACTCTTCGAAGCGCCGGTATCCACCACCCACCAGTAGTTTTCCACACTCCCGGCGACCGCTTCAACCAGCAGATGGATGGTGTCTTCCTCCAAAAAGACCACCTCCATGGGGATTTCCCTTCTATTTTTCATGCTACGAAGTAACTAAAAAAAGCCGCCCCAAAATATGGAAACGGCTTTATAAATTTTCGAAAATTAAATTGCTATTTGTTCAAGTCATCCAGAACATTCATGACTTCCCTGACGTGGCCTTCGCTCTCTTTCATCATGGCAGCCTCTTTTTCATTGAGTTGAAGTTCGAAGATCTTTTCGATCCCGTTCTTGCCCAAAACGACAGGAACACCCAGGTAGCAATTTTCGATACCGTATTCACCCTTCAACTGGATACAGACAGGGAAAATTCTGCGCTGATCTTTGACAATGGCTTCAACCATCTGTGCAGCAGCTGCTCCCGGTGCATACCAGGCCGATGTACCCATCAGTTTCACCAGCTCACCGCCACCTACCTTGGTGCGCTGAACGATGGCATCCAGGCGTTCTTCTGAGACCAGTTCCGTTACCGGGATCCCACCAACCGTGGTATAGCGGGTAAGTGGAACCATGGTATCTCCGTGACCACCCAGCAACATGGCCGTAATCTCTTTCTGGGAAATATTCAGTTCGTCGGAAAGAAATGCACGGTAACGGGCGGTGTCCAGAATTCCTGCCATACCCAGAACCCGCTCTCTTGGAAATCCTGAAGTAATGTGGGCCTGATAGGTCATCACGTCAAGTGGATTGGAGACAATGACCAAAATGGTGTTGGGAGAATATTTGACAATATTTTCGGTTACTGATTTAACGATTCCGGCATTCACCTGAATCAGGTCATCGCGGCTCATTCCCGGTTTACGGGGAAGTCCGGAGGTAATGACCACTACATCGGAGTTGGCTGTTTTTGAATAATCGTTGGTTACACCTATGGTTTTGGTATCGTAACTATTAATCGGGGCTTTTTGCCAGATATCGAGGGCTTTGCCTTCGGCAATGCCTTCCTTGATATCCAGAAGAATCACTTCGTTGACCACTTCTCTTGACGCCAGCACATCTGCACATGTGGCACCTACGTTTCCTGCTCCTACAACTGTAACTTTCATATCTCTTTTTTTTACTGAATTAAATTCGAATGCAAAATTATTTAGTTATTCTATACTCTTCTTTTCTTTCCGGAAAGATTAACAAAAAATTAATCAATCAGATTTTTTACGTCCATTATTATTTTGTCTGCCAATAAATTAGCTCTTTCCATGGAGCTGCTTTCCGAATAAATCCGGATGATCGGTTCCGTATTCGATTTCCTCAGGTGAACCCATTCCCTTTCAAAATCAATTCGAACACCATCCACATCTGTAATTTTCTCCTGACTGTACTTTGATTTGATCTTCAGGAGAAGAGACTCCAGATCAATTCCGGCTGAAAGTTCAATTTTTTTCTTGGCCATGAAATAGGAAGGATATTGCGTACGAAGCACCGAACATTTCATCCCGCTCTTGGCCAGATGGGTCAGAAAAAGTCCGATACCAACCAATGCATCCCGGCCATAATGACTTTCGGGATAGATCACTCCCCCATTGCCCTCTCCTCCAATAACAGCTTTGGTATCTTTCATCGCCTTTGTCACATTCACCTCACCAACTGCCGAAGGGGTGTAGGTGACTCCGTATTTTTCCGAAATATCAAGCAGCGCCCGGGAGGAAGAGAGATTGGATACCGTATTCCCAGGGGTTTTGGAGAGGACATAATCGGCCACCGCCACCAGGGTATACTCCTCATTGAACATCGAACCATCTTCACTGATCATGGCCAGCCTGTCAACATCCGGATCCACGACAAAACAAAGATCTGCTCCCGTTTCCAAAAGTGTGGCAGCCGTACCAACCAGATTTTCTGGAAGTGGTTCAGGCTGGTGGGCAAAATTCCCGGTAGGGTCACAATTAATCTCAACCACGGTCTTGACGCCCAGGGCTTTCAGTAATTTAGGGACCACTACTCCACCTACAGAGTTGACCGCATCGATGGCGATGCAAAAATTGGCGGCCCGGATGGCTTGTGTGTCGACGAGTTTCAGATCCAACACTTTTTGAATGTGGTAATCGGTATAATCGGCTATTTCAATCGTACCCAGACCATCGACCCCGGCAAAACTGAATTCATTGGCATCAGCCAGATCGAGCACCCTTTTCCCCTCCGCTTCGTTGAGAAACTCTCCCACTTCATTCAATAACTTCAGGGCATTCCACTGTTTTGGATTGTGGCTGGCCGTCAGGATGATCCCTCCCTGGGCCTTTTCAGCAACCACAGCAAGTTCTGTGGTAGGTGTGGTGGCAAGCCCAATGTCAGTCACATCCATGCCCATTCCAATCAGGGTAGCTGTCACCAGTTTATTGACCATCAGACCCGACATGCGCGCATCGCGCCCAACCACAATCCGAAGTTTGGCAACGGCTGGATGTTGCTCCCTGGCCCAGGCAGCATAGGCTGCGGTAAATTTCACCACATCCGGAGGAGTCAGTCCATCACCGGGCAAGCCGCCGATGGTACCCCTTATCCCTGAAATTGATTTGATCAGACTCATTCTTTGCTTTTAGGGCTACAAAATTGATAAAATATAGTCGTTTTACAAAGTATTGATCCGGATTGAAAATGACATCGCCACTTTATCCAAATTTTTTGCGAAATTTGCAGCGGAATTGTATAATTAGTTGAATACCATGAAGCGAGAAAGAGGACAGGAGCGCGATTCAAAGCGTACCGTCGAGAAGCGTAGTCCGGGGAGCAGACCCCGCATCAAAAAAGAAGAGACTTCCGGAACGACCGGACGATCCAAAAGGGTCATAAGAACCGGCACAGCCTATCCGGAAGAGGTAGTAAAAGCCAGAAAAAAGACGGTGATTCCTCCTCCCACCGGAGTCGGAAAGCGCATCGGGAAATCAAGGCCCGAAGCTGCAAAAACGGAGAGTCCTCAACCCAAAAGAGTTTTCAAGGAGCGTACCTCAGATATTTTCCGCCGGAATGTCATCAACAAACCTGTTCAGAAAAGATTTGAAGAGACAGAGACCGACAGCTTTGTGGGAGCTAAAGGCAAAGTCCTCAGGGGCAAACAGGGAAATCGCAAGGTCATTGAGGAGCTCGACAGGGGCAAAAGGAGTCCGGCTGCGAAAAAACCTGTCAACGACGGAACCATCCGTCTGAACCGGTTCATCGCCAATTCAGGAATGTGTTCCAGAAGGGAAGCCGATACCTACATCGCGACCGGTTGTGTCACTGTCAACGGAGAGATCATTTCCGAAATGGGATACAAGGTTAAGATGGGCGATTCAGTCAGTTTCAATGGCAAATTGCTTTCCATCGAGAAAAAAGTATATGTGCTGCTCAATAAACCAAAGGGATTTGTTACAACGGTAGAAGATCCACACGCCGATAAAACGGTGATGGACCTTGTGCAACATGCCTGTTACGAGCGGATTTACCCGGTTGGACGACTGGACAAAAGTACCACCGGATTGCTGCTGTTCACCAACGATGGAGATTTGACCAAACGGCTGACCCATCCGAAATACAACAGGAAAAAGATCTACCACGTGCATCTCGACCAGAAGGTCACCAAGGCGCATCTGGATGAAATCGTGAATGGAGTAACGCTCGAAGATGGCTTTGTGGCTGCCGACTCGGTCAGTTATGCCGATGAAGAGGACAAAAAACAGGTAGGGATTGAGATTCATTCCGGGAAAAACAAGATCGTCAGGAGAATATTCGAACACCTCGGATACAAGGTGGTGAGACTCGACAGGGTCTATTTCTGCGGATTGACCAAGAAAAATCTTCCCCGCGGAAAATGGCGCTTCCTTACGCAGGATGAGGTCAATATGCTAAAAATGAGTTCCAACTAGGACCAGGTTTCAACATTTGTAATGATTTACTCCTTCGGGAGACTAATTCAACAGAAGTGAAAGAGGATTTTTTGCGAAATATCACCCAAAACCAGGGGATCATCCACAAGGTCACACGAATTTATTGTGACAATGAGGATGATCGCAAAGATCTTTTTCAGGAGATACTGATTCAATTGTGGAAATCCTACGATAAATTCAGGGAACAATCCAAGTTTTCCACCTGGATGTACCGTGTAGCAATCAATACCGCGATCACAAATTTCAAGAAGGATGCCAGGCACAGAAAAAAGAGCGAGTTGGGGAAAGAACTTTATCTTTTGGCGGATGAGGCATATGATTATGAAAAAGAGGAGCACCTCAACCTGCTCCATGAAGCAATCAATCAATTGACAGGGATAGAAAAATCAATCATCTTACTCTATCTGGAAGATAAACCCTACGAGGATATTTCAGAAATAACCGGCATATCCCAGAATTATGTAAGAGTAAAGATGAATAGAATCAAGAAGAAACTGGAATACTTTGTTAAAAGCAGAGAGCTTAAATAGATGGAATTAAACGAGTTTAAAAAGGCCTGGCAACAGGCAAGCACCGATAAGGTTCAGGGGAAAGAGCTGGATGCAGCCACCATCAATGAACTTTTGCACCGCAGGAGTACGGGTATATTGTCGCGACTCGACAGGAGCGTCAAAATTGGTATCTGTTTCCTTGGCCTCTTTTTCCTTTTCACGCTAGCAGATCAGCTTCTTCCGGCAGATCTGCTCTTCCCGTCCCGCTGGAAAACTACTTTGGAAGTGCCGCGCTGGATCAACCTGCTCGAATGGATCGTCAATTTTATCGTGATGCTCAGCATCCTGCTTTTTGTGATCAGGTACCGCAGGCTTCAACTTCAAACCCTTGCCAATCAGGATCTGAAAGGCGCCATTCAAAAGGTACTTAAACTCTTGGATACCTTTAAAAAAGAGTTTTACCTGGCCGTAATAATTTTGATATCAGGAGTCGGACTGGGATTCCTTACTGGTGCAGACAAGGGCTTTGAATCCATAAAAATCAGTCAGACTCCCTCGACAATGGCCATCTTCATCGTCCTTTTCTCCATGTTGATTTTGCTGGGATTGTTAGCAGGATCCATATTCTATATCTTTCACAAGGGATTTAACCTGCTGTTTGGCAAATACCGGGATCAATTAATTCAATCGTTAAATGAATTGCAGGAGAACGAAGAGTAGCTGGCATCGGTTTCCGGTGTCCCTGTTTTTCCTTTGTTCCTTCTTTCTCTCCGGAGTGGCTCAGATTTCAGGCATTCACGGTCATGTTATCAATGGAACCGATCAGTCTCCCCTACCATTTGTGCACTTAAGGTTTGATACAGGCAATACGGGAGCCATCAGCAACATCGACGGAAACTTTGTCATCCCCGACAGTGTCAGACAGGTTCAATTGAGTTACATTGGTTTCAAATCGATGGTATTGCCAACACCCAAAGCCCACGAAGACAACTGGACCATTTCCTTGTACCCCAGCGACAATTTCCTGAGCACCATAGAGATACACCCCGGGAAGGATCCTGCCTACCGGATCATGCAAATGGTACTGGATCACGCGAAGGAGAATGATCCGGATAAGCTGGGGAGCTTTCAATACACCTCCTACCACAAATTCTGGCTTTCTGCGGACGAAGCTTCCGACGTCAAATTCAGTGGCAAGATGAGAATCACCGCCAGGGAGTTGGAAAAATTGCAGCAACGATTCGAAGCGAACCACATGCTTCTGGTCGAAACCTTGAGCAGAAAAAAATTTCTGCAACCCAACCACGAAAATGAAGAAATTCTCTCCTCCAGAGTTTCAGGTTTGAAGAAGGAGAGTTTCTTTCTTCTGGCCACTCAACTGCAGAGCTTCTCGATTTACAAGGAAAACTTTTCGCTCTTAAGCAAAAATTACCTCTCTCCTGTGAGCAAGTCTGCCTTGAAGAATTATGCCTTTATCATGGAGGATACCCTGATGACAGACAAGAAAGACACCGTCTTTCTGATTAGGTTTCATCCTGCCAGAGACCGGAATTTTGATGGTTTAAAGGGATTTTTGCACATCAATACCCACGGATTCGCAGTACAGAGCGTCATCGCCGAGCCTGCCATGTCAGACAAGAAGGAAGTTTTTGCCTCTATTTGGCAGCATTACGACAGGATCGACTCTTCCCACTGGTTTCCTTCCGAGCTGAATGCCGCCATCAATTTCAAAATGATGACCAGCTATCCGCTCGATTCGCTGACAAAAAAAATTAAGCCACTCGAACTTTCCATCACCGCCAACAGCAGGACCTATCTCTACCAAAGGGAGGTAAATGTTCCCATCGACCCGAAAACATTCCCGAAATACGGTGTTACGGTTTCACGGGAAAGAGAAGACACTCTTTTCGAGAACAAGGGTTTCCGATACATTCCTCTTACACAGAAAGATTCCGCTACTTACCAGTACCTGGATAGTCTTGGGGAAAAATACAGGCTCAATCAAAAAGTAAAACTGTTGCACTCGCTCTCGCTGGGAACCATCCCGGTAGGCGTTTTCAGTGTCAACTACACCTATCTTTTCGGATACAACATCAACGAAGGTTATAAAATTGGTTTGGGACTGGAGACCAACCGGAAGTTGTCGAAATATTTTGCCACGGGAACCTATTTCATCTACAGTACCAGGGACGGTCTCTTCCGGCATGGAGAATGGTTACGGGTTTATCCGACGGGTTATCCCGATTTAAAGGTACAGCTGGGTTACCGTGACATGAAGAGGGAGTTTGGGGAATCGACGCTCCTGGAAGAATATGACATCTTCAATCCCGAATATTTCAGGTCCCTGCTGCTTCAGCACATGTTTCACACCAAAAGTTATACGGCCAGCGTAGAAATGAGGCCCTATCAACCCCTCAATGTGCGGCTTTTCTTCGAAAAATCATCCTACCTCGACAATGCCTATGGAGATGTGGTGGTAGCCGGATGGGATCCTTTCCAGACTACCCGGGTTGGACTGCAGTTCAGGTACTCTCCCGGGATTGCGTTTCTGAATGATGCCATTGAGCTGATTCAGAGCTCTCCGCCGAAGGCAGATATGTATCTGACCATTATTCAGGGACTGAAAGCACTGGACAGTGAATATCAATTCACGAAAGTGGAGGCAAAAGGCAAATTCAGAATCAGACTCTCCGCGACCGGCTCCACCTCTCTGATGATCCGGGGTGGAAAAATCTTTCACACCGCCCCCTCCACCGAATGGTTCAATGGATATGGCAGCTATTCTGGAGGATTCACCATCCTCGCAAATTATACCTTCGCCACCATGCGGCTCAATGAATTTTCTGCGGATCAGTTTGCCTCCCTCCATTTGCGCCACAGCTTTGGAACAGGATTTATTCCAGGGTGGTACTTTATCAGACCGGAACCGGTTTTGGTAGAGAACCTCGGATTCGGGTCCCTCCAGCAAAGGTATACAGGTGCCACCGGAGCCTCTGATTTCAGCAAGGGGTTTTTCGAATCAGGCATCGAGCTGAACAGAATCTTCAGCACCAATTTTGTTGGATTGGGATTTGGCACCTATTACCGATATGGTCCTTACCGGTTTGCTACCGATAAACTCAATTTCGCCTATAAATTTACCCTGAATTTTAAAATAGAGAAGTAAAAAGATTTTGGGATTTTGACCAACGAAAAAAGAGTTGTCAGGTGGAATGGATTTCAGGCAAAACGCTCAAATTTAGAACCATTCCGTCCGATCCCATCTCTCTTTTCCAACTTTAAAAAGGGACGGGGTTTCCAGACATTTGTTTCTTTTACCCAAATTTCGCCGCCCAGCGGCTCGCAATTCCTCAATTCTTGTATCGTGTTCGAAAAACTGCCTTCCCTGGTCTTCCAGTCTTAGTCCCCTAGTCCTTAAGTCTTCCTATCTTCCCAGTCCACCTAGTCACCCCACACTATTCATACCGCAGCGCCTCAATGGGATCCAGTTTGGCAGCCTTGACTGCAGGAATGACCCCTGATGCAAAACTGACCAGCAGGCAAAGCGTTACTCCACCAATGATCCAGTCCCACGGCACGATGAAGGCACTGCCGATAAAAAAGGAGATTCCATTTCCGGCCAGGATACCCAGGACGATACCCAAGGCCCCTCCCATCTGGCCAATCACGATGGATTCAATCAGAAACTGCTGTCGTATGGTGGCCGAATTGGCTCCAATGGCCTTGCGGATGCCGATTTCACGGGTACGTTCCGCAACGGTCACCAACAGGATGTTCATCAGTCCGATGGCTGCTCCCAAAAGGGTGATGATCCCGATGATGGTGGCAGCCATGGTCACATATTTGATGTTGTCGAGCAAAATATTGACAAGGTTATCGCTCTTCTCGATGATGAAGTCGGAGTCGTCGCTGATGTTGAGCTTTCGTATATTCCGGAATACTCCTTCCGCTTCACCCGTTGCCGCATCCATCAACTGGGCCGAATTGGGATGGACACTGATCTTGAAGTTCATGTTTGGCCGGCCAAAATATTGCCGCGCATTGGCAAAAGGGAGAAAAACCAGTCTGTCACCGGTCTCGCCGAATCCGCTTCCCTTTGATTTGAGAATACCTATCACGATATACTTGCCACTGCCGATGGAGAGTAATTTTCCCAGTGGTTCGGTATCTTTGGGAAAGATCTTGGGCACCATTTCAGCTCCGATCAGCGCCACATTGGTGCCGTCATATGCCTCCTGCATCGAAATATTCCGCCCTTTGTCGAGGTCATAACCAGCTGTCTGAAGGTAGTTTTCGTCAATTCCCCTCACAATCACATTTGGATTGCTTTTTTTGGACTCGTATTTGACAGTAGCCAGATTGGTCGCCAACACGGAAATGGAAACGGTTGCCGGGAAATGAAACTGGTCCCGGAAATCCTTTGCCTGGAAATAACTGATGTAACTGTAATTCTTGGAGCGGTAACGCTGGTTGCCTATTTGAATCCGCATTCCCCTGCTTTGCAGGGAAAAAGTATTGGCGCCCAGGCGGGTAAAGTCGGCGGTAATGGCACTCTTGATCGAGTCGATGGCGGTAAGAATTCCTACCAGAGCAGAAATTCCAACGGCAATAATCATGATTGTCAGTACAGATCGAAGCAGATTGCCCCTAATCGACTGAAACGCAATGCTTATATTTTCGACAACCAGTGGCTTTAGCAACATAACGGGAAAGAATAAGAACGACAAGGTAGAATTTTTTTTAACATCTTAAACATCGAATTGCGATATTATTCAGTAAAAAATAGCCAATTTTGCAGCTGTAAAATTCGGATTGAACATTTGATATTTTAATTAAATAATTGATTGACTATGGCATACGACATTGAAATGATAAAAAAAGTCTACGCGGAGTTTCCCCAGAAAACACAAAATCTGAGAAAATTATTGGGCAGACCCGTTACCCTGACAGAGAAAATTCTGTACGCCCACCTTTCGGAACCACTTCCTGTGCTTCCCTATGAACGGGGTGCTTCCTACGTGAATTTCAATCCTGATCGTGTTGCCATGCAGGATGCAACGGCTCAAATGGCTTTGCTTCAGTTCATGCAGGCGGGAAAGGCGGAGGCCGCAGTACCCTCAACGGTCCATTGCGATCACCTGATCCTGGCCAAAGAGGGAGCTGTTGCGGATCTGAAAAGTGCTGAAATCACCAACAAGGAGGTTTACGATTTCCTGGCAGCAGTCTCTAAAAAGTATGGCATCGGTTTCTGGAAACCAGGAGCTGGGATCATCCATCAGGTGGTCCTCGAAAACTATGCGTTCCCGGGCGGGATGATGGTGGGAACCGACTCCCACACGGTCAATGCCGGCGGATTGGGTATGGTGGCCATCGGGGTCGGTGGTGCCGATGCGGTGGATGTGATGACAGGAATCCCCTGGGAACTTAAATTCCCCAAACTGATTGGGATCAAACTGACCGGAAAGCTCAAGGGATGGAGTTCCCCCAAGGATGTGATCCTGAAGGTCGCCGGTTTACTGACCGTCAAAGGCGGAACAGGTGCCATTGTCGAATATTTCGGCGAAGGAGCATCCACCATCTCCTGTACAGGGAAAGGAACCATCTGCAACATGGGTGCAGAAATTGGTGCCACCACCTCCATCTTCGGATACGATGAAAATATGGCCAAATACCTCAGAGCGACAAGCCGCGCAGATATTGCGGCCATGGCCGACACCATCACCGATCACCTGAACGGGGATGTTGAGGTATATGAACATCCCGAAAAATATTTCGATCAGATACTGGAAATCAACCTTTCAGAACTGGAACCACACATCAATGGTCCGTTCACACCCGATTTGGCTACTCCACTGTCGAAATTCAAGTTTATCGCGAAAGAAAAAAACTGGCCGCTCGAGATGCAGGTTGGACTGATTGGCTCCTGCACCAACTCCTCCTATGAGGATATTAGCCGGGCTGCCTCCGTTGCCCTTCAGGCCAATGCAAAGAACCTTGCGGTGAAGTCGAAATTTACGGTAACCCCGGGATCGGAACTGGTTAGGTATACAGTTGCCCGGGACCAGTTCCTCAAGGCTTTTGAATCCATTGGCGGAGTGGTTTTGGCCAATGCCTGCGGACCCTGCATCGGACAATGGGCCCGTGAAAATGCCGCTGAACTTCCCGAAAATTCGATCATGACCTCCTTCAACAGAAATTTCGCCAAACGAACAGACGGAAACCCGAAGACACACGGATTTGTTGCCTCTCCAGAAATTGTCACGGCCTTTGCCATTGCCGGAACCCTCGATTTCAATCCGGTAACCGACTACCTGATCAACAAGGATGGCGAAAAGGTTAAACTGGATGAGCCTTACGGGGATGATCTCCCTGTCAAGGGTTTTGATGCGGAGGATACGGGTTTGATCCCCCCATCCAAAGAGTTCAGTTCACTTAAGATCACCGTAGATCCAAAATCCGACAGGCTGCAGTTGCTTGAGCCATTCCAGCCCTGGGATGGAAAGGATCTGACCCACCTCGCCCTGCTGATCAAGGCACGCGGCAAATGTACCACCGACCATATCTCGATGGCGGGTCCCTGGCTGACCTACCGCGGTCACCTGGACAACATCTCCAACAACATGTTGATTGGTGCGGTCAATGATTTCAACGGAAAAACCAACTCGGTCCTGAACCAGGGAACAGGAGATTATGGAACGGTGCCAGATACTGCAAGAGCCTATAAAAAGGCGGATATTGGTTCTGTAGTAGTGGGTGATGAAAATTACGGCGAAGGATCCTCCCGCGAACATGCCGCGATGGAGCCGCGCCATCTGGGTGTCAGGGCCGTATTGACCCGCTCCTTTGCCCGAATCCATGAAACAAATCTTAAAAAACAGGGAATGCTTGCCTTGACCTTCGCCAATCCCGAAGATTACAACCTGA
>Ga0209697_10000137_pt1 | contig 112097 bp, 107 predicted proteins | sample AliMusrvi5mmetaG_FD_184115 | JGI IMG/M metagenome (GOLD analysis project Ga0209697, IMG submission 184115) | Freshwater lake bacterial and archeal communities from Alinen Mustajarvi, Finland, to study Microbial Dark Matter (Phase II) - Alinen... | ecosystem: Environmental > Aquatic >... | reverse complement strand
TTGAGCAGATCAGCAATCAGATGGGAAAATAAAAAGGAGGGGAATGCAGGATTTCAGAAAAAAAGAGATGGCGCAGGTGGCTCAGTTTTCGTTAGCAGAGGTGGTTCAATTTTGATTAGCGTTGAAGCTACTGGTAGTGTAATGTAAAAATGGGGTAAACCGCTCCCATTCCTTACGCTACGTTCGTTGACAAGCAGGCTGCGCTTTGTTTCAGTTTTTTCCCTATCCGTGGGATTCGGTCCAATCGATTCCTGCGCCAGAGGTGCTTCAATATTCGAACCATCAGCAGCCTGCCAACGTCAGGCAATCCCTTCCAGTTCATCGTATTCAACCAAGCCTCGCCGCAAGATATTCTCAAACACTCCGGCCTTGGCCCACTGTTGAAACTTGTGGTGGTCCGCAGCCGATCCGAGACCTTCAAACTTTGCCCGTGGTAAAGCATTCCTGATGGTACCCGTACGTAACACATATACGATAGTGGCAAAATACAAACGGTCTGAATATTCCCGTTTTCTTCTACCCCCTGGTTTGCGCCTGTATCCTTTTTCATCAACCCGAAGACTCGTGGGGATCAATGGCTCGACCAATGTCCAGAACCCATCGGATATTTCCCATGTTTTAACTCGTGCCATGTCTTATCTCCGCAAAATTGAATATATTTTGCGGATTATCAAACATTTAGATATGGAATTTGAGAAATTTATTCATAGATAATCTCTAAAACCTTGGCCTCGGCGGCGACAACACCGGGGTCGACCATGCCCTGGCTAAAGAACAAAATAAACAAAAGCCGACCGTAGCAGAGAACCGCTAAAACAGCAGCTACCGGGTAAAAAAAGCCTAAGGGGCAGAGGATGAAGACGGTCAACCAATGGAGCAGGATAACCGCCCGTGAATGGAGCTCTATGGGGAAGTCGCCATGCCGGCTGATCACCGCAAGTCCGCTGAGATTCCAGCCGTACAGGGCGGTGAAGGCGTGCATCCGCAGGAGGGGCAGGCTCTTTTCCGGATCATAGGTGGCGGAAAAGGCCAGCAGGATATAAAGAATGCCGGTTATCGAGGTCACCAGAAGAAAAAGGATTCCGGAGGTTAGAAAGGCCTTCTGCTGCAACTGCATGCCCTGTTGCCAATAGAGAAAGAGGATCAGAGCGACTGTCAGGAAAAGGATCGTCGCAATGGCCACCTGGGGAACGAACCAGTTGGCCAGGATGAACAAAAAGAAGAGGATGACCCCAAGATTAATAACCCAGAAGGAAAACTCTTTGAGAAAGGCGATAGGCGGCTCGGCCTGTTTTTTCATGAGGGCAAAGATTACCGACATGCTGATCAGGGAGATGGGAAAGGAAAAGCCGAGAAAAAAGGTGTCCAGTTTGAATTTCTTCAGGAGAAACCAATGGGCGAATTCGCTGTTGTAGATGGCCAGGCTGGAGATCATTAGGCCAAGGGACAGACAGAGCAGCGAGGCCTGATGAAATTTTCTTGAGGTGCTCTCCCCGGCGGAAAAAAGGGCGACCGGGATGCATCTGCCGAAATGGCGCACTCGGATGCTCTCAATAATTACCGACAGCACAAGGGGGATCACCAGAGTCGGGACATACCACTTGAGAAAGGCGCAGAGGGCGAAGGTCAAGGCCAGAAGGAGAAAGGCGCGGCCCCTTATGCTTAAATGCGGTTTGCCTTCAGTGAAATAAATGAGCAGAGTCCCGCCGCTGCACAGGTTGAAAAGAAAGATGTGCAGTCGCTCAAAATTGATTACCTCCGGGGCAACGAGATGGTGGAGAAAACCACATGTCATGGCTCCTGTCATCACCATCCATAAAAGTATCTTGAGCTGCCGGCTCATGGTCTCTGTATCCTTTGCATGGCATCTGTTTTCAGCTCTTTGCCGAGAAGCGCTCTGAGCGCCACCTCTAGGCCGGGGTGGCGGAAGCTGAAGCCGGAATCGGTAAGCTTCTTGGTTGCAACACGACAGCTGGAAAGTAATATTTCCGAGGCCATCTGTCCATATATGATCTGCAGCAAACGGGCAGGAAGGGGACAGAGCAGAGGCCGCCCAGTGATCCGGGCGAGGGTCTCTATAAACTGAAGATTGGTTACCGGCTCCGGAGCCGCTATATTCAATGGGCCGGACAGCGAGGGGCAGGTGAGGGCGTGGAGCATGGCGGAGATCATGTCGTCGCTGCTGATCCAGCTGATATACTGCCTGCCCGTACCAAAACGGCGGATGAAGCCGAGGGGTGAGGCGGCAAGAATGCGTCTGAGAGCCCCGCCCCTCGGGGTGAGACCGACGCCCAGACGCAGGAAGACGGTTCGGATGCCGGCCTGGCGAGCCGGTTCGGTGGCCTGTTCCCAGCGACTGCAGACCTCGGACATAAAACCCGTGCCGGGTGGCGCCTCTTCTCCGATGACCTGATCACCGCAATCGCCGTAGTAGCCGACCGCCGAGGCAGAGACGAAAACCTCCGGCGGCCGGCGACCTGCGGCAAGGGCCCGGACCAAGAGGCCGGTGCCATTCACCCGGCTGTCGATGACCCGTCGTTTTTTGTCTTCGCTCCAGCGCGACAGACCGATATATTCCCCGGCCAGGTGGATGACCCCGTCGAGTTCCGGGAGGTCGTCCGCGTTCAGGATATTTTTCTCTGGGTCCCAGAAGATTTCTCCCTTCGCTCGATCCGGTGGGCGACGCACCAGGGTGAAGACCTGGTGTCCGCCGGTGGTGAGCAAAGGCAGGAGATCCCGACCGAGGACACCGCTTGCCCCGCTTACCAGAAGCCGCAAGGGCCGAGAGCTGCAACGCTTATGCAGAAGAATATCCTCCCGCAGGATGGCTTCCCGGTAGCGAAACATTCTCTTCAGCTTGGCGGTCACCGACTTTTTCAGCCATTCGGGGAGAAGGGCATGGCCCGGCAGGGAGTATCCCACCTCATCGGTCAGCAGCGCACCTTCCGGGGTGTCGTCGAAAAAATGGCTATGCGACCAATAAGCAAAGGGGCCTTTCTCCTGGATGTCGCGGAACATTCTGTCGGGAATATTCTCAAGGTGCCGCCCCTGATAGTGCATGGAAAAAGGGCCAAGATGCATCTTCAGCAAAACCTGGCCGCCCGGGTCGATGCCGCCGCTTTTCGCCAGGACGACGGTGTCGTCCCAGGGTGGCAGGAGCCTTTCCAGAGCTCCGGTTCGGCTGTGCCAGGCGTGCAGTTCGGCCGCACTGCAGGGATAGGTGGAGCGGTAGGTGAAAAGGCTTCGGTTCTTGGGGTTTTTCATAGTTGCCTTCAGCAGTCGACCCCAAGATAACGCGATTGCAGTTCCGGCTCGGCCCGCAATTCGGAGCTTGAGCCGTGCCAGACGGTTCGCCCTTTTTCCATGATATAGTGGCGTTCGGCGATATGCAGCAGAACCTCGATGTTTTTATCGATGATGAGAATGGACAAGCCTTTTTCCTTTAGCAGCGTCAAAGCTCGCCAAATTTCCCGGCGGATCAGGGGGGCCAGTCCTTCCGTCGCCTCGTCGAGGATGAGAAGACCGGGGTTGATCATCAATGCCCGGCCTATGGCGAGCATCTGCTGTTCCCCGCCGGAGAGCTGGTTGCCGTAATGGCCGAGCCTCTCGGAAAGCCTCGGGAAGATGCCGAGGATGGCCGCAAGGTCAAAGGGTTGCGGAATGTTGCGGGTGTTGGCGGCGGTGGCGACGAGGTTTTCCCGCACCGTAAGATTCGGGAAAATCTGCCTTCCTTCAGGCACAAGACCAATACCCAGGCGGGCAATTTGGTAGCTTTGCAGCGCCTCTATCGATTGTCCCAGATAGCTGATCCGGCCGGCACGGACGGGGCTGAGGCCGAGAATCGAACGCACCGTCGTGCTCTTGCCCATACCGTTGCGGCCAAGAAGGGTGACCACCTCGGCCTCCCCGATCTGCAGAGAGACGCCGAACAGGGCCTGGCTTTCACCGTAGCAGGTCTCGATTTCCTCGACGATAAGCATCACCCACCCTCCCCCAGATAGGCCTTACGGACAAGAGGATTACGCCTGATTTCGTCAGGGCTGCCGGTCGCGATGTTTTCCCCGTAGACCAGGACGGTTACCCGGTCGGCCAGGGAGAAAACGACATCCATATCGTGCTCGACGAGCAAGATGGTGACCTGGCCTTTCTGCTTGCGGATGAGTTTGGCGAGCTCAACTGTCCCGCCAGGGCCGAGACCCGCCATCGGTTCGTCGAGAATAAGCAGTTCCGGTTTGCCGATAAGGGCCATGCCGACCTCCAGTTGCCGCTTCTCACCGTGTGACAGATGACGGGCGACAAGTTCGGAGCGATGCAGGAGATCGACCCTTTCCAGGGCAAAGGGCAGTTCTTTTTGGATTGCCGAAGCGCTGCGCCAATGGCGCCAGAACCGGAAATTATGTCCAAGGCCGGCGCAGATGGCCAGTCCCATGTTTTCGGCGACACTGAGGTTTTCGAAGATATGGGTGATCTGGTGGGACCTGGCGATGCCAAGCCGGGCGCGGCGGTAGGACTTCCAGCGGGTGATGTTACGACCGCGGAAATGAATGCTGCCGCTGTCGGGGCGCATATCGCCGCTCAGTTGATCGACCAGGGTTGTCTTGCCGGCCCCGTTTGGGCCGATAAGAGCATGGATATGGCCGCGGGTGACGGCAAGCGACAGGTTGTTGGTGGCCAGTATCGCCCCGAACGATTTATTGAGTCCACGGACCTCAAGCAGGGTGTCAGCCATTTTTCCCCTTGTCGCCTGCGAGAAAACCAAAAAGCCCACGCTTGGCAAAAATGACCGTCACTACCAGGAAAGGCCCCATATAGACCATCCAGTGCTCGGTATACATGGCCAGCGTCTCTTCAAGCAGAAGGAAAACCGCGGCACCGAGGACCGGCCCGAACAAGGTCCCGAGGCCGCCGAGGAGGACCATGACCATCAGTTCACCGGAAAGGGTCCAGTGCATCAAGCCGGGAGTGACGAATTCCGTCTGGTTGGCCAGGAGGGCGCCGGCCAGCCCGGCACTGCCGCCGGCGATAACGAAGACGGCCAGTTTATAGTGGTAGGAGTGAATGCCCAGCCCCTTGATACGCCTGTCGTTGTTGCCGGCTCCGCGGATAACCAGACCGAATCTGGAACCAACCAGCCTATAGGCGAAAAAAAGAAATACAAAAAGAGCCGCGAGACAGAGATAATAGAAATGGCTAGGGTTGCCGAGATTAAGACCGGGCAGGGTGTTTCGGGCGGCAAGCGACAAGCCGTCGTCACCGCCGTATTTTTCCAGGGAGGTGAAGAAGTAGTAGAGCATTTGGGCAAAGGCCAGGGTGATCATGATAAAGTGCATGCCGACCGTGCGCAGGCTGAGCGCCCCGATGATCAGTGCCGCAAAAGCGGCGGTGAGGGCGGCCAGAGGCAGGACGACCAGACCGTTATTGCTGCCGGCAAAAAGAAATGGCCAGGTAAAAAGCGGTTCCGCGGCGGTACTGTGGAAGTGCAGGATGCCCACTGCATAGGCGCCGACGCCGACAAAGGCGGCATGACCCAAACTGATCATGGCGCCGTAGCCGAGCAAGAGATCAAGGCTTGCGGCTGCCAGGGCGTAAATGACGATGCGGCTGGCGAGGGAAAGCAGATAGGGCTTGCCGCCGAACAGAGCAACCGGTGGCAAAAAGATCAGAAAAAGTGCGACACTTATAATAATTATCTGTTTTCTCGTCATGAGCAAATTCATCCGTGCGCCGGGAAGAGGCCCCGGGGTTTCCACACCAGGATGGCCGCCATGAGGATATAAATGGCCATCGAGGAAAGCGAAGCGGCGACACTGTCGGCGGTTGCCGTGGCGAGTATTGTCCTGAGGAGTGAGGGGAGAAAGGCCCGGCCGAGGGTATCGACCATGCCGACGAGCAGGGCTCCCGCCACCGCCCCGCGGATCGACCCGATGCCGCCGATGACGATGACGACGAAGGTGAGAATGAGGATGCTCTCGCCCATGCCCGGCTCGACCGCGAGAATCGGTCCGGCCATGACTCCGGCAAGACCGGCCAAGAGCGCCCCAAGGCCAAAGACCAGGGTGTAGAGCAGGTTGATGTTGACGCCGAGGGCGCCGATCATCTCCCGGTTGCTGGAGCCGGCTCGGATCTGCATGCCGACCTTGGTCTTGGCAAACATCAGCCATAAAAAGAGGGCGACCAAGAGGCCGACGGCGATCACCACCAGGCGGTAGGTCGGATACGGCAGGCCGGGCAATAGCTCGATGCTTTTGTTAAGACCCGCCGGTACGTTCATAAACAGCGGTTGCCGGCCCCAGACAATCCGAATCAGCTCATTGAAAAACATGATCAGACCGAAGGTGGCCAGCACCTGATCGAGATGTTGCCGGCGGTACAGGTGGCGGAGGACGAGAATCTCGACGACGCAGCCGACGAGGGCAGCAGCACCAACGGCTGCAAGCATGGCCAGGAGAAAGGAACCGGTATGGGCGGCTACCGTTGCCCCGACATAGGCGCCAATCATATAAAAGGAGCCATGGGCCAGATTGATAACCTGCATGATCCCGAACACCAGGGTGAGTCCGGCAGCCATGAGAAACAGGGTGATCCCCAGTTGCAGTCCGTTAAGAAGCTGTTCGATTACCAGGAGCATAAACTCACATCTTACATCTTACATTCCTTAGCGTAGGCATCGACATGATTGGTAAAGACCTTCTTGACAGTCTTATTGGTGAAGCCGGTTTCGGTCTGCACCACTTCCCGGATATAGATATCCTGGATCGGGTGCTGGTTGTTGCCGAAGGAGAAATTGCCGCGAACAGAGGCAAAATCGGCTTTTTTTATTGCTGGTCGCAGAGATTCCGGATCAGTTTTGCCACCGGTTGCTTTAAGGGCGGAGGCAAGCAGCCTGGCGGTGTCATAGCCCTGGCTGGCATAAAGAGTCGGAGTCCGGTTATAGGCCTTGCGGTAGGCGGCGACAAACTCGCGGTTGGCGGGGTTGTCGAGATCGTGTGTCCACTGCGAGCCGTTCTTTACGCCGAGTGCCGCATCGCCGACGGCGTCGAGAATACGTTCGTCAAAGGAAAATGCCGGACCATAAATCGGAATGGTTTGCTTCAGTCCGGCCTGCGCATACTGTTTGAGGAAATTGATGCCCATGCCGCCGGGCAGGAAAAAGAACACCGCCTCGGGCTTGGCATCGCGGATTGTGGCAATTTCCGCGGCGTAATCCGCCTGATCTAATTTGGTATACACCTCGCCTGCAATTGTGCCCTTATAATATCGCTTAAAGCCGGCGAGGTGGTCTTTGCCGGCCGGATAATTAGGGGCGAGCAGGTAGACATTCTTATGGCCGACCTCGGTCACATATTGGCCGACCACCTCATCGAGGTTATCGTTTTGATAGGAAACGCTGAAATAATTGGGGTCGCAGCCGCTCCCGGCAAGTTCGGAAGGACCGGCATTGGCGCTGAGATAGAGGACGTTCTCCTTGATGATTTTTGGGACCACGGCCATTGCAACATTAGAGAAAACGATGCCGGTCATGATCTGCACCCCGTCTTTTTGCGCGTATCTTTCGGCGATCTGCTTACCTTTTTCCGGTTTGCCGCCGTCGTCCTCGACGAGAAGTTCCACTGCCATGCCGCCTAATGTTCCGCCTTCCTGGTCAATGGCCAGTTTGAAGCCGTCGCGAATTTCCTCACCCAGGTACCCGCCTTTGGTCGAAAGGGTCGTTATCATGCCGATTTTTACCGGATCGACGGCAAAACCGAGGGTTGGCAGCATCAGTCCCAGGGCACAAAGCCCGATGACCAGTTTTTTCATAATGTCTCCTTCTGTTGTTGGTGGTGGAACGCAAATCGGATTGTTGCAGAAGATGATCTTGCCAGGTACAGCAGACTAAAGAAATGACCGTAAAATTGCAAGAAAAAATGGAGAATCAAGTTGATATCGTAATCATAAATGTGGTAAATTTGAGCGTTCAACTATTTGTTATAACGTATTGATCTGGAATCTTCTTACTGAGCTGTGGGCGAGAAGCTGATGGCGATGCTCTGTGAATTTCCAATAAAATTAAACTGAGAGGGCTATAATGTCTCTGCACAATCAAACTAAAAAGCGTCTTACCGCCTGTCTTACTTTGCTTGCTTGCGGCGCCGCTCTTTTCCCAGCATCGGTTGGAGCAGCCGGTGGGGTGGCTCCGATGAGTGCAAAAGAAATGACCTACAATGCCAATGAACAGGACCCTGTCGTCAGCGGCAGGATGTCTCTTGGTCTCGCCAATGGACAATCGGGCGAGTATGTCTATAATCCGAGGTCGGGGCGCAAGGTCAGCGACTTACAGTGGGGAATCGACAGTGTCTACATGCTTGGCCTTGGCGGTTCCGTTTCCCCCCTGTCGTGGTTGAAAGTCAACGCCGATGTGTGGTTCAAGTTGAACGACGGCAGTGGTAAAATGGACGATTATGATTTCATGATTCCGAATTATCAATATACCGACTGGTCACATCATAATGTTGACCTGACTACGGGGTTGCTGTTTGATATCAATGCCGAAATAACCTTCTACCGATGGGCAGGAAGCAAATTTTTCGGCATCGCCGGATTCAAACATGATGACTGGGAGTGGGAAGCAAAAGGTGGAAATTACATCTATTCCACGTACTCCCTGTATGACACGGTGGGCAACTTTCCTGATGACACCAAGGTCATCACCTATGAACAGAAGTTTAATACTCCCTACATCGGCATCGGCTTCTCGTCCAATCTCAACCCGACACCCATCACCTTTAGTGGTCGCTTGATTGCCAGTACCCTGGTATCGGCCGAGGATAAAGATCAGCACCATCTGCGCGACATAGTTTTTGAAGAAAAATTTGATTCAGGAAGAATGGTTGGTTTTGACCTAGGCGGAGCCTATAATTTCACCAAAAATTTCTCCCTCATGCTTGCCTATCATTACCAAAAATACGATGAGATGAAAGGGGAAACGACCCAGACCGATCTTACTACCGGGAAGATCACCAAATATACCGGTGAGGTCGCCGGGATCGATAACGACTTAAGTATTGTGTCGTTTTCAGCCATTGTCAGCTTCTAGCATTTTCCATCCCGATATCGCCCCTCCCTTCCTGCTCTTGGCGGGAAGGGAGGATTTTTGTCTTCTCGGCAGTTAACCTTCTTGTTTTAGCCCATGCCGACCAGCACTCTTCTTCTTACTTTTCTTCTTGGCCAGAGCGAGCCGCCCGGCGGCCGATCGTTTCTCCGCCTTGTCGATGAGAAAATGATGGACGCAGGCTGATCCTTTCTCATCGCTTGCCTGTCGCTGGCTGTAGGAACCGTCCTGCTGCATTTCCCAGACGTTGCGGATGTTGGTCAACTGCAGGTCGAGTATCTCCCGCAACAGGGCCTTGTGCCGTGTCGACTCTACGGGAGCGCAAACCTCCACCCGACTTTCCAGGTTACGTTTCATGAGGTCGGCGGAACCGATATAGTATTCATCCTCGCCATCGTTTTTAAAATAGTAGATCCGACCATGTTCAAGGAATCTGCCGACCAGGGAAATGACCCGGATGTTTTCCGATAAGCCGGGAATGCCCGGACGAAGCCGACAGGAGTCGCGGACGATGAGATCGACATGCACCCCGGCCATGGAGGCACGATACAGGGCCTCGACCATCTCCTTGTCATCCAGGGCGTTAGTTTTCAGTTGGATAAGCCCGGTCCGACCCTGTTTCTGATGCTCGATTTCCCGTGCTATTTTCGCCAGCAGAGCCTTTTTCAACTGTTTCGGCGACGGCAGTATCTTTACATAACGGCGAATCGCCGTGCAGCCGCTGGTCAGATAATTAAACAGTTCGGTGAGGTCTGCACCGATCTCGGGATCACAGGTAATGAGACCGAAATCGACATAGGCCCTGGCCGTTCCGGCATGGTAATTGCCTGTGCCGATATGGGCGTAGCGGCGCAGGCCGTTATAGTCCTTGCGGATGACGAAAATGAGTTTCGAGTGCGTCTTCATGCCGACAATACCATAGGTGACATGAATGCCCGCTTCCTCAAGAAAACCGGCCCAGCGGATGTTCGCCGATTCGTCGAACCTGGCCATGAGCTCAACCACCACCGCCACCTGCTTGCCGTTCTGGGCGGCATTGATCAGGTACTGAATGATCCGCGAGTTTTTCGCTGTCCGGTAAAGGGTCGCCTTGATCGCCAGGACCTTGGTGTCCCGGCTTGCTTCCCGTAAAAAACGTTCCACCGAGGTGTCGAAGGATTCATACGGGTGCTGCAGGAGAATATTGCCTTGCTCCCGGATGGTATGAAAAATATTCGGGTCGTCGCCGAGAAGCTCGGGGTTATCGACCGGATGATGCGGTGCAAAATGCAGGTCGGGGCGATCAATTGCGGCGATTTGAAAGAGGTCGCGGAGTCCTAAAATGCCGTCCACGTCATAGACATCCTGTGCTTCATCGACCCCCAGTTCGGCCGCCAGCTTACCCCGGTGCATTTCGGACATGCTGCGGTCCACCTCCAGCCGGACAATTTCGGCAAATTTGCGGTCACGGAGAGCCGACTCAATCATCACCAGCAGATCATTGGCTTGTTCTTCAGAACGCTCGGTGATGGCATTGCGGGTTACCCTGAAGGCCGCGCATGACTCGATTTCCATGCCGGGCAGGAGGAGCGGCAGGTTGTTGGCAACCAGGTCTTCGAGGAGAAGAAAGACGTTCTTTTTGCCGAGCTGCACGAAGCGCGGTACTTCGGTGCCGGTGGGTATCTTGATGCGGATGAGGTAGCTGTGATCGGTTTCCGGGTAGCGAACACTGACCAGGAGGTTGATCGACAGATTGGAAATGAAGGGAAACGGGTGCGCCGGGTCCATGCCCTGGGGGGTAAGGAGCGGATAGATTTCGTTACGAAAATAGCCGTCGGCGATTTCTCGGTCCGGCGGGGTAAGCTCTAGGTACTTGAGAATGCCGATACCCTGTTTGGCTAGTTCCTGGTGAAGTTCTTTCTCCAGAAGCAATTGCTCGGCAAGAATTTCGTGAACCACCACATGACAAGCATCTATTTGTTCCTGGGGCAACCGGCCATCAATCGACAGCCTCCTGACGCTGGCCCCGACCTGCTGCTTCAGGCCACCGATTCTCTTCATGAAAAACTCATCGAGATTGGAGCCGACAATCGCCTGGAAAAAGACTTTTTCCAGCAGAGGGTTACGGTTGTCCTGTGCTTCATGCAGCACCCTTTTATTGAAGGCAAGCCAGGTGAGTTCCCTGTTGAGGTAGAATTCCGGCGATTGCAGATCAAAAACCGGTTCAACGGGAGGTGGCGGATTTGCTTGGATAGGTGCCGGATGGTCGGGAGAAGACTTTACGTTCATGGCGATTCCGTATGTAGAGGGGACAGTTGCTGTATTTTTGCAGGAAGCATTTCTTGTTTAAGAGACATGCTTACCGGGAGCTGCCAGTCTTTTATGATAGCCGATCTTGTCGATAAATGATAGGGTGTTATACACCTGATTTACTGGTGAAAAAATAGATTTATGATGTTTTTGGGGTTTCTTTTGACAGAGGAAAACCGATATGACAGAATTACGCCAAGAGAGTATCCAGCCTGAGCGGCAGCGATCATACTCTGTTTCTGCAGCTTTTCTTTCTTTATACCTTCAACAATTTGAAAATATAAGGTAAAATTACCACCAAGAAGTTACTCTCATTCGGGTCTTAGGTCATATGGAACCATTTGTCTACTTTTTGCCGTCCTCGCTCAGTCTGAGAAAGCTCAGGCAGCATCTGCCTGCCGATTCCCCCTATCAGATCTTTCTCGAACAAGGGGAGATGCAGGAAGCCGTACTTCTCGATACCTTCGACAACGGCTTGTTGCAAACCGCCAAGCTGCTTTTTGAGGTCGACGGGCAGCTGCTCTTGCTCGATCTGCAGACCGGACAGTTGCTCGAACAATCGGCAGCCGCGGGTACACCTGCGATCGGCGAAATGGCCAAAGGGCCGGTTGTCGATATGCTTTTGGAAGTATCAAGATTGCGGGCCTTGCTGCCGGTTGCCGGGGTGCGGGTGCGGCGGGAGGAGGGGCGGGTGCTTGACGACGAAGGCAAGACCCTGGTGCGTTTTTCTCATCTGACCATCGGTCGCGGTCGCAGGAAACTTGTGGGAATGGGCTGCGCCAGGTATCTCAGGGGTTATTCCGAGGCCTATGCCGATCTCTGGCAATGGCTGGAAAACTGCGGGGCTACAGCCTGTCAGCATGCCGGGGATCTTTACAGCGGGCTGGGTATTGTCGAGCGGCAGTACAGCGTCAAGCCGGAAATTGAGCTCCTGCCGGAAACCCCGGTGAAAGAGAGTGCAACGCTCATCCTCCGGACTTTTCTGAGCATTGCCAGGCAAAATGAACAGGGCCTCATCAGCGACAGCGATACCGAGTTTCTCCATGACTATCGAGTGTGTTTACGTAAGGTTCGTTCGGTTCTCAGCCTTTGCACCGGGGTTTTTGATGCCAAGGATTCGAGCCGGTTGAAAGAACAATTGGCGGCCCTCATGCGAACCACCAATGGCCTCAGGGACCTTGATGTATATTTGCTCAACCGGGTGGAATATCATCGACTGGTTCCACCGTCAGCCCATGCCGGCTTGCAGATACTGTTCGAGGATTTTGCCCAAAAACGAAAAGGGGAACAAAAAAAGGTTGCCGGTGCCATGCAAAGCAAAGGGTATTGCCGCAGCATGGCAAATCTTGAAAAATTGTTCGCTACCGGTGCCGGCATCAAGAGCGGGCCGCAGGCAGGAGTCCCTTCCCTCACCTTTGCCTGCCGGTCGATCATGAAAAGATACCGGAAGGTATGCAAGACCGGCCGCGATCTTGACGAAACGACAGCGGACGAAGTCATCCACCAATTGCGCATCCATTGTAAGAAACTGCGCTACCTCATGGAATTTTTCACACCGCTGTTCCCCCCTGCCGAGATCAAGCACCTTATTCGGTCCCTGAAAATGCTGCAGGATAACCTGGGAAATTTCAATGACTATTCGGTCCAGCAGCAATTCCTCGGCAAGATGTTGACAAGCGACATAGCCAGCGGTGGAAAAGCCATTCTGGTAGCCCATGCCATTGGCGCTTTAACGGCGATGCTCCACCAATTACAGGGAGAGGAACGCGGACGGATCATAGAAAATCTTGCCGGTTTTGATAGCCTTTCGATTCGCGAGGCCTTTAAGGAACTGTTTTCGATCGAGGAAGGAGCAGATGAAGATAATCGCCTGTTACAGTAACAAGGGTGGGGTAGGGAAAACGGCCACTTCCGTCAACCTGGCTTATGTCAGCGCCATGAAAGGCTATCGGACCCTGTTGTGTGACCTCGATCCGCAGGGTGCTTCGGGTTTCTATTTCCGCATCAAACCGTCGAAAAAACTGGCGAGCACGGCCTTTTTCGATGATGTCGGCAAGCTTGTATCAGCCATTCGCGCCAGTGATTACGAAAATCTTGATCTGCTCCCGGCGAATCTGACCTATCGCGATTTTGATATTTTTCTCTCACGGATGAAGAATAAGCGCTCGCGGTTGAAGAAGTCCTTGCAGGCAGTGGATAAGGACTATCAGGTGCTTATTCTCGATTGTCCGCCGAATATTTCCCTGCTCTCGGAGAATGTCTTCAAGGCCGCCGACAAGGTCGTGGTGCCGGTGATACCCAGCACCTTGTCGGTGCGCACCCTTGAACAGCTGTATATTTTTTTTAAAGAAAACGGCTATCAGGATAAAAAGATTCTGCCCTTTTTCTCGATGGTGCAACAGAGTAAAAATCTGCATCGGGAGACCATGGCCGCCTTGCAAATGGAATATAAAAGCTTACTTAAAGGCTATATACCTTTTTCCACCGATGTCGAGAAAATGGGCGTTCATCGAGCACCGGTACTGACCTATGCAGGCAAGGATCAGGCGTCGATCGCCTACCGGACAATCTGGAGTGATATCGAGAAAAAGGCGAAAATCACTCTGAAAAGATGAAGGAGGCCGTGCATGGGCAAGAAGAAAGAAAAAAAAGAATGCTGTGAAAAGTATAAAAAGAAGAAGGGTAAGCGTTGTGCAGATTGTCCTAAGGCCTAACGTGTTTAAGATTGAATCGAGTAAGACTGGGAGCATGCCGAGAGGGCTGATCATTGTCCCGGATGTTGGTCAATCAACAGATCCCATAACGGGCCGACATGTCCCATTTGGTGGAGGAAAGGGATCAAATGCTCACATTTTGCCACGGGATGGATGCGACCCTTTCTGCCGTGAAATGACGAAAGGAGCCGGCCTTCAATGAAATCCCTGGCAACATGCGGCGAATAGTAGAAAAGAGGGGCGACGAGATCTGTCGTCTCGGTAATTAATTTTTCCAGCAGGGCCCGTTTATGGAGCCTTGTGCCCGGCAGTATGCGAATACCGATATAGGCGAAGACTACAGTTCTTCGCAATTTCTCAAGATTTATCAGTCCTTGCTCAAGCGTTTCCACGGTTTCTCCGGGGCCGCCGAACATGACAAAATGGGCGCAGGGGAGAGACTCGGCAATACTCGCCTCATTGACGGCGACCACCTCTTCAAAAGTAAAACCTTTATTAAGTGCTGCAAGTGTGGTGTCGCAAGAGGCATCCGTGCCAAGTTCCATGGCCACCATTCCGCTTCTTTTCAATAAACGGAGAGTCTCTTTCGTAAGGTTTTGCGGGCGGAAGAATGCACACCAAGGCGTTGTGTTCTCCGCTCGGATAAGTGCTTCGGCAACCTCAAGATAACGGTCGTCGGGGTCATTAAATACGGCATCGGTGAAAAAGATATAGCGGGCTCCGAATTGCCGGCAAAGATGTTCGATCTCTTGCACTACCTCGGCTGAATCGCGGTAGCGCAGGTTTTTCCCCTCAATGGTCGGATAGGAACAATAGGCGCAGCCGTAGTTGCATCCGCGCTTGGTTTGCACATTCAGCATGCCGCCATGGGCGACATAATAGGGGGCCACTTCTGTCGAGTAGGATGGTCGGCAGTCGGGAAACCTTGTGAGACTCTTGGAGAACAACCTTTGCTCCGGGCGTTCTCCTGTCATAAGCCTGTCTATCAGCTGCGGAAAAGCCTTTTCACCTTCCCCCACTATGCCGTAATCGGCATTGCAATAGTCGAGAAGCCGTTCCGGCATGATGGAAAAGCCGGGCCCGCCGAGGACAATGGGTGCTTTGGAATATTTTCGTATGCAGCAAACCGCTTCCCTAATGTCACTCAGCAACTCCTGGGGAGAGGCGCTGTCGACACTATCTATGTTTCTGATGGAGACGCCGATAATATCGTAGTGGCTGTCCTGGAGTCGTTTCGTAAGGGCATCATAACCCCCGGATGCCAGGATGTCGACATGATCGGCCCGGTGGCCATGGCGTTGCAGGGCACCCATGATGTGTGCTATCCCGAGCGGATATACCGGGTAGGGTAATACCATTCGGTTGGCGGAAACCAGGAGACAGTGAGCACCCATGTTCAACTCGTTTATCTTTAATTATTGGGAATAATAGACCGACAGGTCGGTAAAAATATCGCTGGAAAAGAGCAATTTGCGAAATTTCACAAGATCCTCGTGGAATATTCTCGAGTCGTCATAGACTTGGAACTCTTTTGCCAGGACGGCATGGATTCTGCCGGTTGCCTGGCCAAGTTTATCGGCATTCCTGAAAGACAGGGCCTGGAGGTCGGCTAAAATTTCCAGGGTCACAACATGTTTAGCGTTGCTGACTAGGCGAAATGCCTTGCGGGCGGCAACGGTTCCCATGCTGACGACATCCTGGTTTGAGGCGTTGCAGGAGATAGAATTGACACTCATGGGCGCCGCCAGGCCTCGGTTCTCGGCAGTCGAGGAGGTAGCCAGATACTGGGCGCCCATGAAGCCCATCGTCAACCCGATTTCTCCAGGAATCAGGTGCTCGGGCAGGCCTTCATTGAGATTTTTGTCGAGCAGTTTGTTCAGTCTTCGCTCGGAAAGATTGCAGAGGGTCGAAATGGCGATACACAGCATATCCATGGCAAAACTGATGCTTTGCCCGTGGAAATTGCCGCCGTGGATGATCTTGTTTTTTTCCGGGATTATTATGGGATTATCATTCGAGGAATTGGCCTCCGTTTCCACCGTGCTGGTGACATAGTCTAAGGTTTCACGCACGGGGGCGAGGATCTGCGGCGTACAGCGGATCGAATAGACATCCTGGACATTGATGTTCGTCTCGAAAACCGGGGTGTCGCCGTTGCCCTGGCGTCTGATCTTGTCATGGAGTTCATCCCGGTAGGTAATATTGCCGGTACCCTTGTAGAGTTTCTTGATGGTCTCGGCGACACGTATCTGGCCGGGATGCGGTTTTACCGCATGCAGGTCGGCGTCAAAGGCGTCGTCGATACCGCCGAATATTTCGACGGCAAAGGCGGCATTGATGCAGGCAATATTATACAATTTTACGGCACCGCACAGGGCAAAGGCGGCGATGGCCGTCATCGCTGCCGTACCGTTCATCAGCGCCAGACCTTCCTTGTAGCTGAGAGTAAGCGGCGTTAAGCCGGTTTTTTTAAAGGCCTCGTCCGCCTCCATGAGTTCTTTGCCGAGAAAGACCTTACCCTTGCCGATGATGGCAAGAGACATATGGGCAAGATGGATAAGGTCGCCCGAGGCGCCGACACTGCCGCACTCCGGGATATACGGCGTCAGCCCGGCGTTGATCATATCACGCATGAGCTCAAGGAGTTCAAGGCGAACCCCGGAATAGCCCTTGGCCAAGGTGTTGAGGCGGACGGCCAGGGTGGCAAGGGCTATGCAGGGGAGAATGGGTGCTCCGAGACCCGCCGCATGACTGATTATCAGGTTTTTCTGCAGGGTCTCGATATCACGGTCATTAACAATTTTATTGCACATCGGACCATAGGAGGTGTTGACGCCATAGATAATTTTTTTATCCCTCAGCGCTTTTTCGAGAAAGGCCCTGGAGGCCTTACATCGCTCTATGGAATCCTTGTCAAGGGCGACTTTTTTGCCGCCTATGCCAATTGCCACTATGTCTTGAAAGGTGAGATCGTTTCCGGAAAGGCGTATGACTGGTGGAGTATGCATAATATTTTTAACTGTTCCCAAACTTTTTTAAAACAATGAAAAAAAACCGATTCCCATGTTGATGGTGATAGGAGGCGCCGTCGAAGATCATCCACCCGGTTTATTTTTTTTTATATATTCGACAAGACTGGCCAGGGACTGCAAAACAACCCGGCTGGTATTTTCCGAATCCATTCGCACGCCATATTTTTGCTGTATGGTAACGGCAATTTCCAGGGCATCGAGAGAATCGGTTCCGAGGGGAGACTCGGGACCAATCAGAGGATCATCAATGTGAATCTTGTCCAATTCGACATCCTGCAGGTTACAGGTTGTACAAATGAGTTCCAAGAGTTCTCTTGCAAAAGGTTCCATAGAAAATTCTATAATATATTTAGTATCTTAGATGATTTTTTCTTGTTTTTGCATGGCCTTACGCACGTCTCGCATCCGCAGCCCGATGACGCTTTCGTAAAGCTGTCCATCACTATTGAAGATATGCAAATCAAAAACCAGTTCCTCGCCGGTCAGCGAGGTCATTGACACCCTGGTCGCGTACCCCTTGCCGGGTTGTGTCGGCCGGAAAATGCTCCGCCTTGCAAAACCCACCGGAAAGGGTGGAAAATTGACAAATTGTTGGCCCAAAACACAGGCGGCATGCAGGGCCCCGTCGAGAGGAAAGGGCGAGCCGATAAGAGTCTGGACAGGATCTGTAAAAGGCAGTCTTGGCGCCTTTAATTCTCCCCAGGCCTGGCCATCCGAGAGATACAGAGTTCCCTGCAAGGTCTGATAAGATCTGCCGAAGGGGACCAACTCGCGATACAGCAGCTCGGCGCTGATCTCCTTCCCGGCACCGCTCGGCGGTGCCGGGTCGATGTCGGCAGGCGGCTTCTTGTCGGTTGTTGCCGGGGGGAAATGGATTTCGCCATGCTCCTTGATTCTCGACATTGTCGCCAATTGCATATGGCTAAGCAGTTTTGCCCGGATTCGCCCATCGGCATCGGCGACACACTCAACCAGGGTCGCCACTGTTACGGCAGTGGCAGGGATCTCAAGAAATTTACCAAAGCCGGCATTTTCCATGACCCTGATATCCGTCTCCGGATGGAGCTCCAAGCACCTGGCGGCGAGGTACAGCATGGTTTCCACCGCCGGGAGGACGATTTTACCGCCAACCGAGTGATCTTGAAACCAGGGTTGTACGGCAAGAGTGCATGAAAGACGCTCGGCGCTCATGAATGAGGAAACTCATTCCAGAGGTTAATGGTTTTTTCGTCGATCTCCACAGGGATGTTTTTGCCGTTGACGGCGCAGTGTCTGGTAAAGCCGGTGCAACATATCTCGCCGCTGTCGGCCCTGGTGATCACATAGTCGAATTGCAGTTTAACCAGCTCGATCTTGCCGGGCCGGGTGTGAATATACATCAGGTCGTCGTAAAAGAGCGGCGAATAATAGTTGAGTTCGGTTTTGATGATCGGATAGATATAGCCGCTTTCCTCAATTTTTTTATAGGGGTAGCGCGCTTCGCGCATCAGGGACGCCCTGCCGAATTCGAAATATTTCAGATAGTTGGCATGATAAACAACCTGCGAGCGGTCGGTATCGACGTACAGGGTGCGGAGCTCGGAGCGATGCCAGATCTTGCCGCTGCCGGCATCTCTGACATAGCAGGGTTTTTCGAGGAATTCCGGAATAAAGGGTCGTGGTCGCATTACATTCCTCGAAAAACGATACAGCAATTGGTGCCGCCGAAACCGAAGGAATTGGAAAGGACGAATTCGTGGGCATGCCTGCGAGCGGCATTCGGGACTACATCCAGGTCGGCGAACTCGGGGTCGGGGATATGGTTGACGGTCGGCAGGACGATTCCCCGACGCATGCTTTCAATAGCCAGGGCCGCTTCTATGCCGGCGGAGGCGCCAAGAGAATGGCCGACCTGGGATTTATTGGACGATACCGGGATCTTTGCCAGCTGCTTGCCGAAAATAGTCCGCAGGCAGTTGACTTCCGTGCTGTCGCCGGTAGGGGTTGAGGTGCCGTGGGCATTAACGGCGCCGATATCGGCAGGGGTTATTTCCGCATCGTCGATGGCATCGTGGATGGCACGGACAATGGTCGCCCTGTTTGGCCGGGTAAAATGATGGGCATCCGAGTTCCAGCCGATACCGGCGATTTCCGCCCTGGGAGTCAGACCAAGGGAGCGGACCGCATCTTCGGCGGCGAGTACCAGCACCCCGGCACCTTCAGCCAGGACAAAACCCTTGCGGTCAAGACTGAACGGCCGTGAGGCCTGAGTGGGATCCTCGGCGGCCCGGTCTTTAGGGCCGACTTTAATGGTCGCCAGCATGTTGGAAAAACCCTGAATTATTTCCGGCACGAGACAGGTCTCAACCCCGCCGGCCAGAACAAAATCACAATCGCCGTCGCGTATCATCCGCGCACCGATACCGATGGCGTGATTTGCCGAGGCGCAGGCACCCTGCGGTGAAAAAACAGGGCCGGTAAATCCGATGAGCATCCCGGCCTTGCCGGCCGGTAGGTTGGCGCAGACATTGGGCAGCAGATAGGGGCTGACCTTCAAGGGGCCATTGTTGACATAGTTGTCCATGGCGATTCGATACGAATCGGTGCCGTTCAGGGCGGAGCCGATCAGGCAGCCGGTTCGTGGCCCGGTCTCGGCGTTTATTTCAAGGCCTGCATGCAGAAGAGCCCGGCGGCAGACCTCCATGGTAAGAAACACATAGGAGGCGTTCCAGAGAGACGCCTCCTTACGGTTGACATAGGGGAATTGGTTCGGATCCCAATCGGGAATCTCGCCCACCACATTGCTCCTGCTGGTGGACTGGCAGCGGGTGAGCCTGCGAAAGCCGGCGAGGCCGTTTACGGCAGCCTGCCAGGTTTTGTCAAAGGTGTTGCCGAGGGCGGTTGCAACGTCATAGCCGACAACATAGACCCTTCTGTTTTTCGGTGCCTTCATGGATGGTCTTCAAGCTGATTTTTTAAAAACGGCACAGGCATTACAGCCTCCAAAGCCAAAGGAATTTTTCAGGACAAATTCCTGCAGAAGAGGACGTTTCCCCTCTGCTACGCAGTCGATCTCGATTTCCGGATCAGGCGTGTAATTGATGGTCGGAGGGAGGATACCCTCCTCTAGGCCCTGCAAGGCAAAGATGGTTTCAATAACGCTGGAGGCGCCCATGGCATGGCCGATGAGGGATTTATTGGCACTGACCGGCGGCAGCTTGTCGGCAAAAATAGCGCGCAGCGCCTCATATTCGGTTTTGTCGCCGACCTTGGTGGACGCTGCATGGGCGTTGATAGCCGCAATGTCCTCGGGGGCAAGGGCGGCATCGGCAAGGGCGTTCACCATACACTGCCTGATAGTGTCAAAATACGGGGCGACAAAATGATGGGCATCCGAGGTCATGCTCCAACCGGCCAGTTCACTGCTGTAATGCAGGCCGTGGGCCTCGGCAAATTCTCTGGTGGCAAGGATCACTGCTCCTGCCCCTTCGGCAATGACAAAACCGCGGCGATCTCTGGAAAACGGCCTGCTGGCCCTTTCCGGTGGATCCATTTCCCGGCCTTCTTTGGGGGAATAGACGCCGTTCATGGTATAGAAACCGGCGACAATCGGTTCAACCAAGGCGAAATCCACAGCCCCGCAGATGGCGACATCGGCCCTGTTCTGGGCGAAAAACATGGAAGCGATGAGCATCGAGGTAAGACCGGTGGCGCAGGCGGTGATGGTCGAGGTAATCGGCCCTTGTGCCCCGGTTTCAATGGCTATCTTGCCGCCGATCATATTGATGCAGGAGTTGGGGTTGGTATAGGGGTGAGGCAGTTTGTTCTCGGCTTGCAGGCGTCTATCGGCGGCGAGGACTGCGTCGAGGCCGCCGATCGCCGAGCTGTAGGTGACTGCCGTTCGTGGCGCTATCGCAGGGCTTATCTCTATGCGGCTGCGTTTAAGCGCCCTTGCAACCGTCAGCAGGGAGTATTTAAAGACCGGCGAACTCCAAGCCGCCTGATGCCGGGCGGAAAGGAAAGGATAGTCTTCATGGTCGATGTTCGGCACCTGGCCGGCAATGTGCACCGGAAAACCGTCGGGGAGGGGGAAGCGGGTCAGTGGGCCGATGCCGCTTTTGCCTGCAAGGGCTTTTTGCCACTGCTCCGGCAGGGTATTCCCAAGAGGAGAAATGGCATCGTAGCCAACAATGACCGCATCCTTTTTCCCCATGATTACCAGGGAATAAACTGATACAGCTTGGCAAACATCTCGTAAACCTCAATCCAATTCTGCAGATCCTTGGTAGTTTTGATATGCGCCCGTTTGTTGACCATGACCCAACTCATATGCGCTGCACCATCCTTGCAGGTGGAGCAGTCACGGGTTTCCGAGGTACAGCAGCGATGCATGGTCTGCAGTTCCGAGGACCAGCGAATGAAACTGATCAACCTCTTGGGACGGGGATTTCGTTTGTCGAGGGGCTCGGTTACCGAAGGGCATTCCATCCAGCCAAACGACCGGCCGAGCATTTTCCCGGTAGTGATGACCTCGTGGTAGTATTTGGAGGAAATCACCGTCTCCGGGTAGGCGTCGAGCATACTGTCCATCTCCGCACGCACCGCTATCAGCTCTTCCGGTTGCCAGGAAAAGCCGTCGACCTTTTCGTCGTTGGACAGGAGTTGCATGTGCACCTTGAGGCCGACGTCACGGATCTTGCCGATAATTTTTTCGGTCTTGCCGAGCTGTTTCGGGGTAATGGTATAGAGGTAGTAGGCGTGCGGATCTCCTGCGTAGTTGGCGCTGGAGATCTTGAAGGTGTCCTTGCCGCGGAGGATTGTTTCATCTTCGGCATCGCCCCAGAGGGAGATGCCGACCATCATGTCGGGGAAGCGATCCCGGGGCACTTTAATCAGGCCATTGGTGGCACAAAAAGTCGGCAACTTCTTATAAAAGGCTTCAACCCGGTCAAGGCAGAGGGTCGGTTCGCCGCCGATGAGAATAGCCAGATTCACCCCGCGGTCCATCTCCTTGGTGACGAAGGCATGCCATTTGCCCACATCGTTTTCCTCGGCAGCCACCTCGTGTTCGCCAGAGGAGAAAAAGAAGCAACCTTTGCAGCGCAGGTTGCAGCGGTTGGTCACATCATAGATGGAACTGCGGATATTGAGCTTCGAAATATTTTTATAACGCTCGTACCAGGGTTCATCAAGGAGGGAACTGACTGTTTTCATAATTTTGCTAAGTGGTTGGAGGCGGACTGATAAAGGTATTGCAGAGGTTCAGCCCCTTTTCATATCCTCTGACCCAGACGGCAAGATAGGTATCTACATAGTCAAGCCAGGCGGAAAAGGTCACGGGATCGGTGGCGTGACGATACATTCTGGCGGTGACGACGGCACTGCCCGCCGCATAATGCCGGCAGTCATGGCAATCGGTATCCGGCACGCAGCAGGCGGCATTACGATCCCATTGCAGATCGGTGCGATACTGCCTGAATGATCTGCCAAGGCCGATGTCCGTCGACGGGTTCATGCGTGGATAGGAACAGGAAAAAAGATCATGCAAACCAAGTTGTTCGGTATGGGCTACGATATTGTATGGCGAAAAGATCACCGTCTGCGGATAGCCTGTCAGCAGTTCGCTCATCATCGACCGGGTTTTTTTCAAGCTTTCCGGGGTGTGACGGAGATGGCCCTGGTAGCCGACCGGTGCCGAGAACATGTTGAAGGTAATGTGCTGGCCGTTATCAGCCAGGAGTTCGGTTACCTCTTTCGCCTCCTCGATGTTTTCCGGCGTGAAGGTGTAGACGAAAACCGCCCTGGGGTCATCCTTATAGTTCACCATCTGCCTGGCAAGCATGTCCTTTGCCCGGCGGATGGTTTGGCTGGTGCTATCGTTGCCCCAAACGGAGATATGAATCCGGTAATCGATTTCCCGCGGAATCGTTTTAAGGCCGTTCGTGGCAATTGCGCCAAGAGGAATCACCTTATAACAAATGGCACAGAGATGCGGCACCAGCGAGGGTTCGGCACCGGCTAGGACGGCGAAGGTGATGCCGCGCGCTTTTTCCGATTGAAGGAGCTGCCGCCAGGCATTTTCGTCGGTATTTTCAGGGGCGAACTGCTTCTCACCGGTGAAATAATAACAGCCTTCACAACGAATATTACAGCGGTTGCTCATGTCATAGGTGGATTCGCGCAGAAAAAAATAGCGGCGAACCTTTTCCCAACGCTCTCTGATCAGCGGGTCGGCGATGATATCGGAGAATTTGTATTCCTGCGGCCGGGTGGACATCTATTCTTTGCTATTCTGTTTGTCGAGGATGTACTGGGCAATGATGCGCACAGAGGTCAGTTTGGGATAATCATCCTCGTCGATCCTGATCCCGTATTCATCTCGCAGAACCAGGGCGACGGTTGCCAGATCCATGGAGTCGACCCCAACCTCATCGATCAAGTCAAGGTCGGGATTGAAGGTTTCAGGGGTAACATCTTCAAGTTTCAGTTCATTGATGATGATTTCGGCGATTCGTGTGATGGTCTGCTTGATATCGTTACTCATGAATTCGTGTTTTTTTGTTTTGGGTGAATTGCATTTTGCCGGAACAAACATCCTCGTTCCCGCTGGTAATCTTGAAGATAAAGTGATTTTTCGTAGTGTCGCATCTGACTTGAATATCGAGTTGTTCTTCGGGTCGGACAATTTTTCTGAATTTAACCCGGCTTAAACCCGCCATGCACCCATCGCCCGCTCCAGATTTTCTAAGAAGATCGACAACCATTTTTAACTGCGCAATTCCAGGCAGAATCGGATTGTTGGGAAAATGGCCGGAAAACCAGGGAGAATTGCCTTCAGTTATCACGGACACGGTTGTCTCGGATACTTCCATCTTTCTCATCCAATCAACAACTCAATACTAAATACAATACAGTATCTTGGTTAAATACAAAAAGTATCTCAAGGTTGGGAACATCTCCCGTCGTTGCCGGTATCCCGGCTTTGTCGGCAGGGGTGCAAACGTATACCACTTGGGCTGGAAATATACAACAGGTAAGCAAATACAGAAAGTTCCTTTTCCTGCCGACACCTATACTAGGTGTGTAATGCATTGACATGAAAAAGTATATTTCATCGCAGGCCCGGCAATTTTAACATCTTCGTGATATTTTACAAGTATAATTTCCTTGAGGTAACTGACCGGCTTTACTGGTGGAAAAGAGAAGTTTGACATTTCCTGAACTCATTGTTCTTCCAGTCAATGCATACTTTCTCAGGGTGTGGTAATAAAGATGAAAAATTTGCTCTCGATAAGGGATGGAAAAACTACTATGAAGCGAATTCCCGAACCGGAACTGATGAATGATCCTAAACAGGTCGCCATCTACGCAGGCCCTTATCTTGACAGCGCCTGCTGGCTGTTTATTCAACGCTTTCGAAAATATTTCCCCGGCCTGGTACCAACCGATGCAATTCTTGATCTTGGGTGCGGCCCGGCCGCCATCCCTCTGGCCCTGGCTGGACATTTCCCGCATTGTGAGATACATGGTGTCGAGGGGGCTCCCCGCATGCTGGCCTATGGCAAGGAGGCTGTGCAACGTAAAGGTTTGGAAAAACAGGTGCATCTTTTCCATGGTATCCTGCCGAGCACTTTTCCTCTGCCACGCGAACGCTATGAGGTGGTTATTTCCAACAGCTTTTTGCACCACCTTGCCGATCCCATGGTTTTGTGGAATGCCATCCTTAAATATGGCCAGACGTATGCAGCGATTTTGATCATTGACCTGCTGCGACCAACAAGCGAAGAAGCAGCTGAGTTTGTGGTTGACACATATATCCCGGATGCCCCGCCATTGTTGCGTAAGGACATGCTGCTCTCACTTCGTGCCGCATATACCCTGGATGAGGTAACTGCTCAATTACAGAAAGCAAATCTGGCTGAAAATCTTACTCTCACCATGGCCTCGCCGTTCCAGTTTGCGGCCCACGGCTATCTCTGCAAAGAGAGTTGAACCGTATTAAAAAGAGAAATCAATGAAACTGAGCGTTGCTGCAAATTGGGATATGGAGTTGTTGGAAGGTCTGGCGGAAATCCCCGAGGTAACTTCGGTCTACGCCAAGTTGCCTTTCGATATAGTGGGAGGGGGTAGAGCTGGGATGGTAATACCCTCGGTGGATTGGGAATCCGCCGTAGCCTATATTCGTGCAGCCCATGACCGCGACCTGTCCTTCTGCTACCTCATCAACGCCCCCTGCCTCGGCAATCTTGAACAAACCCAGGAAGGCAAAAAACAAATATTGAGCTTCATTGGACAACTGGTCGAGATAGGTGTCGACAGCGTATCGATCGCTAATTTGGCCGTATTGTCGCTGGTGCATCGTAATTTCCCGCATCTGGCTATCCGTGGCAGCGTCCTCAGTTGGCCGACCAATCTTTCACGACTCAAGTACCAGGAATCTCTTGGTGTCGATCCGCTGATCATCCCCTACAGCGAGTTCAATCGTGATTTTAAGATGCTGAGCAAAATCCGTTCCGGGCTCTCATGTGGCATGCAACTGTTCGTCAACGTCTCATGTATCTATAACTGTCACTACCTTGCCGAACATGCGTCCAGCGTGGGACACGCTTCTCAGTTGGAACACAAGACTCGGCAGGTGAGTTTTTTTCTTGATTCCTACCTCTGGCAATGTACGCGACGTCGTCTGTTGCACCCGGAACTCCTGCTGATGAGTCGTTGGATTCGTCCCGAAGATCTCCATGTATACGAAGCGCTGGGCTTTGATGAATTTAAGATTATCGATCGTTCTCGCTCCACAGCTTGGCTGTTGCGTGCCGCCAAGGCGTACGCCGATCGGCGCTACGAAGGGAATCTGCTGGACATCCTTTCGCTCGAAATGCTCGGTGATCCGGGCGGTTTCCACAGTGATATAGACAATCAGGTGCGTGAGCGCATGCGACACTACGGCAAAGAGGAACGGCATCTCATGCTGCGCATGCTTAAATTGCGGCGGCGACTCCTGACATTTGATCTCTCTATCGATAATGCTGAATTAACGGACTTCTTGGCTGGCTTTCAGAAAATTCGCTGCGCCGAAACATACTGCGAGGATTGCCGCTACTGTCACCGATATGCCGAACGTGCCGTCCGCTTTGACCGCGCGGAAGCCGAGGTGCTGGCAAAGGATATCAACGACTTACTGGAAGATTCCATGACGCTAGGTTCTTTCGGGTAAAAAGCCCGGCACTGGCCCGGATTTGCTCGCAAGGCTGATTTCTTTGCGGTGCTTTCACAGCTGATGGGCGCTGAAGGCTTGCCGCACCTGCTGCTCTAGTTGTGCGGTGGAAGGGGGATCGTTTTGATAGTCCGGTTCAAAATGATCGATAATCTTAATGCTGATGTCGTTGTCTATCCTGGAATTAAAGAGAAATTTGCCTGGCGTAAAGAGCTTGTCGGTATTGCGGAGCTGCAGGACATAGAGAGGGGCTTTGCACATCCGGGCAATTTTCATCGCCCCCTGGTTAAGGTTGCCGATTTTTCCGTCTCTACTTCTCGTTCCTTCCGGAAAGATGAAAAGATTGCCGCCGTCTTTAAGATACTGTCCCATTGTTTCCATCTGTTCAATCATCAAGCCGGAAAAACGCCCTTCACTTGAGGCCGGCAGATACCCGGATTTTTTAAGCATCCAGCCAAAGACCGGAGCGTCGAAAAAACGAGGTTTCACTATGGTTTTTTGCCGAGGGAAAAGGGTGATCAGCAATAAAGGGTCGAGGTAGGAAAGGTGGTTGCAGACAACCACCGAAGAGCGTATGGCGTCTATCTTGTCGTCGATTTCAATTTTTTGCCGGGGGGCAGTGATCCTGACAAGACGGAAAAATATCCGAAAAAAATAATAGTTTAGCCGTTGGAAAGGGGCTTCCGGTCTTTTGGCAAACAGGGCGACGGCAAGATAGGCCCAGGAAAAGAAAAAGAGAAAACCGAAAATAAACCAGGTCCAACAGGCTAGCGTTACCGCAAAATCAAGAATTCTATCGGTGAAAGATTGCGAGGAATTTTGACCGGGAGCTTGTTTCTCTGAACTCATTTTCTTTAGATAGTCTCTTCAAAGGGTTATGTGTAGAAGGCCGAGATCTGAGCGGGCATATTCTCATTCTCAGTTCCGATATTTTTTGACTCCTCAAAATCGGCAACGTCTTCGAAGATTTTCGGGAAAATCATTTCGATTCAACATCGCAGGGGCAATAACTGAACGTCACAGTCCTATCGAGGTCGAAACATTAGACAGAATGAATTATTTTGTTTAATCAGAGGCAAGTTAACTTCTAAGCCTGACCCGCTATTCTTTTTATTTGCTCTTCACTCAAAGGTCTTGTGATCCAACTCAATATTGTTTCATCATCTATATTTTTTATTTTTTCAAGGCACTCCACTAGTGCTTTTTCATGCGTTTCTGCAAATCCATAGTATTCTTTAGGCACTAACCCATTGGACATTGGAAGTAGATAGGCCTGAAATTTGTGCCCATGGCTAGGTTCACCAGATATTATTTCGATAACCTCTATCGTGAATTGGTGATTTTTTCTGATAAGCAAAAATTGATGTGTTTTAGCAAGAAGTTCACCGTCATTTAAAGGATACATATTTGCCTCATATTTTTGAGATTGATAACGTGGAGGGTATCCACTATGTTAAGGTGGCTCTCTACCGCACCGAGTGATGATGCAAGAAATTGTTGGTCAATCTGTCTTTGACAGAATAGATATAGACAGTTTGTCGGAAAAAGTCTCAATGCAATCATCAGTCTTTTTCCCTTTCATGAATGTTTTCCGATGTTTTTCAAGAAACAAGGCGTTGACTTCCGTAACAACCTCAACCCCCCAATTTAAAGCGTAAGAAAACCCAATATATTCCCCTGGCGGAGGGGGGGTGCTTGTCTCCCTTGCCTGTCGAAAGAAAACACTCAAGTCTTCTCTTGCCTCGCCGTAAGACAAATCGAAGCAGTACGCAAACTGCGGAAGCTTTTGAAGCATGTCTGTGGCGAAGTCGGCCTTGTTAATATTAGCCTCAAAATCGACTCTTTTTATCGAACACCCGGCCAATACCAGCACAGTAAGTAATATCAACACTCTCATTTTCCTGTCTCCATGGACTTGTATTTGGTAAAAAACTTATTTATCAAATCCCCATACTTCTCACGGATCTCTTCAAGATAATGGATGTCTTCCTGTTCAGCGTGTAAATTAGGGGACACCTTACCTATTTAAATTCAATAAGGTGTTCCCTCATTATTCATTCCTGCTGCCTTTGGTGGCGGCAATCAGCTTTTCGACTTCGGCGGAAATAAAGTGTTTTCGGACGTTCATGAGAATTGGTTCTATCTCAACTCAAGACGAAGCTCACGCCCCACAAACGCGGCAGCACGTTGAAGAGTCTCGATTGTGATGTTTCCTTTAGCCTTAAGAATCCGGTCAATCTGTGCGCGGCTCGTATGCATCTGCTCTGCCATCTGCGTTTTAGTAATGCCTTTTTTGAGCATTTCTTCCGCAATCTGCCATGTGATTACGCGTGTCACTGCCTCAATCTTCGCGGATTCATAGATACCCTCTTCTTTCAGGAAATCATCGAGCGTTGAACCACAATGTCTGTTTTTTTTGCTTTTCTCGCTCATGTTATTATCTCTTTCATTCGTTTTTGCGCTAACTCAATCTCATCTTTTGGCGTTTTTTGCGTTTTCTTAATGAACCCGTGCAGAATGAAAATCTGTCCTTCATGCACACAAAACAGCAACCGTACGATATGCAGGCTCGGCAAAATACAATTCTCTGTTTCTAAACATAGAAAGTAACCTAAAGTTGAACTTTCTGTATTTATAAAGCGTTCCCGCCATTGTTAGTTCTTGCCTTATTGAAGCTCAAGGCGAAGCGTACGCCCCATTGCTTTTGCAGCTCGTGAAAGAGCTGCAAGGGTCACTTTGTCGTTATCAGGATCAAGCAAGCGGTCAAGTTGAGAACGGCTTGTTTTAAGTTGTTTGGCCATTTCAATTTTATTAATCCCGCTTTCCTTCATGGCCGCCGCGAGTTGGTGAGCAATAACCCGCTTTACGGCTTGTTCCGTTGTTTCTTCGTAGGTGCCTTGTTCTTTCAAAAAATCACTGAAAGAACCCCCAACACGGCCTTTTTCAATTTCCTTATTCATGGCTTTAGTCCTTTCATTCTTTTTACGGCAACCGCTAATTCGTAATCTGGCGTTTTTTGGCTTTTCTTGATGAATCCGTGCAAAAGCACCATATATCCTTCATGCGCACAGAAAAACACCCTTGCTATTCGTCCGCCTGATAGGTTTACGCGGACTTCCCATAATCCCTTGTGTCCCTTAAGGGATTGACACAGGGGCATACCCACAGGCCAACCAAATTCAGCAACTCGAATATCATCTCCTACAGTTTTTCGGTCCTCAGGCGGCAGTTCTAAGAGCCATTCCCTGACCGGCATGCGCCCAAATTCTGTTTCAAAGAATCTTGCGGGTAATATTTTAAAGCTGTCCATACACAAATATGTACCACATGAGGTACATTATGTCAATCCGGTTTCTCTTGGCTGATGTCTTGCAACGGGGCGCGGCAAGACATCACGGCCAGCCATGCAACGGGCAGGCCTTTTCTACGCACTACGGCGACAAGTGCGCCTTGTGCTTTCGTGTGTTCGCTGTAATTCTACAGCTATCGTACTTCACTACCGTTTTTCACGAGCAGACAAGTGTTCACGCCACCAAAAGCGAAATTTTGGATGCCGGCAATTTTCGTTTTGGTGTCGGTAAGTTCACGGGTATGGCGCAGCATGCGGCAGCGTTCATCGACATTTTCCAGGTTGAGGGTCGGGGCGATAAAGCCCTGTTCCATCATATAGGTGGTTAAAATCAACTCGATGACGCCACAGGTGCCCATGGTATGGCCCATATAGCTCTTCAGGCCGGTAACCAGCGGTTTATCGCCATAAACTGCAGCAATCGCCTGGGCCTCAATGACATCGCCCATTTTGGTGGCGGTGGCGTGGGCGCTGATGAAATCGACATCAGCGGGAGTGATTGCCGCATCCTGCAGGGCCAGACGCAGGGTGGCGGTAATGCCGTCGAGGTTCGGCAGGATGAGGTCGCCACCGTTGTTGTTGCAGGCAAAGCCGATGATTTCCCCAAGGATAACGGCACCGCGCTTTTTCGCCGATTCATATTCCTCAAGCAGGACGGCGCCACCACCTTCGCCGACGACCAGACCGTCGCGGTTGGTGTCGAAGGGTCGGGGGGTGCAGTGCGGTGTGGCGTTGTAATTGACGGAACAGGCAAGGAGGTTGTCGAAAACCGCCACGGTGGTGGTGTCGTATTCGTCCGCCCCGCCGCAGATCATCGCATCCTGCATGCCGTACTTCACCATTTCATAGCCATAGCCGATGGACTGGCTGCTGGTTGTACAGGCGGTGGAAGAGGCAATGACTCGCCCGGTTATACCAAACATCCGGGTAATGTTGACCGCCGTGGTATGCACCATGGAGCGGAGATAGTCAACCGCGCCGATGGAGGAGAATTTTGTGTCAATGTCATGAAAAAAGGTTTTATAGATCTCGCGCTGGACGGTGGGGCTGCCATGGGTTGAGCCGAAGGCGACGCCCAGCCGGCCGGAGGTGATAAAGTCCTGACTGAGCCCTGATCTCTCCAAGACATCCTTGGCAACCTGACAGGCATAATAGGCCACGGGCCCCATGGTTTTGGTAAAATGCCGTTTGAAGCCGTATTCTATCGGATAATCAACGGTTCCGAAGACTCGGGAGTGAATGTGGCGGGTCAGGAGGCCGTCATCGCGCAGGGGTTTTACTCCGGACCGCCCCAGTCGCAGGTTTTCGATGATGGTATCTTTGTCGTAGCCGATGGGAGTGATGGCGGAACAGGCAGTGATGACAACGCGTCGTTTCATGGTAGGCGGACAGTGCTATTTGTTACGGGATTGCTTTATATCTTCAATATAAGCAACTATATCGTTGATTGTCCTGATGCCCATGGCCTTTTCCTTTTCGTCTCGGGTGAGGGAAAAGCCCAGGATGGTGAGTTCAATTTTTCCCAAAAGTTCGATGGCATCGATGCTGTCAAAACCATGGTCGTCGCGGAGATTGTCATCCAGGCCCGGCTTTTCAAATTCAAAATCTTCGGTGAGAATTGCTAAAATTTTATTCTGAATGTCATCTTTGGTCATAATGGAATCGAAAAGGAGAGGAATTTTTTAATATAGGTAAGAGTTACTTAGCGCTTTCTTGCTGAGCCGGTTTTGTGGAAAATCGGCTTGGATACTACACAGTTTTTTGCAATTGCAAAAGGAAATACTGAATCACCAAGAGTGCCCATCTTGATAATAACCCTGGCTAAATCACAGGAATGCTTACCGGCAAAGTTTCGCCCCTTTCGTCATGGGGCCTACAGTCAATGGGTCTACCGAATGAATCTCGAGCTCACGTACGCGACTCATATTCGACCATAGCAGCTTGTATCCTTTGAAAAATTTAAATTGGCGTACTCTGTGCGCAAATAACCGCATTTCGTCTTGGGTGGCTTCCCGCAAAACTCCTGCCGTTGCGTGCAGTCTGATCCCTGGCAGGGCTGCAAAACGACCTCGCACCATACCCGAAATAAATCCCCACATCGTCAACCGCATTGCCAGAATACAGAGCTTTGGGTTGGCTGAGTAGTGCGCGGGTAAAGTCGTCGGATATTTCTCGAAATAATATCCCTTGCCCGGCCTGGTCAAAAAGAGGGAACCAATCGGTGTGGCGTGTGGAGTTCCATCGGCATCGGTTGTTGCGAAAATGCAACTTTCTGCCTTGTTATTGACGAAGTAGCTGATTTCAGCCCAAGACTTTTCTATCTCCATGATACACCCTCCGTGTTTTAGAGATTTGTCATTGTAAACTCTATTCTGGTTTTTCGAGAATTCCTTAAGGGCTTACCATTCATGAATATTGCGAAAGCCGACCCTGGCTCCCAGCATTTCGAAGATACGGAGCAGACCGTAGCGGGTGCGGTCAAGAAAGATAAGATCAGGATTCACCAGAAAATAGTTCCGCAAATGCTGATAACCGCGCATTATTTTCCAGCCTTCCGCCATCATCTGGGGATGCATTCGGAAATCAAACCATTCTTCAGCATACAAACGGCCGTACCACCTGCACATCGCGTCGGAAAGCTCCCGGACTTTCACTATGATCGCTTGATCCAACTCTGATGGGATCAGGCCCAGGGTGATCATCAACTGAAAATGGGTTTCACTGTCCTGATGGGCTGCGGCAACAGTCAGTTGTCTATAATGTTCGACAACAGTCGGCGTAAAGCGTTTGACGCAGCCAAAATCGACCAGACCGATTGTGCCGTCATCACCAATGATGAAGTTCCCCGGATTGGGGTCGGCATGGATGGTATGCAGGTTGTACAGGCTTTGAGTCAGCAATTCATTCAACAGCTGGGCAACGGAATCCCTGGCCTGTTGCGGAGGGGAGCCCGCAAGCCAGAGATCCAATGGTTTCCCGTGCATCAGGGTAGTGGTCAGTACGGTACATGAGGTCAGCTCTGGATGAACCTGAGGGATATTTATCCCGTCCATCTGCAGGGAATCGAAAAAAAAATTGAGATTTTCGGCCTCTTGCAGATAATCTACCTCTTCATGCAACCGGGCAGCGATCTCATCGATGGTCGGGATCAGATGTTTGTCAGGGATAAGCGGTCCGAGCAAGCGGCGAATCAAATCGACATCACCTTCAATGGTCTTGGCAATTCCCGGATATTGGATCTTGATCGCCAAAGATTGACCATCCATCGAGACAGCGCGATGGACCTGCCCCAGACTGGCCGCCGCGAAAGCCACGGTGTTAAACTGGGCGAAGGTCTCTTCCAGAGACCGCCCTAAGCCGGTTTGTACGACTTGACGCACGAGAGCGCGGTTGATGGGAGGCACTTGATGATATGCCCTCGCCAACTCACGGCAGGCCCCTTCCGGCAACAGGTTCACCTCCAGGCTGAGTTGTTGGGCCATCTTCAACGCCGTCCCTTTCAGCAAACTCAGTCCTTGAAATAATGCCTGGGCGCCTTCAAGGGTGGCCTGTTCCTTCGCCTGCAATCGTCCTGCTGCTGTGAGAAAGGGACGCTTCGTGTAATAGGTCAGGATCTTTTTTCCAACCCTGGCCGCCGTTTTGCCGCCGGCGAGGCCGCGTTTCAATCTGCCGGTGGGAATATCATCTTTCATCCATGGCCTCCATAAATCGCCGTTTGACCTTGGAGGCGGTCGTTAGCGGATCGATAAAATGGTCCAACCGTGGCAGGATATGGGTCTTGAATAGAAAAATCGTAATATCGAAGATTTTGTTGGCAATGCCGGCTTTCAGCAGGGTACAGGCCAGATCCAGGCCTCGGTCAATGAGCACGCTGGTGTTGCTAAAAGCTTCCGAGGTATCGGTCAGCCAATAGTGGACTGCACCAAGATAGGAGTCCATGAAAAACTGGCTGATCAGCCCCCGAAAGACCTGTTCGGGAATCTCTCCCACTTCGGCGGCGGCGGCCAGCATATCATCGATGGCGGACAAAAAAGCCGTTCGAATCGGTTTCAACCGGGACCAATCTCCGCTACCGCCAAACAGCACCAAGCGAAAGGTCTCGCTGACAAATGTGCGATCCGGCAGAAAGAGATTCAAGCTGGTCTCAAAAAAGGTCTGAAGCTGCTCCTGCAGGCTGAAGGTGTGAAAATCTTCCACCTGTTGGAGAATACCAATGCAAGCCTGGACGTGGTCCTGATAATAGCCATAAAGGATAGTCTCTTTCGTTGGAAAATAATTGTATATCGTTGCCTCACCCATGCCGGCATTCTTGGCAATTCCTCGCATTGTTGCCGACTTAAACCCTTTTTCTGAGATCAAATCGACAGCAGCACGGATAATTATCCGGCGGTTCTCTGTTTTCTGTTCCTGGTTTATCTTCATTTATGATATCTCGCTATGTATTAATGCGTTTGTAATGCTATTTAATATATAGTTATTTCGCTTAATGTCAACAAAAGGTTGCGATTTTTGATTGAATCACCGATGGCGCATTGACTCTTGAGAAGCAGGAGAGTATGATTATATCACACCATTGCATAAGGAGAAAAGACAATGCAAACGGAAAAAGCTGAAAGGATAACCATTACCTTACCGCCTGAAATGCTCGCATCGATCAAGGATAAGGTGCGGTCTGGAGCCTTCGGTTCCACCAGTGAACTTATCAGAGAGGCGATGCGTTTATGGCAAAAGAAAGAAGAGGAATACGAAACGCGGCTTTCTTTAATTCGCGACCGTTTGGCAAACTCGACCCAAAGCGGTACCCCTGTACCGCTGGATGATGCTTTTAAAACAATCGAGCGGTTGCACCAACAGCGAATAAAAAAGAAGCTTGATGAAAAAATATAATGTTTACCTGATGCCGGATGCGATCAAAGACCTTGAGGCCATCTATGGTTATATAGCAAACAAAAGCGGCTACCCCGAGAGAGCGTGGGCGTTCGTTGAAAAACTTCGACAAAAATGTCATGAGCTGGAAACCGCGCCCCTGCGCGGGCAACAAAGAAATGACCTGATGAAAAACCTGCGGATTATGCCGCTCGATAAAAAAGCCGTGGCAGCCTTTCTTGTTGATGAAGAAACGCAGGCCGTTCTCATTCTCAACATCTTTTATGGGGGCAGAGATTATGAAGCTCTGATAACTGCGCCCCCAAAATCACAATGTGAGTGAGCAAGGACTTTTCTGGGGGAATTGGAAGATATTCGATTTCTCTTATGTGCCGATATCAAGCACCATTTCGGTCATATCGTCATCTTCAACGCCCGGCACCCGTTTAAACCCGAACTTCTGTCCGAATGTAATCATCCGCGGATTACTCTTCAGGATCTCCATCCACAGGGTTTTGATCCCTATTTCCTTGGCAATGGCAATGCAATAATCCATCAGGATAATGCCAACCCCCTGGCCTTGCCAGCGGTCACCAACGACAAAGGAAAGCTCGGCGTTGTCGGGATCGACGAATCTGTTCAGCCTGACATCGCCGATAATCGATTCCTCGTCGCCCTTTACAACCGCCAGGAAGGCGAGATCCCGGTCATAGTCAATCTGACAATAGCGTGCCAGATTGTCATGGGGCATATTGATACGGCGCTGGCAAAACCGATAAAAAACCGATTCATCCGATAAGGACTCAAAAAAACGACGTAAGGCCGGCTCGTCCTCGCCGCGGATTGGGCGAATGTGAATGGCCGTGCCATCCCGCAATTCCGATTCCCTTTCATATTTGAAGGGATAGGGAGGGATTGAAAGATGCAGAGGGCAGAGATCGCCCTTTGTCCACCGGTATTCCTTCGGCAATTGTCTGTCGATGTGAATATCGACATCAAAGACGTGAATCCCGTCACTTTCGGTCAGCAGAAAGGGGTTGATATCAATTTCGCCGATCTGCGGCAGATCGATAATCAGTTGCGAGAAGCGCACCAGCATCTCTTCGAGGGAGCGCAAGGCGCCATGGTAGGAAGGGATGCTTTGCATATACCGATATATTTTTGTCTCCTCCATCATCCGCCTGGCAAGGGTCTGATTCAGAGGGGGCAGGCCTATGGCATAATCCTTCTCCGCTCGCAGGTATTCTCCTCCGAGACCGAAAAGTATTACCGTCCCGAAATTCTTGCTCTTTTTGGCACCAATCGCCAACTGGTAGCCAATTTTTATGACCATTGGCTGGAGGATCACCCGGGCCTTCGAGTCTTCAAGGGAATGGATGAGGTTTTGCAAGGTGGCAAAGGCGTTTCGCACCTCACGGTCATCTCGCAGGTTGATCAGTACTCCTCCCTTCAACACCCGATTGTGAACGGTCAAGGAATCAATTTTCATCACCACCGGATAGCCGATACGGCGCGCCTCGGACACCGCCTCTGCTTCATCGCCCGCTCCCACCGTTTCGATTACCGGAATGCCGTACGACCTGACTAAATCGAATGCCTCATCCATATGCAGCGAGAACCGCTTTTGCTCCATGCTGCCTCTCAGGATTCTTTCTGCAATAGCCGGATCAGGAGAGAAATCTTTCACAAGAATTTCCGGTGTTTCCTGCAACAACTTCAGGTTGTAATCGTATCGATACATATACATGAAACTCTTGACAGCCTGTTCGGGCGTATAATAGGTCGGGATACCTTTGTTGTTCAGAAAGGCAATTTCACTAAGAGCAGTCTGTTCTCCGCACCAGGTAGTAAACAGAGGGATTCCCGGATTGCCTTGGGCGGCATCCACAATCGCCTCGGCAATCTTTTTCAAGTCAGTTCCAGGTAAGGGTATACAAATTACCAGAATACCGTCGATTTCTTTATCCAGCAGACAGGTTTCGATGGCCAGTTTGTACTCGGTAGCGGATGCGTCGGCAAGGAGATAGAGGGGATTGTTCAACTCCCGTTTGATGGACAGATTGTCGCCGATGGTTTCCAGGGTAGCCCTGCCTGGTGTTGCCAGTGCGCCGCCCATCCCTTTCAGTGCATCGATGGCTAATTCGGAGGGGGCGAAGGAGTTGGAGATGATCGCCAGCCGTTTTCCCTTCGGTCTTTTCTGTTTAGCCAGCGTTTCGACCATATAGAGAAGATCAACCATGTCGTTGACCCTTAAGCCACCGGCCCTTTTGAACACCGCTTCATAGATCAGATCTTCCTCGGCAAGACAACCGGAATGGGTTATTGCCAGCGAGGAGAAGATATCGGCCTTTCCCGATTTGACAACGACGATGGGCTTGGTTTTTGCGAAGCTCCGCATCGCGGTCATGAACCGTCGACCATTGTTGATATTCTGGATGTGCAGGAAAATTGCCCGGGTGCTGCCGTCCCCTCCCAGGTAATCGATAATATCGGAGAAATTGATATCCAGCTTGGCGCCAAGTGAGATAAAATAGCTGAACCCAACCTCTTTGCTTATCGCCCGTTCGAGAAAGGCCGTAGAAAAGATGCCGCTTTCCGAGATAAAGGCGATATTACCTTTCTTTGGTATCTCCGGATACAGACTGGCGTTCAGATTACTGGCAGGTCGCAAAAACCCAAAAGAATTGGGGCCGAGAACCCGGCAACCATGCATCGCCGATAACTTCTCAAGTTGCTCGGAAATTTGATAGGCATTGTTGCAGCGGTTTTTATATTCCGGAGCCAGGAGGACAACCCCTTTCACCCCTTTTTGGCCGCAATCCTTGAGAACAGCCTGCAGATTTTCAGGATGGGTTGCCACCATGGCCAAATCGATCGGATGGGGGATGTCACAGACGGTTTTATAGGCCTCGACGCCCTGCACCCCACCCATGTTGGGAGCGACCGGATGGACGATTCCTTTGAATCCTTTACCGATCAGGTTTCGGAAAATATGATAGCCAATATCCTTTTCGTCCTCGCTCGCACCGATAACGGCTATCCTCTGTGGTTTGAAGAGAGCCTCCAGGTTCTTGATCGACATGTGCCAATACCTCCCAAAGAGGGAAATTCTCACTCCTGTCAATACGCGTTGCAACGGATCAAAATAGGTATATCACTATGATCGGCAATTACCAGATATTTTTATATCTCACTGAAACGTTTGGATAAAAAGAGGTTTGATGTTCAGTTCATGTTTATGTTGCTCTACGTGCCAAAGATCATAGGCAACCTGATGTCCCATCCAACTTTCCGGGCTTCCACCAAAGGCAATGGACAAACGAAACGCCATTTCCGGTGAAATTCCTGCATGGCCGTTTATAATTTTCGACAGAGTTTTACGGCTGACACCGAGAGCAATTGCGGCTTTGGTAACAGACAGGCCCATGGGGTTAAGCCATAAGCCGCTGAGAATTTCACCGGGATGTGGGGGGTTGTGCATTCTCATAGTCTCACCTAATGATAATCTTCATAATCAACAATTTCAGCGTCTCCGTTCTCAAAACGGAAAGTAACACGCCAATTTGCCTGCACGGTTACAGCCTAGGTCTTTTTTCTTTCACCCTTCAATTCGTGGAGGGCAAGAGTCGGGATCTGCATGTCTTCGACTGCCCTGGCTTGATTAAGCTGGGCCAGGATGAGTCGCAACCGCTCGGCATGCTTTGCCTGGATTCCCGCCAAACTTCCGGTAAGGAAAAATTTCTTCAATCCTTTATGCGCAAAACTCCTTATCATCTCTTTATCGTAACCCCTGTGTTCTCACATTGCAACCATATTGGTTACATTTATTTTGCCACGTTCTCCAATTTCGTGTTCAATCGTGCTTCCTTATTGGCAAAGTCGTAATAATGCCAGTATTGCACCATTATCGATATTGCCCTGGAAATGAGGCGTGGATTGATACGCCACGCCTTTCTCAGCACCTTCCAGAACATTCGCCGCACCCTGGTCGGGACTTTGAAATTAAAATGATATACTATGCGAATAATTAGCGGGATGCGGTGCAAGGTCTTCCTGCGGGTCGAGTAAAGTTCGGTGAAATAGCTGATGCCTGCCAACCAGGCAATAATTCGGCGCTCGAAATTCTCTGGATCGTAAATGCGCTTAAAGAGGTTTTTATGGCCGGTGTATAGCTCTTCCAGGGTCATATTTTTCGGAATGATGTTGGTGGTCAGGTGCCAGAATCCGCGAAAATCCTCAACCAGGCGATTTTCTTTTGCCATGCGCTCGTAGAGGGGCGTGTTTTTCGGGGCGTTGAGTACGCTGACCGAGGCGATAGGGCTTGCCGTATCTTCGAGATATTTTTCAACATCAGTGAAAACCTCGGAAGTATCGTGATCAAAGCCGACGATCATGCCGATAAACGGCACAATCCCGTAACTCGATATGCGCGGGATCACCTCGTAGGGATCGTATTGAAACATCTGACCCTTATTCACCTCATCAAGGCATTCCTTCTTGGTTGTCTCAAGGCCAATGAATATGACGCTGAAGCGGGCATCGGCAAGCAGTTTCAGGATCTCTTCATCGGCGCCGATCTTCACCGTCGCCTGGGTGCTGAAGGAAAGGGGACTTGAAAGGGTCCGGTTCCAGGTGATGATCTCGGTGAGAAGATCCGTTGTGAATATTTTGTTTACATAGAAATTGTCATCTGAAAAGAATACCGTCTCGGCGCCGGCGGCCTGGGCATTCTGCACCTCACGCATGATATGCGCTATTGGTTTGCTCCGGTATTTTCTGCCGATGACCCGCACAACGTCGCAGAAGTCGCAATTATTCGGGCATCCCCGGCTGGTTTGGACGGAAAAATAGAGATAGTTCCGGGCGTTGATATACCTTAGGTCAGGCGCCGGGCTGTCTGCCATTTTAATAAAGTCCAGCTGTTCATAAACGGCCCCGGCCTTGCCTGCGACCCACTCAAGGAGAAATCTCGGCCAGGTATATTCGGCCTCGCCGATGAACAGGTAATCGGCAATTGCTTCAACCGCTTTCGGGTCAATCGTCGCGTATATCCCTCCGACCGCCACGGAAACGCCCCGCTCCCGAAAGCGTTGGCAGATCTCCTGCATACGCTCGAACTGCAAGGTGTAGCCGGTAACGCCCACTAGATCACATTCGATATCCCAGTTAATGCGGTCAACGTTCTCATCACAATAAATGTATTCAATGTCGAGGTCGGGTGGGGTGAGGGCGATCAAGGTGAGGAGGGCTGCATTGGGCATAAGGGTCTTATGTTTGCCCGCTATATCGATAGCCCCCTGCATGGCCCAGAAATTTTCCGGACATTTCGGATTGACGAGGTAGATGCGCTTTTTTCCCATTGGCTAATGCCCTGGTGGAATTTACAACTGTGATGTATCAATGGATAAATCGATCAAAGTGATACCATTCAAAGGGATGTTGCCGCAGTGCCTTTTCCATAAGATCGGCGTACTGCTGGGCGGCTTCTTCAATGGCCCTCTGTCTTTCTTGCCGGCATTTCGCCTGGATGAAAATCGGACCTGCCAAGGGCATGTGGTAGCTGTTCCTGCCGACGCGAAACGCGAAAAATACGAAGAGCGGCGCACCGGACAGCAGGGCAAAAATAAAAGGTGCTCCCGGGAGATAGGCGTCACGGCCGAGGAAGGTGACACGCACCTTGCGTTGATCGCTTCGCCAGACGATATCTCCGGCAATAGACACCAAGCCCCCGGATCGCAAGACGCGAAAGGTTTCGACCGCCGAAAAGGGTGAGTTGTCGGTTTGGTCGACGCCGATGATGGTTACTCCGGAGCGGCGCAGATCGTCTTTTTGCAGCCGCTCCACCCCTTCTTTTTCCTTCACCCCCATATAGAGAAGGAGTTGCAGGTTTGTTCGCTGTTTTTTTAAGAGCGTTGCCGCCATTTCCCAGTTGCCGAGGTGCGACATAAGAAGAATGCCGCCTTGCCGACCGATGACCGCATCCAATTTTTCCAAGCCCTGGGAGGTGTAGGTCGTCGTTTTGCCATGACTTGCAAGATACCTGTCGAGATGGATGCTGGTAAAATTCTGGTATTGGTGAAAGGTACAGTAAAGCTGATACAGCCTTCCCTTCTCCGGATAGAGGGCGGCATAGAAGCGACGGCTTTCCGCAACCCGCGGTGAAATGACAAAAAAGCCTGCGGCAATGATCCGCGAGGTGAGGACAAATAACCAGGAGCCGCACAGGCCGGCGACCCGGACAAGAAGTGTATACCAGAAGCCGGTCATGATCGAAAGAGAGAAAAGATTCGGGACCAGATAAGTCTCGTGAACGTCGTCGAATTACGGAGAAAATCACGCCAGGGGCGAAAATGGCTGATGCGCGCACCTTTTTCCTGATAAATTACCCGGATCGGCACTTCCTGAGTTGCGATGCCCTGCCGCTGTGCCAGCACCAGGATCTCCACCTCAAACTGGTATCTCCTGGCTCGGGTCTTCAAGTCAAGGGCCTCCGGCAGGGGATAGAGCCTAAAACCGGACTGGGAGTCTGCCACCCAGGGCCCGCCGGCCACCCATACCCAGAAGTTGGAAAAGGTGCGACCGAACCGGCTGGTCCACGGCACGTTGCTATTATCATGCATGCCCCGGCGCTTGCCGATGACGATACACCTTTCGCCATCTTTGACCGCTTGCAGCAAGGCCCCGGCATCTTCAGGATTATGTTGGCTATCGCCGTCAAGGGTGATTGCCCAATTGCATTGTTGCGCTAGAGCTGCGGCAAAACCGGTAAGGAGAGCCGCGCCTTTCCCTTGGTTTGTCGCATGGCGCAGGACCGTGATGCCCTCAATTGCACCAAGGATTTTGCCGGTAGAATCGGTTGAGCCGTCATCGACGACAAAAACCGGCAGGCCGAGATTCTGCGCCCTGCTGATAACCTCGCCAATATATACACTATGGTTATAAACCGGGATAATAATTGCCGGTCGGATGAGTAGCGACAAAGCTTGACTGCCAAGCTTGGAGCGTGAGGCTTTCATCGGGCCGGACCGCCAGCCGCGGGGAGAGAGGCGAAGGCCAGCGACCAGGTGCCCGGCCCCATGTGGACCCCGGAGGTCAGTGACAGGGGAGTAAGAAGAATCTCCGCCTGCGGCAGCAGGGAGCGAATGTGTTCTTGCACCGTGCTTGCTACCCACTGCTCATTGTCGGAATATTGAAGCAAAATCAATGGGGTGGCAGCTCTATCGTAGCGCTGCCCAAGCTTTTCCACGGCGAAAGCCAACTGCCCCTTGCTGCTATGGACAAGGCCCACTTTTTTCACCCCATCGAGCGTCGGACTGATAATCGGTTTCATATGCAGCATGTCGCCGAAAAAGCCGCTCGCCTTTGAGACTCGACCGCCGGCGACCAGATATCTCAGCTCATTAATAAAGACATATTCGCTGCACTCGGCAACAAGGTTTTGCGCAAGGGCAAGGATTTCTTCCGGGGTGTCGAATTTACTGGCATGGCGGGCGGTGAGGAGAGCAATAAGTGCAAGTCGTCCGGAGGCAGCCCCGGTATCGATAACCGTCAACAGTTCGCCCAGGGCATTTTCCTTTTTCCAGGCCATGGCGGCATCATAATTGCCGGTAAAGGCGGCGCCGACGGCGAGATAGAGGGATGGCCCGAACTGCTGACAGATACTTCGATAGTGCTGCTGCCGCTCAAAGGTCGAGGCCTGGGCGGTGGTTATTTTGCAACCCAGGCGCAGCAAAGGGTAGATCTGTTCGGCGGTGTACAGGCTTTCAGGCCGGCAATCGTCGCCGACTATGATGTAGCTGTCAAGCAGGGTGATGCCAAGGCCCTCGGCCATCGCCCTCGGCAGTGAGCCAGCCGCATCCGTTACCAGGTGGAGACTTGGTCTTTCTCCGGCTGCCGGTACGGGTTTAAAACTGCCCTGATCAATTGCCGCATCGTTCCACTGGACGATATCGCCGAAGGCGTCAAGACGTCCGCGCAACTGGTCCGGGTCCGGGGTATGGATATGGATCTTAAGGAAGGATTCATCTTGAACCACCACCAGGCTCTCCCCCAATTTGGCAAGGTTGTCGCGGACGGTTGCTTGGTTTGACGCGTAGTCGTCGCCGGCGATCTGCTTGTCGTCCAGTTGGAGAACAACATCGACACAGTAGCAGTCGCTAAGGTCTTGGCGAAAAGCACTATCGATTGCCAGCCTGCCGGCAAAGATGTCGAAAATGGAGGTGGTTGCCGCAGTCTGTTGCGTGAGGTGCCGGAAAAAGCCATCAAAAAAAATGTACATGGCCAAGGCCCCGGAATCGACTACCCCGGCTTTTTTCAAATCGGGGAGGAGTTGCGTGCTGGCCAGAACCGCCTTTTGCAGGGCGAGGCAGAGGGGCGAATAGAGGGTGGGCAGCTCGGCATGGGCCGCTAGAACTGCGGCCAGGCTGTCAAAAACCGAAAGCATGGTCCCGTCGCAGGGACGGGCAATAGCCTGCCAGGCTTTATCCCTGCCGAGAGCCGCTTTTTCAGCCAGCTGGCTAAAACTCTCTGCCTGACAAAATTCCCGGAAGAAGGCGGCGGCAATATTGCCTGAGTTGCCGGTGGCGGAGCGGGCTAAGAGATGGCGGGTTGTCTCGTTATTTTCGCTCGGATTGCGCAGCGGTGCCAGGCTGATGCGCAGATTGCTTCCGGTATCGCCGTCAGCCACAGGGAAGACATTGATCCGATCGAGAAGATCGGCCCAAGCCGCAAGACAGGCATAGGCTGCGGCAAAACTGTCGCGGGGAGTGCTCATTTTTTGAGAAGCCGGACAATGGCTGTCCAGTCATATTTACCGTTTTTGGTTACCGGAATCCGTTCAACTTTTTTTATGCGACGCGGCAGGGCGTAGGCTTCAAGGTTAAGGGCCAGGCTTTTTTTAATTGCCTTGCTATTGGCCGCATCGCCCTCTATCAAAGCGACGATGCAGTGTTCGCGTCCGCCTGTTTCGGGCAGGGCCATGACCACACAGTCGCTCACTCCCGGTTCCTTTTTAATGAGAAGGCTAACCTCTTCAAGATCGACTCGCTTACCGCCCACCTTGGTGACGGTATCTATCCGACCCTGGAGGGAGAATTGGTCGGTGCCTTCGGCTTCCACCCGATCGCCGGTGGTAAAGAAACCGGCTGCATCGACCGGCAGTTCTGGGGAAATAAAGGGGGAGTGGACGGCCAGGCGAGAATCGATGATTTTCCACTGAATCGGCGAAAAGGGGGTGAAGAACTCTTCGCCCTGCGATCTGTTTCTCGTGGCAATGCCACCGGTTTCGGTGGAACCGTAAACCTCGACAATGCCATGCGCATTCTGTCTGCAAAACATCTCATTGTCTTCTCTGTCCAGCATGCCGGCCGAGGAAAAGGCAAGGCGCAGAGACATCTTTTTATGCCGCAAGACCCGGTAATGCACCGGGACGCTGGCGAGAACAGTAGCCTTCTGGGCATTAGCGCTAGCTACAATCTCGTTGGGAAAAGATGGCGTTTCGCCTACGACAGTCGCCGAAGAAACAAGCGGCAGGATAACCGAATAAAGCAATCCGTAGATATGGTAGGGCGAGACGGTCGCCAAAATGCAATCATGTTCCGTCACGGCAAAACGCTTTGCCAGGAAAAAACCTTCGCCGAAAAGATTCTCGGCGGTTTTCGACCAGACCTGCGGCGTGCCGGTGGAGCCGCCGGTGAAAATGCGCAGCAATTCCGATTGCGGCAAGGCCCGCGGCGTGAGCGGCATCTTGGTAAACCCTGGTGCTTGCGGGCAGAGCACTTTTACTCCTTCCGGAAAGTCTCTGGTTGTATCGGCAATGGCGGTTGTGAAGCCCGTAGTTTGCTGCAGTTGGGCAAGGGCATTGGCGGAAAAAGCATAGGGCAGCAAGAGGGTGGGGCCACCGCCAAGAGAGGCGAGGAGTGCAGCAGCCATTATCGCCTTGTCTTCGGCGGCCAGACAGACGGCTGCCGGTTGTTGCATTTCGGCAAAGGCAATACGCAAATCGACTGCCATTTTATATACTTCGCCAAAGGTGGCACCGGCCCGAACAAATTCCTTGTCCGGGTATCTGGGCCCCTGCAGCAAGTTCTGCAGGGCATTATCAAGGCTATTTGTCGAATAATGCGCTGTCATCTTCCCTGTTTACCGTCCTGCCGAAGGATTGTCCGGCAAGGCTTCTGTCGCGTGGCCTGAAGGTGTTGCCATCCATTTCTCTTTTTACGACCTGCTTGAACAGCTTGGCCATTTTAATTCGTTGCGGCTCTTCATGATAAAAGGTGTTCCAGGCATAATCAAGCAGCCCCTGGAGTTTTTCCGGGCTCATATGCTTTGGCTGAAAGACCACCTGGTCGGCGGAAAAATCATTCCAATCATGGGAGAGGATGCGGTTTTGCCGGTTCAGTTCGTCATAGGCTTTGGTGTGCGGAAAGGGGGTGAGGACGGTGAATTCGGCAAGGTCAAGCTCAATCTCAAGGAGGAAATCGATGAAACGTTTGATAAAATCCTCGGTGTGCGTGTCGAGCCCCAGTAAAATTGTGCCTTCCACCATGATGCCGTGGTCGTGGTAGCGTTTGATCCGTTCCTTGATATAGTCGGAGGTGTCGAAGACCGCCTGATAAACGTACCAGGCCCCGGCCCGGGCCGCTAGATCGAGGACCTCCGGCTTGTCTTCGATGGGATGCGAACACCAGTTCTTCTTCAGGGGAATCATCTCGCGAAACAGCTCCATTTCCCATTTGGTGTCCTGGGCCAGGGAGTTGTCGACGATGAACAGCCGGTTATTGTTGATTCCGGCCATCTCGGCCACGGCCTTGTCAATGGGGCGGGGGCGAAAGGCTCTGCCCCCTAGATAGGATACGGCACAGGGATAGCAATTAAAGCGGCAACCGCGCGAGGCATGCACCAGATCAACCATCTGCACGCCTTTATGGTTGTAGAGTTTGCGGTTGAGGATATCCCGGCGTGCCGGACCAACCAGGGCTATATCCGGGCGTTGGTTGATATAATCATAGCAAGGCTGTAATTTGTTATGCCGGAAGTCGTCGAGCACCTGCTCCATCCGTCCTTCGGCTTCACCTAAAAAAACCGCGTCGGCGTGCTCCATGGTTTCTTCGGCGTGGAGCATAGTGGCAATGCCGCCGAAGATGACCTTGATGCCTCTTTTACGGTAGGTGTCGGCTATTTCCCAGCCTCTTTTTACCTGAATTGTAAGCATCATGGAGATGCCGACCAGATCGACCGCCTCGTCAAAATCAATGGCCTGCAGATTCTCATCGACAAAATCGACGTCGACATAATCGGGAAGGGTGGCGGCAAAGACTACCGGGCCATGCGGCGGCAGATGAAACTCGGTTTGTCGGTCGAGTTTCGACCATTTCGGATAGATAAGTTTAAATTTCATTTTCAATGAGAGTTTTTTGCTAAAACATTCCGCCATTAACGGAAATTACCTGGCCGGTGACGTAGGAGGCGGCATCCGAGCAAAGAAAGCCGACGACCCTGGCAACCTCTTCCGGCCTGCCGATACGGGCCATGGGGATCAAGGTCTTGATGTGATCTTTTGGGGCTTCTTGAATCATGGCGGTTTCGATCAGGCCTGGTGCCACGACATTCATACGGATGCCGAGGCGCGCGACCTCGGTTGCGACCGACCTGGAAGCCGCATTCAGACCGGCTTTGGCCGCCGAATAGTTGGCCTGGCCACGGTTGGCCATAAGTGAGCTGGCGGAGGAAATGGAGACAATGGACCCCTTGCGCCTGCGCACCATCTTTTCGATCACCGGCCGGGTCATGTTATAAAAGCCGGTCAAGGTGGTGTCGATGACCGACTGCCAATTTTTTGCCGGCATCATCATGAACAAGCCGTCGGCGATGATGCCGGCGTTGTTGATGAGGACATCGATTCTCCCGAGTCGTTCAGCAATATCCGCGACCGCCTTTTCCGTTGCCTGGCCATCCCTGACATCGAACTGATAAATTTCACCTTGGCCACCAAGCTGTACGACCGTCGCCAAGGTCTGTTCCGCCCCGTTTTTATCACTCATGTAGTTGATTACGGTGTAGTATCCTTGCTGCGCCAGCTCAAGGCAGATGGCCCTGCCGATTCCCTTGCTGCCGCCGGTGATAATGGCAATTTTCCCTTCGTCTGAATCCGTCATTTTTTTCACTCACGCTTGAAAGAGCTGGAGAGTCATTCTGCCGATGAGGGTATTGTCCAGGTGTTGTTCGCAGGACACTTCCCGGAGATTGGAAAAACTATAGATATTTTCGGCCCGGGACAGGATTTTGCCGCCAAAGGGCAGGTAATCGATAAAAAAATCGGCCTTTTTAATGCCTACCAGCCAGCCCATCTTTTCCGAATCAAGTCCCTTGGTTTGAATTCTGTCCCAACCGTTGCATACCCCTGCCGTCTGCGCCGCCAACTCCACTAAAATCAAAGAAGATATCCCGTTTTCATCGGCCAAAGGCCAAGATTTATCGACCCAGCAGATTGCCAGGGCATGCTGTCGGTCAACCTCAAGTATCTCGCTCACCAGCAGCATGTTGCCACGATGCGGGAGGAGGTCTTCCAGGGATATATGCGAGAGAGGTAGAATGTTCATGGCAAAGTATCGACACTGATACCTTATTATTTGTGAAATCGCCACCAAATTAGATGACAAATTCCTGTTCGTTCTATAAGATGGCGGCGTAGGAATTCTTCGATGTCGTTTGAAAATAGTTAAGTCAATACGCCATGTAATTCCATATGGCGGGGAATTGATCTGTCGCCACATGAGGGGTGTAAGCGGCATTGGTCGTTCCCCCAATCCGTGTTCAATCTTTTCGACAAAAAATACGAAATTATGCAACAACTTATACAAGAACTGAAAGTCAAACTCATAGATATTCTCAACCTTCAAGACGTAACTCCCGAAAAATTTGATGAAAATGCCCAGTTGGTCGGTGGTGAACTGGGGATCGACTCCATTGATGTCTTGGAAATGGTGGTCATGGTTGAAAAGGATTACGGCATTATCATCAACAACCAGGAGGTTGGTGAAAAGGTCTTTTCATCCCTTGTAAACCTTGCCCGCTATATCAAAGAAAACTCCTCCAGGGCATCTTCTTGACGGACGCAACAGTCTATATTGCAGGAGCCGGGATCATCAGTGCATTTGGCTCGGGTCTTCCAACTACGGAAAAGGCCTTGCGGGCCAACCGCTCGGCGATCAAACCCCTGACACTCTTTTCCTTGCTGCAGGGGATACCTTTGCCGGTAGGGCAGATTGATGGCCTGGATACGCCATCGTCTCTGCCGAGAACCCACAGGTTGGCGCGGATTGCCGCCAGCCAGGCAATGGCCGGGGGCAGTGGCCCGCCCGATGCGATAATCATCGGCACCACAACCGGGGGCATTGCAACCACCGAAGAGTTGCTGCGCAAGCTGGAAGACAACAAGGAGCTGTACCGGTATCACGGTTTAAATACCGTTGCCCAGTTTCTTGCCCGGGAATTTGGCTGCAATGGACCGGTACTCACCGTTTCCACGGCCTGTTCTTCCGGGGCCGTGGCCATTGCCATCGGCCTTTCGCTGCTCCGCAGGGGGCGCGCCAGGACAGTGCTTGTCGGCGGAGTCGATTCTCTCTGCCGTCTCACCTATTTCGGCTTTCATTCTTTGCAGCTTGTTGATCGTAACGGCTGCAGGCCTCTTGATGAAAATCGCCAGGGGATGGCTGTTGCCGAAGGCGCCGGCATGCTTCTTCTGACCACCAAAGCACCGCATGGCCGGCACGCCGAACTCCTCGGCGCCGGGCTGTCCTGCGACGCCTACCATGCCGCCGCCCCGCATCCAGAAGGCCAGGGCGCTTTTATGGCGATGCAGAATGCGTTGACCGATGCCGGTCTTCAACCCGAAGATATTGGCTATATCAACCTGCACGGTACCGGTACCCCGGACAACGATCTCGCCGAATCAAAAGCGGTGCGCAGGCTTTTTGCCGTGCCGCCGCCGCTTTCTTCGATCAAAGGGGCCACCGGCCACAGTCTGGCCGCCGCCGGCGGCCTTGAGGCGGTAGTGTCGGCAATTGCCGTAACCCAAGGTTTGATGCCGGCCAATACCGGCTTGCAGAAGGTCGATCCCCTGCTCGGCCTGACCCCGCTGGCAAGCCCGGCGGAGGGCTCGGTCAAAGCGGTGTTGTCCAACTCCTTCGGCTTTGGCGGTAATAACGGTTCGCTGGTGATTGGGGCGTCCGGCGCATTTCCGCGACACTCCTCGATTCAATCTTGTGGAGCCTTAGCCATCCACGGCTATGCCTGCCTGAGCGGAGCGGGAAATACCATGGCCACCATGGAGCAGGTCAGCCGTGGTATTTCTGTGGCCGGCATGGCCGGTATGGACCACGTTTCGGAAAACCTGCCGCCGCAACTCATTCGTCGGCTCAAGCGTTTGCCGCGCATGACTTTGTCGCTTGCCCTCATGGCCCAGCAGGATTCCGGGCTTGGTGACCAGAAACCGGGTGCCGTTTTTATGGGCACAGGCTGGGGAGCCCTTTCGGAAACCCATGATTTCCTCGCCCGTCTTACTGCGTCCAAGGAACAGTTTCCAAGCCCCACCGATTTTGTCGGTTCCGTTCACAATGGACCGGCCAGCCAGGTGGCGATCATGTTTGCCGCAACCGGGCCGAATATTACCGCCAGCGGTGGCGATTATTCTTTTGAGCAGGCGCTGCTTACCGCCGACCTCATGTTCCATGACTCGCAGCGACCGGCCTTGATCCTCGGTGCCGACGAGGGGCATACCACCTTCTCGCCGCTGCTTGATGCCTCGATCGCCCCTGGAACGGCGCTTGCCGACGGCGGTGGCGCCTTTTGTGTAAGCAGGACGACACAAGGTGCCAAGTGCTGCATAACCATTCCTTTTTTCGCAAGCAGCGAGGGCAATGACAGCTTAGAGGCCATGCTTACCTCCCTTGCCGCTACCGATCGACCGAGCCGCTATGCCCTTATCCTGGCCGGTATTCCTGCCGCCATGGAGGAGCAGGGAGAAGCCCAGTTGCAACAGTTTTTGGCCCTGGCACAACCCTCTGCCCCGGTTGTCCGCTACCGAAAATTTACCGGCGAGTTTGCCTCCGCTTCGGCTGTGGCCGCTGCCTTTGCCGCCTCGTTTCTTAAGAGCGAGGTGGTTCCTGGGAATTTTCTTGGCGGCGGCGATATTGCCATCGACGCATCGCGGAATACAATTCTGGTACTTGGTTTCGGCCACTTTCTTACGGCCATGGAGCTTTATGTTGATACGCAGCAGTAATTCCTCGTTTTCCCTAGTCGTTTTCCTGACGGTGCTTTGTTTTTTTCCTGCCGCTGCTCTTGCCGCCCCCGAGTTGGACAAGTTTTTTCAGGAAATTCAGGCTGCTTCCGCCCAGGTGCAGTCCTTTTCCAGTGAATTCGTGCAGGAACGACGGCTGGCACTTTTTACCGACCCGGTAATCTTCCATGGCAAGTTGACGGTGATCCGGCCCGACCGCCTGCGCTGGGAGTTTACCGCACCCGTCCCCTCCGCCCTGATCTTCGACGGCAAGAAGGGAATACGCTGCAACGACAAGGCACCGCCCGCCCATTTTGATCTCGGCACCGATCCGGTGATGCGCACCGTTGCCGAGCAGCTCTGGCTCTGGCTGGGCGGCGATTATTCCAAGCTGAACGACAAATACCATATGACACAACAAGGGTACTCTCTGGTCATTACCCCGAAAGACCAGGCGGCGCTCGACTACATCGGCGCCATAACCATCACCTTCGACCCAGCCAGTAAACAGCCGGAGACGGTGCTGATCACCGAACCGGGTGGCGACTCGACCCTGATGCGCTTCAATTCCTACGTACTGAATGGTGTCTTGCCGGACGCCCTGTTCGATCGCTGCGCCTCCGATGAGTAAGCTTTCGGTCTTTTGGCGGTGGAGCCTCGTCCTCGGGCTTGTGGTTCTGGGGCTCCTTGCCTCGCGGCAGTTGAAGGTCAGCGACGAAGCTGTCGATCTCCTGCCGGGCGATTCGGTGCGCGGCGATATCCGGCAATTGCAGCGGATGGGCCTGGTGAATCGACTGTTTATCACCCTCTCTCTTTCCGGAGAAAGCGCCGACAGCCAAGAAACGGCCAAGAAGGCTCTGCAAAAAAGTGCAGTGCAACTGGGTGAAAAAATGGTGAAGAGCGGCCATTTTTCCTACGTCCTGGCGCGGTTGCCGGAAGGCTACGAGTTCGCGCTCTTTTCCCGGCTGCAGGCATCGTTGCCGATGCTGCTTGACAAAGGGGATATGGCAAACCTCGCTACCCTCACTTCGCCGGAGGGAATTCGTACCGGCCTTGCCAAGGCCTTTGCCCTCCTCAACAGCCCCACCGGCATCGCCTTGAAAAAACAGGTGCAGCTGGACCCTCTGGGGCTGGTCACTTTGGTGCTGCAGAAGTTGAATTCCCTGCGCTCCGAGTTCTCCATGCGCCTTGAGGAAGGCTTTTTCATGAGCCGGGACGGCAAGAGTTGTCTGCTGGTTGCCGAAAGCCGTGATTCGCTGACCGATTCGCATAACGCCCTGATGCTGCAAAAATTCTTTGATGACGCCTACCTAGAGACACTGGCGACCGGAGTCGAGGCGCGAATCATCGGCAGCCTGCCGCACACCCTGGCCAACAGCCAATCGATTCAGCGCGACCTGCAGTGGCTGCTGACGGCGGCGACCATCCTCCTTGCCATTCTCCTGGCCGTCACTTTACGGGATATTCGGGCGGTGGTGGTCTTCAGTGTGCCGTATCTCGCCGCTCCACCGGCCATCGCCATCACTCATCTGGTGTACGGCGATCTCAGCAGTATGGCCCTGGGCTTCGGTGTCGCCTTGCTGGGAATCGCCATTGATTATCCCATTTATCTGTATCTCTCCCTCACCCGCGGCCAGGGAGACAGGCAGAATATTTTGAAAAACCTGGCGACGCCGCTGTTTTTTGCCGCCCTGACCACCATGGCGGGTTTTATCATCCTGCTCTTTTCCCAGGTTGTTGCCCACCGACAGATGGGGCTGCTGGCCTTTGTCGGAGTGGCAATTGCCTTGGTCTTTGCCTGGCTGCTGATTCCGACCATCGCCGGGCCGCGGCCACAGGCAAAAGAGCAGAAGAAGGGCAAATGGCGGCTGCCCGATTTTTCTTCGAAGTATCCTCGATGCATTCTTGGCGTCTGGCTGGTGAGTTTAACTCTCGGCATTTTTGCCTGGCCGCATCTCCGCTATAATGGCGACCTGCGGGCCCTCGATGTACCGGACCGACAGGTTTTGGCAGATGAGCGGCATTTTGCCGCCACCTGGGGAGAAAAAGGGGAGCAGGCCTTCGTTATCGCCGAAGGGGCGACACTTGCCGAGGTGCTTGATCGCAATGCCCGGATCGCAAGCTTTCTCCAGGAGCAAAAATTTAAAAAATTTCAATCTTTTGCTCCTCTTCTGCCGGGACCCGGAACGCAGGCGGCAAACCACGATGGCTGGAAGCAATTCTGGGCAACTCTGCGCCCGGACTTTGACCGGCGGTTTGTTGCCGAAGCGGTCTCTTTAGGTTTTACCGAACAGGCATTTACGCCGTTTTTCTCGTGGCTCGACCGCGAGCCGGAGACACTTTCGCCGGAAAAATTTCTCGGTGGCCCACTCCAGCCGCTTTTTGCCTCAATGCTGAAAATGCCGCTGGCCGATGGCAAAAAGGGCGACAACAAATATCTGGCAATGACCACGGTGGCAATCGACGACACGACCCTGCCGGTCCTCTTGCAATTTGCCAAGGGGGAGCCGCAGGTAACGGTATTGGCCACCGCCAAGTGGCGGGCGGAGGTCGAGCGGCTTCTCCGGCATGATATCTTTACCCTGTCCCTTGCCGCCGGGCTGGTTATTGTCCTCTTGGTAACGGTGCAATATCGTCAGGCAAGGGCCGTGGCGGCGGCATTGGCACCGGTGCTGACGGCCCTGGCTGCCATGTCAATATTCTGTTACCTGACCGATGGCGAGTTGACCATGATGCACCTGATCATGGGCATTTTGGTCATCGGCATCAGCGTCGATTACGGCATCTTTATTGTTTGCGACAAGCTTGGCGATCATGGCGCCAACTCGGCCCCGGCGGTGAGCCTCTGCGCGGCGAGTACCCTCATCGGTTTCGGCGTCCTGGCCTTTGCCGGCCATCCCGCCCTCCATGCCCTGGGGATTACCGTCCTGGTTGGCGTTGGCGTGTCCTGGCCGGTAGCGCTTCTTGTCAGTCCGGCCATCTTGGCAGTGGGGAAGAGAGGTTAGGGGATGAAAAACGGCTTTCTTTCCTGCTGTTTTTTTCTTTTGCTTGGCGCCTGCAGCGTGCCGCTTGCCGTTCCCGACAAAAACCTGGCGCCGGACGGTGAGTCCTCGGCCCGGCTGCTGCAAATTCGCATTGAAAGATGGGGAGAGGTGCGGTTTTCCGGGCTCCTGGCCTTGCGGCAACGGGGGGAAGGATTGTACTATATCCTCCTTGATGCCACCGGCGTAAAACTTCTGGAGGTGGCGGTGGATGGCGCTGGCGAATACCGCTTGATCCACGCCAAAGGTGGTTTGCAGGATTCCGCTCTTGGCGGCTTTCTGGCTGAGGTCCTGATCAGGACCTATGGTCAGGAACCGGCGACCTTGCCGTGTGCAGGGACTTGGTTGTATCAATTATGCCGTGAAGAGAATACCGGGAACGGCTGGCGCAAATACGGCCAGGTCGGACCGCTGCAGCTCTGGCAGGTGGTTGCCGATCCCGGGCATGCGGCAAATGCAGCCGTGATCTACCGGCAGCCGTGGCTGGGAGTACGGATTTTCCTTGCGCCGACTAAAGAAGATACTAAAAAAGGATAGTTGCAGATATGGCTGTTCCACGCAGTTATTTCCCCGGTCAGGAAGGTGAGCCGGCGCCCCTGGTGGCCACGGCCTGCAGACGGATAAATTTTGAGGAGGTCGATATCCTCGGCATGGTCTGGCATGGCCGCTATGCCAGCTATTTTGAGGATGGACGGGTGGCCTTCGGCGATGCTTACGGCTTGAACTACCATACCATCCGGGAAAACAAGATGATGGCCCCGATAGTGCAGATGCATCTCGATTACAAACTGCCGCTGCGCATTGATGATACCATCCGGATCGAGGCGGCCCTGCACTGGACGGAGGCGGCCAGGTTGAACTTTTCCTATACCATTTTCAACCCAGCGGGCCAGGTCGCCACCCGTGGTTATACCGTGCAGATGTTGACCGATACGCAAGGGGTGGTGCAGTTTTTCACCCCCGACTGGCTGCGCGATTTTCACCAGAAATGGCGCGAGGGTTTTTGGCAAAAACCATGATAACAAACGATTATCGCTGATTGACCACCTTCTCCCGCACCCACAAAAAAGCAATCCTTTGCCCAAATAACCGCCCATGCAACAGAACGGAACAACCATTCTTCTCGTCCATCCCCTCGGCTATAGCGCGAAACAAGCGGGCAGCGATATCTCCCGGGTGGCCAACATCATGCCGCCGCTCGGCCTTGCCTCCATTTCCGCCTACCTTACCGCCCATGGCTTGCGGAACGATATCATCGACTGTTACGCCCACCCCGACGCCGGTGACCGGATCATTGCCTATCTGCAGGCCGAGAACTCGGCATTTATCGGTTTTTCCTGCACCACCTCAAGTTTTTTCGATGGGGAGCGGCTGGCGCGTTTGGCTAAAAGCATCCAACCGGGAATTCGCGTGGTCTTCGGTGGGGTGCACGTCTCCGCTGTCAGGGAGGCGGTCCTCGACGCCTACCCGGTGATCGACTATGCGGTGGTCGGCGAAGGCGAGGAAACCCTGAGAGAGTTGCTGGCAACCCCGGAAGAAAGGCGGAATGCAGTGGAAGGGCTGGTCTTGCGCGGTGCGGACGGCAAGGCCTTCTTCACTGGGCGGCGGGGAAAACTTCTTGACCTCGATAGCCTGCCTTTCCCCGACTATAAAAAATTGGCAGGCTACCCTGAATCCTACACCCTGCCCATCTTCAACTATCCGAAAGCCCCGAACGGCAGCTGTATCTCCAGCCGCGGCTGCCCCTACGCCTGCAGCTACTGTGACCGCTCGGTTTTCGGCAGGACCTTTCGCTATAATTCCGCCGGCTACCTGTACCGCCATGTGCTCTTTTTGAAAGAGACCTATGGGCTCCGCCATCTCAATTTCTATGATGACCAGTTTACCTTCAACCGCCAACGGGTGGTGGATTTCTGCCGGATGGTCATGGGAAAACCGCTCGGCATGACCTTTAATTGTGCAGCCAGGGCCGAGCACCTCGACTTTGAACTGCTGCAACTGATGAAGGCGGCCGGCTGCTGGATGATCAGCCTGGGAATCGAGACCGGCGATGAGTTGCTGCTCGCCGCCCATCGACAAAATGTCGATCTGCAGATGATGCGGGATAAAATAGCCCTGATCAAAAAGGCGGGAATACGGGTCAAAGGCCTGTTGATGATGGGTTTACCCGGCGAGACCGAGGCCAGCATCAAAAAGAGCAAGGCCTATGTTTTTTCTCTGCCCATCGACGATTTCAATCTCTCCAAGTTCACCCCCTTTCCCGGTTCGCCGGTGTATAAACAGATTAAAGAGGCGGGCGAGACCATGGGAACCTTCATGGAGGACTGGGAGAAGATGGACTGCATGGCCTTCCAGTTTGTGCCGCGGGGGATTGAACTGGCCAGGATGGAAGAACTGTTCATCGACTTTTACCGCAGCCATTTTCAACGCCCCCGGGTCATCTGGGGCTATGTGGCGATGCTCTGGAAATCCCCGGACAGCTGGTTGCGCTTTCTCGGTAATCTATCTTCTTTTATCAGATTTGTCGCCACCAATAAGAGAATCGGCGGGTAGTGCATATTTAAGGTTCGATGAGGCCTGTCGCCAAAATGATGGATGCAGCTGATATCCATTGACAAGAGGGCTGTTTGGTGTGGTACGAAACATGGGATTTTGGAGCATGAAAATTTAAGAAAAAACCTTATTATTCAAGACCTGACTTTTTGTCACCCCCCTAAGAAGGCAAAATTAGATGAAGAAAAATTTCACTGTTGTTTTGAAGTATTCCTCCAAAAAAGCAAAATCAGTCGACCATCAGGCGGTACTACGATAAATGGAGGCAAGAACAAAATCTGCCAAGGCGATGTGATAATCTAGAATGTGCTTTTCATGAGCAATCGCTAAGGTGGAACGGAAAGCAACTGCCATTGATCTTGGACCACATAGACGGAAATCGTAGAGACAATAGACCTGAAAGTCTTCGATACCTATGTCCAAATTGCGATTCACAGCTGGCAACCCGCGGAGGTGCAAACAAAGGCCGTGTCCGGAGAATCGATGAGAATGGTTTTTTGCTAGTTTCCCGCGAAGGAATACAATCGTTCACTTTTTCCCATCAGGGGGTGCAGTATGTGGTGGGGCGGCAGAAATTTCATTCTCTTGCCAAAGAGACCCGGGAAGCACAAACAAAGCCTAACCAATAAAGGACTGATTAATGGCCAGGTCAAATGGAGGGTCGGGTTTAGAAGTTGACAAGTTAAAGCAAGAAGGGGGTCTTCATTGTTGACAAGTGTGAAAATATTATACAAAACCAATAACTTTTATAAGTTGCAATAATGGGTTGATGTGGACAGCGGAAAAATGGCTATTTTCAAAAACAAAGTACTGGTTGAATAATGGTTGCCGCCGTTTACCTAACTCGTTTGGAAAGGCATCGATATGAGAACAACGAAACTAATAATATGCATCATCTTCGCTATGCTTATAGTTTCTTCAACTTATGCAGATAATCCTGAACGATCAAAAGGTATTTCTGCCCATGCACTCCCTAAACGAGTTGCAAAACTAGACCGGAGTTGTTGACCCCAAAACACGCCGGATTACCATCGAACTGACAGGATCCCCCGTTTATCGGAATCAAAAAGGGACAAGAAAGCTGATTTTATTTGATATTGGCGGCGGCTTCGCGAATCATTTCAACTCCATTTGCGGGCAGAGGAATATAGCCGAATCTATCTATTCTTATTTCTGGTTTTTGAAGATGTCTAATTGCTTAAGAAGATCTGCAAGATGGTTTTCTATACTCATCAGGAGAAGTCTTGCACTGTAGCTATCTGAATTTTTCTCAAAATTTTCCCGAGACTCAGCCAGTACGATTTCAGTCTTTCTTATTTTCTCTTCCAGTGACTCAAGTTGGTTCATAATAAATGCTTCCTTAAAGAGTATTCAATAACGGGTATATGTCTTTTGCATCTAAAATCTCCCTTATCTTAAGCAACAGTGCATTTGGCGACAGCGGCTTGGAAATGAAGTTGAATTCTTTTTCCTGAATCCCTTTGTCAAGAACGACATCGCCGGTGTAGCCACTCATGAAAAGGACCTTTATATTCGGTTGTATCTTCTTTATTTCATTGTAGGTATCCATCCCGTTTTTCTTGGGCATAACGACATCAAGAATGAGGAGGGATATCTGCTCCATAAAATCCACGTACTTCTGTACTGCCTCCGATCCATTCTCAGTTTCTATGACGGTATATCCTGTACTCTCCAGGACCTCTTTTATAAGGCGTCGCAGGTCACCATGGTCTTCAGCAATCAGGATTGTTTCCGAACCGCCTTTCACTTGAGGGGTATCGTTGGATATATTTTCTTCTGCCTGTTTCACCACTCCAGGGAAATAGACGTTAAATGTCGTCCCTTCACCAGGCTCACTATAAACTGTAACAAATCCATCGTACTGTTTGACAACGCCGTAGACCGTGGAGAGACCGAGCCCTGTTCCTTTTCCCACCTCTTTTGTGGTGAAGAAAGGCTCAAAAATTTTCTTTCTGATCTTTTCATCCATACCAATCCCTGTATCAGAAACGGAGATCAATACATATCTCCCGGGTTTTCCAAACCCATGGGCTTTTACAAAGGGATCATCGAATTCAACAGGGTGCGTCTCAATTACCAGCTTGCCACCTTTGGGCATGGCATCCCGGGCATTGGTAACAAGGTTTAACAGCACCTGGTCAACCTGGGTGACATCTGCCATAATGGTCACATCCTCATCGGTGAGGACTGTTTTAAATTCAATATCTTCCGCAAGCAATCTCTGTAAGAGTTTTTCGATGCCCTGAATGATAGTATTGACGTTATGCTGCTTCAGCTCCGTCACCTGTTTTCTGGTGAAGGCCAGAAGGTTCTGGGTAAGATTTGCAGCTCTTTCCGACGACGCCAATATCTGGTCAACATATGTTCGCAATGGATCGTCCACCGCCATTTTGGCTTGCAACAGGTTGCTGTAGCCGATGAGTGCAGTCAGGATGTTATTAAAGTCATGGGCAATTCCCCCGGCCAAGGTACCGATAGCCTCCATCTTCTGGGCCTGGAACAGCTTTCCCTCAAGGGCCGCCTTCTCCACCTCGGCTTCTTTCTGTTCGGTGATATCGCTGATGGTGACCAGGAGGCGATCCGTACCACCTATTTCGGCACGTCGCATTTTTACTTCGACCCAGAACAGCCGCCCTCCTTTATCTTTCGCCTTCCACTCAAAGAGCTGTGGTTCTCCCTGAGCAGCCTTAGCAATCCATCCCAGGGCATCCTGCATGGTATAGGGAGGGTAACCGGCGCTTAAAACGCCGATATCGGTCTGTCGTGCTTCCTCCCGGCTGAATCCGTACATCTCGCACATCTTTTGGTTCACGTCGAGAATGGCGCCGGTATCCAGATCCTGAATAAAAATAGCATCATTGGCCGAATCATAAATTGCCCGATACTGTTCTTCACTCTGTCGGAGGGTTTCCTGCCGGCGATCGAGTTCCTCGACCATCCGGTTGAAGGCCTGGGACAGGGTGCCGATCTCATCGCCCGTTCCGATCTCGAGCAACCTGTCTGAGCCCGACTTTCCGGGGAGTTCTTTTACATGACGCGTGAACACAACAAGAGGATAGGTTAAGCGCTTGATGAGATAAAAGACGATAACTAAAACACAGACGATGCCAATGATCGCTGCCGCAAAAAATTTTTTCTCCAGGTCAAAGATTATCTCGTGCGCCTCGGAAACAGGATAGTTTGCGGCGAGGATCCAGTCGTTCACCTTGAGGCGCTTGAGGGAGGTCAGCATGCGCACGCCATAGGTATTAACCGTTTCGCCGGTCCCCTCGAACCCGTCAACGGCCTTATCGTAGAGGAGGTTGGTGCCGGGTGAAACCTGTTTTAATATCCGCTCGGTATCGGGATGCATGATGATCGTCCGGCTCTCCCGGGTAGTCAGGTACAGGTAGCCTGTACGCCCAATGGTCACCCGCAAGAGGTCCTGAAGGATGTTCTCCCCCACCAGGTCCATGGCCCCCAACAGGATTCCTACTAAGAGGCCCTTCTCGTCGAAGATCGGGGCAGTCATTATGATATCGGGATGTTTTTGGGCCAGGGACGAAATATAAGGGTCGGAAATGACCGGTGCCTTGGTTGCCACTGTGCTCTTGTAGAAAGGGCGGAAAGAGGCATCGAATCCACGACGATTGGGACGGAAGGGCGACTCGGCCAGTATCTTCCCTTCTGGAGTTAAGATCAAGACATCTACGTCGAAGATGCGTTGCAGGCCGGTCAGGTTGTCGAGAAAAACCTGCGCCCGATCCGAGTCCTTGAGTGCCGCAGGAGGGACCCTCAGGGCCGCATCGATGAGCTGGCTATGGGCAGCCATAAGTTTCTTGTCGATCTCGCCCGCCAGCGCCGTCACCATGACAAACTGGCTCTGGGAAATGGTGGCTTTGAGCTGCCTTTCAAAGAATGAAAAGGTAACATACGCCACTGCTGATATGAGAAAAATGACCAATATCGAGACCGTGATCGTAATCTTTGCCTTTAATCCCATCGGGTAAGCCATCTTCACAGTCCTTGTTGTTTGGTCATATTCATTCGTCCAAGACAATAGTAATGCAAACCGGAGACAAATAGCAACTCAATGGAAACTTCTTGTTCCCGTCAGCCCCCGGAGAATTGTTGCAATTCACCGTTTTGCAACACATTTTAAACATTTTCTTAACACGAGGTGTCTACTCTTGCCTGATACGCCTGCGCCTATACAGCCCTAAGCCTACGAGCAGCGACTCTCAACCGACGGGCGAGGTTCTCAGTTTTCATTTGATAAGGATACCATGAACACACTGCCGAATCCCTGCAAGGCAAAGGAAATGTGGTGCGGCGGATGTTTGCTGATATTGAGGCGGAGGTGTATGTCTTAGGTGATCAACAGGCCCAACCACCAGGGTAAAGACCGTATCCCTGGGGATAACCTGGTGGCATGCGCTACCGGAGTAGCAAGTCCGGACATTCTCCGTAAAAGATGCAGGGGGTATTCCATTTTCAGGGTTTCCGATAAATTGAAGGCCCGATAGCTATCAACGGGCGTTATCGCCTGTTGATAGCTATCGGGGTGAGACGGACCTGCAAGGACCCACAAGGGAGAGGTGCGGGCAAACAGATCCGGGGCCTATTTCATGGTCACGGTTACCGGCACCGTTAATGCCATGGCTTTGCTGAGTTTTCTAAAGATATCGGTATTGTCATAATAGCCGGAAAACAGGTCCCGTCCAACTCCGCGGGCAAAGGTGGCCACCGGTACGCCGGTGTGGGAATACGAGGTCCAGCCGATCCCGGCCTGTTGATTGAGAATATGGGTAAGAGCCACGGTGAAGGGTTCATAGGTGCCATAGAGGTTGTAAATGTTCTCCTGGGCAACACGCTCGACCTCGCCTCCGAGACTGCGACGGAAGGCCCGGTCCAGCAGTTCCTTGTCGGAATCGTTCAACTCGGTGTATTTGATGCCGAAATACTTTTGCACATCGGCCAGCATGTCTTCGAGCTTAGCGTTTTCTTTGCTGTGATTCTTCTTGTAAGGGGTGAGAACCTCGTCATTGAAGGCAATGTATGAGCCTTTCTGCAGAGCAATTTTCTCAAAGAAGGTCGAATACTTTGTCCCGGAGAAACCGATGGTCATACCGCCGGTTTCATGGTCACCGGTGACCACGATCAGGGTCTCACTCGGATGGGCATCGGCGAATTTCACCGCCTGGACGATTGCATCATCAAAAGCCAGGGTGTCTTTGATGGCGGCAGAGGCGTCATTGGCATGGCAGGCCCAATCGATCTTGCCGCCCTCGACCACCATGAAGAAGCCTTTGGGATTGTCTAAAAGCTCAATGCCCTTGCGGGTATAATCGGCGAGACTCAGATCGTCCTTGGCACGGTCCATCTCATAGGAGAGGGCCGATTCGTCCTGAAGAACACTGTTATGAGCAAGGACCTTGCCGACTCCAGGTCTCAATGCATCGAAAGCAGCCTTGCTGTTCACCACGGTAAAGCCATTCTTGCGGGCGAGGTCGAAGACATCGGCGTCACCGTCTTTTTTACCCTTCTGGGTCAGACCGCCACCGCCGAAGTAATCGAAAGAAGACTGGGCCAGTTGGACATCGATGCTGTACATCTCGCCCCTTGAAGCAACCTTGGCATAGGTAGCCGCCGGAGTGGCGTGGTCGAGAGAGACCGAACTGACGACCCCGACCTTATATCCGCCTTCTTTTGCAAATTCCGCGAGGGTTTTATATTTCTCAATCTTCTTGGTGTCCATATTGATGACCCCGGAAAGTGTCTTGTGGCCGGTCATCATGGCGGTCATCGCTGAGGCTGAATCGGTGATAAACGAACCGGCATCATAGGTGGTGGTCAGTCCGCTGGTCGGAAACTGGGTGAACGACAGACGCGACACCTTGATGTCGGAATTGACTGAGGCATTCTTGAAGATCTCGGCGGCATTTACCTGCGGCATGGCCATGCCGTCACCGACAAAGAAAAATACAAACTTGGGGTGGCTTTCAAGTCCCTGCTCGGCCACTCCTTTGGCCATCAGCGGATTGGTGAAGGTTAAAATGAGGGCAGCCGCGCTGAGGGTGATGCCGAAATGTGTTCGGTTTCTGTTCATTACATTCTCCTGAAGGTATGTGTTTGTCTGTACGTAATTTCTCATTGAGACTTCTGTTTACAAGAGAAATATTGGGGCTTGGTTAAAAGCTGGTTACATCTCTATTATCCTGCAGTTTCAGCCTGAGGAGACCATTCTGCTTTTACCGATGCCACTTCTCTTTGCGAAAGACCCAAGGTCTTTTCCGGAAAAATGTATGAGGGTAATTTGACAATTTCAGCCATCCTATGACATCATTGGTTTTAGGTCGTTGTCAAATAATAACATAGCCAGATAGCTAGCGGGAGCGGCACTTCTGCCGGTCAAAACTTATGCATCACCACATTTAAAAGGAGTTGTAACTCATGAAAAATTATTTAATTTCCGCAAGTGTTGCAGTGTGTTATGGAATCTTTTTTTTGGCAGGCTTTGCCGCTGCAGGCGATCAAGGCACCAAGGATGAAGCCGTGGCAATGGTCAAAAAAGCCGTTGAATTCATCAAAGCCAACGGCAATGAAAAAGCGTTTGAGGAGATCTCCAATCCCAAAGGCAAATTCGTCGATCGGGATCTTTATGTGGTTGTCTACGATATGAATGCAATATGCCTTGCCCATGGCCAAAAAGCGAGCATGGTCGGTAAGGAATTGATCGATTTCAAGGATACCGATGGCAAGGAATACATGAAAGAGCGCATAGAACTCATGAAGAAGGAGCCGAGTGCGTGGCAGAATTACAAATTCATGAATCCCGTGTCCAAGGAGATCGAGCCCAAATCCATGTACCTGGAACGATCCGGTGACTTGATTGTTGGCTGCGGAGTCTATAGCAAGTAGTCCTATATTGTAGGAAACCATCAATTACTATTAGGATCTTGTCATGAAACTCAGTTCAAAAATATTTGCGGGATTCGGGATTGTTCTGGCTGTTGCCATGATATTGACGGGAGTTGCTCTCTACATCATGAAAGGTGTTGCGGGACAGGCCCGGGTTTTATCGAATCAATATATGCCTGAAACACGCATCGCCAGTAGCGTTGAACGCGATGCAGCGAGGGCTATTTCCGAGATGAATGGCTATGATGCCGCTTACGAGGATTCCTTCCTTTCTTCGTCCCGTGAACATTTGGAAAATGTGAAACAAAATCTGCAGGATGCAGATGAGTTGACGACAAGATTTCCAGAGTTGAAAATTCTTAAGGAAAATACGGTCGAGGCATCGGCCCACCTTTTGGAATACGAAACACTGGTAAACGAGACAGAAAAAACAGGAAAGGAAATAAAGGTTATCCGGAAAAAACTCGAGGCGGCAGCTCAAGAATTTATGAAGGCCTGCCTCGAATTTGTCGACGATCAAAACAGCGCGATGACCGCCGGCATAAAACAAGGAGAGATCAATCCTGCATCTTTAAAGGAGCAGCTGCAAAAGCTCGGCGATATGAATGACGTAATACAACTCGGTTATGTTATTCAACTGGATACTTTGAAGGGGCAGCTGACGAAGGATCCGCAGATGATCGAAAAGTCGGCAAAAAAATTCGAGGAAATGGAAAACACCTTAAAGACAATCCAGAAAAAAACCAGCAGCAAAGCCAGCATATCACAACTGGAAGACATCAGAATGGCCGGTTCCAGTTATAAAACGAATATGAAGAAGCTCGTTGCAAGCTCTACCGCTTTGGCGGATCTTGGTAAAAAACGCAGTACTATCGGAAATGCAGTTTCCGCGTCGGCCGAAGAGACCGCTGTTGAAGGAATCGGTGAAACTTTGAAGAGTGCAAGCAGTGTTGAAAGCATTCTCAACAGTTCCAGTAAAATTCTCTTTATCGGCGGGATTATTGGTCTTTTAATCAGTATCGCGCTGATTTTTCTCATCACCCAAGGCATCGTCCGTCCCATTCGTCGTACGGCAAACATGCTCAAAGACATTTCGGCGGGCGAAGGTGATCTGACCAAGCGTCTCGATGTAACCAGTTCCGATGAGATTGGCGAAATGTCGACTTATTTCAACTGCTTCATAGAGAAATTGCAGGGTATAATCGGACAGATTGCCGATAACACCCATTCAATCGATGCCTCCGCCAATGATCTGTCGAAAACCGCCCGTAAATTGTCTGCTAACTCGGAAGATACCTCGCGGCGAGCTGACAGTGTCGCAACCGCCGCAGAAGAGATGACTGCCAATCTGAACAATGTGGCTGCTGCCATGGAGCAGTCGACCACCAATACTTCCATGGTGGCTACTGCCGCTGAAGAGATGACGGCGACGATCGGCGAGCTTGCCAATAACGCCCAGCGGGCACACGCCATTTCACTTTCCGCGGTAGAACAGGCGATATCCACCTCAGCCAAAATGGCGGAGCTTGGGCAAGCGGGGCAGGCCATCGGCAAGGTTACCGAGGCTATCAATGAGATCTCCGAACAAACCAACCTGCTGGCGCTTAACGCTACCATCGAAGCGGCAAGAGCAGGTGAGGCGGGAAAAGGTTTTGCAGTTGTTGCAAACGAAATAAAAGAATTGGCCAAACAAACGGCAGCCGCCACCCAGAGCATTAAAAAGCAGATATGGGACATGCAGAAAACAACCTCGACAACAGTACAAGAGATTCAACAAATTTCCGAGGTCATTAACAGCATCAATGAAATTGTTGCTGTCATCTCCAAAGCAGTTGGCGAGCAATCCTCAGCAACCCAGGAAATTGCTAATAATATTGTTCAGGCCTCCCAAGGCATGGGTGAAGTTAATGAAAATGTTAGTCAAAGTTCGGTAGTGGCAGCTTCAATCACCAAAGATATTTCGACTGTCAATACCGCTTCAAATGAGATTTCGGAGGGAAGCAATCATGTTAAAGCAAGTGCTGAAGATTTGCAGAAACTGGCATCGGTGCTCAAGCTTATTGTCGACAATTTCAAGATATAACTTGGTCTAAACATGTTTACCAATAAGATCAAAGGAAACAGTCGCAGTTGTGACCGTACTGCGACCGAAGATGATAAAGAACACCAACCAAAGGATTTGCAGGGCAAGGATGATGATCGGGTTCCATAAGACCTTGAAGCCGATCATGATATTCGGATCGATATAGTGCGGAGCCGGGATCAACAGGGTTACCAGCAACATATACAAGGCACTCAGAACACCCATCTTCTGATACGCCGATATCTTGCCGAAGCCGCGAAAATCAGCGCGCAGGGTCTCGGACAGGATGCGCCAGAGCTGGGTGAGGCCAATTGTCAGCAGGAGGGCCTCGGTAAAACGACCGTCGAGAAACAACATGCTGCCGACCAAGGCACCACAGGTATAGATGACACAGGTGATTGCCTGGATCGGAATAAGCCTTTCCCCGTCGAAACGCCCTTCATAGTTCGCCTTTTTTGTCGCTCCCTGGAAGACGAAATTTCTCCGGGCAAAGAGGCGTTGCAGTAACCAGTGGCAATCCTTGACCGGTTTCCCGTAACAACAACCGAAGCTGATGCAGCCGAGTCTACCAAGCCCTTCGCCCAGGGTGTAGGCAATGGACATTGCTGCCAGTACCGGGATGATCGGCAAAAAGCTTCCCCTGTCGACTAACAGCATGTGCACCGCCTGCACAACCCAGGGGGCAATGAGAATGCCTACGCAGGAGGCGCCGCCGATGGTGAAGGTGTGCCGCTTCTTTTCCACTATCATTGCTATCAGCCGGGCTGCGGGGATACATAGGGAGAGAATGACCAAGATGATCAGCATAGTTCCGGGGATGGAGACGTACATCGCCCCGAGGAGAACAAGGAGCAGAGTCAGGGAAATGAGTTGACTGGTGGCGATGAAAAAACCGTAATAGGTGAGATTCGTCCCCTGCCAGGCATTTTCCCGGTTTTTTATGGTCGGTACGACCGCCAGCATTTGCCAGCGTTCCCCGGGCAGGTTTCTAAACGCCCAGCCAAGAAAACCCGCAAGAACACAACCGAGGCCCAAAACAAAAATATTGTCAATCATAGGTTTTCCTCACTCATTGAAGTAGGTGATTTAATCCCGGTCCGTTCAGCAATTGTCGAACGAACCAGGACATCCGTTTCAACCAGCGGCCTGCCGAAGCCGTTGGAGTACCTGCTGAGAACATCATGTCGCCGTGAGTTGCCGATAAGATCAGCGGCGAAGGATATCCTCCCCGCTTCGAAAAACAGCACGTCTGTTGAGCTGCCCGGTCGAAAAAGGCTTTTCGGGCAACCCTTCGTTACAAACATACCGGGCATAAGATGCCGAGGATTGTTGTAGCCTTCTTCGCTATATGCCTCCGCTATGTCGCCGATCATCAGAGCGACGATTTCGATCATTGCCACCAAGCCAACCTGCGAACCGCCGGTGACATCGGTATCGATGATCGTTACCACCCTTCGGTTTTTTGCGTAGAGGGAGGCCATGGCGATGAGTGCCGACGGATTACAAGAATGGTACCTTCCATCTATGCCGTATATATCGAGGACCCGACCGCTTACCGGCAGATGGTTGTAGTGGTATTTGTCAGGAGTGAGGCGGAAGACGGCAAAATCGCCGTTGTTAAATCTTTCCCGCCAGGGACAGGCTGGTCCGAGAAGTTCTTTCGCATCGAACAGTTTGTCCTTAATAAAGAGCGCCGAGGTATCGGCAAGACTGCCAATCAAAATCCGTGAATCGGCGGGGGCGACGACCGTTGTGGATCTTGGGTTCATTGGCCGGGTTTCCCAATAACGGATCTGCCGCTCGAAGACCTTGCGGTGCGAATCGAAATACGACAACGGTTGCAGACATTCGCGCCAGTCGGCACCAATCCCCTCGAAAAGGTACTTGCCGTTGCGCCTGGCGTTGCTGGGCAGGTCATAATGGCAGAAGGCGAGGAGGCTGGATACCCTCGCCGAGGTGAGCAGCCTGAACATGGCCGGGGCGCTTTCCCGCAGATGGTGATAGAGAAAGTGGACGCTGCGATCGCCGATCGGTTTTTCGGTGATTACCCGGCGGGATTTTCTCTCGATAAATTGATGGGTGAAGCTTCGTTGCAGGATGGTTGTTGTCAAGGATTGTTCCTCTCATGGTGGATAATCGCCAGGCAGATGCGCAGCATCTCCTGAAGAAGCGCCGGATTTGCCGACTCATCAAGGATCGCTTGGCGGTTTCGGGTGATATATTCGGAGGCGGTCACTTTCTTTGTTATTGCCGTCATGACCTGCTGAAGGCCGGGATCGCCAAGCTTTTCCAGCCGCCTGCAATCCTCGACCAGGAAGTTCAAGGATTCATCAAGGTATCTGGACTTCAAGCCGGTGCGGTAGTAGCGTTCCATCGCCCCGTTGAACACCTCGGCGGGGAAATTGAAAGGGCTCTTCTGTCCCGGTAATTCGTCGCGGACGCCGGCGATAATTTTTGCAAAAGCCGACGATCCGTGGTCGGTGAGTCTTTGCCGCAGAGACTCCATGCGAGATTTGAGATTCTGGGCGTCTATAAGATCGGCGGCGTCGGCTTCCAGCAGGTGCAGGAGGGCCAGGTTATATTCGTCGTGTCGTACTCTGATATAGCCTTTGTAGCGCTTACTGTTGCGCTGCGACGGGATATCGGTGAGGATTTTTTGCAGAAACCTGTTGCCGGTGTCGGCACGGACATAGAAAGTGGGGATGCCGATAGCCTGACCAAAGAAAATCTGTCTTCGTTCGCTTTCGATGGAGGGCTGGTCGGGAATGTCGTGATGGTTGATTTTCCCTTCGAGGATGTAGCGGCAGGCCAGGGCGGTGATCAGGTTCTGCATATCCACCGCCTCGGCCATGTCTTCCTTGAGACTGTGGAACAGGGAATAACTACGGCCCTCGAACCCTGCATAGCCCGAGGTGGCAAAAATCCGCTGGCGGTACGGCAGGTAGATGGCCATCCGCGGATCAAAGATGCCCATCTCGCCTAGGTCCTCTTTCAGCCGCTCATGATTGCCTGGCATACCGTTCAAGCCAGGGCTGGTCTCTGTCGACAGGAGGGTGACGAGATAATCGATCAGCCGAAAATCCGGCACCAGATCCCCCTTGAGGCGGAGCATTTTTGCCAGGGTGGAATCCAGCCAACGCGGACCGAAAGGAGTGAAGGTTTTTCCGAGAAAGCCAATTTTCGCCTTTTTCTGCCATCGTCGCCAGATCATCCGCAGGTGGGTGTAATCGAGTTCGTGCGGTAAAAATCCGAGGACCTTTTCCGGATGAAAATCGCTGAAATCGAGACGATACGGGGCGGCGCTGTAGGTGTTGACGAAGAGCGGCAGAAAGTGCTCAACGATTTTGATGACGAGATCCCCGAAATACTTTTCCACCGCCGGTGTAAAGGGGGATTCGCTGTCACCGGCCATCGCGGTCAAGGTGCGACTGCCGAAGGAGACGTGGGTGCCGTTGTTGGCCAGGCAGGTGTTCGAGGTATTCGGCAGAACTATAAGGTTGCGGGTGATAATTCCCGCATCTTTTAATTTTCCGATGGTGTTGAGCTGGCTGCGTGACAGGGTCTTGTGGCACAGTTCCATGTAACGATATTTTTCTTCGCCGCGGTTCCAGCCGGACAGGCAGGGGCTGATGAACAGGTGGCGATAGTAGCTGTCCGGAACCATAGTGTTGAGGTGTTTCTGCCGGAAGGGGGCATGCGGCGCACAGTAGAGCAAACATTTCTGCCCCGATTCCGCAAGGCCCATGGTTTTATTAGCGTACTGGACAAGCAGTTGGCAGAAAAGCAGGGTTCTCGCCGATTCGACGGCGGCCAGGTCACCGATCCGGCCACGGGTGGCAACAGGGATGGTGAAGCTGAGGATTTCCGGTGAGGTGTTGTCGCTTAACAGATTCTGCATGAGGCTTGTGCCGGTCTCAAACAGCAGCGGTGGGAGCATGCTATCGCTGCTGATGACATTGGCAAGGGCGAGTTTTAGCAGGTAACTGATCGGCAACCGCAGACATTCCTGGCCACGGTGGATACACCTAAAGCGATGAATATCGGTTCTCGGTTTCGATGTCGGATTGCCCTTGTCGGCCTGAAAATCCTCGGCAAGCAGGTTCTTCGTCCAGTGGGTCAAGCGGTTTTCGGGAAATCGTACCCAGCTATTTTCCCAGACGCTCGAACTGTTTTTGTGGAGGAAATCCTTCAGGGAATCGAGGCTCGCGTGCGGGAGATCGCCTCGGGCGCTACGTTTGACAACATTTTTAAAGTAGGTAGAAGAGCCGATGGTGGTCGGCAAATCGACATCCTTGTGGTCCCCTTCAACCGCTACTTGCAATTCGTATTCCATGCCTACGCTGCTGTCTTCACCAGTGAAAGGGGGCAGGTTTTTGGCCGTCAGGGAGCTGAAGAAGGTCTGCAGGTTCTTGTCGCGATTGTCGAAGATGTTGGGATACCCGATATGTCTATTCATGGGACCAAGGTATCCGGAGGATATGAGAATAGTGCTAAATATTGATGAGGAATTTGTTATGGTTGTAGCCTCGCCGAGTCAAAGGTTTCGGAAAAAAATCGCTGGGGCCATAGCGGATTTCCTTATTAAATCCGCTTGGAAGTGGTATAATTGCCAAGTTGAGTTATTGTTTATATTCTGAAATACTCTGGAAGATGGTGTGCGGCAGTTCCTGAAAATACGCAGTAAGGAGGTGGACTCATGAGAAAATTGATATGTGCAATCGCTTCGGGTGTCTTCTTTCTTCAGGCAGGGGGAGTGTTTGCTGCCGATGCAGTTGTTACCAATGACGTGGAGGGTGCTTCAAAGACGAATATTGCCATTGGTGAAAATAATGTCGCCAATACCGGCTCAATAAAACTCAAAACCATCGAGGGGATAGTCGTTAATAAGGCTGAAGGGGATTCCGTAAACCTGGCCATAGGTGAAGGCAATAAATCGAACCTCGGCTCGATCGACATGACCCAAAGCAAAGGAACCGCCATTAATTTCACGAAGAATGGTACCGTGGTTACCGTCGGCAAGGGGAATGAAGCTAACCTCGGCTCGATCGATGTGAAAAACAGTACCGGGACTGTTGTGAATATGAATGACGGGGGGACTAACCTTGCCATTGGGAAGGACAATAAAGCCAATCTTGGGAGTGTTGGCGTCGATGGCATCAAGGAAGGTGTCGTCAATCTCAACAAGGGGGGAATAAACGCAGCCATTGGTGAAAATAATGAGGCCAATCTCGGCAGCGTCAAAAATTCGGATGCGGTGGTCAATAAAAATGAAGGCGGGACCAATATAGCGGTTGGCGACGGCAACAAAGCCAATCTTGGCAGTGTTGGCACTTCCAAGAATGTGGTGAACATCTCCCAGGGCGGCACCAACATCGCTGCCGGTAGTGGCAACGAGGCAAATCTAGGGAGCGTCTTGGGTTCCGAGAAGGCAGTCAATATTTCCCAGGGCGGCACTAACATCGCTGCCGGTAGCAGCAGTACAGCGAATCTCGGTTCAACCGTCAACTCGAAAAATACCGTCAATATCTCCGGCGGCGGCACCAACATTGCCGTAGACGGAGGCAAAGCGAATCTTGGATCGACAGTAAATTCGAAGGATGTAGTCAATATATCGGCGGGCGGCACCAATATCGCCACCAGTGGGGGTAAGGCCAACCTGGGTTCAACCGTCGATTCGAGCAACGTTGTCAATATCTCCGGCGGCGGTACCAATATAGCTACCGGCGGTGGGAAGGCAAATCTTGGCTCAACGGTTAATTCAAAGGATGTTGTCAATATATCGGCGGGCGGTACCAACGTGGCCGTTGGTGGCGGGAAAGCGAACCTCGGTTCGGTCGTTGATTCAAGCGGTGTCACCAATGTTTCCGGCGGTGGCACCAATATAGCTGTTGGTGGTGGAAAAGCGAACCTCGGTTCAGTCGTTAATTCAAGTGGTGTTACCAACGTCTCCGGCGGCGGCACCAATATAGCTGCTGGTGGTGGAAAAGCGAACCTCGGTTCGGTCGTTAACTCAAGCGGTGTTACCAATATCTCCGCCGGCGGCACCAATGTTGCGGTCGGTGGCACTGCAAATCTTGGTTCGGTCGTTAATTCAAGCGGTGTTACCAATATCTCCGGCGGTGGCACCAATGTTGCCCTTGGAGGCACCGCCACTCTTGGTTCGGTAGTCAATTCTGCGGGGGTGACAAATATCTCAGCGGGCGGAACCAACATTGCAGCCGGTGGCACGGCCATCCTCGGCTCGGTCGTTAATACCGGCGGTGTCACCAATGTCTCGGCAGGGGGGACAAATGTCGCCGGTGGGGGCGCTGCCATTATGAATTCCGTGGTCTCCGGAGTGGAGTTCGACCAACTGGGGAGACCCAAAAAAGGATTGTAGGGAAAGCGACCGTTTCCGGCGTTTATTTAACCAAGCGTTTTACAAATACTCCGGTCGGATCGATTTTTTCGCTTTGCAAGAGACGGATCTCCTCGTCGTCCGGGAGGAATTGGAAATCGGTCAGCCGTCGGTTGATCGGCTCTTCGTTATTGTAGCCGGTAATATGCAGGGCTTTTGCGAGTTCTCTTTGTGATTTTCACGAAACCGGCTTACTGTCAATCGAGACAATAATATCAACATGTTGATCATGCCCGGTATTTTCCAGCTCAACCCGCCAGAGATCCTCATCTAAGCCCGGTGGCACCAGGACGAGCGCCTTCATGGTGAAGAGCAAGGCGCCGCTGTTTGGGGCCCTTGTATTGCCGGTATCCATGGTTTCGATGCTGATGCCTTTTTGCGCCAGGGCATGGGCAATATTGTGAACGATGCCTTCATGGTCTGCGCCGTGCACCTCAATCCGATACGGCAGCCAGCCGGGGTGAGCCTGGCTGCCGTTTTGCTTGGTCGGGGTGGTCGTTACCTTGTAACCGCGGGAAGTCAGGTCGGTCACGGTTTTTTGCAGTGCATCGCCCTTGTCGGTAGGGAGAGTGACGAGCATAAGAACGGCGAATTCGCCGCCTAGTCGCACCATTCTGCTGGTTTCGATATTGCCGCCGAGTTCGAGCAGGCTTCTGGTAATTTCATCAACGATGCCGACCCGGTCGGTACCGCTCAGAGTGAAAACAATGTTGATGCCCATGGTTTTTTATCCTTTATTTAAGGTGTTAAAGAGAGTTGAGGTGGTTTGAGCCGTTGTAAAAAATATTATGGGTCGAAGGCATGCCTGGAACGGCATAAGGAGCCGTAAGGAAATGGTTATAAATGGTCTCATTCCTAACGGCTCCTAAACTCTGCTTGCCTTGGCTGCAGCCTCCATGGCAAGCATACTCCTTGCGCCTCCCTTGGTGTCGGCTGTGTCGGTCCCCAGTATACTGGCCACCACCTTCTGGTAATCTTCGCCTTTGCCTGTCGATGCCGGCAACAGACGGTTATCGTTTAGTGAAACATGGAGCAGCCCGGCTTGGCGCAGTTGCGTCACAACCTCGATGATGACCGCCGGAGCGTAGTTCGGCAAAGAATCGGCAAGGTTTTCGGAACTTATCGCCTTGCCTCCGGCAAAAGCCGAAATAGTACAATCCATAATATCAAATGCCGCCGCAAGTTTTAAAGATGGGGCGACGCTAAGAGGCAGAAGCCTGTAGCTTGTGATATTCTGACAGGCATAAGCGACCTGCGCACCTATCAAAATAAACAGCCAACCCAGATAGATCCACACCAGAAAAAGCGGCAAGGTAGCGAAGGAGCCGTAAATGGCATTGTAATTGGCCACCCCGATCTGCAGGGTGATATACATGTCTTGCACCAGAGTCCAAAGAAAGGCGGCCAGGCCGGCGCCGAACAGGGCGGGAAGGGTCTTTACCTTGGTGTTGGGAAAGAAGATATACATTACATAAAAGGTAAGGGTAATAATGGCCACCGGCACTGCTTTGAGGAGGAGGGTCTGGAGCCAGACAAAGGGGATGAGGATATCAATTTTTGCGATCAGTGTCGGACTTTGCAGCATTGCACTGGCGGCAAAGGCAACATTGATGGAGATCGGCAGAAGGATCAGGAGGGTCAGGTAATCGGCGATCTTTCGCAGCAGCGATCTGCCGCTGGTGACCCTCCAGATGCCGTTCATCGCCTCTTCGATATAACTGAGAACCAGGATGACGCTGAGAAGAATACCGACAACCCCGAGAGAGCCAAGGGCGGCAAAGTTGGTTTTATCCACATAATCAAAGAGTTGATCGACGGCTGAACGGAGGTGGTCGGTGAGGTTTACGCCATTTTTCGGCAATGAGTTTTCCTGAGGTGCCGGGGTGATTTTTGTGGGTCTGCCAGTTTCGCCGCTTTTGTCGGTCAAGGTTTCTATATAACTGTATGCCGCCTTGCGCAGTTGGTTATCGCCGCCGAGTCCTTTGATAATCGCGGTGCTCATTGCCAGGATGGGGACGAGCGACAGCAAAACGGTATAGGTCAGGGCCGCTGAACGGAGGGAAAGGGCGTTGTTGTAAAATTCTGTGACGGTAATGAGGATCAGTCGTACCACCAGTCGCAGTATTTTCTGCCCGGATGATGAAGCGGTAGTTTGTTCATCCGCCCAGGCCTTAAGCTTGGAATGGCAGGTGCAGGGTGGAGACGATGAAATGGTCATGCGAATGGGCGGTTCAATTACGGAGGTTGAGCCATCTTTCAAGGATCTGAAAGACGATCTCCCTTTTGATCGGTTTGGTCATATAATCACTCATTCCGGCCTCAAGGCAGAGTTCCTTGTCACCCTTCATGGCATTGGCGGTCATGGCGATGATGGGAATATCCTTGAAACCCTGTAGGCGTATCTGCCTGGTCGCTTCATAGCCATCCATTTCCGGCATTTGGATATCCATGAGGATGGTGTCAAATTCTTCGGGCTTTGCCGTAAAGGTCTCTACGGCCAATCTGCCGTTGGCCACGACGGTGACTTTATAGCCGGCCTTGGAGAGCATCATCATCGCCAGTTTCTGATTAACCGGGTTGTCCTCGGCGAGAAGAATGCGGACCGATTGTTTCAGCTCCTCACGGAGCGAATATTGGGTGACAAGTTTTTTCTCTTCCGGATGTTCTTGCACCTCATCCTGAGCGCCAAGGATTCGCGAGAGAGTGCGAAGGAGAATATTTCGGCGCGCCGGTTTTGTGAGAAAAGCCGTAAATCCGACGTCTTTGCATTTTTGCGCTACCCTTTCCGTCGAGGAGGTGTAGGCAAGAAGGGGGATGGCTTGGTTGGCAAGCCGTGAGGTCCGAATCCTTGCCGCCAGCTCAAAGCCGGTGATGAAGGGCATCTGCAGATCGAGGATGGCCACGGTATAGGCGACATTTTCCTTCTCGGCGCGAATGAGTTCGGCCATGGCGGTGGTGGCGTCGAGCAGGGTCGTTACAGCCATTCCGGCATTTTCGAGAATGCCACGAAGGATCTCGTTGTTGGCCTTGTTGTCGTCAACGACCAGGATTTTCTGGCCCTTGAGGTTTTCGGCAGCCGGTTTGTGCGATTGACAGAGCGACGACTTTTTCATGACCGCGGTAAAATGGAAGGTGGCACCGGCACCGATCGTCGATTCCACCCATACGTCACCATTCATCAGCCCGGCTATCTTCTTGCAGATTGACAGACCGAGGCCGGTACCGCCGTATTTTCTTGTGGTTGAGCCGTCAGCTTGTTTGAATGCCTCGAAGATTGTTGCAAATTTATCTTCAGGAATGCCGATGCCGGTATCACGGATTTTGGCAAGGAGGGTAATGTTTTCTTCGGTTTCGGCGCAAGCCTCGATACTCAGTTCCAATTCACCCTTTTCGGTAAATTTGGCGGCGTTGCCGAGCAGGTTGACGAGAACCTGACGAAACCTGCCCGGATCACCTTTGATATTGGCGGGCAGCAGGTCGTCGATGCGGCAGAGGACCTCGATGGGTTTGCCGGCAACCCGGGGGCGGATCATTTCGCAAACGTCATGGGCGGTAATTTCCGGATCGAAGTCGATGTATTCCAGGGTCATCTGTCCGGCTTCCACCTTGGAGAAGTCGAGGATATCGTTAATAAGTCCGAGGAGTGCTTCTCCGGAACGCTTAATGGTCAAGGCGAAGTCCTTCTGCTCCTCATCCATCTCCGTGGCAAGGAGCATGTCAGTGAAACCGATGACGCCGTTCATCGGCGTGCGGATCTCGTGACTCATGGAGGCGAGGAATTGACTTTTGGCGACGCTTGCGGCCTCTGCATCGGTCTTCGACTTGCGGAGTTCCTGGGTTTGTTTTTCAATTTCCGACTTGAGAGTCCGGGAATAGTTGTCCTGTTGTTCCTGGATTATTCGGTAGCTGTGCTCCGTCTCTTCAAGCATCTCCTGGTGTTTTTCGTCCATCACCTGGAATTTGCGGTTGAACTGGTTCTTCTGGATGGTGATTTTTTTGTTGAGTTGCTCTACCTCCTTATGGTCAAAATAGCCCCGTACCGCCAAACGAAGGAGACTGGCCATGCCTTTTGGCTGAAAATCAGTGTTGCTGGTGGCACAGACCAGGATGGTTTGCAAAGCAGGGATAGGTAAGGTGAGGTAGAGATTGTCCGGGGAAAGCAGCGGTTGATTGTGGTTGTTTTGCTGCCGGGCGAACTCCGTTAATCTGTGTATCAGGTTTTCGGGAAAAGCGCTGGAGCCCTCGTCCGAAAACCGCTGTCCGTCATCGGTTACGGCAAGAATTGCCAGGGTTGGTATATTTTCCGTCAGGTAAGCGAGCAGCTCTTTGATCTGGCCGGTAGGGGAAACGACTTTATTGAAAAGACCGGTCATGGCTGCCCCCTTTATCCGTAAATCGCCTGAGCTTTAGCCATCTCTTCGGGAAGATCCTCAATGAGAACGTTATATTCGTCGATATTGTTCTGGAGATGTTCCAAAAGGCATGGGGAGATCTGGGTGCTTACGTTCGGCAGGGTGGTGTGGGAGAGTTGTCCGGCGATATATTCGGAAATTTGGATAATTCCAGTCAGGCTCGAAGGTAAAAGCGATTCCGAGAGTAAATGATGATCGCGGATCGCTTTCTGAACGGTGACCGGCATTTTCCAGTCCAATGTCATTAAGTAGCCGATTTCGCAGTGATCTGTGGAAAATTTCTGTTGTTCCAGGCGGAGGAGGTCGGCTGTCGATTCGCAGGCGGTGCAGATTCCATGAAACGCTTGCTGTTCAACTTGTTCCTCCACCAACAGGCCAAAATCATGAAGAATACCGCATAAAAAGGCATCGTCCCCATTGATTCCGAAAATTCGTTCAGCCACCATTTTGCTGCAGATGGAAACAGCAGCGCTGTGCAGCCAGAGGCGTTTTTTCGAAAAAGCGGCCTTGGTATCCTTGGTCACAAAAATACTCTTGAGGGCATCGGCGACAATGAGATTGTGCAGATTTTTCATGCCGAGAAAGGCAACCGCCCGCCCGATCGAGTTGACGGTCTGGGCCAGTCCGTAGAAGGGGCTATTGACCAGGCGCAGGAGGCGTGTCACCAGCACCGGGTCCATTTTAATAACCTCCTCAAAATCCTTCATGGTCGATTCCCCGTCGGCAATCAAACGGGAAATTGTCGTGACGATATGGGGGAGGGGGTGGATGTCGGTAAACTTTGCAATAAATTTCTGGGCTGCGGACATTGGCGATCCTCCTCCTCGGGTCGGGGATTAGAAAATCTCTTTTTTGCGCACCGCCTCGGCCTTGATTCGATCGAGCAGCTCAGCCAGCACTGGTTTGATATTCTCTCGGATATCGCCGGCCACAATGATGAAGAGGAGATCATCGCCCGGCTGCAGCGTGCCGCTCCGTGCTTCAACGATTATATCAAAAATGCCGGGATGTTGCAGGAATTCTTGGCGCAGGGCTTCAATTTTTTCATAATCGGGGTTTACCTCAAGGGCTGTCACTTCGGCCCTGTCCTGGCGCGACCAGTTGCGGACGACGCCGTTGTGGATAAGGATCATGCCGACATTTTCGGTGAATTCCGGCCTTTTTTTAAGCTCTTGTATGGTCTTGGTAATATCCATCTCGGTTCCTGTTTGCCGCCGCAAAAGTGTGGTCGGTCGAATTCCGGCGAAGGTAAGGCTGTTTTGAAGGGGTTGAACTGCTTCAACGCATCGCCCTTGCACAAGCCGTCGTTCAAAATTAAAACATACAATTCAATGTTATTTTCGGCATAAATGGCCGTAAAGAAATGGATAAAAAAGTATGGGTTATTTCTTAACGGCCCCTAAGTTCTGCCGGTCGGTGGATTATGAAGAATCTTTTGCGAGTAGGTTGTCCTTGGTCGTTACATTTTTTTGAATGTTAATTCGGGTGGAATTGTTTTTCGGTTTACTTTCATTGATTGTTGCTGCATCCGCCTTGCCGGGGATGAGGAGGTTTTGTCCGAGACGAATAGTGGTAGATTGACCGAGGTTGTTGGCTCGCAGTAGAGTTTTCAAGGAAATCTTATGTAATCGAGCGATGCTTTTGGCGGTATCGCCCCTTTGTACCCGGTGATTGAGACTCGCTTTTTGCCCATTTTTAAAGAGAGAAGGTGAGAGCGAGGCGATAAGCTGGTTGGTCTTTCCGCCGGCAGGAAGTCTCAGGGCGTAGCCTTTGGGGATGAGTTTTTCGCCGCTGATGACCGGTGGCCGGAGCGCCGGGTTCAATTCGGCAATCATTCCCACCGGTAGGCCAAAGTGATGTGAAATTTCCTGTACATGGACATAGCCGGGAAGATTCAGGTAACGATACTTTACTTCGGCGGCAACCCCGCCATTATTCTTCTCCAGATATCTGGCAACATTTCGGGCAGCGAGAAATTCCGAGTAAAAATTTCTTGAGGCAAATTTAAAATAACCCTTGCTATAGTTGGTGAAGATCCTTTCATACGTGCCTTCCTCATTCACCGCCCGCATCATGCCTCCCAGGCCGTAATTGTAGGAAGTGATGGCCAAAGGCCAGTTGTTGAGGGTCTGAAAACTTTTGGCAAGATATTTTGCGGCGGCACGGGTTGCGGCGATGGGATCAAGCCTTTCGTCCACGGTGTAGTCTATTGTCAGGTACTGTATTCCGGTTTCCCTGGTGAATTGCCAGAGGCCGGCTGCCCCGATGCGGGAATACGCCTTGATATTGAAAGATGACTCCACATGCGGAAGATGAGCGAGTTCTTCCGGGAGGTTGTAGCTGCGGAAGATATTTTTGATCTCAGTAAGATAGGCTCCAGCTGTGACAACCCCGGACAGAAAACGTTCTTTCTGACCGGATTGGCTACGCACATTATTGACCGCTAAGGCCATTTCTTGCCTGGCATTTTTTCCGGCAAAGAGCGCTGCCACACGTTGTTCCTCGGGAGAACTCGGGGCCTGGACGGCAAGTCTTCTCAAGATTGAACGATATTTTTCACAGGCCTGTTTCTGGATGGCGGCATTCTGTTGCTGTGCCCCCGGCGCTTCGAGGTCAACCAGGGAGACGACCTGGTATATCTTTGATAAATCTTCCGAGTCATGTATAACTGCCTGTTTGAGAGAATAGACGGCATAGATCTTTTCCCAGAATTGTACGTTTTTGCTGATTGCCGGATATAAAGGGAAGTCCTGACCGGCGGCAGGCGAGGCTGCACACGGCATGGCAAAGCGCAGCAAACACCATGAGATGGTGAAGAAAAATAGAGTTTTTCGGTGGAGTAGGCGCTTGAGAGATATCACGGTCGTGTTCTGGTAAGAAGATTATATTTTGTGAATGGATTATCCCGAAAGTCATTCAGTTAGTTATATCACAAGAGCGAGAGCAGCGGAATATGTATATTGAATCATTTGGCGAAATTTGGGGGTGGAGATGTATACACCAATAATTGCAACCTTGGGTTATATCCTGTCCCCCGATCAAAAGCAAACCTTGCTTGTGCATCGCAACAAACGTCCTGACGATCAACACCTCGGGAAATATAATGGTTTGGGAGGGAAAATGTTGCCGGCTGAGGATATCTACCAATGTCTGGTACGAGAGATATCCGAAGAGGCAAATATCTTTTGTGAGCGCGCGGTGCTGCGAGGGACCATCAATTGGACAGGTTTTGGGCCGCAAGGGGAGAACTGGTTCGGTTTTATCTATCGCATCGAACATTTTAGCGGTACGCCGAGGTTGTCGAACGAGGAGGGCGATCTGGTCTGGGTCGATGTCGCCGATATCTTCAAGCTGCCGATGTGGGAAGGGGATAAATATTTTTTACCCTTGGTTTTTGACGACGATCCCCGGATCTTTCATGGCTTCATGCCCTACCGTAACGCTCATCCGATCAGCTGGAGCTACTCGCGAATCTGATAGAGGTTGCAGTGTGCAGGACGCATGGTATATTCGGAGACATGGCAGGTTATAACAGATTCCCGAAGGCTCCTTTGTTGTTGAGTGTTGCATTTGAAACGTTATTATCACCCAGGGATCCTGAAGGACAACAATACATGAGGAGTGCATGACATGAGTCAGGACAATGAACTTCGTCGCCTTGAGCAGTTTGTCGAAAAGCTCTTGGCGCGTTTTTCCGAATTACGGACGGAAAAGGCAAAATTGCTTCAGGAATTACGGGAACGTGAACAGCAGATTGAAGAATTGCGCAGCAATCTTTCTTCCCAGGATATCGAACGGAGCGAAATCAGTCAGCGCGTCAATAAGATTGTCGAACAGATCGAAGAATGGGAAATGGGTCTGGAGGTAACCGAACCTGAGGTAAGCGAAGACGCCGACATAGTTCAGGAGGAGGATGCCCCCACGGTAAAGCAGATTGTTGTCGAACATCGCAGCGAGGAGGAGGGGAGGGTGCAGCAAAATCTTTTTTCGATCGGCAATACCAACAGATAAACATCCCTGATGGAAGCGCTTGGGGAGGGAGAAAGCTGCGGCGGTAACTGGAATTGGAGTTGAGGTGCTATGTCGAACACGGAAAGGTTGGTTAAATTCGAACTCCTGGGGCAGGAATATAAATTCTATACTGCTGCTTCGGAAGAAGAATTGAAATCAATTCTTTCTCTCGTTCGCCAGCTTGTGGAAAATGGCGCCACTCCGACCAGCGGAACCTTGCCTGTAGGCAGGATGGCTATCATGGCTTGTTTAAACATAGCTTCGCAGTATGTCAAACTGAAACAGGAATTCGATGATTATCGCTGGGATTCCGAACAAAGGATGGTTCGGTTGAGCGAGGAAATCAGGGCCAAACTGCTGACGGAATGAGGACTACGGTATAAAATCTTTTCGTTTGTCGGAAAGTCTGCTATAATTCACGCAGATTAAGAAAGGTTTCGCCCGATACTCGGGTAATTTTGACTTCTCCCTGCACTGTTGGTGATCTTCAGTGTGTGTTGAGCCAACTCCCAAAAAAAGGGCAGCTCCGCTGTAAACTCAAGGAAAATCGTCTGACGAATTTCCCGCCGTTTTTATGAGGTGCCCACCTATTCATTTAGGTTTAACTTTCCTGGTGACACGGCAGTGTGGGGAAGATTTTTGCAGACATGAACTGTCTGCATTTTTTTCTATCCGGTTCAAAAGTTTTTTCAGACAGAGATGTGCGTTAAACCTTTAACCGGTTAAACATATAATAGAAGATTGACTTCAGCAGAAAGGTGCTGTCGGCACAAAGTACGAATACAGGGAAGCAGGATTGCTTTTTTAGATACTCTTCCAGATGAATCGACGCCTAAGGTGGTATCTGGATCAACGTATTCTCACGGTAGTAAGTGGAATAGCTCCTCCCGAGGAGCAATTACTGGGGATTGTATTTACTGGTATTGTGTTATCTACATGAGTCGTTGCCTGGTCGGTTTCATTCTGGGTTACAAGAACTCCTAGGTGCAGTCCTAGCGTAAATAGCCAGGATTTAAAGTCTGGTCGTTTTTTATTGCTGTTTTGAGGATATTTTCTCTCTTGCAGTCCTTCCTGTCGTTTTTGTTGCCCACCGGTTTTCCCCCTTTGTCCTGTCAATCTTCATCACGATAGGATTCTTCTATGAGTTCATTAGCTTATCCGGTTCTATTCGCCTGTTGTGGTGCGCTTGTCGGCCTGTTCGTAGGGTTTTATCTGCGAAAACGCGTGACTGAGAGCAATGAGAAAAATATCAAGGTTCAAAGCAAGCAAATTATTGAAAATGCCATAACCGAGGCGGAACAGCTGAAAAAAGAGGCTCTGCTGCAAAGCAAGGAGGCCGCCTATCAGGTTAAGCAAGCCTTGGAAGAAGAACTCAGGGTCGAGAGGGAAGAACTTAAAGACGAGCAACGGCAAATAAAGAGAAAGAGAGACAGCCTGAAAAGAGAGTGGGACAGTTTTGATCGGAAACAGAATGAACTTCTCTACAGTGAGCGCAGGGTCAGCCAGCAGGAACTCGAATGGCAAGAAAAACACAAGGAAATCGATGAACTGATCAGCACTAAGCGCTACGAACTGGCAAAACTTGCGGGGATCAGTCAGGAGGAGGCCAAAAAGATACTCATGGACTCTCTTGAAAGTGAAGCGAGGATGGATGCAGCCAAAAGACTTGCAAAAATAGAAAACGAGATGAAGATGGAGGCGGATAGGAAGGGCAAGAATATTCTGGCTCTTGCCATCTCCAGATATGCCGGCGATTACGTCGCCGACCGGACCGTCTCCATGGTACCGCTGCCCAACGATGAAATGAAGGGGCGGATTATCGGTCGCGAGGGCAGGAATATCCGGGCCATCGAGGCGGCAACCGGGATAGATATCATCATCGATGACACCCCCGAGGCGGTGATTCTTTCCGGTTTCAATCCGGTGCGACGGGAAGTGGCACGTCAGGCCCTGTTGCAGCTTATCAGCGACGGCAGGATACATCCCGGACGCATTGAGGAGGTTGTTGAAAAGGTTACCAAGGATCTGGAAATCACCATGCGTGAGGCCGGCGAACAGGCAACCTTCGACGTTGGCGCGCACGGGGTGCATGTCGAACTGATCAATCTCCTGGGGCGCTTGAAATACCGAACCAGTTACGGCCAGAACGTTCTCCAGCATTCCCTCGAGGTTTCCTTTCTCTGCGGCATTATGGCCTCGGAACTCGGGGTGGATGTGAAAATGGCCAAGAGGGCCGGCCTGTTGCATGATATCGGCAAGGCGGTCGATCACGAGGTTGAAGGCTCCCATGCCATTATCGGACGTGATTTGGCGAAGAAATACGGGGAACCGGAGGAGGTTGTCTATGCCATCGGTGCCCACCACGAAGAGCAGCCGCCGCAAAGCGTCATCGATATTCTCGTACAGTCAGCGGATGCCCTTTCCGGGGCAAGGCCTGGGGCGAGAAAGGAAATGCTGCAAAGCTATGTTAAACGCCTTGAAGATCTTGAGGCGATTGCCAATGAATTCAAAGGGGTGGATAAATCCTATGCGATTCAGGCCGGTCGAGATCTACGCATCATAGTCGATTCGAGCAAGGTGAAAGATGAGGAGGCAACCGTACTCAGCCAGGATGTTGCCCGGGCGATTGAGAGTAAACTGACCTATCCCGGGCAGATACGGGTTACCGTGATTCGTGAAACCCGGGCTGTCGAATACGCAAAATAGCCAAGACCACAATAATGAGAACAGCGGTTGGGAAATATGGTTTCAATTAAAGAGCAGCTTGAGTTGATTGAGCGGGGCGCGGTTGACATTATTGCCCGTGAGGAACTTGTCAAAAAATTGCAAAAATCGGAGGCGACCGGAATACCCTTGAGAGTAAAGGCCGGTTTTGATCCGACCGCTCCCGATCTGCATCTCGGCCATACGGTTTTGTTGCAAAAATTAAAGCATTTTCAGGAGTTGGGGCACGATATCTGTTTTCTTATCGGCGATTTCACCGGGATGATCGGGGATCCCACCGGGAAATCCGATACCAGGAAGGCTCTGACCGTCGAACAGGTGGCTGCAAACGCCGAGACTTACAAACAACAGGTTTTTAAAATCCTAGATCCTGAAAAAACCCAGGTACTGTTCAATTCCTCGTGGTTGGGCAAACTCACCTCCATCGATATGATCAAGTTGGCATCGGAGTTGACCGTCGCCAGGATGCTGGAACGGGAGGACTTTCGCAACAGATTCGATACCGGCAGGCCCATTTCGATCCACGAATTCCTCTATCCACTCATCCAGGGCTACGATTCGGTTGCCATGCGGGCCGATGTCGAATTGGGCGGGACCGACCAGCTGTTCAATGTCCTCATGGGCCGGGATCTTCAGCGGTCAAGAGGAATGGAGCCGCAGGTAGTGTTGACCATGCCCCTTCTCGAAGGTTTGGACGGTGTCAACAAGATGAGTAAGTCCCTGGGGAACTATATCGGCATCAATGAGTCCGCCGATAATATTTACGGCAAGGTGCTCTCTATCTCGGATACTTTGATGTTCCGTTACTACGCCCTCTTGAGCGATCTCAGTAATCATGAGATCGCCGACCTCAGGGCAAAGGTCGAGGCGGGTTCTCTGCATCCGAAAGAGGCGAAAAAGCGCCTGGCTCGCGAGTTAACGGCCCGCTTCCATAGCCCGGCTGCGGCACAGGCGGCGGAAGAGAATTTTGAAAAGGTTTTTCAAAAGGGTGGGGTGCCGGATGATCTTGCCGAACTCAAATGTTCCGCCCGTGAACCGATCGCCCTGCCACAACTTCTGGTTGATGCCGGCCTGGTCAGTTCCACCTCCGATGGCCGGAGAATGATTCAGCAAAGCGCTGTCACAATTGATGGAGTCAAAGCTACCGATATCAATATGATCATTGCACCGGAAGGGGAAAGGCTCATCAAAGTCGGCAAGCGGCGTTTTTGTAAAGTGCATTTCGGCTGAGAGGAACGGCTGTATAGCAACAACCTCAAGTTGTCTTCTTATTGAACAGCAAAGGGAGAAAGGGTGGGATCTATTCGCTCTTTCTCCCTTTGCTGTTTTGGTCCTCCGGATCTCGCACTAATTAGTGCAAGGGAGACTCTTTTTTTCCCCTTGCGCACTCTCCGCAGATTCCGGAAAATTCGACATGGTGGCCGAGAATGATATAATTGCTTGCCTTTTCGGCAGCCTGGTTGATTTGTCCTTGCACTTCCATGGCGATGTCATCGACCTTGCCGCAGGAAGTGCAGCGTATATGATAATGGGGTTCGACGGTTGCATCAAAGCGTTTTTGCGTGCCGCCAACCTCCAGTTTCAGAATAATTCCATTGTCGGACATGAGTTCAAGGTTTCTGTAGACTGTTCCCAGTCCGATGCGCGGCAGACGCTTGCGTACCATGTCGTAGACTTCGTTGGCAGTTGGATGGGAAGTTACTTTGCCGAGTTCTTCGAGAATGATTTGCCTTTGCGTTGTCAAACGCATATTGGGCAACTGTTCCATAATATTTAACTCCAATGTAAGTATTAATGATAAGCTTTCTTAATTGGAATATTATCTTATCTAGAAAATAAAGCAATGGAAAATAGCGGTGTTGAGGCAGTCTAAGTGTTTTCAGGTGAAATGGATGCGTCAGGTTTTTGCGGATTGAAATAACCAAAACGCAGCAAGGGAAATTCCTCCCGGATGCGGGCAAGCCAAGGACGAATGCCCAAGGCAGGCGCATCTGCTGGAAAAGAGAGGCTTTTAAGATACCATTCCGGGTCGATATTGAGGTTGCGCAGCTGAATAAAGTCGGGACGATGAGAACGAAGGAGCCGGCACAGAGCAGTGAATTCCTGTTCTGAATCGGTGAATCCCGGGAGGATGAAATAGTTGAGGGAAACGAACCGGCCACTGTCCTTCATGGTATCGATGGAGCGCATGACATCGGTAAAACCGTAGTTCTGCGGTCGATAGTAGCGGTTGTAGAAGGTCTCTTGGGCGGAATTCAGGCTCACGCGGATACTGTCAAGGCCGGCTTGGGCTAATCGAGCAACACTTTGCGGCAGACTTGAATTGGAATTGAGGTTGATTGTTCCCCGGCTGGTATGGTTGCGAATCGTTCGGATAGCCTGGGCTATGACATCGGCCTGAAGGAGAGGTTCACCCTCACATCCCTGACCAAAACTGACAATCGGGTTATCGGCTTTTTCGAGATGGGGGATGGCAACCTCACTGATTTCTTTGACGCTGGGGACGAAGGTGATTCTGTCCTGGGTTGCCGGGCAACATCCGGAGGCTTGCAGGGAGATGCAACCAAGGCAGCGTGCGTTACAGGTCGGCGAGGTGGGCAGTGGTGCCTCCCAGCGACCGAGGAAATAATTACGGGCAGCCGGGCAACCATACGTGAGACAGCATTTTCCCAAATGCTGAATGAGTCTGTTATCCTTGTGTTGCTTCAGTTTTTTGCGGGTGCGACTGGCAACTGTATTTTGCCGGTATTGGTTCGCATCTTGTCTTTTGTCCTGGTCGCTACGGAATCCGGCAACCCAAAATCTGTCACGATGCCAACCTACCGCGGTATAAGCGAAGAGCGGCAAGGCAGGAGCATCCTGCCTGCTTTGGTAGCTGCCGGCGAGAATGGCGGTGTGTGCCGGTGCCATGAAGGCAGCGACGGCCTGAACCGGTCCTTGTGTAAAGGGATTTTCCGTTAGAACTACCGGTTCATCGGTCTCGGGGTCCCAGCCAACCGGAAAGCGACCGGGAAGGGTGAACAGCTCACTGCCTTCCGGCAAAGGAATGAGATCTTGCAGGTCGGGTTGTATGAACCTACCGTTACTCATCCCTGCCATGAGCAGTTCCGGGAACTCGGTAATTTTACCATCCTTGTCGGCGATGAGCAGGGCGGGAACCGAATCGGGGTGACGCATTTAGGAGCCGTTAGGGAATAGCTTGATCATTTCGTTACGGCTCCTTATGCCGTTTTCGGCATTACAAAAGCCAAGTTGTTTATTGACAACGGCTTATTCTCTGAGGACTCTAAAGACCGAATCGACCGCACGATAGATGTCCAGATCGTCTCCGAAAACGTCCTGGATCGCCGGGTTCTGGATAAGATCCTCGACTATAAATTGGGTAAAATACAGACTGACAACGTTGGGATCCTGGGCAACAGTGCGAACCGGCGCGATTTTCATTTGCAATTCGAATTCCTCGATATACCCAAGCTTCAGCAACTGGTTTTCGAAAGCATCCTTAACGGCGGTAACGGAATTTGTCTCGATGATTTCCCGGTCGATAAGACGTTGAACAAGTTTTGCTGCAAATTCTTGCGCATGATCCTTGGCTCGCAGGAACATCTTACGACGCTCCTGCTCTCGTTTCCGATCAATGGTACGGATTGTTCTGTCGGTCGCCCTGTTGGGGCTTATGCTTGCTTTGGCCATTAAAATCTCCAATTATTTTCGTCGTCGAGAGGCAGTGGAAAAGGTCAGAACCGAATTGTCCATTTACTCAGCTTTATAATCTGAAAAGACAATTATCACTAGCCATAATTTGCAATTGTCGCGCTAAAAAAACAATTACCGAACCCGAGATTGGCAAGGGTTTTAGCGGGCTTCGCGTGAGTCCTCAACAAGATAAGATCGTTAGCGCACTATTCGGATTTGAAATTGCAGATAGAAATTCGTTTGTGAGATACATTTCGGAGTGTGATCCCAGCCATGAAAAAACCGAAAAAAATTAAATTTGTCAGGGTGTCATGAAAAGTAAAAAAGAAGTTGAAGAATATACGGATTCCTTATATATTGCCTAGCTTGTCACAATAATGCGACCGGCATCCCCCCGCCGCAAGTCCACCACATCACATCATTTTTTTTATTAACCTAATTCATATTTGAAAGACTGGAGGTCCCCAATGGTAAGAAAAGAGAGATTCATGTTGCCCGCGTTACTTTGTTTGTCCATTATGGCGTTAACTGGTTGCGGTTCCGATAAACAAACGGATCAAGCTATGAAAGTTGAGCCAAAGGCTGCGGCCGGTCCTGTGGAATCACTTGATTCTAAGCCTCTCGGCATCAGCGAAGGACGTACCACAGAAGGAATGTTGCCTGTTTATTTTGATTACGATTCCTCCGATGTTAGAAAAGATCAGGTAGCGCGTGTTCAAGTGAATGCCGATTTCATCAAAAGCAAGCCTAAATATGAGGTTAGAATCGAAGGTAACTGCGATCCCCGTGGTACCAATGAATACAATATGGCTCTTGGCGAGCGACGGGCATTGAGTGCCAAAAAATACCTGGTTAATCTTGGTGTGAGCGAGGCAAAACTCAGCACCGTCAGCTATGGCAAAGAGAGATTGTTGCTACAGGGTCAGGATGAAACGTCTTGGGCACAGAACAGAAGGGACGACTTCGTAGTTGTTCAGTAGTAGGAAACAGGAGATATTCATGAGTTACAAGAGAATCCTGCCGGCAGGATTGGTGTTTCTTCTTGCCTGTTTTGCGGCCCACAACAGTTTCGCAGCCGATCTGAAGATAGCTGTAATTAATGTTCAGAAGATCATTGTGTCATGCGAATCTGGAAAAGCTGCAAAGGAGCGCTTTGACGTCAAGATGAAAGAGCTTCAAGGGAGCTTCAAAAAAGAAGAAGATGCTCTCAAGGTTCTGCAGGATGAGATCAAAAAGAAAAGTTCCGCCTGGAGTGAAGAGAAAAAGGCCGAAAAGGTACGCGAATACCAGAAAAACGGTAGAGAACTTCAGGCAAAGACTGATGATGCTCGCTTTGAGATGAAGCAGTTGCAGGATAAGGAGCTTGAACCTATACTGAAAGCCCTTGAAAAGGTCGTCGATAAATTCGGTAAGGATAAAGGTTATACTGCAATTCTGGATTCGAAGAATGGTGTCGTTTATTTCGATGAAGCAATCGAAGTAAGTGATGCAATTATTAAAAAGCTGAATGAGGCAATGGCCGGCAAGTAACTCCGGTTGTTTATCCTTGTTCCTTTGTTTTGCCAAACGATGTAGAGGGGTCTCTCTCTACATCGTTTTGTTTTTTATTCACTTAGGAGCCGTTAGGAAATAACTAGACCATTTATAACCATTTCCTTACGGCTCCTTATGCCGTTTCAGGCATGCCTTTGGCCATGTTGTTTTTTTACAACGGCTTAGAGCTTTTCATATTTGCAAGAATCCTTCCCCCGTTGTTCGGGATCAACATTGTGATAGTAGGAATGACATGGCGATTAAGAGCATGACCGGCTTTGGCCGCGGCGAGATTACCAGTGGCGACAGGGTTTGGACCGCCGAAGTACGGTGTGTGAACAACAGGTATCTCGATCTGAAAATGAAACTTCCGCGGGGCCATACTCCCCTTGAAGAGCGAATTCGTCGTAAGGTGGGTGTTACCTGTCAGCGTGGTCGCATTGAGTTGTTTCTTTCGGTAAGTGGCGATTTTTCCGATTTGCAGGAGGTAAAAGTGCATCTGGCATTGGCTCGAGGATATCGAAATGCCCTAGAGACTCTGGCCGACGAATTTGCCCTGTCTCTGGAAATTACCCCACAACTGCTGGCCGCATTTCCGGAGGTTCTCAATAGGGAACAAAAAAACGAGGATCTTGAGGAAATTTGGCCCATTGTTGAAAGGGCCGTAGACGAGGCCCTCTTGCGATGTGATACCATGAGATTGCAGGAGGGGGATGCTCTGGCCACTGATCTGAGAGACCGTTTGCATTTTTTTGCCGCAACTGTCGATACCATCGAAAAAAGCATTCCGGAACTGTTGGAACAACGGAAGACTTCTCTCAACGAAAGGCTTGAAAAGCTTCTCGGCAATGTCCAGCTTGATCCGGCTCGACTGGTTCAGGAAGTAGCCATTATTGCCGATAAAACGGATGTCACTGAAGAGATTGTAAGGTTGCGTTGTCACATCAAACAGTTTAACCTGTTTCTTTGCGAAGAAGGGGGTGTCGGTCGAAAACTCGATTTCCTTATCCAGGAGTTTCTCCGCGAGGTCAATACCCTGGCATCAAAAATAAATGATGCAGTGCTGGCACATTTAACCGTCGACTTGAAGAGTGAACTGGAAAAGATGCGTGAACAGGTGCAAAATATTGAATAACCGGGATGGGTATCAAGTTTCTGACTCGTTTCAGGCGATAGGCTAGGTGGTGAACTATGCAGCTCCTGAATATTGGTTTCGGCAATACTGTCATGGTCGAAAGAATTATTGCCGTGATTAACACCGGGTCTTCCCCGGCTCGGAAACTGAAGGAAACCGCTAAAAAGGAAGGGAAGCTGGTTGATGTGACCGAAGGTCGGAGGACCAGATCAATTTTGGTCATGGACTCAAACCATGTTATTCTGTCGTCGGTGCAACCTGATACTATCAGTCAACGTTTGCAGGCGATGAATCCCGGCTATAATCTCGCTGAATACTATGGACAGCCAAAGCTTCAGCCGGGTGAATCTTCGTGACCGCCGGCAAGTTGTTTGTTGTCTCCGCACCCTCCGGTGCCGGCAAGACCACTCTTCTGAAAAGGGTGATGGCCAAGATTCCCGGTTTGTCTTTTTCGGTATCGCACACCACAAGGTCTCCTCGGCCAGGTGAAAAAAATGGCATCGACTACCACTTCATCACTCAAGCAGAGTTTTTGGAGATGATCGACCATGGGCTCTTTCTTGAACATGCCGTGGTCCATGGCAACCTCTACGGCACAAGCCAGGCGGCCATTGACCGGCAGCGCATGGCCGGGGTCGATGTCATCCTCGATATCGATGTGCAGGGGGCATCGATAGTGCGGCGCTCCCGCCAACTGGAAGCGACGCACATTTTTATTTCCCCCCCAAGCCTCCGCGAACTTGAAAAAAGGCTGCGGGGCAGGGGAACGGAAAGTGAAGAGATGATTGCTCTCCGCCTTGCCAATGCGCGGAGCGAATTGCAAGCCGTCAACGAATATGAATACCTTGTAATCAATGATCAGCTGGAAGAGACTATTGATCTTCTTTCATCAATCATTGTAGCGGAGCGGGCCAGGGCCCACAGGTTCCCGTCAGGACAACCGATCGGCGATATAATAACCTCATGAAAAAACAAGAGAAAGATAAAGGAGGGACTCCGGGCGAGAAGAGAATCCGGTTGAGCGAAGACCTCCTCTGGGGCATTCATCCGATTTTTGAGAGTCTTGAAAAAGTACCCGAACGTATCACCGAGATAATCCTGCAAAAAGATAAACGGGGCGGGAAAATCGAGGGAATCGTCGAGATGGCCCGTCTGCACAATATCAAACTTACCTTCACCGAAGCCTTGCGGCTGACCGGGGAAGGAAGTTCACAGGTTCGTCATCAGGGAATAATTGCTCGGATAAGCGAGACACCCTTGGCTGAATTTGCCACATTTCTCGAAGAGATGGCAGTGAAAATCAAAGAAGGGGAACCGGTTCGCCTGATGATCTGCGACTCTCTGCAGGACCCGCATAATCTTGGGGCGATCATCAGGTCGGCCCTTGCCTCGGGTGCTGCCGGGGTGATTGTCACCCGGGAGCGCTCCGCACCCCTCGGGGGAACTGCCGCAAAGGCCTCTGCCGGGGCGATGTCGCACATCGCTCTTTGTCAGGTGACCAATCTGGTTGCCGCTTTGAAGGATCTAAAAAAGGCCGGATTCTGGGTCTTTGGTGCGGTAAAGGAAAGCGATGCCCAATCTCTGTATGCGACCGATCTTACAGTTCCCAGTTGCCTGGTGGTCGGCAGTGAGGGCAAGGGCATCAGACCCCTGGTAAAAAGGGAGTGTGACGTACTGATTTCCATTCCCATGGCCGGAACCCTCGATTCTCTCAACAGTTCCGTCGCCGCAGCGGTAATCCTCTTTGAGGCCCGCCGCCAGCAACTTGCCTTGCAACTCCATTAATTGTCTTCTCCGCAGGACAAGGCTGGCGATGGCTCCCGGTATTCCGCCAGAGGCATGGGTTCACCGCACGCCAACTCGGTCTGCACCTCCTCTCTGTTACTCGGTAATTTTCAGGAACACCTCTTGATAGAGTTTTCTGTAGTCTTCGATACTACCCGGATCCTGCCACCTTTCATACGCCGCCCGGTACTGCTCGGTCGGACGTTGTGCCAGGAGTACCTGGTTGATCGATGCAATCGCGGTTTTACCCCATTCGTTCTTGGAACAGGCCACATAACTGAGAGATCCCTCCGGGTTGCCCTGATTTTCTTCGACGGCAAGGGTCATTATCTGGTCGCGGATACCCATGGTCTCTGCCAGATACATGGCCTCTTCCGGCAGACCTGGCAAGGCATCGATACGGCCCGCCTGAAGCATTTTAAAAAGATTCAAGGAGAGTTCAGGCCCTTCGTAGACGAAGGTGTTCTTTGGGTTGCTGTAGGTCTTTAAGGCGGTATCGATTTCCATGCCGTAAGATCGGTTGTTGGATCGGCCGATGATGAGGTTGCCATCCTTGAGGATTTTCGCAAGACTGACTATTTTGTTGCCGCCAAATGCCTGGAAGCGATCTTTGTGGATGATCAATACCGGTGGCAAAGTAAAGACGCTGGGAATCGAATAATAAGTGAATTCCAGCCGTTCCGGAGTCTTGTACATCCCCACGCTGCAGACCTTTTCACCTTGTTTCCATTGCTGATAGTGACGGGTTATGTTGGCCTTCATATGGGTATGCTGATACTGCGGCAGATGTGCTTTTAGGATATCGGTGATAAGATCTTCATATCCTTGGCCTTTGAGTTCACCGTCATGAATAAAAAACGGCGGCGCAACGGCCTCCATCCAGGCCAGAGCGTCCTGTGCCCGGGCTCCGTCTGGCACGAGAAAGGTAACGAGAAACAGCAAAATTACCGACAAAAGATTACAAAAGAGCATCATCATACCTCCCGTTGAGATCAAAGAGCAGGGAAAACGACTCGCGCATCAGTGGATTTTGCGCAGTTTATCAGCTGTGAAGAACTTTGTATATGGCTGCACCGATTTTTTCCAGGGTGTATGGTTTGCCGACAAAGGCCCCGGCCCCGAGGGCCAGGGTGGCTCTAACATCTTCATCTTCGGCATAGCCACTGGCGACAATGGCCTTTTGCTGCGGATGAAATTTTAGGATTTTTTCGTAGGTCACCCGCCCATTTTGACCGGGATTCATAATCATATCAATAACCAGAATATCGGCGGGATGGGTTTTGAGATAGGTGACTGCCTCTTCGCCCGAAGACATTACTGCCACCTGGTAATTTAAAGAAGTCAGCAGTTCTTCGGCTATTTCGCGCTGACGTGGTTCATCGTCGATTACCAGAACCTGTTCACCATTGCCTTTGAAGGATTGCCAGTCGGAGGTTTTGGAAACCGCCGAGGCCTTTTCTTCGACGGCGGGGAGGTAGAGTTCGAAGCTGGTACCCTGCGGGTCGCTTATGACATTGACTACGCCTCCATGGTCTTTCATGGTATTCCAGACCACGGCCAGGCCAAGGCCGGTACCGCTTCGGCCCATGACCTTTTTGGTGTAGAAGGGTTCGAAGATATGCTCGATTTCATGGGCAGCGATCCCCGATCCGGAATCGAAGATAGCGATTTTTGCATATCTGCCCTCAGGAAGTACCTGGTTCTTTTGTGGGTCCTGCATCGTTTGTCGATAGTTGTGGGTGGATACCGACAATGTGCCCTTGCCCTGAATGGCCTCCATGCCGTTGGTGATAAGGTTCATCAGGCATTTCCTGATATGGATGGGCGAGCAGCATATATGGAGCAGATCTTCATCCAGGGATTTATTTAAAGATATCAATGGATAACGCAAGCGAAGCTGATGAAAATCGGGCGATGCCAGATAATCTTCAACGAGAGTGTTGAGGTTGATTACCTCTTTTGCAGCAGCAATTCCCCTGGCAACCGTGAGGAGATCGGCGACCACCTCCGCCGCGTCCAGCCCGGCCCTGCGTATCGCTTCGAGGGGGCGCCGCATCCGATCTTTCTCTCCAAGATCGAGGAGCAGCAGCTCCGGATAGCTGATGATTCCCGAGAGAATATTATTCAGGTCATGGGCGACGCCACCAGCCATGAGTCCTATGGCTTTCATCTTCTGGTCACGAAGGAGCTGCTCCTCCAATCGGTGCCGTTCCGTGATATCAATGACGATCATCCGCGCTCCGATAATATTGCCGTCCTTGCGAATGGGTGCCGACCGTAAGAGTATCGGAAATGTACGGTTTTCCGGGTCGGTGGCAATAAATTCCTGCAAACCTGCCGCATCATTTAAAAGAGAGGTTTGGAAATGGCGAATGGCCTTTTCGCGGTCTTCGTTGGTAATGAATTGGGAAAAGATTGCCGGGTTTGCAGGGGCAAAGGGGATTTTCAATCTCTCCTGCGCTGCCTTATTGTAATACTCGATCCGCCCATTGAGATCGGTTTCCAGAACCATCTCCGGCAGGAGATCAACCAGATCATGAAAACGTCGCTCACTTTCCCGGAGGTTTTTCGTCCGTTCCAGCACCTGTTTTTCAAGAAATTTTCTGTTGAGAAAGAGATAGATGATAAACGTCGAGGTGAGCAATGCAAGGAGCAGAACGGCAAGAATATTCAGCAGCGGGAAAATGACCCTGACGTATTGGCGACCATGGAGGCGGCCGATGGTCTGAGTGTCGTGCTGGATATCCTCGGAAATGTCCTTCAGGCCTATGAGTCCAACTTTGTGAAGAGCAAGGGAAATTCCGGTAAGGGGGTTATCGGGAATGCGCAGAAATTCATCGTCACCGGGGATAGAGATGACGAGGTATTGGTAATGGTCGGCCTTCGCCGCCAGTTGCAGATAGGCCACGGCACCGTTTCGGTCGAGAGCCCAGGTATCATCGGCAATAATAAGTGCATGGGTATGAAAGCGTTTGCGATCCAATTCAGCATCTCGCTCGATGTAGAGGAGAGAGATGAGTGAAAAAACAGTGAGAAAGATGATCGGGATGTAGAGATAACGGCTTCTGTTGCTGAATATGGGGTTCATCATAACGGCTGGGGCACGTTATCGCTTTATGGTTATTGCAGACATGTTCCCATCGCAATAAAGAGGGCAAGGAGGCCGGTTAAGGAGATGGAGCGACCGGGCAAACGCTGCTCCATCTCCGGTCGTGGTTATTTTTTTTTCTCGGTCATCCTCGCCTGCAGCAGGGCTCCCAGGCTGCCAACCTCGCCTGCCGACTTTTTCTTTTTGCTTTCGGTGATGAAGGCCTTGTACTCTGTGCGTTCCTCTTCATCCTTGTTCTCCGCCGACACATAATCGACGGGAACCAGACTGATCCGCTTCTCGACCGGATCGATGCTTTCGATTTTCACCTCGATATTCTGACCAACCTCCATGACTTCACGGGGATGGTTGATCCGTCGGCCGCTGCCGAGTTTGGAGATATGGATCAGGCCGTCAATACCTGGGACCAGGGTCACAAAGGCCCCGAACTGGGCAAGTCGAGCCACCGTCCCTTGGTGCGAGGAGCCTTCCGGAAAGTTCTTTATTCCCTCGACCCAGGGATCGGCCATGGTTTCTTTGTAGCTGAGGGAGATTCGATCGTTTTCCCAGTCAAGTTTTTTGACGATGACCTGGACTTTCTGGCCGATGGTGAAATATTCATCGACCTTCTCGACCCGACTCCAGCCTATTTCGGAAATCGGGATGAGGCCGTCAATCCCGCCGATGTCGACAAAGGCGCCGAAGTCCCTGATGGAACTGATAATACCCTCGACTGTTTGGCCTTCCTGGAGGGTTTCCTGCAGGTTTTCCCGGATCTCCTGTCGTTCCGCTTCCTGGATGGCGCGGGCTGACAACACGATATTTCGGCCGTTTTCCTCAAACCTGGTGATTTGGAATTTCATATGCGTTTCCAGGTAGGTCTTTGCTGCATCTTCAACCCGACGCATACCCATCTGGGAGTAGGGGCAGAAACCACGAACATTGCCGCCGAGGGTGATTTCAAAGCCGCCTTTGATCTCAGCCTTGACAAAGCCTTCCACCGGGATGGCGCTTTGAAACGCCTCTTCGAGGTGACTGTTGCCTGCACCGCCGCCGATAGAGGTAGTAAAAAGTTGTTCAGATGGCTTGGATCGCAGGAAATAGACATCAATCACATCGCCTACTTTGCGGGTCAAATTACCCTGGTCGTCTCTTAGTTCGGAGCTGTTGAGGACACCCTCGCTCTTGCTGCCGACATCAAGAAAAGTTGATTCGTTGTTAATCCCGACGATGGTGGCCTTAATTTTTTGCCCGGGAGTCAGGTGCCTGATTTTTTTTGTTTCTTCAGCTTTGAACAGATCTTCAAAGCTTTCACTGAGTGTGTCTGTCATGTCATTCCATTACCAAAACTGCGGTTTACGGTTGTTGTCAGGCTCGGTGCCCGACTGGTGTCAGGTTGTGATGCGAATAATTTTCCGTGCTCTTCTTGCACCTCGAATCTTCTGGTTACCATTATTCGTTCGAGGAACATAATTCCAACCAAATCACCTTGCATCTTCTGACCGCCAATGTCAAGAACGGTAAAGGCTCTTTAGTCGAACTTTGCATTGGATGCCGTCATGAAGATGGCAGCCGTGGCTGCAAGGTAAAGAGTCAGTACTCCAGGCCGCTTTTTTTCACGGGCGACGGCAGTGAATTGCCAGCGATAAGACACGGGCCCCTTCCCGGAACATCAGGCGTTTGCTACACATTTCACCCAGAAATCCCTCAAGACTTGGGGTGGAAATGGTGGGAAAAGCGGCTAGAATCGCTGAGATTATCTGGGGTTTAAGGCAAAACAGGTAGATTTCTCGCGAGAAACCCTTCAGCCGGTGCAGGAGGGTCGAGCCGCGAATCTGTTCCTGGGAGATAATCAAAAAGGTGTGGCCGTCCCGGTAATGGAGCGGGTGCATTGCCTTGTTCTTTCTCTCTTGGTGAAAGTTCTGCCAGGCGCGGAGCTTTTCCCGCACCGGTTTCCAGAGTATTCGTTGCCGTACCCTATCACCCCGATAACTGTTGCTGAGCATGGTCATTCCGTTCAGGATTTTCACGGGAAAGAGTTTTTGGTTTTTGTCATGGGGCAGGATCGCCCGGATGGCATAATCCTTTGGTTTGGCGTAAAGAGGAGAGCCATAACCGAGAAAAAATGGCGCAGCCGAAAGGGGGGCAAACGGGAGAACGAAATCAAGATTGATCAAAGTCTCGGCAATTTCCTGGGCGGTGGTGCCGGGAAACTCGGTGATAAGATTGCCTTCAAGGCGTATCCCGCAGCTGCTGGACAGCTTTATGGCGGCGATATTGTCCATAACCGTGGTGCCCTTGGCCATCTTAATCAGTAAGGTCAAAGAGAGGGCTTCAATGCCGACTTGAACTGTTCTCAGCCCGCCCTGACGGTACAACTCCAACCGTTGCTGGTCAGAAATTCCTCGTATTTCGGCAAAAAAATCAAAATCCATGTTGCTGTTCGCAAGAGCTGAAAAGAAACGATCAGCCTCCTCCGGCGGCAGAGCATTGTCGGTAAAGGCAAACTGCAAACAGGCATGGGTTTTTGCCAGGTGGGTGGTTTCCGCCACCATCCTGTCGCCGTTCTTAAACCGGTAGTCCGGCCATTGCAGATTGAGATTACAAAAGGAACAGCGGTTCCACCAACAGCCCCTGGAAAACTCAATCGGCAGCACCGGAATAAAAACCTGATCGGCAAAGAGCTCGCGCATCTCCCGGAAATAGGAGGCATAGTTTGGGTAGGGTAAGTCGTTGAGGCTAAGCCTCGGTAGCTGAATGTTTGCTCTACTGGAAGTGTGGCGGGCGAGAATTCCTTTTGATAGCGACTTCTCCACTCCGGCAAGATGAAGACAGAGGTGCAGGAGGGCTTCCTCCCCCTCACCGTCGATGAGGTAATCTATTTGCTGGAAGGTCTCAAAAAGAGAGATACCCACCTTGCCGGAGCACGAAGAGCCGCCGAAGATAATCGGCAGCTTCGGATGTTTTTCCTTTATCTTCGAGGCCAGATAAAGAGAGGGCAGGAGTTGGAAAAAACAGACGGAAAGGCCGAGCAAGGAATAGCTGTGCATCTCGGTCGCCGCCAGCCACTCGGCTGTGCTTTGCTCAAGGCAATCGACCAGTTTCTCGAAATCGGCAATAGCCGGATCTTTTTTCGGGAGGCTTTGGCGAAAGAGCTGCTTCGCCCGGGATTTCATTTCAGGAAAGAGGAGTGGTGCAAAGAGCGCTTCTCCGGCCCAGCCCGAACGGGCAATGCGGGCGTAGGTGTCGATACCGATGGCCTTGGCGAGGTGCAGGTAAGGATGAAAGCAGTCAACCCGGCAGGTCGATTTTTCCTCCACATAGCTTTTCAGCGTTGCCAATTGGAGGGAGGGCCGGTTGACAAGCGGCCAGGGCATGGAGACGAGGGCAACCCTGGGCGAGGTGGGGACATCACCTTCCATCTTATTGGTGGATGATCTCAGTTCCCGGTGGCGGAACGAAAGTGAAGAGCGCCTCGATTTCCCGCGGAGTTTTTCCGTGCATCACCGTGTCAACCTCTATATCGCTGAGGTTCAGGACGGTGACGGTACCGAAATGATCGCGGATTTTAAGGCGGCGGATGAGGGAGGCCGCGGTCACATAAAGATGAATGTCTTGGATCTGGGAATGCTGGGTCTTCGGAATGAGTTTGATTACCTTGAATTCGTCCTCGTTCGTCGATTGTTCGTCCTCGTCCGCCGGGCGGATATAAAAATCTCTTTTTAAAAGGCCTTTGCCGGAAAAAAAAGAATAGGTGAGATCGGTTTCCAGCTGTTCTGCCGGGCTGACAATCAGCTGCTTGAGTTTGGCAAAATACATGGAAAACACAACCCCATCACTGATCAGTACCTGCTGGTCGGGGCTGACATAGTCCCAGCGCATCCGGGCTTTGCCGTCGTTTTTCAGGAAGACCGCCCGGCCCGATCCCTGGCGCGGTCTGCCGGTCATTTCCCCCTGGATATCCTGGTAGAAATTAAAACAGAGGCTCTGCATAGTGTCGTAGCGAGCTTGCAGCCGTGCGGCAATATCCTCCGGGTACTCGACCGGCTCTGCTGCGGCATGGGATGTGGAGATCGTCAGGGCGAGAAACACAACAAACAGGTGAACAATCTGAGCAAGGTTAGCCATTGTGCATTATCATACAGGTTGAAGATCAATGGGACGGTGAAAAATCTTGGCAGCGATGAACTGTGCCGATTCGGTGAGGTCAGTGACAAAATAGCGGTTCAGGGTCGGATCGTGACTTTGGTCCGGTGTCAAGGTCGTTTCGCCCGCCAGATAGTGTTGCAGATATTCTGCCACCGCGACGGAAGAATCGATAAGTATGACTTTTTTGCCGATCCTGGGTTGAATCAGGTGCTTGAGCAAAGGGTAGTGGGTGCAGCCGAGCACCAGGGTGTCAATCTGCTGGTCTTTCAGGGTGTGCAGATATCGGCGCAGGATCATCTTCGTTTCCCGTTTGCCGATCCATCCCTCTTCGACCAGGGGGACGAGCAGGGGACAGGCCGTGGAAAAAACCTTGTATTCCGGGTGTTGCGCCAGGATCTTTGTCTCATATACGCCGCTGCGAATGGTGGCGCGGGTGCCGATGATGCCGATCCGCCCTTTTTGCGAGTGCATGAGTGCCTGTTCGACGGCAGGACTGATGACTTCGATGATCGGCACCTGAAATTCCCGGCGCAGTCGATCAGTGGCAACACTTGCGGCGGAATTGCAGGCAATGATGATGAGTTTGGCCCCGTTATCAACGAGAAACCGGGTATTTTCAAGGGAGTAATCGATAATGGTTCGGGCGCTTTTAGTACCGTAAGGGGTACGGGCGATGTCTCCCAGATAGGTAAGTGGATAGTGCGGGAGAAGCTGTTCGACGGCCCGGGCTACGGTCATCCCGCCGACGCCTGAATCAAAGATACCGATCATGAGAGTAACAGAGTGTTGAGGGTGGTTGAAAAGAGTCCCATTTATCCAGTCTAGGGCATCGGAGTGGGCCAGTATAGCAGAAAACCGGGGGAACAACAAGCAGGCAGCAGACGCAGAATGTGGCAGGAATTTTTCCCTCCTTGTTGTTGTACAATTTGTTGACAGATGCTTGCACGGGAATTATTTTGCCTCAGTCCCCTTAGGACATAGTGGTGTTGAATATCCGGGTTTTCAGGGATGTCCAGCAATACAATTGAATTATTCAGTAGTTAGAACAATAGGTGGTAAGGATATGCCGGTTTACGAGTACGAATGCAAGGAATGCATGAAAGTTTTTGAAGTGCAACAGAAGATGGCCGACCAACCGTTGAGTAACTGCCCCGAGTGCAAGGCGCCGGTGAAAAAACTTATGTCCATGAGTTCCTTTCAGTTGCGTGGTGGCGGTTGGTATGCCGACGGGTATTCGCATACCTCCGGTGTCGCTAAGCCTGAGGCCGCTAAACCTGAGGCAGCCAAGCCTGCCCCACCATGTCAGGCTGGTGCCGGTTGTGCCGGTTGTCCGGCGGCTGCAAGTGCTTGACCTCCCGCTCCGATCTTTATTCTGTCCGGCCGCCGATGATGGCCATCGCATCACCATAAGAGAAGAACCGATAGCCCTCCTTGATTGCCGTCTGATAACAATCAAGGAGGGTCTGTCTGCCGCACAGTGCCGACACCAGGAACATCAGTGAGGAATCCGGCAGGTGGAAGTTGGTAACGAGATTATCGATCACCCTGAAACGAAACCCCGGATAGATATACAGATTGCACCAACCGGACATTGCCTGCAGCCGCCCGGAGATCTGCGCCGCATATTCCAGGGCGCGCACTGTTGTCGTGCCCACCGCCCAGATCTTGCCCCCTCTTGTTTTTGTCGCTTCCACCGCTTCGGCGGTTTCTTCCGTGATACTGAAATACTCTTCATGGATCCGGTGGCGGGTTATGTCTTCCTCGCGCACTGGGGCAAAGGTGCCATAACCGACATGCAGAGTTACCTGGCCAAGGAGAGTTCCTTTTGCACGGATGCTCTCCAACAACCGGTCGGTAAAGTGCAGTCCGGCGGTTGGGGCGGCGACCGCCCCCGGATGGCTGGCGTACACCGTCTGATAGCGATGGACATCGTCGGCGGTGCAGCCGTCGGCCCTGGTGATGTACGGCGGCAAGGGAACCTGCCCGGAGGTTCGAAGGGTTTCGGCCATTCCCGTTGCCGGGTCATAGTGGAGCTGCAAATCGGCTTTGCCATCGCCGAAATCGGCGATGACCTCGCAGTGCAGGTTTCTACTGATGGTGATTGTCGTTCCCGTCTTTGGTCGTTTTGATGATTTGATCAGGGCTATAACCCTGGCCGTTCCTCGTGTCTCATCGAGAATTGTCGGATACTCAAGCAAAAAAACTTCCGCCTTGCCGCCGGTTTGTTTTTGTCCGAGAAGCCTGGCCGGGAACACCTTGGTATTATTCACCACCACCATATCTTTTGCCCCAATAAACTCGACAAGGTCGCTAAAGCGATGATGGGCGAGGGTGTCTTTTGTTTTATCAACCACCATCAGCCGGGATTCGTCGCGCTTATCGACCGGACGTTGGGCGATGCGTTCCGTGGGAAGATGGTATTTGTAGGCGCTTAATAAATGATCTTTATGCATGTGGAGAGAAGGAAAAAAATGGCAAATGGCCCGATGTCGGCGATGCAGAGAATGGAGTAATGCGTTACAGTAGCTCTATCCCCCAAGGGATAGTGAAAAACATCTTTTTCCAATCCTTATAAAGTTGATCTCATTACCATGATCCTGGCCCTTGCCGCAACCCAAATAGAGATGCAGCCTTTTCTCCGCGAGTGGCCTGGGGAAAGTCCTCCATGTCTGACCCTGGTAACCGGAGTCGGACCGATGGAAACAGCCTTGCGTCTCACCCGGTTTCTCTGCGAGACCGAGAAGAGGGTGCATGCGATAGTTCATTTCGGTATCGGCGGCGCCTACCTGCAGCCGGGCGGAAATCTTCAGCCGGAATTGCTTGACATCTGTTTTGCCGAGCAGGAGGTTGCCGGGGATCTGGGAATCTGCCTGCCAGACGGGATGGAATACCTCGACCAGTCGCTCACCGGCGATCTTGCCTGCCGACTCGACCCTGGCCTTTTAGACCTCGGGCAAAAAATTTTAAGAAGCTTTGGCAGGCCGTGCTTTTCCGGGGTGTTTGTCACTGTCAACGCCGCCACCGCAACCCGGCACCGAGGGGAAATGCTGCGATCCAGGTGGCAAGGACTCTGTGAAAATATGGAGGGCGCGGCGGTTGCCCGGGTGTGTCGGGAATTCGCTATTCCTTGCCTGGAACTGCGGTCCATTTCCAATTATGTCGAGGACCGCAAGCCAGAGAACTGGCGGTTGCGCGAGGCGTGTTTGCAGGCGGCCGAAAGCGCCGCTCTTATTATCAAAGGAATGTCGGCATGAGTGCTCCTCTTTCTCTCGGGTTTTCACCCTGTCCCAACGACACTTTTATTTTTTACGCCCTGGTGCATGGAAAAACGGCCACCGGCGGGATCCATTTTTCCGAACCCCTCCTGGAGGACGTGGAACAGCTTAATCAATGGGCCTTGGCCGGGCGACTCGATGTCAGCAAGATGTCCTTTCATGCCTATGGCCATGTGCAGGATAAATACTGCATCCTTGCCGCCGGCAGCGCCCTCGGCCGCGGCTGCGGGCCCCTGTTGATTGCCCGCTCGGAAATAACGACTGCCGATTTCACTAAAAAACGCATCGCCATCCCCGGCGCGCTTACTACCGCGGCCCTGCTTTTGCAATTGTTCCTGCCGAAAGGTGGCGAGCTGGTGGTGATGCGTTTCGATAAGATCATCGATGCCGTCGCCGGCGGCGCGGTTGACGCTGGGGTCATCATCCATGAGTCCCGCTTTACCTATCAGGATAAAGGTCTTGTCTGCCTTCAAGATCTTGGAAAATGGTGGGAAAACCGTTTTGTCCTGCCCATTCCCCTTGGCTGCATTGCCGCACGTAGAAGCCTCGGGAAAGAGAAGATTCTGGCGATTGACCGGGCTATTCGGGCCAGTGTCGATTATGCCTTTGTCCATTCCGAAGACTGTCTGCCGTATATCCGCAGTCATAGTCAGGAGATGGAACCTGCGGTGGTGCGCAGCCATATTGGTTTGTATGTCAATGATTTTTCTCGGGACCTCGGAACGGAGGGGTTTGCGGCTATCGAGAAATTTCTGGAGATGGGGCGAAAAACCGGTGCCCTACCGGAAAGTCTCCGGGGTATCAGGGAGGAGCTGTCGTGACTCACCGGAAACAGAGGCAGGATAATGGACCGAGGACAACTGGAGCCGCCATGCAAGGTTTTTCCCGCCTCCCGGTTTTTTCCCTTACCGGGGGCAACGAGGAGTCGCGTGCCGATTTCGTTCGTCGTCTGCTGCCCGAATTGACTGAGCGTTCCCTGGCCGGGGTCTTTGTCCGGCGGAGTAACGGCTATAATCCCTACACCCTGACTTTGCTGGCGCGGCGATACGATCTAGTAATAGTCAACAGCGGCGTCGATATTCCGGATCAACCGATTGTGCTTGGCGCCTTCGCCGGTGGGGAGGCGGGCGATTTGCCATGGTCCCTTGGTTGGCAGGAAGGGTGGCCTGGATTTATCGCCGGGCTGCTTGAAAAACTGGAGGAATATGGGCGGCGGACCCCGGTCTGGGGCTGCGTCCTGATCGGCGGCAGGAGTTCCCGGATGGGTCGTCCGAAACATTTTCTAACAGACGGACAGGGGAAGACCTGGCTGGAAAATACTATCGCCATCCTTCATCCTCTGCTTGACGGTATCGTTGTTTCCGGTAGCGGCGTACTGCCCGAAGTGCTTGCCGCAACGTCTCGAATTTCCGATATTCCCGGAGTGGTGGGGCCTTTGACGGGTATCTTGGCCGCTGGGCGATGGCAGCCGCTGGTGTCCTGGTTGCTGGTGGCCTGTGATATGCCGCATGTCTCCGCCGAGGCGGTAAGCTGGCTGCTTGCCGGTCGTCGGCCCGGTTGCTGGGGACGGGTGCCGAAGTTTGCCGGTAACGATCGTCTTGAACCGCTCTTGGCCTGGTACGATTTTCGCTCGATCCATCTCTTTGAGGAACAGCTGTATAGCGGCAATATGCGAATCGGTGAGGCCGCAGGCGATGTGCGGATCGACCATCCGATACTTCCTGAAGCACTCTGTTATGCCTGGGAAAACGTCAATACCCCCGAAGAGTTGCAGGCCGTGGAGAAGTGATTGGCGAGGAGGCGACCTGGCGAGAGTCAAAGGTCGAGAACTAGCGACACGGAAGGGAGTTCTCCTGGGAGGCAGGATAACTGCCGGGGTTATTGTTCTCGGAAACTTTTCATGACCACGCAGGTTTTGCACATCCCCATCTTTTCTTCCCACGACTTGCAGGCAGCGTTTTCACAAAGAGTGCCACTGATAAACCAGCAGAACTGTCCCGAATCAAATTCCCAGGCTGGGCATTTGTTTCTTTTTTCATCCGGACAATTGCGCAATTCCCAGCAGTTGGAGTTTTCCTGCTGCTGGTGACCTTTCCTGGCAAGGAGGAAAAAGAGCTGTCGTTCGACATGGGTGGGAATTGTCCGCCAGCCTTGTTCGTAGCTACAGACGGCCTTGAGGGAAATTCCCAGGAGATTGGCTATCTCTCGTTGGGTCTTGTCCAATTTTTTCCTTATCTTAACGAATTCCCTGCTGTCCATGGTCCCGTGAGCAGTGAGGCGTTGGCCCCTTGCAGCGTAATTGCCAAATCAACTATCTAACTGTACCACATCGTAACACACGGTGCTGCTTTAATGCAAAGGAAGAAAGAGAGGTTCGCGTGGAACTGGCAGAAAGCCGGAGCCTGGCGGTGGCGGGAGGCTTCCCAAGCGTTTGTGTTTTGCGCCTTTGGTGGAAAAGCTGCCAATCCATTTTCTTTTTACGAAAACAAATATACAATAAACTACAAAACAAAAAGCAGAAAAAGGCGCGTCGCAAGATCAATACTTCCTTAACTGACCCCCATAAGGGGGATAAGTACCTTCACGAAGAAAAAAAATTTCTAAGGTACTAAAAAGGGTCCACTATGTTGCTTGAGTCTCATGAGGTGTTGGCAGATTTTGATCCGCATTTTAAAATCTTCCATGATCTCATGCCGTTTAAGGTTCAGGAGATTCTTTTGGTCTCCAGCCTCTATGATGCCTTTATCATGGAAGAAGACGGCAGCCTGGCAACCCGACTGATCAATGAATACCATGGGTTGAATCTCAGCAAACCTCCAAAAATCACCCGCGCTTCTTCAACCGGAGAAGCCTTGCAGCTCCTTGACCGGAAAAAATTCGATCTGGTTATCACCATGCCCTATCTGGGAGGGATGGACGCCTTTGGACTCGGAGCGTTGATAAAAAAAAACCACCCGCATCTGCCGGTCATCCTTGTCGCCCATAATATCCGCTCAACCTTTCCGGAAAAGGTGGACAGTGGCTTTATCGATAAAATTTTTCTCTGGTGTTGCGAGGCCGACCTCCTTTTGGCCATAATAAAAAATGTTGAGGACCACCGGAATGTCGATGGAGATACCAAAAAGGCCATGGTCAGGGTCATTATTTATGTTGAGGATTCGCCTTTATATCGCTCACTTTTCCTCCCTCTCATCTATGGTGAGGTAGTGCGGCAGACCCAGTCGGTGCTCGACGAAAGCCTCAACGAGCGGCACCGGATTCTCCGCATGCGGGCACGTCCGAGAATTCTTATGGCCACTAATTACGAGGAGGCCATGACCCTCTATCAGGCTTACAAACCCTATGTCTTTGGGGTGATCTCCGATGCCAGGTTTCGTCGCAACGGGGTTTTCGATAATGAGGCGGGGATTAATTTTTTACGCTTCGTGCGTGGCGAGATTACCGATTTGCCGCTTCTCATGGTGTCGACGGAAGATCGCAATCGCCAATTGGCTGAGCGGATCCCGGCGATTTTTCTCGACAAAAACTCGCCGCTGATCAGGGATGAGGTACACAGTTTTTTCCTCAACCACCTCGGGTTCGGAGATTTTATCTTCCGCATGCCAGGTGGCAGGGCTATCGGTTCTGCTGCAAACCTGCATGAATTCGAACAACAGCTGAGGGTTATTCCGGAGGAATCGCTCAGGTATCACACGCTCAGAAATCACTTTTCCAACTGGGTCATGGCACGGGCGGAAGTCATCCTGGCGCGTCGTCTGCATAAGGATTATGTGCTGAATATGGAGAATCTCGCCAACATCCGAGAGGATTTGATCTATAAGGTGCGTTCGTTACGAAAATTACGGCAACAGGGGGTGGTGGCAAAATTTTCGGCGGGCGACTATGACATCGATGTCATGGACTTTGTGAAGATCGGGAGCGGTTCGATGGGCGGCAAAGCGCGGGGGATAGCCTTCATGTGGGCCTGTCTGCAGGGAGCCTATCGCAAAGATTCGGTTTTGAGCACCCACACGGTAACCATCCCGAAGACCTGTGTTATTACTGCCGATGGTTTCGATGCCTTTATCGAGGAGAATAATCTCAATCTCAATAAATCGATGTCCGATGACCAGGTCGCCGATGTTTTTCTCGATTCGGCCCTGCCCGCCTGGCTTCGTCAGGAGCTTCGGGCATTTCTGCAGAAATGTGATCAGCCGCTGTCCGTGCGGTCTTCCTCGCTGCTTGAAGATGGTCATTTTAAACCGTACGCCGGCCTGTATTCCACCTATTTTCTTGCTAACAATCCCCCCGATTTCAACGAACGGCTGGCGCAGCTCGAAAGCGCTATCAAGCTGGTTTACGCCTCCACCTGGTTCGAGAGTCCCCTTGCCTTTTCCAGAATCTCCGGGCATGGCCGGGAGGATTCCATGGCCGTTATTGTCCAGCAGCTGGCGGGAGGGGCCTATGGCGGGTACTGGTATCCGGCGATCTCCGGAGTCGCCCAATCTCGCAATTATTACCCGGTTATGGAGATGCAGGCCGACGAAGGGATCGTCCATATTGCTTTGGGGATAGGCAAGACGGTGGTTGACGGGGAGAAATCGTTGTGGTTTTCCCCGGCAAGAGCCCAAAAACTGGTACAGTTTGCAACCGTCGAGAATATGCTGAAATCCAGCCAGCGGCAGTTTTATGCGTTGGACATGGAGCCCAAGGGCTGTTTTCATCGGCAGGTCTCGAATCTTACCCTGCGTAACATTCAGGATGCGGAGGAGGAGCTGCCGGTGACCATGCTGGCATCGACGTATCTCGCCGAGGAAGACAGGGTCAGGGATGCGCATCTGCCGGGGCCTAAGATCATGACCTTTGCACCGATTCTCAAGTATTCCGGTTATCCGCTGCCCGAGATTCTCAGCGAATTGTTGAAGATCGGCAAGGCCGGAATGGGCGGCGATGTGGAGATCGAATTTGCCGTTCACCTGGACCGTGAACTTGGCAAATCGATTTTCTATGTTTTGCAGATACGGCCGATGGTCACCGGTGGAGAAATGGTCGACGTGCAGATCTCGGACCATGAGGTGCAACAGGCCATTTGTTTTGTCGGCAGTTCCCTTGGCCATGGTTCCTATTCCAATATTGCCGATATCATCTATGTCCGCCCGGACACCTTCGATACCACCAAAACCAGGGAAATGGCAGGAGAAATTGGCGAGTTGAATCGCAGGCTACGGCGGGAAAAAAAACCGTTTCTGCTTATCGGCCCGGGCAGGTGGGGTTCGGCCGATCCCTTTCTCGGGATCCCGGTACAGTGGGCGGATATCGCAGGTGTGGCGGCAATTATCGAGGTTCGTAACGGCAGGATTAGGGCAGAGCCTTCCCAGGGGACGCATTTTTTTCAAAACATCACCTCTCTCGGCATACCCTATCTGACCTTGAATGAGGATGGCGGTAAGGTGGGGGGACGGAGGGCGGATTTTCTCGACTGGAGTTGGCTTGCGCGTCAGCCTTTGAGAGAAGAAAAGAAATATGTCTGTCATGTGCATCTGGAGAAACCTTTCACCCTCAAATGCGATGGGATACACTCGGAAAGTGTGCTGGTATCTCCGGATAAGTGATTTTTCAGAAACGGTTTATTATGAATTCGCAACCAAAAAAAATGGTCAGCACGATGGCTTGCAATTACGATGAGTGGTGCAGGAATGAATTCACCTCCCTGCATTCTCGGGTAGGGCATCTTTTTATCGATATCGACATAGGGTGCCCCTACGGTTTGCCCTATGTTTCAACCTTTCATCAGGCGACATTTGCCCCTCTCAGTGAGCGGGCCATGGAGTTGTTTCTGGCCGCCGGTTATCGGCGAAACGGTAATTGTCTCTACAATATGGCGTGCCGCAATTGTTCAGCGTGCATCCCCATACGTCTGCATCCAGTCGAATTTTCAGTAAATCGCAACCAGAAAAGGGCGCTGACGAAAAACTGCGATGTCCAGAAAGTTCTTGTGTCTTTGCAGCCAACCAGGGAAGACTATGCGCTCTGTGAAAAGTTTCTCCAGAGCCGATATCCCAGAGAAAATAATACTGCCACCGGATATTATCGGGACTTTTTTTTAAATACCATCGTCAACAGCGCCCAACTGCAGTACCGGGTGGGCGAGCGATTGATCGGCGCCGCCATCATCGATATCGGCTACAATTGGCTGAATGCCGTCTATTTCTATTTTGATCCCGAGGAGGGGAGGCGCAGTCTTGGAACCTACAACATACTCTGCCTCATCGATTTGTGCCGCGAATGGGAAATCGAATTCCTCTACCTCGGGTATTTTATCCATTCCGTTCCGGCAATGAGCTATAAAGGCAACTTCCATCCGCACTATTTGCTGCGTGGGAATAAATGGTTGCAGCACAAATAATTGAAAAGTTTGCGATATGATAGAAAATATGAAGAATCGAGCCGCAGGTTCAGCGGGGTGCTGGCTACCGCAACCTGATGGAACCCTGGAGTGTATCCTCTGTGCCCACGGCTGTCGTTTGCGCGATGGCCAGCGGGGGCTGTGTGGTGTACGGGTGCGGCGGGACGATGCGATCGACAGTCTGGTTTACGGCAGAGTTGTTGCAGAACATGTCGACCCGATAGAAAAAAAACCTCTCTTCCATGTTTTACCGGGAAGCCTTTCTTACTCCATTGCTACCTATGGCTGTAATTTTCGCTGCTTGCATTGTCAGAATGCCTCTATCTCCCAGGTGTCGCGAGATATGGCTGTTGAGGTATCGGGTATTTTCAGAAAGCCTGAAGAGATAATTCGCGCAGCACTTGCCGGAGGCTGTCGATCCGTCAGTTACACCTATGTGGAGCCGACGATTTTTTTTGAATATGCCTATGATTGTTGCGTGGCCGCCATTAACAACGGGTTGAAAAATATCTTTGTCAGCAATGGCTATATGACCAAAGAGGTTGTGGCCAAACTTGCCCAGGTGTTGACCGCAATCAATATAGATCTTAAATCCTTCAGCGATGCGTTTTATAAAAAAATCTGCGGTGCAAGGGTGCAGCCCGTACTTGACAATATTGCTCGCTGTAGGGAAGCAGGAATTTGGGTGGAAGTGACGACCCTTCTCATCCCGGGGATGAATGACGACGACCAAGAACTGGCGCAGATTGCTTCTTTTCTGGCCGGAATCGACAGATCGATTCCCTGGCATGTATCCGGGTACCATCCCGCCTACCGGATGACGGGGCCTCCCCCCACCCCGGAAGCGACCCTCCGAAGGGCCAGACAGATAGGGCTTGATCAGGGCTTACATTACGTTTATGCCGGCAACCGCCCCGGTTCAGGCGGTGAAGACACTTCCTGCCCGAATTGCGGTTTTCTTCTTATCGAGCGGCAAGGCTTCCGGGTGACGGTCAATCGGCTAAAGGCAGGCGCTTGTTCGGCTTGCAACCAACATCTTACTGGTATCTGGCTGTGATTATTTTCACTTTGTCCCCATTTTTTTACCAAACAGGGTTCGACTCACCAAGGTGAGCAGGATGGCCAAGAGAGCTGCCGCAAGACCCAGCAGGACGTTGAAAAATGGCGGTGCTGCCAGGGCTATGCGGATTATCAAGGTTGAGAGGGCAAATCCCGAGTTGCGGAAAATGGCATAAAAGGACGGCTGAAAACATTGGGAGATCAACACGACAAGGATATCCGTCAAAATCAGGAGGGTATAAAATTCGTGGAAAAACTCACTGGTTGCAGTGCCGGTCACAGTTCCGATGGCACTGCGAATTCCCATGATTGCAAAGATACCAAGGAGAATCAGGGCAATCCCTTTTTTGGCGGCAACAAAGCCGTAGAGATCGCCCGGGCGCATTTTCTCGTCTGAAGTCCGGGCCTGAATCAGATAATAATATCCCAGAAGGGCAAAAATCAGCAGTGCCCCGAAGCCGTCGGAGAGGATGTGTAAGATCGCCTGTTGATTGCCGGCAAAAGTTATCGGTTCCGGGAAATAGGACAGCTCTTTAAAGGCATTACGCAGCAGTATAAGTGAGAGGATTTCGAATTGTTTGCCGACGGATCGGCTGAAAGAACAGGGGATGGTAAAGATCAGGCTGATAACTTCGAGGATAAGAACGACTGTAAAGGCCCCCTGAACGGCAAAGAAATGGTTTCTCGGCACCGTGGAGGACAGCGAGGCGGGAAGCAGATTGCGACGATTCAGTTCAATGCAGACCAGGCTCATCAAAAAAAAGAGCACAAGAGTGATGGAGATTTTCTTGTGCATATTTTCATGTTCCCAGAGGTGGTGCAAGGGATCGAAAACGTATGTGATTTTTTCGTAAAGAGGAGTCATTTCTTAGTGAATTACGTCTTGAAAGCGGATGGTAAAAAGCGACTGCATCACAAACAGGCTACATTGCCCGGTTTGTGTACCACACTTTGTTGACGATGGCAATTTTCCCGATGTTTTTTTAGTCGGAGAGAGGGAATGATGCAGCCGACTTCAAGCCAAGTCGGCAGCATAGGACCTAAAAATCGTCAGAGTTGAATTTCTCCCCAAACCTCATCTTTTCCCGGTTCAAAATTCATAACAAACTCGGTCCATCCGATAGGCGCATGGACAATCTCGATGCCGACACTTTTGCCGATCGGTTGTCGAACTGCCCATCTTGGTCTGGCCTTCACCTTGAAGTTCTGGCCCTTGCCGGAAATAACGATTGAAAGTTGTTTGGCATTGTCATCGAGTCGCTTGGGCACGTTGTCAACTTTCATGCCGAATAGGGAGAGATCCCTGATCGTACCGCCGAAGAAGCCCGAACCATCGGAAATATCAACACTTAAATTGGCAACTTCCATCCGTTGATGTTGTCGTTTTTCCATTTCTTGTATTTCCTTGTGGTTGAACTGAAGTTTAATCACCGTAAATGGATGCCGGAATCATCGACAATTCTTTTTATGCTGCAAATGAAAACGTAGCTCTTTTTCAGGAAAAAACAAGGGTAGTTGTGCAATTATTTTTAGTCAGGCCTGAGGTTCGGCTAAACGCCGGGAAATCACTGGTTTTTTATCCCGCATCGTTGTCTTTCGATTGACGATCTTTGAGATACTTCCACCAATCAAGTCTCTTTTTAACCTCTTTTTCGAAGCCGAATGGCGAGGGGATGTAGTAGGATTTTTCCTGAAGACTGTCGGGAAAATACTTTTGGTAGCTGTAATGATTGTCAAAATCATGGGAATAGCGATAGCCTTTCTGATAACCAAGCTCTTTCATCAGTTTTGTCGGGGCGTTGCGAATGGCCAGGGGAGCCTTGAGGTGGCTCGTTTTCGCCGCGTCGTCCTTGGCGGCGAGATAGGCAGTTTCCAGAGAGTTGCTTTTTGGAGCGGTGGCAAGATATACCGTAGCCTGGCAGAGAGCGACAGACGCCTCGGGCATGCCGAGAAAATGGACCGCCTCTTTCACTGCCACAGCCTGAACGAGTGCTTGGGGATCGGCGAGACCGATGTCCTCCGAGGCGATCCGCACGAGTCTTCTGACGAGGTAAAGAGGGTCTTCTCCCCCCTCCAGCATTCTCGCGAGCCAATACAATGCCGCCTGGGGATCGCTGCCGCGAATGGATTTCTGTAGAGCTGAGATAAGATTGTAGTGTTCTTCTCCCCCCTTGTCATAAAAAAAGGAACGGGTAGTGGTCGCTTTTTTTAATACTTCCATGGAGATGGTATCTCCCGCTTCGGCATTTCGACAGACCATTTCTAAATCGTTCAACGCTTTTCTGGCATCACCACCGGCGTTTTCTGCAAGATTTTGCAGGACGTGATTGTCAAAGGTCAGGTGCTTTGGGACCATTGATACAGCGCGGACAAGGACTTCATGGAGATGCAGTGCAGACAATGGCTCAAGGACAAATACATGGCATCTTGAAAGCAGAGCCGGAATAACCTCAAATGAAGGGTTTTCGGTGGTTGCGCCGATCAATATCACCGCTCCCGATTCGACGTATGGGAGAAAGGCGTCCTGCTGAGATTTGTTGAAGCGGTGGATTTCGTCGATGAAAACGATAGTTCTGCGATTTTCGGTACAATGGGTGTGCGCCGCTCGCTCCATGAGGACTTTGACTTCAGTGATTTTACTGTGCACGGCACTGCAGGAACGGAAGGTGTGTCTGGTTTGTTTGGCAATGAGCCTGGCAATGGTTGTTTTGCCGGTGCCGGGCGGTCCCCAGAGGATAAAAGAGCCGTATTCGTCTTTTTCCAGCATCAGGCGAAGCCAGGAGCCGGGAACAAGGAGTTGCTCCTGGCCCATAAGATCCTGAAGCTTTGTCGGTCGAGCTCTTTCCGCGAGAGGCACTTCCGGAGGATGACCGGATTCCTCAAATATTGATACTTGTTTCATGAATGGTCGAATATCACAAAAAATAGATAAAAGTGATTGTGTTGTAGTGCATTTGCAAGATACCATGCAATGGGAAATAGGGAGTAGTATTTAATTTGCAAAAAAAATAACGAGCAGGCAACAAAGCGAAATAATTATGATTATGCAAAATCTACTGGAAGGTATGAGGAAAGAAAAATGCATTGCAGCACCCTGAATGTGATGATCGTTGGTATTTTTGTAAGAACCTGGTGGTAAAATATCATTCATTGAACCGGATATCGATATGGCAGCACCCGGGGATTGCTTGGAAACAGTTAGAAACGATAGCAATACTACAAAGTATAGGAGCCAACCACGGATTGCCAACAGATCTGGAAAAAGATTCTTTTGATGTGGATGGAGATTTTTTTAAATCTCGAAAGAAAGTGGTTAAGCATTTCCCGGACAGAACCCAATTGTACAGCCATTAACAATACGAAATATTAGAAGAAAATATGAATATTCCGCAACAAATATTTTTTGTTCCTTATCTTGCTGTGGGAGGCATTTTGAATTATAATTGTTTTATCATTTTTAGTAGAGATACTGAAGGTGACCTTCCCTTCTCACAGAAAAAAATACTTAAATAATGGTATGCTGATGAATTCTTGTCAAAGAGGGCAAAAAGCATTCAATCCAGGCGGTTTGCTAAGTATTGCGTTTCTGATCCTCTTGTACCCTTCATTAGCCTCATCCATCAAAGGGGGCTGCGGTTATCAGGAATACGACAGTAGGTAATGTTAATACTTAGAGGAGGGAGCAGTTATTTCACCTCTTGGCGGTTGTTCGGACGCAAATCCGCGACTGTCAATATAAGCAATCTCAACACTGGCGGTGCTTATATTTATTCGGAAACAGGAGTCAGTATTAATGATGGAGCAATGCCGGCAAGTTTTGGCCAAAATCTCAACATTGCAACAGGAGGGAACGCTTCAAACAAGGACTCTGTTATAATGAAGAAATGATTTTTTGAGCAACACACCAAACAAAACATCAAAAGAGGGCAAAGTTATGAAGAAAACATTGTTAGTAAGCGCACTTGGACTGGTTATGGCTATGGGTATTTCCAACGGTTGGGCAGCATCGACAATCGACGGAAAAGTAACCAATGAC
>Ga0209697_10000134_pt1 | contig 112840 bp, 108 predicted proteins | sample AliMusrvi5mmetaG_FD_184115 | JGI IMG/M metagenome (GOLD analysis project Ga0209697, IMG submission 184115) | Freshwater lake bacterial and archeal communities from Alinen Mustajarvi, Finland, to study Microbial Dark Matter (Phase II) - Alinen... | ecosystem: Environmental > Aquatic >... | reverse complement strand
TCGGTGTTGCTATCTTTATTTTTACCAGGGAAGGCTCCCTAAAAATGATTCCAACCATTCATTTCTCCCCGGTGGTTTTGTTCTATCTAAGTATGGCCGCCCTGATGATTGTTGCCAGGATCGCAGGCTATGTGATGCGGCTAAGGATTTTGTCTGAAAAGAAAATAAGCATTGCAGGCTGCATCCGGATCATCCTCCTGTGGGAGTTCTCTACGGCGATTGCACCGTTTGCGGTAGGCGGCACCACGGTATCCCTTCTCTTTCTCTACAAGGCGGGCATACCCATTGGGAAGGGAACAGCCATTATTCTTGCCGCACTCTTTTTGGATGAGCTCTTTTTTGTGGTGGTTTTCCCCATTGTGGCCCTTTTGGTTGGATGGGATAGCCTCTTTCAGCTGAGCCAATTTCACCCGGAGACGGTCATTCTGAATAAATATGTCTATTTCGCGCTGGCAGGTTATTCTATCATGCTGTTGGTGGTGTTGTTGATCGGCTACAGCCTGTTTTTTAACCAACAAGCGCTGAAAAAAATAATTGTGACCATTTTTTCCATTCCCGGATTACGCCAGTGGAAAGCAGGTGCCATTCACCAGGCCGACGACATCGTGACGGCCTCCAAACATCTTTCCAACAAACCTTTCAAATTTTGGTTGAAAAGCTTTGGCGCAACGGTCTTTTCCTGGACTTCCCACCACCTGATCGTTAATTTCTTGATTTTAGCGCTTATTTTCGGCATCAAGGGGAGCGGCGAACCCCATGTGGTTACACTGGTGGAGCATGTTAACATTTATGCCAGACAATTGATTATCTGGATCATGACCAAAGTGATGCCGACACCTGGTGGTTCGGGACTTTCGGAGGTGATCTTCATGGAATACATGAAAATGTTCATCCCGGCAGGTTTTAACAGTTTGATGACGGTGATCTGGCGACTATTCAGCTATTATCCCTACCTTTTCATTGGTGCCGTCATCCTTCCCGGATGGATCAGGGCGAGTTTTATGGGCCACGCGCCCGAAGAGATAACCGACGAAGGAGAAGAGGTGGAATGAGCTCCAGGACTCTTTTCGTAGAAGGCATAGGTCCTGTTCAGCTGGTTCGCAAGACCCGTTCCAAAAGGCTCCGCATTTCCATCAAAGCTTCCGGTGAGATACTTGTCACCATACCCTGGCTACTCAGTTTTTCGCGGGGGGAGGCCTTTCTGGAGGAGAAGATGGAATGGGTACTCAAAACCAGAAAAAAGCTTGAAAAACAAGGCCTTACCAGGAAGTCGCTACAGCCCGGATGGCTCTTCGCAACAAGGAATTTCGATTACCATCTTGTACCACAGCCCATTCAGAGGATTCAGGCAAAGGTCAGGCCGGAAGAACGGATGGTGCTCATCACCTATCCGGAGACATTTTTGCTGGATGATCCGGAGGTAAAGTCCAAGTTAAGGCTGGCCATAGAGGGGGTGCTACGCTACGAGGCAAAAAGGTATTTGCCGGGTCGTATCCGCGAACTGGCTGTCCAATTCGGATACTCCTTCAAAGCGCTTGCCATCAAGAATAACCGAACAAACTGGGGCAGTTGTTCGAGCTTGAAAAACATCAATTTGAATTTACACCTGATGCGGCTTCCCGATAGGTTGATAGATTTTATTTTGGTTCACGAACTGGTCCACACCAAAATAGCCAATCATGGTCAGGGTTTCAAGGATACCCTAAAAAGCCACTTCCCGGATGCAGCGGTACTTGACAAGGAGATCAAGAAATTCAGACCCGAATTTTTCTGATCAGATGGCCAGCAAACCTGCCTGATCGGCCAGAGAGGTGAGCAGGTAAGAAAACATGAAGGCAATGATAGGGGCGATGAACCAGATCAGCCAGAACTGCTTGACCACTTTCTTGGAAAAGGTCTCTTTCCAGCCAACTTTGGAGACACTCAAGGCCAGGATGGCAAAGGTGTTGAGTTGAACCAGGGAGGTGGGGATTCCCCTTGTAAGCGAGGCGGTCAGCAGCAGGGAAGCGGTGATGAAGGAGATCATCGAGGCCTCCACTTTCCCGATGGGAATGATGGCCTGACCGGTTTTCACCATCAGCTTGTGGCCAAAAATGGAACTTCCTATGGCAAAAACGGGAGCAATAATCAGGGTGCAAAGAATCATGATCAGCACAAAGTTCTGACTGGTCGGATTGATGTGCAGTTCATTCGTGATCATGGAAGTAATGGGACCTGCCGCATTGGCAACGTTGTTCGATCCGATGGAGAAAGCTACGTAGCAGCTGGTGATGATCACCACCCAGTTGAAGAATTGCTGCCTTTTCATGGTGGTGAAATATCCCGGATGTTTGAGGTCAAAGCGTTTCACGATGACCATCGAGATAAAATACATCAGACCGAAGGAGATGATGGGCATGACGATCCAGGTAGGGATAATCTCAAAAAATATTTTGTGGGTATTCAGCTGGCCGACATAATGGGCCGGCGCAATCAGCGCAACGACAGTCGTTTGGGCCGTCGATTGGGGTACTCCGATCAAATTGGCGAAAAGCAGCGAAAGGGCTACGGAAAAGAGGATGATGGTGGTTAGCGTATAGTCGAGGCTAACGGCAGGAAGAATCTCCTTTCCCAGGGTGATGGCGGTATTTTTTCCGGCAAGCAAAGCCCCCAAAAGCACAAAGATGCCAAACAGACCCGGGATGAGCGACCGCCGGATGATCCCGGATCCAAAAGCGGTTGCGAAGGAGGGAGCCGTTCCGCTGCCGCCCATATTCAGGCCTAAGAACATGGCAACCAGCAGTGGAAGTAACAAACCGTTAAGCATCGAATAGGTGAATTGTGTTTATCTGTGCGAAGATATTTATTAATATTCAACAATCAGTTTGAAATGTTCGAAAAATGACCCAATTTTGAACTGTCACCAGAACCAATCCACATGACAAATTGGAGTCAGTTGATCTCCCCGCTGCGTTTGGGCCTTGAAACCAGGGCCTACGATCAGACGGAAGAGATCCGAACCGCTTTTCAGCGCGATTACGACCGCATCATCTTCTCCTCCCCATTCAGAAGGCTGCAGAACAAAACGCAGGTATTTCCACTGCCTGGCAGCATCTTTGTGCACAACCGGCTCACCCACTCGCTGGAGGTGGCAAGTGTTGGCAGGTCGTTGGGAAATATGGTGGCACTTGGGTTGATTCACAGAGCCGATCCAACGGATCCGGCCCTGCTTGCAGAGATCGGGACCATCGTCTCTACCGCCTGTCTGGCCCACGACATGGGCAATCCCCCCTTCGGTCATTCCGGGGAGCAAGCCATTTCCAATTTCTTCCGGAAGGGAGGGGGAAAAAGCTATCTGGATCAATTGCCGGAGGAGCAAAAGAGCGATTTTACCTGCTTTGACGGGAATGCCAACGCATTCCGTCTCTTGACCCATACCTTTAACGGACGGCGGGAAGGGGGATTTGGCCTCACCTATTCCACCCTTGCAGCCGTGGTGAAGTATCCTTACGAATCGATTCTGGCCGGTGAAAAACCCAAGTTTGGCTTCTTCCAAACGGAGAAACAACTCTTTCAAAAAATTGCCACCAACCTCGGTTTGAGGGAACAATCCGGTGATCCGCTTCGCTTTTCGCGCCATCCGCTGGTCTACCTGGTTGAAGCCGCCGATGACATCTGTTACCAGGTGATCGACCTGGAAGATGCCCACAAATTGAAAATCATCACTTCCACGGATGCGGAACAGCTGTTGCTTGCCTTTTTTGACGAAGCATCGGACAAGGAAATACTTGCTAGCATCAACGAAAATTTAAGAATCGTCCAGGACAAGAATGAACGAATCAGCTATTTGCGGGCCATGGTCATCGGGAAGCTGGTCAAGGAGTGTGCCAGGATCTTTCTCGATCATCTGGAGCAGATCATGCGGGGAGAGGCGAACCCCTCGCTGGTAAAGTTGCTTCAGGGAAACTCAAGGAAGGCGATGGAAGAGATCAAGAAAATATCTGTAGCCAGAATCTACAAGGATCCGGCGGTGATCCAGATCGAAATAGCGGGTTACAAAATACTCGGGACCTTGCTGGAGGAGTTTACGCCTGCCATCCTGGATCCGACCGATTTGCTTTCCGAAAAGTTACTCTCCATCATTCCCCAGCAATACCACCTGCAGAGTGAAAGTCTTTACGATCAACTCCAAACCATTGTGGACTTCGTCTCAGGGATGACGGATCTTTATGCTCTGGATCTCTATCGCAAAATTACAGGTATCAACCTGCCGGGAATGGGTTGAGTAGTCTGCCCTCTGATTTTCTTTTCCACTATTTTTTTTCGGTTTTAAACAATTCCGGTCGCTTTCTTGTTGTTAAGGTTATAGTAGAATGGATTCTTTTTTACCTAACCATTTTCCAAAAGTTGGAATACCCCCGCGAATGGGTTCCGTGCAACCTAAGATGATTATTTGGGTATTCCTTCTGGCCATTTAAAAACAAATTGTATGAAATCCGGTATATTGTGCATCCTTCTGCTCCTTTTGGGGCCGAAGCTGCTCGTGGCGCAGCTGGTGCTGACTTCTCCCAATGGTACGATTCTGACGACTGGCAACGGATTGGCTTTTATGGCCAAGAGCGCGTTGGCCGACGTGGAGGGAAATGTTTACAACATTGCCACCATCGGCACCCAAACCTGGATGGCAGATAACCTTAAATCTACCAAGTACAACGATGGAACCTCCCTGCCAAATGTGACAGATGACAATACCTGGAGTACGACTACATCAGCCGCCTATTGTTATTATGACAACGATCCTTCCAACAAGGATAGCCATGGAGCCTTGTACAACTGGTATGCCGTCGACAACAACGATGCATCAAAAATGGCCAGCAACGGAGGGAAGAATATCTGCCCAAAGGGGTGGCATGTGCCCTCTGATGCTGAGTGGACCACCCTTGTCGACTACCTGGGAACAAATGCGAATGGCAAACTGAAGGAAACCGGATTGGCCCATTGGTCGGATCCAAATCAGGGGGCCACCAACGAGAGCGGATTTACAGCAGTTCCCGGGGGCTTTCGTCATTTTGCCGGTTTCGTTTTTTTCCAAAAGAACGATTACCTGTGGATGTGGAGTACCACCTGGTATGGCCATGGAGGTACAATCAGAATCTATTCGCTGGACTATCCAGTAAGCCAAAACATGCAAATGGAAAGGTACGGACTCTCTGTGAGATGCCTGAAAGATTGAAGAGGGTTCATGTTTGATAAAAAGCATTTAAAATAACTTGAAATCACGATGAAAAACAGCCTGCTTATTGTTTGTTTGATACTTCTTCAATCAGGATTCTTGAAGGGGCAGATCCTCCTGACTACGCCAAACGGAACCGTACTGAGGACCAATGGGGGAACCATTTTTCAAACCCCGGTAGTGACCATTGGCAGCCAGAAATGGACCTATTTCAACCTAAATGTAGGAGTAAGAATAGCTGCCACCTCCGAAATGGGAAACAATGGTGTAATTGAGAAGTATTGCTACAATGATCTGGAAGCCAATTGTGTCACCTACGGTGGATTGTACCAATGGGCGGAGGCCGTGCAATACCAGAATGGAGCAACCAATGCTGCCTATGGAACTCCCCATGTAGGAACGAACGGGAATGTCAGGGGTATTTGCCCCAGTGGTTGGCACATCCCTACCGATGCAGAGTGGGCTACGGTGGTCACCTACCTGGGAGGTGCAACTGTGGCCGGAGGGAAAGTGAAAGAGGTGGGAACGGTTCATTGGCAGGATCCCAATACCGGAGCCGACAACAGCAGCGGTTTTACAGCACTTCCCGCTGGAGTACGGACATCAGGTGGTTTCTGGGTTGGTATCAATCAATTGGGTTACTTCTGGAGTTCAACGGAATCAGCTGCCTCCAGTGCAATTTATTATAAATTAGGATGGCCAAATGCTGCTGCCAATAGGGCCAGTTCCTCAAAGGTTGACGGACAAAGCGTCCGCTGCGTTATGGACTGAGCTTAACAGAACATGGAAAAATTTTGGATCGTACTATTGATCGGGGTTGACCGGGAAGAAGATTAGGTTCAGATTTAGAGCCCTTTCCCTCGGATTTAAATAAAAAAAGGGAAGAGGAAACCATTACGATTTCCTCTTCCCTTTTTTGTTGACCCGCCAAGGCTCGAACTTGGACTCTTCTGAACCAAAATCATAGGATATTGACCTTTTGTAAAATTCTTAAATTTATAACATATTGATATTCAATTAAAATATAAATAGATCTATTTTAATTTGGTTGAAATTCCATTACTTTATACCTGATTAGGTGTGTACCTAGCAACTTTACCTAGCAAGAAAATTAGAATAAACATTTGTTGACTTCCCTTATTTTGTCTGGATCAAGATCGGCTAAATAATTTGAAGTTGAGATGTAATTGTTACTATGTCCCATCATCTCGCCGATTATCTCTTTTGGTGTACCAGCCCTTTTATGAGTCGTCGCAAAGCAGTCCCTTGAGGTTTTTAGTTTAAGATCCACCGACAGTTTTAGTTTTTCGCTGATGTACTTCAAGCCGTTATTAATCTTGCTCATTTCCCAGTCTTTCTTATAATCGAATTCCTTTTCACTATAACCATCTTCTACTAGTCCCAACACAAAAGGACTATCTCTGTTCCCAACCTTGTCAAGTAGCTCCTGAATTTTCGGATTGACAGCAAGAGTAATAGGTTTAACGTTGGTCTTACGTGTATTTTCCGTCTTCATTCTTGTGAAGATGATGAAATCTTTTTTTCTTTTTGACCATTTCATACGTAGTAAGTCAGCATAGTTCATCCCGTTACAACGGTATAGGAGTAACCAAATGTCTCTTGCGTATTCCTGTTCGGAAGTCTCGAAATCTTTGAAATCAACAACCGATTGAATCTCTTCATTTGACATAACAAATTTTGGAGTCTGGTATTTTTTAATTATAAATCCACCTTTACCAAAAGGGTATTGATAATCTTTCGGAATCAATTTCACTTTGTAGATAAAGTAATTAATGATACCACACAGATGTCTGAAATAGGCTGAAATGCTAGCCTGTGAGTAATCCTTATCCAGTTTGTAGCGTTCATAGTTCATTAAAAATTCAGGTGTAATATCCAGTATCGTAATACCTGGTTTGTACTCTTCAAAACTGTTTACAGCTGTTTGATAAAGATTCCTGGTCTTTAATTTTATTTGTGTTTTTTCCTTCAAAAATCGGGTGCACAGGTCAGTCAGTTGGAGTGAATCCGTTTTCTTTTCGACAGCCACCACCTTATTGTAAACCAATTCACGGTAACGTGCTTTGTCGAAAGTCTCCATTTCGGAATATAACCTTTCACACTTACCCAAGAATTTTAGACACTGTTCACGAAAATCAACACTCTTTGTATCCATCGCCTTTTTCACAAAGACGTCATCGTATTGTTTTTCTGTGAGAGGAACGTACTTTAGGTACATATTGTCGTTCCCGTTTCCAATGCGTACACTAAGGTTAAACCGATCATTCTTCAATTTCACCCTCTTGTCTAGTTCTAAATGAAATTTTGCCATAGCCAAAAGTGCTTAGTAGTTAGGTAATGGTGGTAGGTCAGAACCCGAATTACCACTATTTAATAACCACTGGTCAATCTGATCTTTGACGTACAGGGTTCTTTTTCTTCCCGCCACTTTGACATAAGGAATTAATTTTTGGCTTGTCCAACTGTATATCGTGGACTTCTTGACGTGCAGGTATTCACATAACATACCAACGTCCATTAAACTGTTTGCATCCATATAATTGTTTTTAAATTTTCTTTTTTTAAAAAATATAAAGAAAAAAAACGAGAAAAAAAAACGTCCAGTGCTAAATTAGTGTTAATAGATGGCTGGTTTAGTGAAAGATAGCGGCATTATCTGACCTCAATGAGAATTGACCCATTGATACCCCCCCCTGTCTCTCTGTCCTACTGTCCCTCCGGCTCTCTGGAAGCCGTATCCTACATTAAAAAGGACGATTTTCAACTTGTCTGGGACGGTCTCAGTAATTCGTCTGAAATATTTCCAGAAAAAATTTGCCAGCTGTCGCTCTTTGAAAAAGTCAACTATAGAATTCTGGCCAATTTTTCAGAAAATGGAGGTTATCTGTTGAAGAGAGTTGATAGACTTACCTACACTCTCAAGTTACATCGTTTGTGCATTTTGCCGGAGATTGCCTTCCGGGTGGCGCATACTTGTCAAGTTTTCTGGGAGCTATTAAGTGATCCAAATGGCCAGATTCTAACGCCCTGACGTCTATTGGTTTTCGGAGGACATCCAAGACAAGTAATGCTCTCCTCCGGTCTGAAGTTTCAGGAACTAGTCTTCTGGGAATAGAAGGGATAGCCAGTAGCTGGCAGAACCGGTAATATTTCAACTCATATCGGTTGGACTTACTCAAGCAAGACAATCCATTCTGGTGAGTTCTGGGGACTTCCTTAATATTCTAGACTCATTGTGTGGCCTACAATGAAAGATGTCCCAGAACGTCCGGGAAAGGGAGTGGATTAGGTTTTTTTCATAGTTTGCGTTAGATGACCCAGTTGTTTTTATGTTTTTAATCGCCAAGATTTGGAGAGGGGGTAAACGCAATCGGGGGTGAGGTTCGGTCATCCAGTGTTCGGGTCCAGCATCTAGTCGTTCTGTTGGGTATTCTTTTCAAATTCCCCGGGTACTTGCAATTATCCGGATCCAAGTTCTCACTTCGTTCGGTTGGGATTAATTTCATCAAGTAGCGTCAGAAATAGCATCAATTTGTTATTGTTCGTCAGCGATAACCAACAGAGGAGCTATAATTTCACTGCGTTCTTTTGGGATGAAATTCGAATTACCAGCCAAGGATTATTCGATCCTCTGAAGTTTTCCCTTTTGGATCCAGATCCATTAGGAAAAGTTTGTAATCTTTCTGGTCTGCTTCAGATAGAGCGTTGAATTCATTCCTGGATAATTTTTTACCATTATACCTTATATTATGATAAACGTGCATTCTTTTATAGTTATAGGCATCATCAACTGGAGCTTCCTTGATGACAGCATCCTTTAAAGTCATACCCAAATTTTCATTTTCCACTTTGGTCACTTTCCAGTTACCAGTTTCCATTTCACTATTACCAGTTATCACTTCTCTTTTGTCACTTGTCACTTTACTATTACCAGTTATCACTTTACTTTTATCACTTATCGGGTTGTTTGGGTTGATTTGGGTTGTTTCCTCCCTTCTGGCATTTTGATTTCCAAGAGGAGCTCCGCCCTGTTGCCCGTTTTTTCGATTTCTCTCTAATACTCTTTCGTATTTTTCATCGTTTATCTTCAAAGAAGGTAAAACTCCAATCCAAAGAGCTTTTTCAAGTTCAGTAGGAAATTCAGCTTCCTTACCTTCGGTGTAATTACACAGATTATTGATGAACCTGCGAACCTGCTGGTCGTTCATCATATCCATTTGGTTTCTCCAGTCCAGGTAAAATAAAAATCTATTTTTCATAATTTGCTAAAAATAAAACCCCCAACGAATCCGTGCATCTGACTTCACTTCATCGAAAGGGGCCTAAATCTCTTTAAGTGGTATAATGTCAGATGCCACTTTCAAATAATAAATGAAAAAGAATTTATAGTAAATAGTAAAATGAACTGTTGAAGAAATATTTTCGGGTTTGTATCCCATTTTGTGAATTCAGCACCAATTTTTAGGTGATGTGGTACATATTTATACAGTATGGAATATAGAAAACACATCAACATCCGCATTACGGAAGACCAGTTCAAGAGACTAAAGTCAACCATTGCCAAGGAAAATATGACGATGTCAGAGATCGTCAGGAGCATACTACTACAATATACCAAGGATAACTTGCGTTCCAATTCACCAAAGGTTCAAAAAGGAACGGTGAAGTAGCATTTTCAGCCATTTCCCTTCATTATTAAGGCACTTTTTGAAATTAATTTCTCGTTCAGTCGTTAATAACTTCCTATCAAATGACAGGAAGAAAAAATATTTTAAAAAAAATGTTGTTTTTATTTTGGAATAACAAATGTTGTTTTTATCTTTGCACAACATTTATAATGTAATTATGGAAAACTTAGATTTAATAATGTCAAGTGCAGGAGTAGGAGCAATGGTTGTAAAATCATTACTTTTTTTGTTGCTTGATCCAAAGGACTTATTTGCTGATGATTACGTGAAAAAACAGATTGAAAAGTATATGAATCAACATCAAGACGTCAAGAATGTGGAAGAGGTTGGCAAATTCGTGACTTTAGTCTTAAACGACAAGTTCACGGAAGAGACTCTTAATAGAAAGGAAAATAGACTTCATCTTTTTGAACTCAATTCATTAAAGGATGAAATGTTGAATTTTTATTTCACTGAATTGAATCAAATTGAAGATCCTCAGGTCACCAAGGTTTGTGACATTCAAACATCTTTTGACCGAATGTATCTTCGACTTGTTAGGTTAAGAATGGTTATCCAACCTGAAATACAAATTTCCCACTTCGTTCATCCTTCAAGTGACATCTCATATCTTGCCGCCAAATCTTTCTGGATCTATGATGACGGAAACATAAAGCGTGATATCACAAGATCCTTAGGAGCACTGGAAGATTTTGGTTACGACAAGTATGAACCAAAAATCGTAAAGGTCGATCCAAAAGTACTAGAAGAAGGTCTGAAGAGAATTCAGGAAGTTGTAACAGCCCGTTATAAGGAGGTATACCTTGAATGATTTTTTTTGACTTCTTTGTAGGACAAAAAACAGCCCAACACAAATAAGTAAATTATTGTAGGATCAGATATTCGAAGATTTATTCTTCGATAGCAGACTGCGTGCTCTAAAAACTGGTCAGACGTGACCTTCGGTTCTTTGAAATGTTGATAAAAGATTTTGATCGTCAGTTCTTTAATGTACTATTTGGTCGATTTTGACCTTGTATATTATTTGTCAACTATTCAATATTAACAATTTTTTTTGCCCTTTATGTAGGGCTAAAATATGTACAACAACAATTTAAAAATAAAAAAAGATGAAAACACCATTATTAAACAACAGTTCAGTATTCAACAATGAAACACCTATGAACAAAATCAAAAACACAATCGATGAAGCAATGGAAGCTTCTTTTTTGGCTGCTCTACAACAAAGTGAACTTACCGATGTTGATAGGCAACCAGAACCGACAACAACTGATAGTTCAGTTGATATTCCCAGAAAAGAATCAATCAGTTGTGAGACTGACCTTCAGGATGAAGAGGACGAACAGCTTGCTGAGAATTCTTTCACTACAACGGCAGACGTTATTGGTTCAAAATCTGAGCCCGACAACAAAAATTTCCCTATTCCGGAGAATTCTTTTGACGTTGACATCAACTTGGTTCAAACCCATCCCTTAGTTATGAAGGTCTACAAACACAAAAACCGCAATGGCCTCAAGCTTACGATGAAAGTCAAGGGTTTACTTGAACCAATTAACGTTGTGCGGAGAGGGGAAATTTATTTTATTTTCGATGGAATCAGTAGGTTTCTCGCTGCAAAGGAACTTGGATGGGAAACCATTCCAGTGGTCATCTTCAATTACACCGATGAGGAAATTCAGGAACAGTTTGTTCTGAGAAATTTCCGAACAAAAAGACCAATGAGTGAGCTAATTGACCAAGCTGAGATAGTTTTGGAGATCATTGGTTTATCACAAGGGAAAAGACGAGAGAGAATAGGTGATGTCGATATGGCTGATGACGACTTTTCTCTTGTTGGAAAGGATCGTTTCGAAATTGCCTGTGAGATCCTGGGTGTTGATTTTTCGGCTTCCACCCTTCGCAGAATAATGAACTTGAAGCAGGTAGTTCTAAATGGTGACGAAGTGATCAAAGGGATGAGACTTTTTGATAAACTGGATGATGGATCAATGAGGATCAATCAGGCCCTGAACATTGTCACGAACTACAAGACAGCAAAAGATCAGGAAGGTTCAAACGAACTTAAAGAAACACTGGCAGCACTAAAGGGGCAGAACTACAAACTCTTCAACGAATCTTGTGAAGATCTTTCAAATGTTGAAGATGAAAGTGTGGATTGTGCAGTGGATTCGCCACCATATTATTTCCAGAAGGACTATACAAGGAAAGATGTGATCCCGAACCAAATTGGGTTGGAAAAAACAGTTGATGAATACGTAGACAGACAGGTTGAAATTCATCGTGGGCTATTCAGAAAATTAAAAAAATCCGGAAGCTTGTTCGTGGTCTTGTCAGACAGTTACCAAGATGGAGTTGATTTGATGGTTGTCGAAAAATTCACTGTGAAGATGGTGGAAAGTGGATGGAAGTTTGTCCAGAAATGGTACTGGAGGAAGGAAAATCCGAAACCACAAAACAACATCAAACGACTCATACCCAACTACGAGTATGTTCTTCACTTCGTCAAGGATGTTAAAGCGTACCATTGGAGAGAATTCATCAACTGGAAAGATGGAGATTACAAAATTGTCAAGGGCAGTAACGAGCGTGAACTGAGTAAAAAGCGGGAAAACCATAGCTGGTCGCTGTACAAACCTATCGAACGTTTCAGATCCTTTATGGATAGTCAACACGTGAAAAATGTACTCGAGGCCAACGGATTTACCTGGAAGGAACTTGAAGAAATTGATCCAAGTTTCAGGCATCAAGCTCCTTACCCAAGCTATATCCCTTTACTTCCAATTTTGATGACTACGAAGATGGGAGATACCGTTCTGGATATTTACAATGGAACTTCAACAACGACAGCAGTTGCCGTACAGCTTGGTCGTAAGGCAATAGGTTATGACATTGATGCGGTCAACCACGTATTTGCCGGCAAGCGAATGAGCTTAGTTGAACAGAATATTCCAGCTACCGAAAAAATACAGGATCTTGAGGATGAATTTTTAATTGCTCCTGCTGCCTGATGATTTAAGGATAATAGATGATTTAGTTGTGTGTTTAGTTTAACAAAGAGCCCTAATGACGAATTAAGTAGTCGTTAGGGTTTTCTTTTTTCCTTCCTATCACCTGATACGAAGTTGTCCAAGATCTCGTTTTGTTAATCTTAAACTTGAATGTTGTCAAAAAATACTTAACTTGGCTATAATGAGCGAATTAAAAACAATGACGCAATGAAAAATTATAGCAGCAGTATCATAAACTGGGATCTTCATTTAATAAAAGTACCAAAAACGAAATTTAACACTAAGATCGATGACCCTTTTAAAAGCCACTTCAAAAAATGGTTGTTTATAAACCTGAAGAAGATTAAAAGGTTGTTTTGGAAGAAATAATTATGTCGTAAACAAGATCCATATTCATTTCCTCTGCTAAATGTGTGTCAGAGATTCCTAAACCCTGTGCCCAAAGGCCTAATCCTTCATTATGTGGATAATTATTGAATGAAAAAAAACTGATTGGAATTCTCATCCTCGCGTTGTTTAGACTGATTTTTTAAAATTTATGTGAAAAAAAATAAAATTGCATTACAAATTTTCCATTTGCTGATATTTATTTAGAAACAATCAGTATGGAAGAACAAAATTTACCTGAAGAGGTCAAAAAGACGCCGGAACAAGAATTGGAGGAAAAAAGAAGAATTGAGAAAGAATTTATAAAACAATTTAATTGTTTCTCAAAAACTTACCCCAAAACGGAATGGTGGGACTGGGATTCAGATTAACAAATATCCCTTGATCTCCAACTTACACTTTAGATAAAAGTATAAGTTCCTGAATTTAAAATATACCTGACCAGCAAGTCTTTATGCTAAACCATTGTAAAGTGCTGGAAATTAACATATACATAGCACTGGAAATGCAGTAAGTATAAGTTTTTCGCCGTAAGTTAGCTCTAATCAAACACTTAATATTATGAGCTTACTTGGACAAAGAACGACAACAACATCGATGGATTGGGATGATTTTAAGTCACTCATTTCAAAACTTGAGAGAGACAAGAACTACAAATTCTGTTTATTAATCGCCATTGGAGTTTTTACGGGGCTTCGAATAAGTGATTTACTAAAATTACGGTTCAATCAATTCGTGGATACAGATATTTTGACCATACAAGAACAGAAGACCAAGAAAACCCGGCGGATTAAAATCAATTCCGATTTGAAACAGATTGTCGAACGTGTGAGGGGGAAAATGGTGGCCACATACAACGACCAGTACATTTTTGTAAACAAGTACCTGACTAAACCCATCGACAAATCGTATGTTAATGTGAAGTTGAAGGAGATTCTGAAGCAATACGGTATTGTTCTTGAGGGTAATGCAAGTAGTCACCTTTTCCGCAAAACACTTGGCAACAGAGTTCTGAGGTTGAATAATTATTCCAACGAATCCGTGATATTGTTGATGGAGTTATTTTCTCATAGTTCCCCGGCAATGACTAAAAAATACCTCGGCATTCGGGAGAAAGAGATTTTAGACGTTTATGACAGCGTGCGACTATAAAACTTAATCCACTGAAATAGTGATGTCTTTTTGATAGAAAAGTGGTTTATCCACTGACTTATTGCATAATCTGGATTTTGTTTAGGATTTTAAAAGGCTTAAAATCCTTCCAACTTTGCACAATATCGAGAGAAGGACTCCTTCTTCTTTGCAGATCTGGAGCTAGTTAAATTGTCTTCTGGGAAGGTTGATTATCTACTATCCGGCTAAGAAAATATTTATGGTCAGTTGGACTTATTTAATCGGCTGTCAATGATTGAGTTGGATGATTTATATTGTAAAGGGCTTTTTTAATAAAGATCGACCACACGAAACCCTGCATTTGAATCTCTGATTCAAAATATCCTTCTGGTCTTACAAAATCGTCGGGGTCAATTTTTTTCATATCCTCCAAGATCGGAAGTAGCTCAGATTTAACGACTAATTCAATTTCATTGACGAATTGTTGGTATCGATTGATAATCACAATGGCATCCATTTGAGTTATATTTCCCTCCGTTTTTTATTTCCAAGGTGAATAATTTGACGAGACCTTCTTGCATACATTCCAACGTGTTCCGTGAGTATCCATTATTCTTAAATATATTTGCCCATCTTGTTTGTGCAAGTTTAAAGTATAACCATCGTCACCTGACCTTCGCCGGACAGTTAATGCTAATGATTCTGATTGCAATTTTCCATCATATTCATTCCGATCTGTTATTTTGTAACAACCTGTGATGTCACAGACAGTCGGATCGTTATAACTGGCTCCATCGTTCCAATGACCAGTACTTGGTGATGACATCCAAATTTTGCACTCTTTATCAGTAATTTGAACTTTATACCAAATATATTCGCCGGGAACAGCTCTCATCCAAGTACCTTGCAATTTATTCAGCATTGTAGGATCTTCCTCTTGTTTACGCGAGGATCTATTCTGTGAAAAAGTCGGTAGTACAAAAAGCATACTTAATAGGATAACAAACACATATTTTATTTTCATTGGATGAGTTTTAATTTGGTAGTTAAACTGAATCAGTTGGCTTAAAGTGCCAATATAGGTTTGTGTCATTGTTCTTTCATATTATTTGTGGTTCTACTTTATTGGGTTTTCGATTTACCCCTGTTTTTTTATGTGGTAGCTTGACACCACATTTAAAAATCCGTTTTTTTTTAAGTCTGCTTACATATGATTAAGTTATTGAGTTAATTTTAAAGATTATCGACTGATTCCTGTTCCATTGCAATGAGAACATTGTCCAATATTTCTACCATTTCCGCCATAATTGCAATCTGGACAGTTTTTCCAACCACTACCATCACAAACGTGACAAGGCTTTGTTGGCGGATCTCCATTTATCGGTGTAACTCCATAAATGAGTCCTGTTCCATAACAGGTATCACACATTATTTGACCGGGTCTCATTTCATTTTTGTCTCGCCAGCCAGCACCTCTGCCGCCCCAATAGTGAACACGAAATGTCCGACTACAAGTGCTACATCTTCCTGTCCCATTGCAATAGGAACATTTTCTTTGTGATTGTTGGCTGCTTTGTTGATTCCCGTAATTCTGTTGATCGTTTGCAGAATTGTTGTTTCCGTAATTTGGATTATTCGAATGGTTTTTTGAACCGTGGCCATTGGAAAACTTTGCGATTTGCGATTCAAACCTATTAAGGTATGATGAGTAATCCCCTCCTTTATATATTATTGTTCGTTTTGTTGTAGAAACGACACTCCCTTCTTTCATTGTTTTTTTTTCAGTCCAATTGACATTGGGGAAATTATAGCTGTATTCACAGCTATTCTCTTCTATATTCATTTTTCCCTTTTCATTACTTTTTTGGACAAACGAAATTAACTCCCCATTCCCATCATAATTGAAAGATCTTGAAAAAATAAATTCACCATCGACAATGGTAGAGTTTGATATTAATAATCCTTTATTGAAATAATGCTTTTCAATAAAGACACTGGAATTTACAATTGTACTAGTGGTAATTGTAGAATCTAATGATTTCTTAGTGTAATAATTATTAGCCTCAATTTTTTTTATGAAAGCGGGATTAGGTGAGTAAAAGGTAATTTCAGTAGTTACTAATCCATCATTGTTATAACTGAAAGATTTTGTATAATCATCAGACACCTCTGAGATTAAAGAGCCACTCTTATCGTACATATAGTTCGATATATTTTCTCCATTTCCCTTTTTGGCGAATTGGTTACAAATAGATTTTATAAGTTTCCCATTTTGATACTGATAAACATTATCAATTACAGATGTGGGATATTGTTCAATTTTTCTAATCATCATTCCGTTGTCGTCATAGCAAATTGCTTTATGATCCTCTCCATCGTCAGTCTTAATAAAAATTACATCTCCTTTAAGATTTTCCTTTTTAAGGTCATTGTCAATCGTTTTTTTAAGATTGTCATCAAGTTTCTTCCCTGAACCACAGCCATAAAGCAGTAATAATCCGCAAAGAATAGAGTGTAATAATTTCATTTTAAGATATTTATATTGTTAGTTTTAGGGTTCTTTTATCATTTCTGAGTAGCCAAAACTATTATTATGATAATGATGATTATAACGATCCATAAACATCCCTTTGATCCTGAACCAAGGGTGTCAAGAAAAGAATCACCCTTGTTCCGGGAGAGTAAGCCAATAAGAAATATTACTCCGACAACAATTAAAATAGCTTCCATTTTCAATCATTTAAGTTACTGTCAGTATGATTTTTTTATTCATAAACTCGGGCAATTGTGTTTGTACAGATCCATATATTCAAATATAATCGAAATCGCTTCCCCCTTCATATCCTTGATCAGATTGTTGTTTTTTCTCACCTCATCAGTTAACTTGTAAACCTGGCACCGATCACTGTAAATTACCTTTTGGGCATAGATCAGGGCTGAAATAATTTGATAGGTGTAGCTTTTGGGATTCTTCGACAAGGCATACCCGGAATATCGGATAGCATCGATAACATCGTTGTAATCATCCATAGCCTTTATATAAGAAAAGCACAAGAGGTCATCACCTTTACCATTGTCAAAAAAATCTTCCTCGTTTTTGTATTTCTGTTTCTGGATTAAATATTTCAAAAATATGGATGTGTTATTTTTACCTTTTGCATTCCATCCCAATTTATTGATCAGAGCCATCTTAACATCCACAGGATTGGATTCGTCTGTAAGATAAAACATCAACTCATTCGATAAGATCCCCTTTGATTTGGAAGCCTTAACTAATATTGGTTCATTCAAGTAAGCCTTGGAAAATTCCGTTGTTGTTAATGGTGAATCCGCTAAGGCGATTGAACTGAGAAGGAGAGATACGACGAGTGTCAGAACTAAAGTGGTGGTTTTCATTTATTCAAATCCAATTTTAGCAAAGTTGAATGACAATTTATTAATATGTCTGAAATCCTTTCCCATAATCATCAAAGAAGATTCTCGCTTTACATTTACATATGAAACTCTGATATTCTAACGCAGTATTTTTGTTGCTTCTATCGTAGTAAAAAAAAATAGTTGTTTTATCCCATTTAGACTCTAGTCCATTGTTGTCATATAACACAAAATCTCCATTAAATCTTGTAGTCAGCTCAGTTTTTGCTGGTTCACTTACACCATTGATAAATTGTCCAGACTTATATAATCCAGCCACGGGACCATCAACCAGATATTGAAGAATATCAATATCCGTAATTCGTAAATCTTTCCCGTTCCTTATCTCAATGTATTTTCCTGGTTCAGTGAAAATTATTCCTTCCCAGGAAAATGATTTAGGATTGTACATTTGAAATTTTGTTACGCTTTTCTTTTCCCATATATCTTTCGAAAATTTTTCGGAATAATTTACTTCTTTATTTTCCGGTACATCCAATTTGTAAATTGCTCCATTAACTTTTCTCGGATCATATTCAGGCAAATTGACATCGTGTAGCTCTAAAGTATTATTACCATATATAAAAAATGTAACAGAAAGTCGAGGATCGTGATCATAATATTCAACAGCTGCAAAATTTCCGCAAGGAGTTATAGTGCTGACATTTAATATGGTGCTAGAATTTTTGTCTTTGGCCTTCCAAGCACTGTCATAAAATGTAAAAGTTCTTATTACAGTTCCATCAGCATTATAATTGGAGAACTGCTTATTGTTTAAAAAATTTAGTACATCCTGCTTTGTATTAAAAACAGTCTGAGCATTTGTATTGAGAATTCCTAATGCAAATAGGATAATAAGTACATTCTTCATATTGGTAAAAAATTAATATGTAAATTAGTTCTGTTTAATAAAATATTTCTTGAACAAATTCTATATCATTGAATTAGAGGCAGTAAACTCATTTTGATAAAAACTGCTCATTTCTACAACATTTTCTAATCACTACAGCAGAATTTATTCACTCTCACCTTACCGCCTTATATTCTGCATATAGTCATTAGACCCAGTACTTTTCTTCTTCAATGTGTAAACCCTATTATTGCTTCTATCTTTAACAGCGTTGGCATCACAATATACCACCAGACTCACTTTTTTATCAGAGTCCATTCCGTCCGATAGAGTAATAACTGCCGTGTTTTCTGAAATAACAGTGACATCCGGATTACTAAATACAGAACCACCTGCAATCAGATTTCCACCGGATGCGCTGAATTCAAGAGTTATATTAACAGAACTATTAACGAATTTCTTATTCGCCAAATAAGATAGAACATCTTGTTCAGAATTAAACTGAGCTGATGCTGAAAAAGTAAGACAAATCAAAAGGATTGAAAAATTGAACTGTTTTTTCATAGGGTAGGTTTTAATTTCAATATTAGAGGAGATATATTAGAGAGTCATTTTAATCAAAATACCAAACAAAAGATTCATACTCATTCTTTATATGAAAGCGTACCGTGATATGATCCCATTCCACAATCTGGTCTACCATTGGAGTCAATTATGCAGAAATTAAAAGTATATACTCTCCCTTGAAAATCTGTATTAATTACGAGTCTCAGGGTCATCGATTCATATGAAGTTCCATCTCTTTGAAATTCTCTTTTAATTTTACCATTGGCATCTCTAGTAGGTTCAATTCTGTAATGATTCTGCCTCTTTTGAACAGAGCCACTAAATCCTAATTCAATATATTTCCCCATATTTTGAAATGATTCCAAATAAACACAATCATCAGTTTCGTAATATTGGTTATTGGCTGTTACACCAATAAAACAAACCCTAAGATTATTCCCATCTTTTTTTAGATCTCCCGAAAAACTAATGAAACCAGTTTTCGAGTAAATCAATCGACCCTTCTTTAAAGATGCTATATATCTTCCATTATCATATGAGAACGCATCTTTCATTGCTCCTGAGTAATTTCCTTCTTGGCCTAATGGAGAATCAGAGATAATGCTATTTGATTCCGTGCTGATTGAAATACTTTGCTGAGATTCTTTAGTGCTATTGTCACTTCTATTGCCATAAAGTCTACTCATTTCATTGCTAAATGCATCAGCTTTAGCTTTGTAATTATTGTATGCAGTGTCACGTGGATTTTTTTGATTACTATCAATCTCTCTAATCTCAACAGAATTCCCATTTTTCCATTTGCCTTCATACACTTTACCGTCTGAAGAAGTAAACTTGCCTTGTCCGTTTGGTTTCCCATCAACAATCTGGCCAACATAGAATGATCCATTAGCATAATTTATTCTATGATCCTGAGCGAAAAGAGAACTCAAATTTGATATTTCTATAAATAAAATTAGGAGAAGAATTTTGGAGAATCGATTTTTTTTCATAACAAGTAGGTTTGAGATATGGTTATTGCTCTAAACTATGAATTTTAACGCTCAATTCCAAATCCAAATATAATTAAAAGTGGTCATATATGATAACCACATAGTTGATTAAAAACAAAATATTCGTTGACTAATCGGTCAATGAATGACTTCTGCTGAATTATCAAGAATTTTGGGTAATCGTATTCGCAAACTGAGGGAAGAAAAGAACATTTCTCAACAGAATTTGGCGGAAATGTGCAATTTTGAGAAATCAAATATGGCTCGAATTGAAGCGGGACGAACTAACCCGACATTGTTTAGTATGTACAAAATTAGTTCCGCACTGAAGATTACGTTGTCAGAACTTGTATTTTTTGATTCAAAATCCAGTGATGTTGTTTAAAACTTCGGGTCTCAACCACTTCTGAAATGGATTTACTCAACCTCTTGAATCCTTCGGCGTAAAATACTTTCAAAACCATAGACTACCCAATGTGGTCATATATGACAACTTTTCCGGGAAGTATTATTATGTATTCTGGGAGGGGAACGGAGGTAATGAGTTAATCTTTAACTTTACCCATTAACCTTACCTCTTTAAATTGAGTTCGTGGGGTTAAATTTTATTAAGAGTGCAACTTATTTTCACCTGACAGGAAGTTCCAAAGGGTCTTACCAATGGTTGTAATAAGGACTAAAATGACTTTGGAGGAGTGTTCAATACAGGTTCTTTGGGTCAAAACCTCGCAACAAACCTCGCAACAAAAAAATCACTTACAAAATAAATTGTAAGTGATTGATTTACTGGTTGACCCGCCAAGGCTCGAACTTGGACTCTTCTGAACCAAAATCAGACGTGTTGCCAATTACACCACGGGTCAATCAAACTTGTCCTATCCATTAGGACCGCGCAAAAGTACGAAGTTTTTTTTTTCAACCAATATGAAATCCGAAAAAGAGCATTTTATCTTCGATTATTTTCCTGAAAGCGTCAAAGAATGTTAAAGATATTTTTTGTAATATTTTATAATCATCACATAAACAGATAGCTAACTCGTTTTTTGTAAAAAAGGATCATACGTTTTCTGTACAATTGGGCAGAACAAATTAAATCCTTTTCTGCTGTGGACAAAGATTTTATATCTTCGCAAAGATTTTTAATTGTTTGAAAGGGGAACTTCCAGAATATGGAGTCCTGACCTGAATTGGGAGCAGTTTTCAAACCTATTGCGATTGATAAAAAAAATACGATGAGAACATTCAAGTTTTACAACACGGTTGTCGGATGGGGAATATTTGTGGTCGCGGCTATTGTCTATTTGCTGACGATCGAACCAACGGCAAGTTTTTGGGACTGCAGTGAATTTATCACAACTGCATACCGTCTCGAAGTAGGCCATCCGCCGGGTGCTCCCTTGTTCATGATTCTTGGACGTCTGTTCACCATGTTGGCACCATCAGTCTCTTCCATTCCGGTGATGGTAAACATCATGTCTGCCCTGGCGAGTGCCTTTACCATTCTTTTCCTCTTCTGGAGCATTACCCATCTGGCCAGAAAAATCTTTGGATCGGGTGAAAATGAGACACTCTCCGAATTGATTGTGATTCTTGGTGCAGGTGCTGTGGGAGCATTGGCCTATACTTTTTCCGATACATTCTGGTTTTCTGCGGTCGAAGGCGAAGTATATGGAACCTCCTCCCTGTTTACAGCACTCGTATTCTGGGCCATCCTCAAATGGGAAAATGAGGCAGATGAGCCACAGGCAAACAGATGGCTGGTTCTGATCAGCTATCTGGTGGGACTTTCCATAGGAGTCCACCTTTTGAATCTGCTGGCCATTCCTGCCATCGTCTTCGTCTATTATTTCAGAAAATATGAAACTACCCGCAATGGGATCCTGGTCGCTTCCGGCCTCTCCCTTTTCATTCTTGCGATGATGGTTTGGGTGGTTATTCCAGGGTTGGTGGTTGCTGCCTCCTGGTTTGAATTGCTGTTTGTCAACGGCATCGGTATGCCTTATGAAAGCGGTGTCATTATCTACGCCCTTGTATTAACAGGAGCAGTAAGCTACGGCATCATTTATACCTACCGCCACAAGAAGGTTGTTGCGAATACGATTCTGGTGTGTTTGTCTGTCATTGTCATTGGTTATTCTTCATATGCCATGACAGTGATCCGTTCTACTGCCAATCCTCCCATGGATCAGAACAATCCTGACAACGTCTTTTCCCTGCTATCCTACCTGAACAGGGATCAGTATGGCAGCAGACCGCTCGGATATGGCCAGTATTACAATGCACCGCTCGACAGCAAAGATCCTTATCTGCAAGGCAGTCCAACCTACATCAAGAAAAATGGTCATTATGAAATAGCGGAATACAAGCAGATACCAAATTACGACTCTCGGTTCTGTACGATCTTCCCGCGTATGTACAGTTCCAGTGCGGACCACGTTCAGGAGTACAAAAACTGGGCAGGGATCAAGGGAACACCCGTTCAGACCACCAACAGGCAGGGAGAACCGGAAACGCTGATGAAACCGACTTTCGGTGAAAATCTCCAGTTCTTCTTTACCTATCAGGTCGGATTCATGTACCTAAGGTATTTTATGTGGAACTTTTCCGGCAGGCAAAATGATGTCCAGAGCCAGGGAGGAATTCTCAATGGAAACTGGATCACAGGAATCAATTTTCTCGATTCGATCCGTTTGGGCGACCAGAATCATTTACCTCCTACATTGGGTGAGAACAGGGCCAAAAATGCCTATTACATGCTTCCTTTTATCCTGGGATTGCTTGGTATGTTTTACCAGTACCAGTCAGGAAAGAAAGGCAAGCAGGATTTCACCGTCGTGATGTTGCTTTTCATCATGACTGGTTTGGCCATTGTAGTCTACCTGAACCAGGATCCGCTGCAACCACGCGAGCGGGATTATGCCTATGCAGGCTCCTTCTACGCATTTACGATCTGGATTGGGTTGGGTGTATTGGCAGTTTACGATATTCTTAGAAGATTCTCTGCAGCGACCATCAGTGCCATTGCGGCCACCGTGATCTCGCTCTTTGCTGTTCCGGTACTGATGGCCTCTCAAAACTGGGACGACCACGACCGTTCAGGACGTTATACCGCCAGGGATTTTGGTGGCAATTACCTCAAGACCTGTGCTCCCAACGCCATTATTTTTACCAATGGTGACAACGATACCTTTCCACTCTGGTATGCACAAGAGGTGGAAGGAATCCGGACAGATGTACGCGTTTGCAATTTGAGTTACCTGCAAACGGATTGGTACATCGATCAGATGCGTAAAAAATACTACGATTCTGATCCGCTTCCAATCAAATTTACGGAAGATCAGGTCGTGCAGGGCAACAGAGACATCGTTTATGTGTTGGATCAGCTCAAGCGGCCCGTCAACCTGAACGATGCACTGGAGTTTATTCGTTCGGATGAAGCGGCAACAAAATTGCAGCAGGCAGACAATGCCTCCTTCCTTCCTTCCAAGCAATTGTATTATCCGGTGGATAAGAAGGCTGTTCTCGAATCAGGAACCGTTGCAGCTAAAGACGACTCCATGATCGTCGACAAACTGGATATCAACCTCACCGGCAACTATATTTCCAAGGATGAGATGATCATTCTCGACATCATTAACAACAACAAATGGAAACGGCCCATCTATTTTGCCGTGACGGTAGGTAGGGAAAAATACCTGAATCTGCAGGAATATTTTCAGGCAGAGGGATTTGCCTACCGGTTGGTCCCAATCAAAACTAAAGTTAAGGAGGGACAGATCGGGAGGGTTAATTCCGGTATTATGTACGATAACATAATCAACAAGTTCAAATGGGGTAACATGAACAGTCCGAAGGTCTACCTCGATGAAAACAACATGAGAATGTCGATGAACATCCGGAATAATTTTGTACGCCTGGCTGATCAACTGATTGTGGAGGGTAGGACCGATTCGGCCGTTGCGGTATTGGATCGTTGCAACGAACTGGTTCCCAACAAAAAAGTACCTTACAACTATTTCAACCTGTTGATGGCGGAGGCCTATTACAAGGCTGCCCAGTTCGATATGCATAAAATGGGCAAGGAGATGACCTCCCTGGAGGTTAACATGTTGCCGGCATCCATGAAAAAGGGCAACGAGGTGGTCCGTCAGATGGTAGATAACAATGAACGCGAAATTCTTTACTACCTCTCACTGGAACCAAAATTCAGGGAGTCCGTATCAGAAGATTTACAGCGTGCATTCTACCTGCTTCAGGAATTGGGTGTTATCACTGAACAATATGGTGAGAAAGACCTTTCCAAGGAGATCAATGGCAAACTGAACAAGATGTTCTCCATTGCACAGCCGGAAAAAGGAACGATCCCTCCTAAATGATAGTTTCTTCAAAATTTATACATTTGGAAGATATTCATTACTTTTGCGCCTTTGCAGACAAATAGTAAAATATGAAGTTTAAGTTACAGGTCCAACTGCCGGGTTTTTTCACAAAGTGGTTTCCAGCCGCAGTGTGGCGTATGCCAGCAGAAGAAAAATCAGTCTATCTGACCTTTGACGATGGCCCGGTTCCCACGGTAACACCCTGGGTGCTTGACTTGCTGAATGAATACCAGGTGAAAGCCACCTTCTTTGCAGTCGGAGAAAATGTTTTTCGCTACCCTGAGCTTTTTGAACAGATTCTGGAGGATGGGCATGCCGTCGGCAATCATACCTACCATCATCTGCAGGGGCTAAAAACGAGTAACCTGGATTATTTTAAAGATATTGAACTTGCCAACCGGCTGATCGGTTCCAACCTGTTTCGTCCGCCGCACGGCTGGCTGACAAGGGGACAATACCTTTTCCTTTCTCAAAAGTACAAGATCGTCATGTGGGATGTAATCTCCTGCGACTATAATCCAAATATTACCCGTGAGGAGGTATTGGAGAATGTGTTGAAATTTGTCCGATCTGGCAGCATCATCACTTTTCACGATTCCTACAAGGCTGAGGCACACTTGCGGTGGGCTCTTCCAAAAGCCATTGAATCACTGAAGGCTGAAGGCTATGAATTTAAAAAAATTGAATTTCCCAAAGTGCGCCGGTTATTTGTTACAACCTATATTCAACGAATCAAGAAACTGCGCATCAATTTCAAGCACCTTCGCAAGTGGGCATAAGCTAATTTGCTAATAAGCTAATTTGCTAATAAAAAGAAATTGGTATTGATCTGGAAAATCACATCGGTTTTTCCTCTTTTCATTTTCTTGGTTATTCGTTTGATTCATAAAATACTATAATTAAAGCATATGATTCTACAGCTAGGCGTTCAGCAACAAGCAATTCAAACGATACACTCTGCAGCAAGCCCGGATGGTATTGATCTGTTGCTAAAAGGGGGACGGATTCTCGTTCCAATTGCCATTATCTCTTTGCTTACCTGTTACCTGATCATTGTAAAATTTATTGAAATCAGGCGGTATACCAAACCGGAACCCAACCTGGTGATAGCCTTCCATGGTTACCTGAAAAAGGGAGACGTGGCACAGGCCATTGCCACACTGAAAGCCGGGAACAGCTCCTATAGCCGCATCTTTTTCCATGCCACCCGCTCCATAGGAAAACCAATTAAAGAGGTCGAGAGTTCCATTGAAACTGCCGCACAAATTGAGATGAACAAGATGAGCAAGGATCTGCATTACCTGGGACTATTTGCAGGAATAGCCCCCATGCTTGGTTTCATCGGTACCATTGCTGGGGTCATCAAGATTTTTTACGATATATCACTCTCCGACAACATAAGCATCGGCATTATTTCCGGAGGACTCTACCAAAAAATGATCTCCAGCGGACTGGGTCTGATTGTGGGTGTCATTGCCTATTCAGGCTATCACATGCTCAGCATCATGATAGACAAATACATGAACCGGGTCGAGGAAGACGCTTTCGAGTTTATCAATATCATCGAACAAAACTGAGATGAAGCTGCGAAAAAGGTTGGAGTTCAAACCCGAAGTAGCCACAGGATCCCTGAACGACATCATGTTCTTCCTGTTGCTTTTTTTCCTGTTGGTGGCCACTTTTGCCAATCCCAATGTCATTAAGCTGATGTTGCCTAAGTCCGCTTCCAACCAGACTCTCGACAAGAAACAAATCACCCTCTCAATTACCAGGGAAAAGAACTATTTTATTGACAAGGAACAGGTTCCCTTCAACAAATTGGAGGGTGCACTGAAGGTCATCAAAACCAAAATCAGCGACGTAACCATCGTATTGAGGACAGATAACTCTCTGACCATTCAGGATCTGATAGATGTACTTGCTATTGGAAACAAGCTTCAGATCAAGATGATCCTCGCAACGGAGAAGAGAGGAAGCTGAAAACAAGGCTAAAGTGGTATTCCATTGAGGCAGGGATGGAGCCATATAAAAAGGAACACACAAATGAGAATTTGTGTGTTCCTTTTTTTTACTCCGACTCTTCGGAGTCCCTTACTTTATTCTTCTTCCTCCTCATCAATATCAATTACCGGCTCACTCTTGAAAGCCTTCGTGACCAGGTATTTGTCCAGTACCAGTAGCAGGGAGGGCAATACGATCATGTTGAAGAACATTGCGATGAAGAGAGTCGTCGAAACCAACAATCCCAATGCCTGGGTCCCTCCAAAACTCGACACCATGAAGACGCTGAACCCCAATACCAGCACAATGGAGGTATAAATCATACTGAATCCGGCTTCGCGCAAGGCATTCAGGGTCGACAGCTTGATGTTGTTTCCTGTCATCTTAAGTTCATGTCGGTACCTCGAAAGATATTGGATGGTATTGTCAACAGAAATACCCAATGCGATACTGAAAACGATGATCGTAGAGGGCTTGATTGGTACTCCTGTAAAACCCATAATGGCGGCAGTTATGATGAGCGGAATGATGTTTGGGATCATGGAGACCGCTATCATCCGTATGCTCGTGAACATCAGCGCCATCAGGAGTGAGATAAAGCCAATGGCAATTAATACACTGATTAATAAATGCTTTATTAAAAATTCAGTCCCCCGGGCATAAATAACACTGCTACCAGTAATCTTGACATTGTAATCTGCCTTTGCGAAAATGGAATCCACCCTGGGGCGGATGCTGTCGAGCAACCTGTTCATCTCCCTGGTGCCGGTATCCGCCATTTGGAAACTGATCCTTGTGACCTGCTGCGTGCTGTCGATGAAGGAATTGAGAAGCTGCTGATTCCCGGATGTTTTTTTAGGGAAGTAGGAGAGAACAAAGGTCTTTTCCATGGAATTGGGTATACTGTACATCTCAGGATTGCCGTTGAAGTAGGCTTGCTTGGCAAATTTTGCAAATTCTGCCACGGAAAGTGGCTTGGAAAACTCCTTGTTTCTGGAAATGACATTCTGCAGCTGGTCGATACGCTGAATGGTAGAATAGAGCATCACCCCCTTTTTCTTTTTGGTATCGACAGATATTTCGAAAGGCATCACTCCGCCAAGCTGTTTTTCGAAGAACTTCAGATCTTTGTAAAGGGGATTGCTTTGGTGAATGTCATCCGTCACTTTTCCGGAGGTCTTCATGTTTAGCATTCCGATAATTCCAGTAAGGAGCAAAATAGCCGCGAAAGAGAAAACCCATTTTCGTCTGTATTGAATGACATAGAGAATTTTCTCCAGTATGGAATTGAAAAAGGTATTGTCAAGATGTTTGACATGTTTGTCCGTTGGCGGATCCATGTAGCTAAAAATAATGGGCAGCAACGTAATGCAGAGGGCGTACTCCATCAGGATACTGATGGCGGCAATGATACCAAATTCCCTCAGCAATTGATTGGATACCAGAATGAAAGCGGCAAAGCCGGCAGCTGTGGCCGTATTGACCATCAGAGAGGCAAATCCGATCCTCCTGACAACCCTCGAAAGAGCCAAAATTTTGTTCCCATGATTGCGGTACTCCCAATGGTATTTGTTGAGAATATAAATGCAGTTTTCGATAGCGATCACCACAATAAGGGATGGTATCACCCCTGTCAGAATGCTGATCTTGAAACCAAAGAGGCCTACAATTCCCAACGTGAAAATGATGCTGATACCGACCACTACCAAGGAACTGGCCACCACTTTTACCGATCGGAAAAAGAGGAATAGGATGAAGGCTGCAATCAGGATCGAAAGCAGCACGAAGAGAAAAAGCTCGTGCTGGACGGTTCTTGCCATGACGGTCCGGATGTAGGGAAGTCCCGAATAATGCAGTTCATGTCCGGTCTGCGTAGCATATTGCTCTGCCCTTTCCACGATGTTGTCAGTAATGGTCATCCGGATCTTGTCGTTAAGTACCGATTTTTTCAACGTGATAGCCAGAATATAGGCTTCTGTTTTCGAATTGAAAAGCAAGCCATCGTAAAACTTAAGGGAGAGGATTTTCTTTTTCAGGCTGTCAACTTCGGCCTGGGTGGTGGGTTTTATGGGAACAAGCGGTTTGAAATCAAATTGATGGAGGGAATCGTTCTTGACAATCGTGGAAGTTTTTGTAATGGACATGACCCCTTCAACACCCTGTACCTTGGCCATGTCTGCTGTCAGGTCGTACCAATGGTTAAAATCCTTCAATTGAAACATATTGGGATTCTCCACCCCGATCACAATGACACTCCCGTCCTCTCCAAACCTCTTTTTGAATTGGTTGTAATCCATGATGAAACTATCATCGGCAGGAAGAATACTGGCATTGTCGTAGGATAGCTTAACACCCAAGCCCTTCCAACCCATGAAAGCAGTAAGCAGCAGGATGAAGATCAGTATAACTGGTCTGTTGCGAAGAAGTACACGGGTCAGATATTTCCACATGATCAGGTGAATTCACAGTTTATTATGAATTTGCGAAGGTAAATGAATTAAACGAAAAAGCCATTTGCAAGGGCAGAAGATTTAGCGGATTGGGGAATGTAATTTTTCATGTCGCAGGTTGCGTCCGATTTCATTTCAATCTGCACTTCAGGGGAGTGAAATATAAGAAACCCCATCCTCTGTCCGGGTGAAGCCTGCTTGACATCATTCTGTGGATTGGACGTCCATGGGTCCAAAGTACCTAGGGATATTTCAAGGTTTGCGATACAAATTCACAAATCAACCCCTGAAATATGGCGATCTATTGCTAACTTGCAGGCAGGAAAGAGGTTGTTTTTCCTTTCTTATCCAGACAAACAGTATTTCCAAATAATCACAACATTAACTAATTAATTCTAAGTATTATGAAACTGACAATGAAATTATTGACGCTGGTGGTCTTTATATGCCTTTTTGGTAGCGGTTTCTCATTTGCATCCAGTCATCCCGGTTCCAGATTTGGTGGGGTCCAGATCGGTACCATTACCTACAGTTACCGAAGCATGCAGGATCAGTCGCTGCCGGCGGTGTTGAATTATGCTTCCCAGTCCGGACTTAGTTCGGTGGAACTGATGGGCGATGTAGCCGAAAGGTTTGCCGGCATCCCTCAGACCAAGGATGCTGCTGCCATTCGTCAATGGCGCATTTCGGTTTCGATGGGCAAATTCAAGGCGATAAAGAAATTATTCCATACCAAGGGGATAAAAATCAACATCCTTAAACTGGGAGACAAAAGCTGGTCGGATGAGGAGATTGATTATGCTTTCAACGCCTGTAAGGCTGTTGGAGCGGTTGGAATTACGATGGAAATTTCGGAAGAAGCCGCCAAGCGGATGGAACCTTTCGCCGAGAAACACCACCTCTTTGTCATTTTTCATAACCACGGTCAACCCGGAGATCCCAACTTTAGTTTCGACAAGGCACTTGCCTATGGACCCAAACTGATGCTTAACCTCGATGCCGGACACTATTTCGGTGCTACTGGCCTGGATCCGACTATCTTGATTGAACGGCTTCATAACCGGATCGTTAGCCTGCACATCAAGGACAAAACAGGTCCCAAAGCCGCCGATCCAAACAAAAACCAGCCTTTTGGCAAGGGCGAGACACCGGTAGTGAAGATCTTGCAGTTGATCCAGAAGAAAGGATGGCCCATTACCTGTGACATCGAACTGGAATATCCGGTTCCTGAAGGATCGGATGCTGTCAAAGAGGTGACGAAATGTGTAGCTTATTGCAAAGCAGCATTGATTCCAAAAGAGTGAACTGCCGGAACATTTTACGGTTACATTTTAACTAATCCAAAAATATGACAAGGAAAATTGGTTTTCTTCTGGTTCTGTTTGTCGAACTCTTTTTTTCTGCACAACTGGTTGCACAAAAAATTCAGCCTGTCGTAGTTTCTGTAGACCATCCTATTGCCCCGATTCAACCAACGATGTGGGGAATATTTTTTGAAGACATCAATTTTGCTGCAGATGGTGGTTTGTATGCTGAACTAGTCAAAAACCGCTCGTTTGAGTTTGCAAAACCGCTCCAGGGTTGGACGATCCTGAAAACGGATGCCACAGAAGGACTGTTGGTTTTAAACCGGGGTGAATCGGAGACAAACAATCCGAGGTTTGTCAGAATCAGCCGAACAAATGCCGAAGAGAAATTTGGTCTGGAGAATGAGGGCTTCCGTGGAATGGGCATCAAAAAGGGGATGAAGTACCACTTTTCCTTACTTGCCAGAAATCAGTCGGGCCATCCGATGAAGATCAGGGTTGAATTGATTGCTGGAACCGGTGCGGTTATTGGAACCTCTGAAGTGATTCCCGGTCAAGGCGATTGGAAAAGGTGTCAGGTTGATTTCTCTGCCACAGCGGGCGATCCCAAAGCCAAAATGGTGCTCTGGTTCGAGGGCATTGGATCACTGGATCTCGATATGATCTCACTTTTCCCCGATGATACCTGGAAAAACAGACCAGGAGGCTTGCGGGCTGATCTGGTGCAACTGCTGGCAGATCTCAAGCCAGGATTTCTCAGATTCCCGGGAGGTTGCATCGTCGAAGGTTATGAACTGGCTACGCGTTACCAATGGAAGAAGAGTGTGGGCAAACCGGAAGAGCGAAAAACGATGATCAACCGATGGAATACGGAATTTAAGCACCGGCCAACACCGGATTATTACCAGTCTTTCGGGATGGGATTCTTCGAATATTTTCAACTGGCAGAAGATTTGGGGGCGGAACCGCTTCCGATTCTCAGTTGCGGAATGGCCTGCCAGTTTAATTCGGCAGAAGTAGTGCCTATGGACCAGCTCGATCCCTACATCCAGGATGCTCTGGATTTGATCGAATTTGCCAATGGATCCATCGAATCCAAATGGGGAAAGGTTCGCTCAGAGATGGGCCATCCTACCCCGTTCAACCTGAAGATGCTGGGGGTAGGCAATGAACAATGGGGAGCCCAATACATCGAGCGGTACGAAGCCTTTGTCAGGAAAATCAAGGAGAAATATCCTGAAATTACCCTTGTTACAGGTACAGGTCCCTCTCCGGATGGAAAATTTTTCGATTTTGCTGCCAGTGAACTGAAGAGATTGCATGCCGAAATAGTGGATGAACATTATTATGCACCTTCGGAATGGTTTCTGAAAAATGCAACCCGTTATGATCACTACGACCGGAACGGTTACAAAATATTTGCCGGAGAATACGCAGCGCAGAGCAAGTCAACCGTAAATCCCGAAAATAAAAACACCTGGAAATGCGCATTGGCTGAGGCTGCATTTATGACTGGTCTGGAGCGAAATGCCGATGTAGTAAATCTATGTTCTTATGCCCCGTTGTTTGCCCACGTCGATGCATGGCAATGGACCCCCGATCTGATTTGGTTCGACAACCTGAAATCGTTCGGTACGGCTAATTATTATGTTCAAAAGCTCTATTCAAACAACAAAGGGTCGCAGGTCTTGCCCATGTTGTGGAACAGAGAACCTTTAACCGGGCAGGATGGTTTGTATGGGTCTGCTGCAATGGATCAGAGAACGGATGAGATCATTCTTAAGCTGATCAATGCATCAAACAAAGAGGTAAAACAATCCATCCGGCTGGATGTCAAAAAGCAGGTGAGTCCAAAGGCCACCCTGACCGTCCTTAAAAGTAATTCCACGGAGGATGTCAACTCATTGGAACAACCCAAATTGGTTGCTCCTGTCGAACAGGTTTTTACGGTTCAGGGGAAGAGGATAAATGCCGTTTTGGCTCCCAATTCCTTCTCGGTATACCGGATAAAAGTTAAAAAATGATCCCATTTTTCTGAATGCCATTCCATGTGTAACAACAAGTCCTTGCCTGCCTTTTTTTTTCATGGAGTATGGATGGTCCAGCTGCTCCTCTTTCTTCCGATCTGGCTTTTGGGAGGGAATGGCCGCGTTACCAACCTAAAATGTGAGTACCTTCAAAATCCCCTCGGGATAGAGACGAAATCCCCCAGGTTGAGTTGGCAAATTCAGTCGGACGAATCAAATGTCAAACAAGTCGCTTACGAAATAAGGGTTGCTGCTTCGTCTGAAAATCTGTCAGCTAAGAAGAAACTACTTTGGAATTCAGGAATCGTAAAGTCTGACCAATCCGTCCACGTCGTATACAAAGGTGGACCGCTGCAATCCTCCCAACGTTATTACTGGCAGGTTCGCATCTGGGACAACAAGCATAGAATATCCAATTGGAGCAATCCATCCTGGTGGGAAACCGCGCTGCTTGACAAGGCTTTATGGAAAGCCAAATGGATTGGTTCCGGAGAACAGTCGCCCGAAGATCACCGTCCGGTCTGTTTCAGAAAGGAGTTTAACTGCATCGGAACAGTCAAGTCAGCAAGGTTGTACATTACCTCCCTCGGCCTTTATCAGATTTTCCTGAATGGAGAAAAGGTGGGATCCGATCTGTTTACCCCGGGTTGGACCAGTTACAACAAAAGGATTCAATACCAGACCTACGACGTAACCGGGATGTTGAAATCCGGTAATGCTCTCAGTGCAGTAGTAGGCGATGGCTGGTATCGTGGAAATATCGGAGGGCGGGTCCATACCAATTATTATGGGAATAAACTTGGCTTTCTGGCTCAACTGGAGGTAACCTTTTCCGATGGGTCCACCCAAAAGCTCGTTACCGACGACTCCTGGCAAGCAGGTCACGGCTCCATTCTGGAATCCGATATTTACAATGGAGAGACCATCGATGCATCGCAAGAATTGCCGGGATGGAAACAACCTGGATTTACCTCTTCCTCTTTTTCTCCTGCCACGGTGCTCGATCGCCCTACAAATATCCTTTTTGCGGGGATCAGTTCCCCCGTAAGGGCCATACAGGTGCTTACTCCTCAAAAAATAGTCAAAACTCCAAGGGGAGAGACGGTATTCGACATGGGTCAGAACATGGTGGGATGGGTCAGGATAAAAGTCAACGGGCAAAAAGGAGACAAGGTTGTTTTAAAATTTGCGGAGGTACTCGATAAGGATGGAAATTTTTACACCGAGAATCTGCGTAGTGCCAAAGCCACGGATACCTTCATCCTAAAGGGAGGAGGCCCCGAAGTTTTTGAACCACATTTCACCTTTCATGGATTCAGGTATGTGAAACTGGAGCAGTTTCCTGGAATCCCTGATTTAAGATGCCTGACGGGGATTGTCATTCATTCGGATATGCCCCAAACCGGAAATTTTTCCTGTTCTGATTCATTAATCAACCAGTTACAGCGGAATATCCAATGGGGACAAAGAGGCAATTTTCTGGATGTCCCTACCGATTGTCCGCAACGCGATGAACGGTTAGGGTGGACCGGTGATGCGCAGGTATTTGCCCCAACGGCTGCGTTCAACTTCGATGTGGCCCCTTTCTTTACAAAGTGGATGGCTGATCTTGCTGCCGACCAGCTTCCTGACGGGAAGGTAACGGATGTTGTTCCAGATGTACGGTCGGGCAGGGGAAGCTCAGCTGCCTGGGGCGACGCGGCCATCGTAGTTCCGTGGACCGTCTACCAGGCTTATGGAGACACCTCTGTTTTGACGGCTCAATATCCCAGTATGAAGGCGTGGGTCGAATACATGCGCAAACGTGCGGGAGCAGACCATCTCTGGACTGGTGATGCCCATTATGGCGATTGGCTGGCCTATGCCAGTACGCAATCGGACTATCCCGGCGCCACTACCGAAAAGGATCTCATCGCCAATGCCTATTTTGCCTTCTCAACGGGAAGACTGGCGCAAATTGCCGGGATTTTGGGCAAGAGGGAGGATGCCGCAACCTATTTGAAATTGGCCGTTAAATGCAAAGAGGCCTTCTGCCACGAATACCTGACGCCATCGGGTCGTCTGGTCTCCAACACCCAAACGGCCTATGCACTGGCATTGGCTTTCGGACTGCTGCCAGATTCAATGACGGTTAAGGCGGCAGCATTTCTGGCCGCGGATGTAGATAAAATGAAACACCTCACGACGGGCTTCGTAGGAACTCCGCTGATTTGTCAGGCGCTTTCCGATCATGGATATGCCGTTCAGGCTTTTAAACTATTGATGAACAAGGAGTATCCCTCATGGCTCTACCCTGTTACGCAGGGCGCCTCCACCATCTGGGAGAGATGGGACGGACAAAAACCCGACGGTTCATTCCAGGATGTCAAAATGAACAGTTTCAACCACTACGCCTATGGTGCCATCGGAGATTGGCTTTACCAGTACGTGGCCGGTATTTCAAATGATCCAAAGATCCCCGGATACAAACATTTTTTCTTACAGCCTCATCCTGGCGGAGGATTGACCAATGCTTCTGCCGAATTGCAGACCTTATTTGGAACCATCCGGTCGGCATGGAAGATGGAAGGGGATAGAATGACTTATTCCTGCACAGTCCCGGCAAATACCACTGCCACCATCCTCCTGGATCAGGTTTCCTCCGGCAATATTTTGGTAGGAAACCGCTCTCTTTTATCAAACGAATCCCTGAAAAGTTCTGAAATCAACGGCAAAGTGAAGATTGATTTGGGTAGTGGGACTTACCAATTTACTTTTCCTGTCCACTAATCCATCCTGAAATTGTGCCTGTCGGATCCATGGGTTTTCCAATGGGAATGAAATATTCCAGAGATCTGAATTTAGAAATGTCGAATATTATTGTTAAATATTAAACAATAATTTTGGTAAATAATTGCTTGTCAAGTCAATATATGCTAAAATTTGTCAAAAAGGTGACATCAATTTGAAATTCTATTTTCTACATTTGGGTGAAGTTTGTTTTGTTTTACCTACAACCCTGCCATCATGAGCCTAATTCAAGACCTGACGGAACTGGTAAATGCCGGTATTATTACCGGTGAAAAGGCCAGCGAAATTGCCGATTATTACAAAAAAAAGGAGGGTGCATCTCCAACTGCGAATAAGCAGCTGTTTATTTTTGGTGTCCTGGGTGCACTGCTGATTGGTATTGGACTGATGTTTATCATTGCCAATCAATGGGATTCCCTCTCCCGGAATGTGAAAACCACCTGCGCATTTCTCCTGTTGATTGTCCCCCAGCTTTTGTGCCTTTTCGCTCTGGTTAAAAAGGCGGATAAAATTGTCTGGCGGGAAAGTACGGCGCTCCTTCTGTTCTTTGCCGTTGGTGCCAACATCTCGCTGGTAAGTCAGATCTATCACATCAATGGCGATGCCAGCACTTTTCTGCTAACCTGGATGTTGCTGACGGTGCCACTGGTCTTCATTATGCGCAGTTCTGCTGTTTCGCTGGCCTATTTCTTTGGGTTGACGTTCTATAGTTTTGCCGTACGGACAGACGCCACTGAGCTTTGGAGTGAGTGGATCTACTGGCCTTTACTTGCATTGCCACTTCCACGCTACCTACAGTTGTTCAAAAAATCACCGAATAGTCCACTCTTTATCCTTCATCATTGGGTGATTCCCTTTGTACTGACGTTGACCATCGGCATGGTTTCACACAACTCCAGAGAATGGTTGCCTCCGATCTTTATCCTACTATTTGGCATTTTCAATCTGATAGGAAATCAATCTTTTTTTATCAGCAGTGCCCTGATTAAGAACGGATACAAGGTGTTTGGCTTCTGCGGCACCGTTATTACCCTGTTGGTCATGTCATTCAAGTCCAATTGGAAAACTCTGCTGGACAATCACTATACCCTCAGCAATCTGGTCAACTCCTCCGAATTCATTGCCCTAATCATTTTAGGGATCTTGGCATCTCTCCTTTTGATCAGGGCCATGCGCGGAAGAACACTGGCAGATTTGAAAATGATGGAGATTGCCTGGCTTTTGTTTCTGGTTATTTTCGTCCTGGGCCTCTTTTCCTCCATGGCGGTCCTGCTGGTAAACCTTTTTGTCTTTACCGCTGCCGTCCTGATGATCCGGGAAGGCACCCGACTGAGCCATCTGGGAGTATTAAATTCAGGGATGGTCGTCGTTGCGCTGCTGGTCGCCTGCCGGTCGTTTGATACCGATTTGACCTTTGTCGTGAAAGGTAGTTTATTCGTTCTGGTCGGAATAGGATTTTTTGTTACGAATTGGTTAACCCTCAAAAAAAGGAATCAAAATGAACGCTAAAAAACTGATATACCCAATTTTTGCGCTGGTTGTCCTTGCCCAGCTTTTTGTCCCCTGCCTGATGATCAGCAGCAAAGCCGACATCGCCCTGACAGGGAAAGAGTTTCGTTTCAAGGTTGTGAACAACCATGCAGGGACCTCCATTAATGGGAATTACCTCTGGTTCAGGTTTATGGATGACAAATACAAAGTCACTGACAAAAAAGAGTGGGAGCGGAGTCAAACGGTCTTTGTCCGTTTTAACAAGGATACGCTTGGTTTTGCCAAAATTCAATCGGTGTCGAAATTTAAGCCTGCCGACAGCTTCGATTGGGTAAAGGCAAGAGCCTTCCTGAATTACAAGGATTCAACTTCCCTGCAGTTGATCTACCCCTTCAACAATTATTATGTGGAGAATGCCAACCTGAAAGAGATCGAAGAAATGGCTTCCCAGAAGCTGAACGATTCGACCAGGGTCATCAGTCTGAAAGTCAATATCCGGGAGAACCAGTTTATGGTCAATGACCTGATGGTTGACAATGTCAGTTTCAAGGATTTCGTGAAGGGACTCAGCAAGAAATAGCTCGATCGCATAAAAGAGGGTTGGGAACCATTTCCCAAATTTTAATTCTATCCATCATCTGAATAAAGCCAAATCAGGCAGGTTCACGGTTTGATTTTTCAACGGATCAAAAGAGACGATTCGTGGGCATCGCAGTGGGTTTCCTTTCCGGAACACCCTATCTACTGGCCATTTCCAGGGTCCAGTCTACAGATCACCCTGCACTGCCTTTCTTTCTTCCTCCCCCGTGCTGCCAACATCTCCAACCTTCCCAGAAGAGGCGTTTGCAGGGATGGCCATCCACACACCTGACTCCGCATTCAATCTTCTGAACATGATCCGTCCGATTTTCGTATTTGGTGCGATTGGTGGGAATAAAAATTTCCTTGATGATATTTCTGTTGACAGCTGCAAAGTAGGCATGAACCCTGCGTGCCCGGATGATTTCAGGTTTCTTGCCAGTTTCTGCAGCCTGTTTGTTCCAATTTTTAAAGCTTTCCTCCAACTCCCTGGCAAGCGGATTCAGAATGTTCCCTGTAATCTTGTAACAGTTTACAGAGTTCAAGGTGCAATTGTCAATTTCATTGGTCACATCGGGAATGTAAGTCCCCATGAGATCATCGGCCAGTTTGGCCTTTCCAAGTAGGGCACCCAGACCTCCTGCGGTAGGATCACCGAGCGAATCGATGATTTGGGACTCCGTGTACATCCACTCATCAAGCTTTTTAAGCTCATCCTCAACTTTTTTTACTTTTGCTCTCAGACAATTTTCATATTCCTGAATTTTCTTTTCCGAATCCATGGTTTTAGGGTTTGAGGTTTATAAACGGAATGATTTTATCTTTAAACTAGCGGAATGATTTTTTTTATCTGGATTCATCCAAAGTTATATAAAACATAATTAATTTGCAAATGACTGTGATATAGAGTGTTTTCATGATGTTTTACATAAAAAATAAGAATTCATGAAAAAATCAAGGGCCTAAAAAAAATCTATTCAAATGAAGTTGAATGTCCGCTAATACCTAATTTTACTGCTTCAAATACTTCTGTTGTGTTACAGTGGAATCCTTTTTATATAGGTTAAGGATGCCCTGTTTGCCATCCGAAGCGTCCGGAATAATATATTATTTGCACATTTTATCAAAGATGATGAAGCTTGCCGTACTTTTTTTAATGGGAATTCTGCAGTTTTCGGCCTTTGCACAGCCGGTTTACAGAATGGTGAATATTTCACCCGACATCCAACTGATCAAAATTTCTGAACATGTCTGGGTACACATCTCCTGGTCGGAGGTGTCCGGTTACGGACGTACACCCGCCAACGGACTAATTTTTGTCCAAGGCAAAGAGGCGATGGTTTTTGATTCCCCATGGAACGATGCACTGACCAAAGATTTGTTTTCCTGGATCACAGATTCGATGAAGTTGAAAATTACAGGTTTTGTTCCCAACCACTGGCATTCGGATTGCATGGGCGGATTGAAATTCATCCAGAGTCAAAAAATAAAGAGTTATGCCAATCAGATGACCATCGATCTTGCCAAAACCAAAAAGCTTCCACTCCCCGACCAGGGATTTAAAGATTCGCTGCAACTGAAACTGGGAGATAAGTTCATCTGTTGTTATTACCTTGGAGCAGCTCACAGTATGGACAACATCGTTGTTTGGATTCCTTCCGAAAAGATTTTGTTCCCGGGATGCATGGTGAAAAGCATGGAGGCCAGAGACTTGGGAAACACTGCCGACGGTGATCTGACTGCTTATCCAAAGACCATCGAAAAGGTGGGTAAAAAATTTCCCGATGCAAAAAATGTTATTCCCGGACACGGGCCATTCGGCGGAATGGAACTGATCTGGCATACGATGGAGCTCTCTTCCAAAAAGTAGATTTAAATTCAGCTTCATAGATGGATCGATTTAATTCCTTGTAATTACAGGTGCTGAAAGTAAATTTGGGAGCCACCAACATCTCAACCATTTTGGCTGTAATAATTTTTAGCTTTGTGCGTATAAGCATCAGCATTTGATCCTTCACCTTCATAACTCACTTAAACTATTTGCCATGAAGAAGTCGATCCTATTATTTACACTTTCCGTTTATGTTTTATCCGTTAATGCACAATTTATGAAAGCAACCGCTCCGATAGCCACCAAGAAAGAACACTGGCGCTCCATTCATGGCGACAAGGTCCTGGATAATTATTACTGGATGTATGATTTCTTCGGCAAGGGGCCGGACAGTACCCAAGTGGTCGACTACCTGAAAGCCGAAAACAAGTACCTCGATCAGGTGATGCAGGGAACCAAACAGTTTCAGGCAGATCTGTTTACGGAGATGAAAAACAGGATCAAGGAAAAGGACGAAAGTGTTCCGGTTTTCAAGAACGGTTATTTTTACTATTCCAGGACGGAGGACGGAAAACAATACTACAAATATTGCCGGAAGAAGGGAAGTTTGACAGCCCCTGAAGAGGTCTTGCTGGATATCGACAAGATGGCAGAAGGGCATGCCTATTATGCTGCCTCCGGTTTTGACATCAGTGAAGACAACAGGTACCTGGCTTTTGGAGTCGACCTGGTGAGTCGGCGGCAGTATACCATTCACATCAAGGACCTGCAGACAGGTCAGATACTGCCTGATGCCGTTGAAAATACGGAAGGTGGTCCCTGCTGGGCCAACGACAACAAAACCATCTATTACACCGCCAAGAATCCGGTAACTTTGCTTTCCGAAAAGATCATGCGGCATACCATGGGCACGGATGCGAAAAATGATGTGCTGGTTTATGAGGAGAAAGACAAAAGCAATTACATCGGAGTAGAGAAAAGCAAAAACAACAAATTTATCTTCATCGTTTCTGCAGCGACCATGTCTTCCGAATACAGGATGCTGGATGCCTCCAAACCGAACGGAACCTTCTCCGTTTTTGCTCCCAGGATGAAGGACGTTTTGTACAGTATTGTGCCCCTTGCCGATAAATTTCTGGTACTCACCAACAAGGATGATGCAAAGAATTTTAAGCTGATGGAGTGTCCACTTGACAAGACTTCTGCCGATTTCTGGAAAGAGGTCATCCCGGTGCGCAAGGATGTTTTACTGCAGGGAGTAGAGGAGTTCCGGGATTTTATCGTGATCAACGAACGAAAGGACGGTCTGGTGAAGTTGAGGATCAGGAATCTGAAAGACCATGCCGAACATTTCATTGATTTCGGAGAGCCCGCCTACACCGCCAACTTTGGAGCCAATCCGGAGTACAACAGCACCAATCTTCGTTACAGTTATACCTCCCTGACAACCCCATCTTCTACCTTCGATTACGACATGGGAACCAAGGTAAAGACCTTGAAAAAACAACAGGAAGTATTGGGTGGTTATGATCCAAAGGATTATGTCACCGAACGATTGAATGCCACTGCCAAAGATGGGACAAAGGTTCCGATCTCAATTGTTTACAAAAAGGGATTCAAAAGGGATGGAAAGGCTCCATTGTTGTTGTATGGATATGGAAGCTACGGCAACAGTATCGATGCCAGTTTTGGCAGTACCCGCCTGAGCCTGCTGAACCGTGGCTTTGCCTTTGCCATTGCTCACATACGTGGCGGACAGGAGATGGGCAGACTTTGGTACGAGGATGGAAAACTGATGAAGAAGATCCATACTTTTTCAGACTTTATTGATTGTGGCGAATTCCTGGTAAGGGAAAAATATACAAGCAAAGAGCACCTCTATGCCCATGGAGGAAGCGCCGGAGGCTTGCTGATGGGCGCAGTGGTCAATATGGCACCCGAACTCTGGCATGGCGTGATTGCACAGGTTCCTTTCGTGGATGTGGTCAATACCATGCTCGACGAGAGCATTCCGCTTACCACCAACGAATTTGATGAATGGGGAAATCCGAAGGAGAAGGAGGCCTATTTCTACATGAAAAGCTACTCCCCCTACGAAAATGTGGAAAAGAAAAATTATCCCAATATTTTGGTCACAACCGGACTGCACGACAGCCAGGTACAATATTTCGAACCCTCGAAATGGGTGGCCAAGCTCAGGGACATGAAAACAGACAAAAATATTTTGCTGCTTCACACCAACATGGAGTTTGGTCACGGTGGGGCCAGCGGGCGATTCGACTACCTGAAGGATGTGGCGCTCAACTGGGCTTTCCTGTTTACGCTGGAAGGGATTACAAAGTAAATTAAATGATCCCTTGTTGCCTGATCCCAATAATCTCCTGCTGAATCTGATCCAGTTTTTTGAAGATCTGCTGACTGTCGGCCGACTCCGGAATTTCATCGGTAAGGTAGAGCACAAATTTCCATACCTCCCTGATTTCGCTGACCGACAGGTCGTAGGGGACATATTCCGTATTGAGGGAGATCATCTTCAGGCTCCCCTTTTCCTTCAGCTCATTTTTTACCTTCTTGAAGACAATCCCTTCGTTCAGCGTCAGCACGATGTAGGGATGGTCGTCCTTGATGGTGTGTAGGTCCTGCACATACTCCCCAACCACCCAACTCTTGTCGCGGACCGGCAGCATCGAATCACCCGAAATCTGGAAGGCCCGGTACTTCCGCTCTTTCGAGAGAATAGGAAGCTGAAAGTTGGGCAGTGCGGAGATGAACTCCGGATCGAAATAGCCGGTGGTGTATCCCGCCTTCGCCTTGATGGAGACAATCTCGATGTTCTCCTTGTTCCGCGCATCCACGGTAGTGGCCAGTACCCGCACCTCGTTCCCCTTCACAAACACATCGGAGCCATGTTCGATGACATACATCTGGCTCTCCCGTAACCCCGGCAGGTTGATGCGCACCAGCGTGTCGATGGAGAGGTGAAACAGGTCGGAGAGGCCGATCAGGATGTTCACAGGAGGAAAGGTGGTGCCGTTCTCGTAATTGTTGATGCTCGATCGCTTGGTATTCAGCGTCTCCGCAAGGTCCTGCTGCGTCAGCCTCCGCCTTTTTCGTAAAAATTTTAAATTTTCCGAGAGAAACATGTAAAAGATTGTTTAAAGTAGATTATATTGTAGTCGTACGAATGACAAAAATATAGTCAAATGTAGCTATTTATTCCGAATGAAACAAGAATCCGGGTAGAATTTTATCTTAACAGGCAACCTTTGTCGAACATGCAACTTCAGGACAGAACAATATTGCACATGGACCTGGATACGTTTTTCGTATCCGTGGAGCGGTTGCTCAATTCCGATCTTATCGGCAAGCCCGTGGTCATCGGGGGAGTCTCCGACCGCGGGGTGGTGGCCAGTTGCAGCTACGAGGCGCGGAAGTTCGGGGTGCATTCGGCCATGCCGATGAAGATGGCGCTGAACCTCTGCCGCGATGCCGTTGTGATCCGTGGCGACATGGATTCCTACAGCAAATATTCCAAACTGGTGACGGAGGTGATTGCCGACAAGGCCCCGATGTATGAAAAGGCCTCCATCGACGAGCACTACCTCGACATTACCGGGATCGACCGCTACTGGGGAGCCCTTAAATGGTCGCACGAACTGCGCCAGTCGATCATCAGCGAAACGGGACTGCCCATCTCCTTCGGCCTCTCCGTCAACAAGACGGTGAGCAAGATTGCCACGGGCGAGGCGAAACCCAACGGGGAGAAGCATGTAGACAAAGATTGGGTTCAACCCTTTCTGAACCCGTTGTCGATCAGGAAAATTCCCGGGGTGGGGAGCAAGACCTGCCAGCTGCTGCGGTCGATGGGGGTCTCCACCATCCAGACTCTGGGTGCCGTTCCTGTCGAGATGGTGCAGAGTGTGCTGGGCCAAAACGGCATCGAGATCTGGAGAAGGGCCCACGGCATCGATTTCACCCCGGTGGTGCCCTACAGCGAGGAGAAGTCGATGAGTAAGGAGCGCACCTTCGAGACCGACACCATCGACGTGGCGATGCTCGACCAGCTGATGATCTCGATGACGGAGAAGCTCTGTTTCAATCTTCGCAAAAATGAGAAGCTCACCTCCGTGGTCACGGTGAAAATCCGGTATGCCAACTACGACACGCACACGCTGCAGAAAAAGATCGCCTACACCTCCTTCGACCATGTGCTGATTGGCGTCGTCAGGGAGCTGTTTAAGCGGCTGTACGAGCGTAGGATGCTGATCCGGCTGGTCGGGGTGAAGCTGGGCGGATTGATCCACGGGGTACAGCAGCTCGACCTCTTCGAAGACAACGAGGAGCGGATCAAACTCTATCTCTCCATGGACAAGATCCGGCTTCGATTCGGGGCCGGGGCCATCCGGCGTGCCTCGGGGATGATGGCGCTAAAGACCTGACAGGTCTCTTCCCCCCTTCGTCTAATTTTCGATTTTGGATTTTCGATTAACGCTACCCCGCCTCCTTTCCCCACTCTCCACTTTTAACTCTCAACTCTCCACTCTTAACTCTCCACTCTCCACTTCCCCATGTACCTCAACACCCACTCCTACTACAGCCTCCGCTACGGCACCATGGGCATCGACCAGCTGCTCGATGAGGCCGTCATCAAGGGGATACCCTCCCTCGTACTGACGGACATCAACACCTCCATGGGCATTCCGGAGTTTGTCAAAAAGTCGAAGGAGCGAGGCATCAAACCCATTGCGGGGGTGGAGTTCAGGAATGGGGACGAACTGCTCTTCATCGCGGTTGCCAAAAATAGGGAGGGGTTCAGGGAGTTGAACGAATACCTCACGCTGCATAACCTGAACGGGAAGAAATTTGAGGAGGAGGCCCCTGAATTCGGCCAGGCATTCGTGATCTATCCCTTCGGGAAGATGCCGGGTTCGGCACTGGCCGACAATGAATTTACCGGCATCCGACCCCACCAGATCAACAAGCTTGTCACCTCCGAATACCGTGATTACCCCGAGAAACTGGTGGTCTGGCAACCCGTCACCTTCCTCGACGACAAATCGTTGCTGATCCACAAATGCCTGCGGGCCATCGACCACAACACCCTGCTGAGCAAGCTGCTGCCCCACCAGTTCGCCGATTCCGACCAGGTGATGACAGTACCCTGGAAGCTGAGGGAGATTTTTCAGCACTATCCCGAGATCATCGAGAACACGGAGTGGCTGATGGAGCAGTGTTCCATCGACATCGAATTCAAGGTGAGCAAGAACAAGCGCACCTACAGCAAGACGAAGGAGGACGACCGGCTGCTTCTGCAGAAACTGGCCAACGACGGGATGCTCTACCGCTACGGCAAAAACAACCAGACCGCGAAGGAACGAATCAAACACGAGTTGGAGATCATCGACAACCTCGGCTTCTCCTCCTATTTCCTGATCGCCTGGGACGTGATTCATTACAGCATGTCGAGGGGATTTTACCATGTGGGGAGGGGGAGCGGAGCCAACAGCATCGTGGCCTACTGCCTGCGCATCACCGACGTGGATCCCATCAAGCTCGACCTCTATTTCGAACGGTTTCTCAATCCCAAGCGGACCAGTCCGCCCGATTTCGACATCGATTTCTCGTGGAAGGACCGCGACCAGGTGCAGGACTACATCTTCAAACGGTACGGAAAGAACCATGCGGCCCTGCTCGGCGCCACCTCCACCTTCCGCGACAAGTCGATCATCCGGGAGTTGGGTAAGGTGTTTGGCCTGCCGAAGGAGGAGATCGACCTGTTGGTGAACGATCCCGGCAATAGCTACAACAACTACGAGACGGCCAATGTGATCCGAACGCTGGGCCAGGAGGTACTCGATTTTCCCAACATGCGGACGATACACGCCGGCGGCATGCTCGTGACAGAGGAGCCCATCACCTATTATTGTGCTTTGGACATGCCGCCCAAGGGGTTTCTCACCACCCAGTGGGACATGTACATCGCCGAAGAGATGGGATTCGAGAAACTGGATATCCTCAGCCAGCGCGGGATCGGCCACATCAAGGAGGCGGTGGAGATCATCGTGGAGAATGGGGGCAAAGAGATCGATGTCCACCAGGTCGACAGGTTCTTTGCGGATCCGAAGGTGCGGCGGCAGCTGAAGGAGGGCGAGACCATCGGCTGTTTTTACATCGAAAGTCCCGCCATGCGCGGATTGCTGAAAAAGCTCCGGTGCGACAACTACATCAGCCTGGTGGCGGCCAGCTCGATCATCCGGCCAGGAGTGGCCAAGTCGGGGATGATGCGCGAATACATCAAACGGTTTCACCATCCCAACGACTTCACCTACCTCCATCCCATCCTGAAAGAGCAGCTGAGCGAGACCTATGGTGTGATGGTGTTCCAGGAAGATGTGATCAAGGTGGCCCACCATTTTGCCGGACTCGATCTGGCGGATGCCGATGTATTGCGGCGGGCGATGTCGGGGAAGTTCAGGTCGCTCAGGGAGTTCAAGCTGATAGAAGAGAAGTACTTTTCCAATTGCCGGGAGATGGGCCATCCCGACGAGTTGGCCAGGGAGGTATGGCGGCAGATTGAATCCTTCGCCGGCTACTCCTTCTCGAAGGCCCATTCGGCCTCCTATGCCGTGGAGAGCTTCCAGAGTCTCTATCTCAAGGCGCACCATCCCCTCGAGTTCATGGTGGCAGTGATCAACAATTTCGGCGGGTTCTACCACACCTGGGTCTACTTCAACGAGGCACAACGGCAGGGCGCCACCATCGAGCTGCCCTGCATCAACAGGAGCCTGCTCCATACCCGGATCATCGGCACCACCATCTTCATGGGATTTGTCCACGTGCAAAACCTCGAGACCGTCACCGTCGAGCTGATCGTGAGCGAACGAAAATGCCACGGAGATTACCGCTCCATCCACGAATTCATCGACCGGGTTCCCATCGGCAAGGAGCAGCTGGTAATCCTGGTAAGGCTGGGGGCCTTTCGTACCCTGGAACCCAACAAATGTTCCCTCCTGTGGGAGTCGCAGCTCTACCTGCGGAAGGTGCCCGTCAGGACCCATTCGGCCAGCATGTTCCCGACCGAGCACAAGAGCTTCGAGATGCCGGTACTCGACTATTCGCCCATCGAGGATGCCTACGACGAGATCGAGCTGCTGGGCTTTCCGGTTACGATGAGCATGTTCGACCTGCTCCAGACCAGCTTCCGGGGGGAGGTGATGGCGCGGGATCTTTTGCGGCATCTCGGCAGGAAAATCCGGATGGTGGGTAGGATGGTCACCATCAAATATGTCCGCACTTCCAAAAGGGAGATCATGCACTTCGGCACCTTCATCGACCAGACCGGCAACTTCTTCGACACGGTTCATTTCCCCGATTCCCTGAAAAATTATCCGTTCAAGGGGCCGGGCGTCTACCTGATCCTGGGAAAGGTGGTGGAGGAGTTCGGCTTTCCCTCGTTAGAGGTGGAGAAGATGGCAAAATTGCCGTACAAGCCCAATCCGAAAGGGTGAAGGGAAATGAAAAGTGAAAAGTGAAAAGTGAGGGATGAGGGATGATGAATGTTGGATGATGAATTAGGGGGAGATTGGCCTCAGCCAGGTTGAACGCGCTTCGGGGTTCCGGATCAGGGATAGTCTTTTCCCCCACCGGTTTCATCTCAAACCCGCAATTAAATTTTTCACATAAGAGTCAAAATAGTAAACTAATTAGTTAACTTTGCCAAATGATCAGAAGGATAGTTGTCTATAAAGATTACTTCGTGAATTTTTATAAATCGCAGGATCCTAAAATCCAGAATAAAATTGAATATGTACTCGATTTGGTCCGATTCGAAAAGCAAGTACCGGTAAAATTCCTAAAGTATCTTGAAAATACCGAACAGATCTATGAAATTCGGGTGATGTCGACTTTTAAAAATATCCGGATTCTATGCTTTTTCGACAAAGGGGATTTGGTTGTGCTGACAAATTGTTTTTTAAAGAAATCGCAAAAGACTCCAGCAAAAGAGATCAAACTTGCAGAGAAATTGAAAAGGGAATACCTAATTGAAAAATACAAGGAGGAGCATGAAGAATTTAACTGATTTTGAAGATCTTTTAAAGGATAAGTACGGGGAAAAGGGTTCCCCGCAAAGGGATAAATTTGATGCGGATTCTCTTGCATTCAGACTGGGTGTTATGCTAAAGGAAGCACGCCAGGAGGCAAAGATTACCCAGGAACAACTGGCGGAAAGAACCGGTACCAAAAAGAGCTACATCTCAAGAATTGAGAAAGGTCAAAGTGATATTCAAATATCAACCTACTACAAACTCATCGAGGTAGGTCTCGAAAAGCATTTAAATATCTCAATCGGATAGTTTAAGAAAGCGATTGGTCGTTGGCTATTGGCTGTTAACAATGGGCCTATCTGGGCAGATCTTCCCCCAATCCAACAACCCTCATCCCTCATCCCTCATTTTTCACTTTTCACTTTTCATTTTTCACTCCCTAAAACAGCTTCCCTTGCGTATCTGGTGGCGGATCCTGCTTCCTTTTTCCACTGCCCATCCCCTGTAGCCTCACATCTTTCGTTACGATTGATCCGTACTCGGTCGGACCATTGGTATCGATGGGAATGATATAATCCTTGCTTTTGTTGTGCGGATCCTTGATCTTGATGGAGATCGCCTCTGCCTTGAAACGCTCCCCCGGATAGGGTTTGAGCAACCCCAGCACCTCCTCCAGCGGCAGCGAATCGTCCAGCCATTTCTGCTCATCCTTCTCGTCGAGCACGACAGGAGAACGGTGGTGCCCGATCTCCTGCGTCACCGAATTGGCCACTGTGGTGATGATGGTGAAGGAGTTGGTCATCTCGCCGGTGGTATTGTTGACCCAGGTATCCCAGATGCCGGCAAAGCAAAACAGCTCCTCGTCCTTCTTTTGGATCAGGAAGGGCTTGTTCAGCCGCTCCTTCTCAGGACCTTCGATGTAGCCGTTGGCAATCACCAGACACCTCCTCGAGCGGATGGAGGTCCGGAAGGAGGGTTTATTCTGGATTCCCAGTTGCCCGGAGTAATTGACATCATTCTCAGGGTTCAGATCCCCCTCCGACCGGGCATTGATCAGATACATCTTCTTTGGAGCCCAGGAGGGGGTGAGGCCAAACTGGAATGCCTGAAGATCCCCGGGCTTGTCGTTGGTGATGACATAAGCCAGATCCCCCACCGCCACATTGTAGTTGGAGGCAAGGTTGATCTCCGGTTCACTGCTGACACCAAACCGTTTCACAAAAAGCTCAAGGTCTATGACCTGTACAAATCGTCCGCACATCATACAATTATACTAAAAATGGGGCAAATGGCAGTAGACCATGTGAAATAACCAAATGGAATGAATAATTTTAACCCGACTATTAACGGTACCGGTTCCCGGTTCCTTCTACAACTAAAAAACAAAATATCAAACGCATGAGATTCCTTTTTCGTATCCTGATCGTGGCCTTTTTTGCCTCATCCTGCCCAACCCTGTTGGCGCAAAAAAAGGTCGAAATACTCTCCGTTCCAGCCGGGAATAAATTCACCGAAATCAAACCCAACGGAACAACCGTCCTGCCAAGCGGCCGGTTTCTCCATCCTGCCGGGGAGCTGATCCGGATCACCAACGACCCTTTCGGCCTGGCGATCTCTCCGGATGGAAAAAAATCAGTGACCCTGCACAATGGGGTCATCTCGATCATTGATGTTCAGAACTTGCACGTCACCAGGGTTCCCAGCTACGACAAAAAAATCAAGTCTCCACTGTCGAAAGGATCTTTCCTGGGTGTCGCCTTTTCCAAGGATTCGAAAACGGTCTACCTGAGCGGCGGCGACAATGGGGCCGTCATCGTCTACAACACCGAAACCCTGAACCGGACCGACTCCATCTCCCTGAATGGCAAGGTAAATGGCACCGATTATGGGGATAGTTTTACCTCAGACCTGGTGCTGAATGAAACGAACAACGAACTGCTCGCACTCGACCGGGCCAATTTCAGAATGGTCCGCATCAATCTGACCACCCGCAAGATCACCGCTTCTATCCCGGTAGGCCGACTCCCTTTTGGCCTCACACTGAGCCCCGATAAAAAGACGGCCCTCGTGGCCAATGTGGGCATGTATTCCTATCCACTGATCACGGGGGCTACGCCCAAGAACTACGACTCCCTGCTGATCTCCCATCATCCCTACGGCGACAATACCAAAGAGTCAATCAATGGCACGATTGTGGAAGGTCATCAGGTTCCCGGAGTGGGTAGTCCGTTGAACCCGGATGCCATGAGCGTGTTCACCATCAATTTGGAAACCAACCGGGTGATGGACAAATTCAAGACCGGCCACCAGATCGGACAGATGGTGGAAGGGGCCGAAGTAGTAGGTGGTGCCAGTCCCAATTCGATCGCCGTGGGCAAGCAATTTGCCTACGTGACCAATGCCACCAACGACAACATCTCCATCATCGATTACAAAAATCACCAGCTTTTGGGAGAAATTCCGATTCTGGTGGATCCGCGCATCAACAAATACCGTGGTTTGCTACCCTTTGGCATCACGCTGAGCAAGGATGAGAAGACCCTTTACGTGGCCCTGTTGGGCTTCAATTCTGTAGCAGTCATTGACATTGATTCGAGAACGACAAAAGGACTGATCCCCTCCTGCTGGGGACCGACACGCGTCCGTTTGTCGGAGGATGAAAAGGAAATTTACATCATCACCTGCCGGGGATTGGGTGCCGGACCGAACGGAGGCAAGGGGTTCGTGGCTCCGCCGCAAGGCAGTTACATTGGCGACATCCAGCTGGGAACCTTCCAAAAGGTGAAAATGCCCGATGCTGCTCAACTGGCATCCTATACGAAGCAGGTGATAGACGATACCTTCCAGACCCTCACCATCACCGACGATGTGAAGAATCCCCTGCCAGCCCTGCCGGGACTCAGGAAATCCCCCATTAAATACGTGGTCTACATCACCAAGGAAAACAGGACTTACGATGAAATCTTCGGTCAGCTGAAGAATGCCACAGGAGACAGTACCATGGCACGATTTGGGGTACACAACGAATACACCCTGCCCGATTCCATGCGAAAGAAGTTTCCCGATCTTCGTATCAGTCCCAACCACCTCAAGGCGGCCAAACAATTTGCCTTTTCCGACAATTTCTATTGCGACGGCGATGCCTCTATTCATGGCCACCACTGGATGGTGGGAGTCATCCCCAACGAATGGGTCGAAGCCAATTCAAGCGCCTCCAAGAGCTCAAAAATATTTTCAAAGGCGCCAGGCAGGCGGTTCCCCTGCACCACAGGAAGCGTGGATCCCGAAGACTATGCGGAGATTGGCGGACTGTGGGAAGCCCTCGACAGAACCAACGTCTCCTTCTACAATTTTGGGGAGGCCAATGAAACCGGCCACGTACGCGAGGAGTGGTTCGATACCAATACAGGAGCCGCACATGGAGTGATGGTTCCGATGCAAAAGGCACTGTTTAACCGCACCAGCCACGATTATGCCGGATTCAATACCAACATCCCTGACCAGTACCGAATGGACCAGTTTGAGCGGGAGTTTACCGCCAGATGGATCAAGGGAAAAGAAAAGCTGCCCTCCTTTTTGACGATGCAGGTTCCCAACGATCACGGCGCCGACATCAGGCCCGAGGATGGCTACCTCTACAAGAGCTCCTTCATGGTCGACAACGATCTGGCGGTCGGGCGGATTTTGCATTTTCTCTCCCGGACAAAATACTGGAAAAACATGCTGGTTATCATCACGGAAGATGATCCGCAGGGAGGCGCTGACCATGTGGATGCCCACCGCTCGGTGCTGATGATGGCAGGTCCCTATGTGAAAAGGGGATATGTATCCCACACGCACGCCAACTTCGGTTCCATCCTGAAGACCATCTACAACCTTCTCGGGGTGCCTTATGTCAACCAGTTCGATGCCACGGCTTCCCTGCTGCAGGATTTTTTCACACCGAAACCGGATTATACTCCCTATACGATGGAATTGCACGACTCCAGGATCTTTGATGCCGAAAAAGCGATGAAGAAATACAACAAAACCATCGACTGGAAGCAGATAGAGAAAGGACCCGACATGGACGACGAAGAGGTCGAACGCAAGAAGATGTACACGAAATAGGATTATGCAGACGTTAGCAGACAGAATCATCGAATTCAACCGTTCGCTCCGTTTCGACGGCAGCTTACCCGAAGGCATTCGGATCATGAACCCTTTCGTCGAAAACGAACAGATTCTGCCACTTTCAAGTGCATTCTACCGTAAATTCTACGACGATAACCATCCCCGACATCTGATTCTGGGAATCAATCCGGGTCGTTTTGGTGCCGGTGTGACAGGGATCCCCTTCACCGACACCAAGCGCCTGAACAAGGAGTGTGAGATCGCCTACACAGGCAAATCGACGCACGAACCCTCCTCCGTGTTTGTCTACGAAGTGATTGACGCCTACGGCGGAACGCACGCTTTTTACAGGGATTTCTTCATCAATTCGGTGGTTCCGCTCGGATTCACCATCACCGACGAAGGAGGGAAGGAGAAGAATTACAACTATTACGACAGCAAAGAGCTGTCGGCAGCCATCTACGAGTACAGCATCGAAAACATCCGGAAGCTGATTGCCCTCGGGATGCTGACAGATATTTGCTACTGTTTCGGCACTGGTCAGAACGAAAAATACCTGCGGTCGCTCAACGACAAGTTCCATTTCTTCGGGGAGATCATCGCCTTGGAGCATCCCCGGTTCGTGATGCAGTACAAATCAAAATCCAAGCAGGTGTATCTGGATAAATATCTGGAGGCGTTGGGGAGAAGTGAGAAGTGAAAAATGATGGATAATGAAAATTCCAACCACGAATTCCACACCAATTAAGAAATTCTTTTAGTCCGGATTTATAAAGAAGTGAAATCGGGTGCTGCGATTTTTAATCGCACAGCAGTTAATGAAATCACCAGCATTTCCGCGATTGAAAATTGCGGCACCATATCGTTCAGGGTGAAGGGATTTCCAAATCGCATCTTCAACAACACTTTTATTTGATTGCAAACGCCAGATCTCCTATCTACACAACAAATCCATCATTTTCATTATTTTTCACTTTTCATTTTTCACTTACCTCGTGAACACCGGCACTCCTGGCTTCGACAGATTCGCATTGAAGCAATATCCTCCGCTGTCGAATCCCATTAAATCCTCTTCGCAGGTAATTTGGTACTCAAGAATAAAGCGGGCCATCATCCCCCTGGCTTTCTTGGCATAAACGGTAATCATTTGATAGGAATCGTTCCTGCTTTCCAAAAATTGGGGTGCGACGATTTTCGCCTTCAGCTTTTTCACCTGCAGCGCAGAAGAATACTCCTGCGAAGCGAGGTTGATCAGCAGGTTGGAACCGCTCTCCTTCAAATCCACCAGAATCTGCCTGGTAATTTTCTCCCTCCAGAAGTGGTAGAGACTTTCGTATTTTCCGAACCGAAGGGCGGTTTCCATCTCCAACCGATGGGGCTGTATCCGGTCCAACGGTCGAATCACGCCATACAATCCAGATAGGATGCGCAGATGCCGCTGGGCATATTCTACCACTTCCACCGGCAGGGTTGCCGCATCCAATCCGTGGTAGACCTCTCCCTTGAAGAGGTAGAGGGCCTGGTTGGTGTTAGCAAAAGTAAATTCAGGTTGCCAGAGTGCGATCCTCTCCTGTACCTGCCAGGCTAGTTTGGGGCTGATCTTCATCACCTCCTCCAGCTGACCCACCTTCATTTTCTTGAGATACTTCATCAGCGTAGCTGCCTCCTTGGGAAAGAGCGGCATCGAATAGTCCGTAGTTGAACCGCCGGCGTGGAGGTCGTGGGTCTTGGAGGGAGATAGCAGGATCAGCATGTTTATTTTTGTCGTTGAAACATCAATAGTTGGAGGGGAAAGTAGGAAAAATTGTTCAACCTCTCAACATGGAGGATGAAAATTGTCGTTAAGGATGAATTGGTGCGGCGAATTCCGATTCACCATCGGGTGCCGCGATTTATAATTGCGGATCTAATTTTGCCGCTGTGCGATTAAAAATCGCACTACCCGACTTCCTCCTTCATTAATTGGTGCAATTCGTGGTTGGAAGTTTCATTCGCGGAAATCCATCATCCATCATTCTTTATTCTTCACTTTTCATTTTTACAATTCGTGGTTTGGTTGATTTTAATTTAACAAAACTGCTTTTTGGTTGCATATTCTTAACATCCGGAAGCAGATTCGCCCATTTCTTTTACAATTGTTTAACGTGAATTATTTGGTGGAAGGCGTCGGACGGCTTATGTTTGTAGTACATTTTTTTTCATAAGTTTAGGTTTAGTTAGTTTGGTTAGTTTTAGTAAAAGGATTGAATCGCCCGATTCAATCCTTTTCAATTTTAGGCCAACCAGAATGGACCTGTTCCCAATCCATCCTCCAACATTCAACATTCATCATCTCTCCAATTTGCATAATTTCTTTCCCCGTAGTTCCAAATCATCCAACTAACCAACGAATGAAAACTACCCCCGCCACCTATTGCTTGTTCCCCTGCTGGTCTTGTGTATGCTTCCAGGCAGCCTCCAGGAGTATAGCTCAGGCATGCTTGCAGGGAGCCCATGAGGGAGGCCAGGCTTCTATGCAAAAAGGAAGCAAGGGTAGAGCGAAGTCACAATCGTCGATTTTGAAAAGGTTATTTAAAAGCCAATTGAAACAGATTTAAGATATCTCTCGATTCATGCGTCTATTTTTATCGAATGTTGGATGACGATCAGACTCAAAATGTGTGACAAAAAATATGCCATCAGGAGGAAGATGTAGTTGAATAGCTGCACAGTAATTATTCAAAATTGGGATAACCGTATCTTTAGTTGAGTATTTTTATAATTTAGCCCCTTGAACGCACTAATTGGAATTGACATTGGACCTTGGCAAAGAAAATATATCACACGAACTATTGACCCGGTTGAAAAATGGTGACATGTTGGCCTTCGATCGGGTATATGAACTATACAGCCATAAACTTTTTTCATTTGTCTCCAGGATTTTAAAGAATGAAGCCGAAGCAGACGATATAGTGCAGGAAGTCTTTGTGAAAATTTGGGAGTCTCGAGACAAACTTGACGACCACAAGTTATTGAACTCTTATATTTTTACAATTGCATACAATAATTCGATCGATCTAATCCGTAAAAGAATTAGTAACAATAAATACCTCGAACACCTGAAAAATTCATCGGTAATTAACTTTACCCCAACCATTATTAGTCAGATTGAATTTGATGAACTGAATAATCAAGCGGAAAAATTAATTGCCAATCTACCCGAGAGACAGAAACAGGTTTTCCTATTACACAAGAAGGAAGGCTTAACGTATCCTGAAATCGCTGGACAATTGGGAATCTCGAAAAATACTGTAGAGAACCATATGGCAAAAGCCTTAAAGTACCTCCGCGAGCATATGGACAATTCCATGCTGATAAATTTATTGTTTGTAAGTCTTTTCATTTAATTTCTCGACTTCTTCCTCATAAATCTCCATTTTAATGGACCAACGCAGATATTGCCGACCCAATTTGTCCATTGCAAAGTGGACCTGATTTGTCCGATTTTAACTATTTCTTGAAAAAATTTATTTTTTCCCATGGATGAGATAGTGGTGTTGGTATCTTTAAACGTATCACACTTGAAACAATGTCGAAATAGGGGATAGAGCATATACTAAATAGAGAATTTGAAATATTCCCCGAATGCGAGATTAGTTTTTCAAGACATATCAGTTATGACAAAAGAATTATTCATTAAATATTTACAAGGGAATTGCACCAAAGAGGAGTTTGATCTTATTCTTTCCTGGGTAAAAGAAGGATCACAATCGATCTCAGGTATAGAAATCATTGAGGAGATATGGGCGGAATTCGAACCCGAAGCTGGATCCATTGAAAAAATAAAATACAATAGGATATTGGATAAAATTCATCACCAGATCAATCTTAAGCAGAATTCAAAAAAATTAGTAGTTCAAAAAGCATCAACCAAAAACCGGGTATTGACAATACTGACACGTGTAGCTGCAGTTCTTTTGTTACCGGTACTAAGCCTACTTCTTTACACCAACCTTTCAGATAACCACCGTTATGCTGCCAATTTAAATGAGCTGGAAGTTGAAGCCCCCGCCGGATCCCGAATGCACATCGAATTGGGCGATGGAACCAAGGTGTTTCTTAACCATGGCAGCAAATTAAAATTCCCTTATCGGTTCGAAGGTGATTCCCGTAAAGTTTTTCTAATCGGTGAAGCTTATTTTGAGGTGGCCCATAATAGTAAGATCCCATTTATTGTTGGAACAAATTCCATGGAGGTGAAGGCAACCGGGACAGCATTTAACATAAGCGCTTATACTGATGACCTTGAAGTTGAGACAACGCTTGTTGAGGGTAAGATTATTCTTTATGATCGAAAAAGCAATAGAGAAATAAAAACATTGATACCTGGCCAATGTTTAAAATATGATGCTGGAAAAATTAGTTATTCGCTTGAAACGGGTAACACCTTGAAATATACAGCATGGAAAGATGGAAAGTTGGTTTTCAAAAACGACATGATAGAAGAAGTTGCAAAAAAATTGGGTCGATGGTACAATATTGAAGTTGAAATCACAAATCATAAAATAGAAGAGTTCCCATTTACAGCGACTTTTACGGACGAAACATTGCCTCAGGTCCTTGAACTGTTATCGCTCGCCGCCCCGGTTAGTTATCAGCTAACTTTAAGTAAAAAGTTACCCGATGGAAGTTTCACCAAGCCTAAAATAAGCATAGGATTGAAAAAAAATCAAACACTAATCCAGTATAAACCTAAATAATTGCCTATGAGATAGAATATAGAATGGAAAACAAAAAAGCAGGAAAATGTACGACCATCTTCCTGCCTTAGATTCAAATAGTCAAAATAAATTTTGACAAATTTTAAACCATTTTCAAAACAAATATATGAAAAAAAATGTATGGGATAATGCTCTTGGGATAATAATACCAAGTGTGAACATAATCTTATTAAAAATGAAACTGACGCTTTTTATAATTTTACTTTCTTTTTTTGGGGCTATCGCTTCTAAGTCCTACTCTCAAACTACGAAACTTTCCTTAGCCTTTAAAAATACTACCGTGAAAGAAGTATTGGGAGCCATTGAAAATCAGAGTGAATTTTTCTTTCTGTATTCCGAGAAAATTATTGACGTAAACTGGAAAAGCCGGATAGAAAAACCAGTCTCCGCCGGAGTATATTGACCACCCTCTGCCGGTGAGAATAGCCGGTGTCTGCCGGAGCAAATTGACCACCCCTTAAGAACGATACATCCTTGCTGATTAGCAAGCATTTTGATTATGTTGCCTTTGTACAATATAATCTAAATGTCAAATAAACTAATCATTATGAGCAAGGTAAGAAACATTATCAGGCTTTACACCCAAGGTGTAAGTAAACAGTCTATCGGGAAGAGAACAGGACTTCCCCGCAACAGCGTAAAAAAGTACATCAGATTGTTCCTTTCTTCGGGTAAGTCACCTGAGGAGATAGAACAAATGGGTGATACCGCGCTGGAACAGATGTTCCTGGATATGGTCCCCCGCCATCATATCGAGAAAGATGTACGTTTCCAGACACTTGAAGCGTTCTTCCCGATAATGGAAAAAGCATTAAAAAACCCTGGCAACACAAAGGAGAAGCTTTGGGAGCAATACTTCGCAAAGCATCCGGATGGTTATCGCTGCTCCCAGTTCAAACATTACTATCTCCTGTGGAAGAAGGTTCGTAACCCGGTTATGCACATTGAGCATAAGGCAGGGGAAAAGATGTACGTGGATTATGCCGGGGATAAACTTCACATTTTAGATCCTGAGACATCAGAGATCCTGGATGCAGAGGTCTTTGTGGCGATATTGGGAGCAAGTCAATTGACCTATGTAGAGGCCAGTTACAGCCAGCAAAAGGAAGATTTTATCAACTCGTGTGAGAGGGCGTTGTACTATTTTGGGGGTATCCCCAATGCCATCGTTACTGACAATTTAAAGTCGGCGGTGATAAAAAGCAACAAATATGAACCTACTCTTAATGAAGCCTTCCGCGACTTTGTAGGCTATTATACAATGGCGGCACTACCTGCAGCACCTTATAAGCCAAAACACAAAGCCCTGGTAGAGGGCGCCGTGAAACTTATCTACCGGTCGATTTACGGTGTTTTGAAAGGCAATGTTTATTCTTCTCTTGAGGTTCTGAATATGGCCATTGCTGAGGCATTGGAGGCACATAACAACAAGCCGTTGACGGGCAGACCCTTCAGCAGAAGACAGTTGTTTGAGGATACCGAGCGACATATATTACGTCCTTTGCCAGAGAAAAGGTATGAACTGAAACGTAGGTATATCGCTTCGGTGATGAAAAACAATTACGTCTGCCTTGCCGAGGATAAGCATTACTACAGCGTCCCATTCCATTTTATCGGTAAGAAGGTCACCTTGCTTTACAGCCAGTCTGAAGTCGAGATATACCACCGATACGAGCGTATTGCCGTTCATAAAAGGAACAGACACCTTTTTGGACATACAACCATAACTGAACACCTGGCTTCACAGCACCGTTTTATGAGTGACTGGAACCCGGATAAATTTATCGAACGTGCCGGTGAGGTAGGCCAGCATACAAAGGAATATATAACCCGTTTGCTCAGCCTTAGACAACATCCGGAACAGGCCTATCGGTCCTGTCAGGGTGTTCTAAGTTTTACAGCAAGAGCAGGAAAACAGCGTCTTAACAATGCCTGTCACCGGGCACTGCAATATGGTGATTACAGCTACCAAACCATCCGCGTAATCCTTGAAAAGGGTCTTGACCGGGAAGTTGATCCGCAGGATGATGACCCGTCAATGCCTCCCCATTTGAACATACGAGGTAAAAATTACTATCGGTAATATCCCCCCGGAGGTTCAGCTGCAAAGCAGTACCTCCGGGTATTTTTTCAACTTAAAATCCAATAAAATGAATGAGCAAACTCTTCAAAAAATGAAACAGATGAAGTTCTTTGGTATGGTCAGGGCCTTCCGCACAAGCATCGAAAATGGCAGTATGGCTCAAATGACCGCAGACGAAATGGTATCCACGCTCGTTGAGTCAGAGTGGGATGACCGCAACAATCGCCGCATTGAAAGGCAAATGCGCAGTGCACGGTTCCGGTATAAAGCGAACATTGAACAACTGCACTTTGATGTAGATCGTAATCTGGATAAGAATCAGTTGATGCGCATGGCAGAATGTACTTTTATCCAACGCAAAGAGAACCTTCTGATCACTGGAAGCACAGGAATCGGCAAAAGTTACATTGCTTCAGCAATCGGCAACCAGGCCTGCACGCTCGGATTCAAGGTGTTATATGCCAGTAGTTCAAAGCTTTTCACCCGGCTAAAAATGGCCAAAGCCGATGGTTCCTATATCAGGGAGATAGCAAAAATAGAAAGACAGGATCTTCTAATTTTAGATGACTTTGGACTGCAACCTCTTGATGCTTCCAGTAGATCAGTGCTTATGGAAATAATCGAAGATCGCCACGGAAACAGATCGACCATTTTCACTTCTCAGCTTCCCGTGGCAGAATGGTATGAAGTAATCGGAGAACAGACAGTGGCAGATGCAATCCTTGACAGGGTGGTCCATAATGCACATCGAATGGAACTAATTGGAGAATCACTGCGCAGAAGACAAAAGAACAAAATTGCAGAAGATGGTGAATCAGTATAAAAAAATCTAATTTTGTAAAAGGCTAATCAAAACAAGGAAATGATCGTTCCTAAAACTACAGACTTGAGGTGGTCAAACTCCACCGGCGCAAGGTGGTCAAGATAAAACGGCGTAAGGTGGTCAATTTAGCCGGCGCGTCCACATATACCGATAAAATAACACTTGTTTCAGTTTCCTTTCGATTAGTTTTTATTTCATCTCCATAGTTTTCAAATCCATCTTTTGATTTTTTATAATCAAATTTCCTAATATAAAAATTGTCTTTTTCTTTATAAACGCTACAATATTCAAGCTTTTTAAAGGTTTTTATGCATATCAGTCTGCCAATTCCTTTACCTCCTATTTCAGCTTTTTTTTCTGAATCAAATTCCTCAAAAGACTTAAAATTTTCATCATCTAGTCCGATCCCATTATCTATTACTCGAAAAGAATTAATAGGATATTTCTCGATGTCAGTAAGAGCTTTTAAAACTTCTTCATCGCCGTTTCTGATTGTATTAATTAAAATTTTCCCCTCAAACGATGAGCCTAATGATTGTTTTTTTTCTTGAATAGCGTGAATAGAATTACTAATGACCTCAAACAAAGCATACAAAGGTTTTGTCTTTGGCAAATAAAGTTTATTTACCCTGTTTTTTAAATTGGTAGAATTTTGTGGTATCATATTTTGTTTATTAATCAAGCAGAGGTTTCACGGTCTTTATAATCATCAGTTATAAGCAGGGCAAGATTTAACCGATAAACTCTCTACGAAGAACCGTTTTTTTAATAGTAAAATTCCTGACAACGAAGCGAATCCCGACTTGGCATGCTGTTACAGGCGGCTTTTTATCCAATATCAATGATTTTTTTGCAATCTAAGCGTTGTTCAACATTGTTTGCGTTTGTTAATTTCCAGTATTCAAATAAGTCCTTTTTATTAAATATCACACGTTTTGAAATTTTAATATCAAAGTTCAAAAGGTTCTCTATGTTGGCTGTATAGTCAGAAATTATTTGATCGAAATTTTCAAAATCAAATTCATCGATTGTCTTACCAAATTTGTCTGTATTTACAAATTTCATTTTGCTATTGTGTTCTCCTGTAATATTAAAACATATTAAAACTTGATCATTCCCTGGAAGTAAGAAAAAGTCATCCTTGTCAATTAAAATTTTGTCTTGAAATGTCGGAACACTTGAGCCTGAATTTGATGAAATTACTTGCCGAATACGTGTTCTATTTTTTATGTCAGAAAGCGTTTTTTTATTCGGAATATTTCTAATTACAAGTCTAAATCCATAGGCGGGTAAATACCATAGTTCAGGTTGACCTTCCTTTCGTGAAAATCTTTTAAGTACAATGTATTGTATTGCTGGGAAGGCAATAAATGTCAATAATGCAAGCAGTTGTCCAATAAATGTCTCAAGGCCAAATGAAATATCACATATCATATTATTGTGTTTTAAAGTTGCCCAAAACTCATACTATACAGCTGACAATATCAGTTAGAGCCATTGGAATTTAATTGTTCTATTCCTTTTACAAATCAGATTTAGTTTTCTAAAAGTAATGATTTCCATTTACAAATTGTTAAATGGGGATTTTCATTTGTAACAGTTTGCCAAGATTAATTGAGCAGAGGTTACCGACCTCGTATTGATGAATTTGAATTTTTTCAGAAAATTGGCAATACAGTAAATGGCGAAAGATGTTGCACAAATATTTACGATTTATAGTTCATCTGAAGCCTTGTAGTAATTATGGAGTTTCTGGTTGGGGAAGATATTTTGTCAATATTGACAATTATTATGTTGCTTAGTTAGTATCCGATGAATGGGAGTTCAATTCGGATCCTCAAAAAAAGTCAGCACTTTGACAATAATCTTATTTTTATTCAAGGTATATTTATGTCCTATTAACCTACGATTAATTTAGAAGAAGACAATTGTTATGGCAATCAAAAAATCAGAGTTATACAGTTCACTATGGGCAAGTTGTGATGAATTACGGGGTGGCATGGATGCCAGTCAATACAAAGACTATGTTCTGGTGATGCTTTTCATCAAATACATCAGCGATAAATGGGCAGATCAATACTATTCCCCGATTACAATTCCTCAAGGTGCAAGTTTTAAGGACATGGTTGCACTCAAGGGGACATCTGACATAGGTGACCAGATTAACAAGAAAATTCTTGCGCCTATTGCTGAAGCCAACAAATTATCAGACATGCCTGACTTCAATGATGTAAATAAGTTGGGTGCTGGGAAAGAAATGGTTGACAGGCTTACCAATCTTATTGCCATATTTGAAAATCCCGCCTTGGACTTTAGCAAGAACCGTGCGGAAGGTGATGATATTCTTGGCGATGCGTATGAATTTTTGATGCGACATTTTGCTACAGAAAGCGGTAAGAGTAAAGGACAGTTTTACACTCCTGCTGAAGTAAGCCGTATCATGGCAATGATTATTGGGATCAGTAATGTCGACCCAGATGTTGAAGTTTCTGCTTATGACCCCACATCAGGTTCAGGTTCACTGTTACTTCGGGTTAGTAGTGAAAGCAAAGGTAAAGTTGTATTATACGGTCAGGAGAAAGAAGCCACAACCGCTGGATTGGCAAGAATGAATATGATATTGCACAATAATCCGACAGCAGAAATTAAACAAGGAAATACTCTGGCTAATCCACTGTTCGAAGAAAATGGTAATTTAAAAACTTTTGATTTTGCTGTGGCTAATCCTCCATTCAGTGATAAGCGTTGGAGCAATGGGCTGAATCTTCCTGAAGACAAACCCTACAACCGCTTCTCCGATTACGGAGTTCCTCCAGAAAAGAATGGTGATTTTGCCTTTTTGCTCCATATTGTTAGGTCTCTAAAAAGAAATGGGAAAGGTGCATGTATTCTTCCGCATGGTGTATTGTTCCGTGGCAATGCCGAAGCCGAAATCAGAAAGAACCTTATAAAGAAAGGCTACATAAAAGGCATTATAGGCTTGCCAGCGAACTTGTTTTATGGCACAGGTATTCCTGCTTCAATAATTTTAATTGATAAAGAGAACGCGGTTAATCGCAAAGGCATTTTCATTATTGATGCAAGTAAAGGTTTTATGAAGGATGGCAACAAAAACCGCCTCAGAGAACAGGATATTCATAAAATTGCCGATGTCTTCAATAACCAAAGACAAGTTAATGGTTTCAGCCGTATGGTCTCATTTGAAGAAATCGAAAAGAACGAGTTTAATCTTAATATTCCCAGATATATTGAAAGTACCGAAACTGAGGATATTCAGGATATAGAGGCACATTTGTTGGGAGGCATTCCAAATCATGACATTAGCCTGCTTCACAAGTATTGGCAAGAGTTTCCAAACTTAAAGTCTACTTTGTTTGAACCAAATAAACGAGATAGTTACTCCAACCTGAAAATTGAGAAAGACCAAATTAAGCAGAGCATTTTTGGTCACCCTGAATTTTTAGCTTTCACTAGGAAAACTGATGTCTTATTTAATACATGGAGAACCAAAAGCACTGAATTGCTAAAGAACCTCTTGATTGGTTGCCTTCCTAAGGAAATCATCCTTGAAATCTCCGAAGGTTTATTGGCACTCTTTAATGATGAGGTTTTAGTTGAGAATTACGACATCTACCAAAAACTGATGAACTACTGGAGTGAAACCATGCAGGATGATATTTACATCATTTCATCTGATGGTTGGAAAGCTGAAACCTACCGCATTCAGGTTGAAAACAAACAGAAAAAGTTGGTGGATAAAGGCTGGACATGTGATTTGATTCCCAAAGAACTTGTTCTGAACCGCTTCTTCATTAAAGAAAAAGAACTGATTGAAAATCTTGAAGCCGAAAAAGAAAGCATCAGTGCCGAACTAACCGAGATGGAAGAAGAGCACGGTGGTGAGGAAGGATATTTTGCTGATTTCGATAAAGTAAACAAAGCATCTGTGGCTGCACGACTCAAGGAACTCAAGTCAGAGAAGAAAGTTGTGCCAATGGCTAAAAATTCATCAGTTGATTCTGGTGAGACCTTAAGTGAGATGGATGTTCTGAACAGATACATCACTCTTTCCGACAGGCTTGCTGAGTTAAACAAGCAGATCAAAACCTTGCAAGTTGAACTGGATGATAAACTTTATGCCAAATACCCAAAACTCAGTGTTGAGGAGATTAAAGCACTGGTAGTTGATGATAAATGGATGCAAAGCATCGAAACTTCGGTTAAAAGTGAAATTGACCAGATAAGCCAGCATTTGACAAACCGAATAAAAGAACTGGTTGAACGCTATGAAACATCACTTCCATTGATGGACAAGGAAGTCACGGAACTGGAAAGCAAAGTGAATGCACACCTTCAAAAAATGGGATTTGTATGGAAGTGAGAGCAGGATATAAGAGCACAGAGATTGGTGTAATTCCAAATGATTGGCAATTATTTAAAGTCAATGATGTATTAGAATTATTAACGGATTATGATGCAAATGGTAGTTTTGCCTCAGTTGCCGAAAATGTAAATGTATTTGATTATGAAGAATATGCATGGTATGTAAGGTCAACTGATTTAGAAAATAATTCTTCTTTGAATAATGTGAAATTTGTTGATGAAACATCATATAAATTCCTAAAAAAAACAAAATTGACAGGTGGGGAACTTTTATTCTTAAAGCGAGGTGATATTGGGAAAGTATATTTATTTAAAATGCGAACACAATATGCAACTGTTGCACCCAACCTTTATTTATTGAAAATCAATCAAAGAACGAAGCCAATATATTTGTACTATTTCTTTAATACAGATTGTGGGCAACAACAACTTAAAAGTAAAAATGCGAGTTCAACGCTTGGTGCTCTTTATAAAGATGATGTAAAATCAATAATTGTTCCACTACCTCCGCTTCCTGAACAAACCGCCATTGCCGAAGTTTTATCCGATACCGATTCCCTGATACAAGCACTTGAAAAACAAATTGCCAAGAAACGGAATATCAAGCAAGGGGCAATGCAAAAACTTCTGCGACCTAAAGAGGGTTGGGAAGTGAAGAAATTGGGAGAAATTGCGAAAATTGTGAGAGGTGCATCTCCAAGACCAATAGAAGACCCCAAGTGGTTTGATGAAAGTTCTTCAATCGGTTGGGTAAGAATTTCGGATGTTACGAAGTCGGTAAAAATATTAACCGCAACAACACAAAAATTATCCGAACTTGGGATTCAAAGTAGCAGATATGTTGAAAAAGGTAATTTAATTATGAGCATTTGTGCAACAGTTGGGAGACCTATATTAACAAGAATTAATGTATGTATTCATGATGGTTTTGTTGTGTTTAGGAATCCTACTATTGAAAAGGAATATCTTTATTATTTTTTGAGTTTCATAGAAAAAGATTGGTCGAAAAATGGACAAACTGGTTCTCAAATGAACCTAAATACACCATTAATAAATTCAACAGAAATTGCGATTCCACCCGCAATTGAAGAACAAATCCGCATCGCAACAACCCTTTCCGATATGGATAATGAATTAAGCGCATTAGAATCCACTTTAGAGAAATACAAAATGCTCAAATTGGGCATGATGCAAAACCTTTTAACTGGTAAAATCAGACTGATTAAATCTTGAAAAAGTAATCACCATGACAGAATATGGTAAACCAGAACGACATACTCAAAACCGAATCATCAATTTTTTTCAGGATGAATTGGGTTATAAATATTTAGGCAACTGGGAGGACAGGGAAAACAATAGCAATATTGAAGCATCATTGCTCACCAGTTTTCTTCACAAGAGAGGTCATTCCAACGAATCAATTAATCATGCAATCTACGAGTTGCAAACCACTGCAAATAACCCCAACAATAGCCTTTATACCAACAACAAAAACACTTACCAATTACTAAGATACGGAATCAATGTCAAAATAGAAGCAGGCAAGAATTATGAGAACGTAGCCGTAATAGATTGGAAACACCCAGGAAACAATGACTTTGGCATTGCCGAAGAGGTTACTATTTTAGGAAATCATGAGAAACGACCTGATATTGTATTGTATGTTAACGGTATTGCCTTGGGCGTAATTGAGTTAAAGCGAAGCATAATTACCATCAATGATGGAATAAGGCAAAGTCTCGTCAACCAAAAGCCAGAATTCATTCAATCATTCTTCTCAACCATTCAGTTCATCTTTGCTGGCAATGATACAGAAGGTCTAAAATACGGCACTATACGAACACCCGAAAAATACTTCCTTCAATGGAAGGAAGATATAGAAGATACCAGCAGAATCATGATGGATAAGTATCTGATGAAGATTTGCAACAAAACTCGTTTCCTCGAACTCATCTTTGATTTTGTTCTTTTTGATGCTGGTGTTAAAAAACTGCCCCGTGTACATCAGTACTTTGGTGTCAAGGAAGCTCAGAAATATGTTAATAGGTACGAGGGTGGAATCATCTGGCACACTCAGGGAAGTGGCAAGAGTATTGTCATGGTGCTTTTGGCAAAATGGATTTTAGAAAACAATCCGAAATCACGAGTTGTCATCCTTACCGACCGAGATGAACTGGACAAACAGATTGAAGGGGTATTTAAAGATGCTGATGAACAAATCTACCGAACTCAAAGCGGAAAAGATTTAATACATCAATTGGAACAGGCAAAACCACGTTTGATTTCTACGTTAATCCATAAGTTCGGCAAAAGGGATGTTGATAATTTCAACCAGTTCATTCAGGAACTGGAAAGCCAACCATCAAAGGCAGTGGGTGAATTGTTTGTCTTTGTTGATGAATGCCATAGAACCCAAGGTGGCAGACTTCACCGAACAATGAAAGCCATTCTTCCCAATGCAGTTTTCATCGGTTTTACTGGTACTCCATTGCTGAAGAAGGATAAACAAACAAGTATTGAAATATTTGGGAAATACATTCACACCTATAAATTCAACGAAGGTGTTGCAGATAGGGTTATTTTGGACTTGATTTACGAAGCAAGAGACATTGACCAAAAACTAACCTCACCACAGAGAATTGATGAATGGTTTGAAGTCAAAACCAGAGGTCTGAATGAATTCCAGAAGTCTGAACTAAAGAGGAAGTGGGGAACGATGCAGAATGTTTTAAGCAGCCGTTCCCGAATGGGAAAAGTGGTAAGCGATATTGTATTTGATTTTAACACAAAGCGAAGACTTAATTCGGAAAAGGGGAATGCCATTTTAATAGCATCATCAATCTATGAAGCCTGCAAGTATTACGAGGTCTTCCAAAAGACGGAACTTGGAAACAAATGCGCAATTGTAACATCTTACAACCCCGTTACCCAGGATATCACTACGGAAGATACTGGAGCAAATACTGAAACAGATAAGGAGTTCATCTATAATCTGTATCAGGAAGTTCTGAAGGATGTTAAAATCCAAGCCAATAAAACAAAAACGGAGTGTTACGAGGATTTGGCAAAGCAGAAATTCAAAGAAGAACCAGCCACGATGAAACTACTAATTGTAGTCTCAAAGCTGTTAACTGGTTTCGATGCTCCCAGTTGTACTTACCTTTATATTGATAAGTCCATGCAAGACCATGGGTTGTTTCAAGCAATTTGTAGGGTAAACAGGTTGGATGGAGAGGATAAGGATTACGGATATATCGTTGATTACAAAGACCTGTTCAAAGCAGTTGAGGATGCAGTGGCTGTATATACTTCAGAATTGGATTATGATGGTTTTGAAGCAAAGGACGTAGATATTCTGCTCCAAAGCAGACTTAAAGCAGGGAAAGAGCGTTTAGATGCGGCACTTGAAGAAATAGCCTTGCTTTGTGAGCCTGTACCAATGCCAAAAGATACTTTGGCGCATATTCATTACTTCTGTGGTAATCCTGAAATACCAGAAGAACTGAAGGCAAAAGAACCACAACGAAATGCTCTTTACAAACAGACTATTACATTAATTCGTGCCTATGCCAATATTGCTGACGAAATGGACTTGGCAGGTTATTCAGATTATGAGATAGAAAGCATTAAGGTTGAAATAAACAACTACATTAAACTCAGGGAAGAAATCAGAAAAGCAAGCGGTGAAGCATTGGATATGAAGACCTATGAAGCCGATATGCGACATCTGATTGACACCTATATTCAGGCTGAAGAACCAGTTAAAATTTCATTATTTGATGAAATGCCTTTATTGGATATAATCGAGAAAATTGGCATTAATGATGCGGTTAATACCTTGCCAGATGGCATTAAGAAAGACCAACGAGCCATTGCCGAAACAATTGAGAATAACGTCAGAAGGAAAATCATTACCGAACATCTTATCGACCCATCCTTCTATGAGAACATGTCGACCCTGCTGGCTGAAATTATCAAAGAGAGAAGGGCAAATGCTTTAAGTTATGAGGAATACTTAAAAATGATTGCCAATCTGGTTAAGCAGGTTAATGATGGCAAGGCTGATAACACACCAGAAGAATTAAGAACATCTGCACAAAGGGCACTATATAACAATTTAGGGAAAGATGTCATTCTTGCTACCTTGCTGGACACTGCAATTATTAGGTCTAAGCGTGATGGTTTCCGTGGCAATCTAGCAAAGGAACGAGAGGTGAAATCTGCCATATATAACACTTTGAAGTCTTACTCAAAAGGTAGCGATTCAATTACACTGGGAGAACCGCCAGAGAAATATGGCCTAATACCAACGGTGGAGCGGATTTATAAAATCATCGTTGAGCAGAAGGAATACTAATGGATACGATTCATTTAGGTGATTTGATTATTGATGTAGACCTGAAGGACATTAAAAATATCCATCTCAGCGTCTTTCCACCTTTGGGCAGGGTTCATATCTCAGCACCTGAAAGAATGGATTTGGATACAATTAGGGTATTTGCTATTTCAAAACTCAAGTGGATAAAAAAGCAACAGGAAGCCTTCAAGAAACAGGAACGTGAGACCCAGCGTGAATACCTGACCAGAGAAAGTCACTACTTCCTTGGTGAAAGATATTTATTGAAGGTGACGGACAAGGATGCAAGTCCAAAGATTATTCTGAAAAGGAAAGAAATTTTAATGTTTGTCAGACCCAATACCTCTCTGGAAAAGAAACGTGAAATATTTGATGAATGGTATCGAGATGAACTGAAACGAATCATTCCCAAAATGATTGCAACTTGGGAAAGTATGATTGGTGTTGAATCAAATGAGTACGGGATCAAAAGAATGCGTACCAAATGGGGAACATGCAATCATAGTGCGAAGCGTATCTGGCTTAACCTTGAATTAGCGAAAAAACCACTTGAATGCATCGAGTATATCGTTGTCCACGAATTGCTTCATCTCATTGAACCAAGTCACAATGATAGATTCGTTGCATTGCTTGATGACCATATGCCAAAATGGAAGTTCTATCGGGATGAACTTAATCGAATACCATTTAGTCATTTAGATTGGAGGTATTAACTATGAAGTGAAATTTAATCAATTTGGCTCTAAAATCGATCTCTTTCCAGCATTTCAAATATTCTGACAGCATAGAGTTAACTAAATTCTCACGTACCTGTTAAATACGATAAAACTCAGAAGCGACCCCTATTGTAAGAACAACTTATAAGTAGGAATCTTTAATAACGACGTATTACTAATTACACTATACCATATTTTATGTAGAAATATATACCCAGACCCTATCTGAATACTGTAGCTCGAATCTATATCCTTGTTCTTAGTAAAGTCAATTAGAAATTTTAAATTGTTATTTAACTCATAATCAATTTGGTTAGCCATACAAATTTTCTGATTGTCATTCAAATACATTAAATAATCATCGCTTAAATAACTATTAATCTTGTTGTTTGAAAAACTATGGAATATGTTTAATAGTTCCAATTTAACCCAAATATTTATTTTTTCTTTTACTGCACTATTCTTGTTCAAATGCCCAAATATTGAAATCGCCAGAATTGACATATTAAAGGCATCAGTTCTGTACCTTTGAAATTTGTCCTTGTATTCTTGACTGTCAATGTCCTTAAAACCTCCTTTCTTATTCCACCATAAACTAAATAATCCGATGATTTTCAATAAATGTCCACTCCAGGAAGAACCATCATGAGAAATTTCAGGATTTAGAAGAAACTCCTGTTTATTATCTTCCAGTATTTCTTTACTATTTACTTGCTGAATTAAAATTTCAATCATAATTAGATACATTGACAAATCAATTATGCTTGGCTTTTCAGTGGAGTCTGATTCAATTTTAATTACAATAGTTTTAATGTAATCCACTAGAAATTTTTCAATTCTGAATTTCGTCTTGTCAAAAACAGCTTGCGAAATTGTTTTTTTTGGTTGAGAATAGTCTACATCTTTTCTTCCTGTGGATTTATTTATTTTTTCCGTTTCTTCCTCTGCTATTATGGACTCTGCGGTTCTTTCTCTGCTATCTTTCAAGTAGACCATTACACTTTCCCACATTCGAACGCTGTGATATTCAATATATCCTTTGCCATGCTTAATGTTATCAAAGTGTTTAATCTTTTCTTGTATCTTTTGATATGGAATATACAATAAATCACTCTCTTCTTCAATTATTTCGGATCTTTCTTCTTTATTGCCAGATGATACTGCTATTTTTTGTTTTGATATATGAGCCTGAAAAATTGTATTTAAATATTCTATTATTTTGGTCGTTGAAAATCCCTCATTTTCAATTATTTTTCTTAGTTGATTCAACGACCTGTTCTTTTGGAAAGGATTTGTACTTTCAAAAGCATTTATGTCAACAATGAATTGTTTATTAGAAACAATATTGGAATTTATTCTCAGGCAACAATACATCACATCAATGGTCTGTGATATAAAAATCGAAACCCTGCTTGTAAGTGCTGATATTTCTATTAATTCCTCGAATTTCAGATTCCCTTTTGCATCATAAATGCACAATGCGGCGTTCATCATTTTGTTTTCCGATAACAACTGAACTGTTATCGTATCGAAGTTTAGTTCTGCAGATTTTATGAAAATCCTTAACTGAAGATTGTCACTAATTGTACTATCCTCATCTGAAGGTAGGCCTTTATATAGGCTCAGGTCTGTATTTCTTTCGTTCAATCTAATTCCAAGAACCTCAATATACTTAGTTTCATTGCTCTGATATAAAACACAGGCTTCAAAGTTGATAGCTGTATTGTGTCCCATCCCAAACGCCGCAATTGAAGAATTTGCACTTCCTGAAAGAAGAAAGTTTGTATTCTTCGATTCAAAAACAATGTTCTTAGCATGAAAGAATTTTTGTATTGAATCACACTTTACATCATTCCAATCGAAAAAATGCATATTGTCTGCCTGAGCTATTTTAATTGGAGCTTGTCCAAATTCTTTTTGTAGGATAATATTAATGGCTCTGGGTTTAAATGTATCATTAAAAAGACGAATTAGATTCCCTTCAATATCGTAAAAAGGAGTCATAAATGTTATTTTCTCAATTATTGCTGTTCCGATAATTGGGACTAATTGACTGAATAATGATTTGTCAGATTGAGAAGTTATGAAACTGATTTTCGAATTATTATCTACTTGATAACTTACAGAAGTATAATCGCTATTAGATTGCTTTAACAAGCTGCAATTTTCTTCAATGTTTTTTATTTTATTCAAGGAACTTGGTCCTAAATCCTTATGTATTTGCTTCAAATAATTCCATGACTGAGCGAGAAATCCAAATTTCGAGTCTTTTGCACTATCTACATAAAAAGAATTCCATACTTCGAGATTTTTACCATGACCACAACTCGTAAGATTTCCTGAACCTATTAATAGTAACAAACTTGTATCGCCAGCCAGAAATATCAGTTTAGGGTGAAATGCTCCTTTACTCTGAATGCCATGAATAGCATATGTTCGCTTTTTGTTCTCGCTCATCGAACTGAGAGACTCCAGTTGAATTGACAACATTTCACTATCAGCCAATATAGAAACATAATGTATTCCTTTACTGCCTAACATGGGTAATACTTGTTGCTCTAAATAATACAAATTAATAGAGTAAGTAGTAAATATTGCCGAATGAAAAATATTGGGCGGTACATCTTTTAAAAGAATTCGGTTCTTCATATGCCTTCAATTACGTTTAATCCGTCGTCTGTTATTTTGATAAACTTTCCATCTTTACTTACTAATTTTGTGTCGATTAAATATTGTGTCACATTTTGCAAACGAGGAGTTGTGCGGTTCGGCGACGTTTCACGTAAACGCCAAGCCATATTAGCCTCTATCATATAATTATGTACCAAACCTTGGCCTATTTTTGATTTCTGATATGAAGAGAAAGAATGTAAATTGATCGCATGTAATAATATTTCACGGGTATATTCATTCAATGTAAGGAACCTCTTTGAAACTACAAGTTCATCAATTAATTCGACGGCATGGCCGTGTCTCTTGTAATTATTTTCAGGTAGGCAAGAAAATTCTGATAGTTGCTTTATCTGTTCTTTACTTTGTTTATAGACTGCTAAAATTGTAGATATAGCGTTTAATAAGCAAAGCCCCCAATTTTTTTTATACGACTTTTCCATTGCAGAGAAATAATCATAGCCCTTTTCAACTTCAACTTGTTCTGAAAGTTCTTCCAAGCTTATCATATTTGAATCGATACCATTTTCCAGAAAAGCCTTTCTCGTTTCATCCTGGAGTTTTTGAATGGTATCATTCAACGGGGTTGGGTATTTAGCAATACTATATTGAAATGCTGCATGAAAATGCTCAAAAGCGACATGCAAAAGTTCGTTGATTTCAAATAAATACCAGGCTGTCGAAGTATTATTTTCTAAAACTTTGTTTTTTGCATGATTTTCTAAATTAATCCTTAGAAATGTTGAAGGAAGATTCTCAATACCATCAGGATATATTTTCAATAACTTTAATAGCATTAAAATAGTATCCCGTCTATTGTATGTAGGTTGAATATTTTTATCATCATTAGAAAGTAATAACTCTCTATAAAATTTTTGCTCCGAAGAATTAGTAGGGATTAAGTGAAGGGCAAATGCACTAAGATCAACTAATTTATTTTCTGAAATTGTATTATCAAATATACTTTTCAAAAACAATTCAGTTGAATGGGCTGGAACATTTGCCGCAAATGTCTGACCCAATTTCTGTCCTTTTGGAGTTAGTGTATATATCTTTACATCCTCTTGTGGGTGAAAGATCAAATCAAGATCACGAACAACGCCACTGAAATACTGACCAAAAATACCTAAACTAAACTGCCAATATATTTTCCCGCTTTTCTTGTTCTCAATATCAGCTCCTTTCCCCAAGATAATTATTGGCTCAATATTTTTCAACGCATAGTCAGAACCACTTACTCCAGTTACTTCGGGAAAGTTCTTTACCATTATATAAGCCAGCAAAAGCTCTGCCCTACGTAAATAAAGCTGTTGTTCTACCAATGAGTTTGTTTTAGTAACCCTCTGCCCAATAGCTTCAAACAGCCAGCAATAAAACCCCATATACCTTATTCGGTTGGTAACATTGGTAATTCCTGTTATCATATTGGCATAAATTACAACACTGCTATTTTGTACAGCTAGTGGATCTCTACCGCCTTTATCGGATGAATATTCAGCCCAAAAGGGTTCTATGATTTCGTTTGAAGTGTAATTCATTATGATATCATTGTTTAGGTGGTTTTTGCTTGGTACTCAGAATGAATAACTCATTCTGAGTACTTAAAGTTACAAAAATTTAATAGTCCTACGTGACTAATATTTTATGCTTAACCCAATTGCAAATTAGATATCCAGAGATCACTAAAATTCAACGCTTTAGTTCAAATATTAATTAATAAGCCACTATATACAGGAACTTCCTCTTTCTCCTTTTCTTCCTCGCTATCAGTATAATAACTCATTACCAGTATATCTTCAGAAAGATGCTCATTCTTAATCAGGAATATGGGTTCATCATCATCCTGAAATCGTGAGCCAATGGCGTAAATAGTTTGTGTCTGGCTGAATTTTTCAATAGCAAGATTAGTGTCTATATCAATTTGGCCTTCAATTAATTCCATACCAAAATCAGCATTCGAATCTGTTGGGTCATCAGTGGCCATGTATTCGGTGAGTCGTTTCATTGCCAATGGGTGGCCTGTAAGGAGGTTCGCATAATACGGGTTGAATTTATTGTGGAAATCCCTTTCCCATTCACTTTGGATATCAAGAATAAATTTGCCATTCAACAAGTTAACGCCATCAGGTGAAAAGCTTGTCTTCCTAAAAGGAATAATAAGTTCCATCATTTTCAATTTTCTAATAATCGGCCTTTCATTTCCAGATAGACCCAGATTTGACAAGTAATTTCCAATACACGTTTGTATGAAATAAGTAACTTTTGCCTGCAACAATGTTCAAAAATGAACAATGCATTGTCTCCATCACAGATCCAAGATCCTTTCTTTCGATTGTTCCAATATTTCCCCATAGCTTCATCTATAACCAACCATTGGTCGTTAGTTAGGGGAAAATCTATCCGTTTTCGGACGAATTCCCTGACTACTTCAGATTGAATTGGATTAGAATTAAGTGGTATGGTCTTCATTAATTCAAATTCTTATCCATTCCCTTTTGGAGTTGATTCATCATCTTTATAAAGATCAACGTTTGAATCTTTCTTTTCTCGAATGTTTTGGCTGTATTTACGTCTCATATTATTCTCACTGGCAAACATCGCATTCATACCTGAAGACGTTTTGTTAAAATATATGGAGTTGGAAATAGAAATGGAGGAGGCGAATTTTTCAACATCATGATCGGTGCCTATGTATGTGAATGTCCAGCGGTTCAACTTCAATTCTTCAATTATTACTTTGATGGCTTGCCCTGAATATTCTTTTGAAGCATTCTCTTCGCCATCAGAAAGAATTGTTACTAAGACATCATAATCGGTTTTACCTTCCAAGACCTGACGTAGCTTTGTGATGCTGTAACCCATGGCGTCATACAGAGGAGTCGAAGAATCAGGTTGGTATCTCTTGTCATCGATTTGTTCCAACTTGCTTACTGGGTCAATAAAATGTAGGAGTTTCTGGCCACGGCCATTGAAGGTCACGAATGAGATGAAGTGTTCTTGCTCAGGAAAATCCTTTTCTACTCCTTTAATAGTTTGAACGATTTCGTTAAACCCTTGGATGATTTGTCCCTTAATGGATTCCATTGACCCACTTTCATCCAAAATAATTAGGTTGTGAACTTGATGCTTAGCTTCCATAATTTCTGTTCTTTAAGTGTTAATCTGTAATATTAAAGAACAAAGGTATTAGGCAGCAATGCCAAAAGATGTCACACCTCATTTATAAATAAGATTTCCAGCCTCTACTTGAGAAATTCAGCGGTACTTGACAACCTCTTTGAAAGATCGGATAATGGTCGTCCGAATTCTTTTGCCCTTTCTTCCAAGGCTTTGGAAATTAAAAGGTAATTCCAAGCCTGATCTTCTTTGGGCGCATTAAATCTTTCCCAGATTTTGTCACCAGTGGAATTCCAGTCATCTCTAATGGCATTAACATTGTCGAGTTTATCAGCACAGATTACCAAAAGTTGTTCATTTGTGGCATCTTTCAATATAAAATCTATAGTATGTTGCTTTCTCTCCTTCCAACTGGTTACTTTGTCCTCCTGTTTTTTTAAATGATCAGGTTCAGAAGCACCATTTACAATTGATGCGACATGTTTACCAAATAAAAGTTCAATTTCCTCAATTGTTACTGGGGTGTCTTCAACTACATCATGCAAAATCCCTGCCGTGACAACCTCTTCATCACAACCTAAATCAATAAGTGTTTTCATTACATTCATCAAGTGATAAATGTATGGGATATATGTCCCTTTTCTGTACTGATCACTGTGAGCTTCAGCTACAAATTGTATTGCTTTGAATATCATATTACTTGCTTTGTTAATTCAATGGAATCATTCCTTTTAGGTTCTGACCATACTCATATAAGAACATTTCCACCTGGTCTGGTTTTACATGTAGCTGATCAGCAATCTCGTGTGCATAGGCTAGGTATTCTACATAATTATCAACAGCATTTTCATATCTGAGTTTTTTGAACTTTTCAATCCCCTTATCACAAAATTTATGAGAGTTTATGGTGCTTATTACACGTTGGTCCAGAATAAGAGCCCGATAAGATTCAACAGTTAACCGCAGGAAATATAAAAACTTCGTCAATGTAGAAAGTCCGAGACCACCAATTTTCAGTACTTCTTTAATATCTCCAATTGTGATTTCACCTTTTTCTTTAAGATCGGAGAGCAGATCAATAAGTTTAGAAAAGTTCAGCTCTTGTAATATATTCTCAATGTTTTTCCCTCTCCCTTTTGTCGGATAACCCCACATGAGAACCTTAATTAGAAATATTTCAATTTGCTGATCGTGAAAAAGTTCAAATCTTGATATTAGAATTTTTTGATCCTTTTGAACAGCTTTAGGATTTATTATGTCATTCAAGTTGAAAATTTTCTCGAGGTATTCCTCTGATATTAAATCTTCCCAATTCCCCCTTTTTATTTCAAATGCCTGTTCCATAAAAGGTAGGACACTGATTAATATTTTATAATCTGTTATTTTCATTTCCTTTCTTTTTCTCCCTGATCTCGCCATTCCCTCATATATTCTGGCAGTCTGATTTTTCGCCTCTTCAAGCGTGAAGGGATGCTTTTGCATCTCTTTGACAGCTTTACAGGCTTCTCTACTTCTTTCCTGATGGTAAGCGTTTAGAGCTGTTGATCCTTCTGTAAGATTGTGCTTCTTCAAGCCTTTTTTACTCCCAAATTTCTCAAGGAATTCAAGTCGAGAATCTTGATTATCATTATCAAACTCCTCAATAGGAATTTCTTCAGCTTTATCATCATCTTTCATTGTACATCGTTTTGTTATGGAATAAGATTTCAAGAATTCCTCAAATCTATTGAACATATATGCCAAAACTTGTCATAGACCTATTTTGTGTAAAACACTCTCGCTTCTTCCAGCATCTTTTCCATTTCCTGTTTTAAACTCAGTGGCTTGATAACTTTGGCTTGAGTAGCCATCATCATCAATCTCTGTTTTAATTCCAAATTGACAATCAGTCTATATGAGAAGATGATTTCATTTTTCGACTCATTAAGGACTCGCTGAGAGGAATGTAATGGTAAAGTTTTAAGCAGGTTTCCCATATAGGGATTGCAAGACAATTCAATTTCTTCTGGAGCATTACCCTCACAAGCATTTATTCCAATAACATTTTGAAACATTGCAACGACGTCATTTTTCCTTCTTTTATGGAATTTTGTTCCTACATCTTGAACCCCCACAATTCTGTCAAGACCAAATGTCCTAATTTCACTGGATTCCTTCAAGTGACCAATTACATACCATCGGTTCATATATTCTCGAAGCAAATACGGCTGAAAATGGTAACTCTTTACCGTTTCGGAGTCAAATCGCTTGTATTCCAGTAATATTTCTGATCTGTTTTGAATATAACTGGCAATCTCACGAATAAATTGTATTCCCTTGAATGTGTTATAATCCTCAAATTCAATTACCTCTGAAATTGTTGAACCTTCCTTTAGATAACTGGTCAGCAAGTCAATACTTTGTGAAAATTCAAGTAGTTTTAAAAAGTATGGGAAAGTAAGTTCTTCATCCTGAATGAAGTATCCCTTATGGTAGGTTGAATATTTTACATCTAATCCGAATTCAACTCGTAAACTTTCAATATCTCGCTTAAGCTGGCGATCAGAAACCTTTATTCCTGAATCCCTGATCTTAACCAACATCTCAGCAATCGTGGGAAATTTCGATTTCTCAATTTGTTGAAGAATCTGAAGGTAGCGTTTGATTTTTGCTTGATAGGACATTGGGTTTACTAGGTTATAGAACTGAAATTCATGTTAAAGGTATGAAAATCTTATAGGTCATCACACTAATACTTCCTTAAATCCATATAAAAAATGTGGCCACACTTTATGTACAACAAACTTTTACAATTTAACATTCATCCGTAAAATCTAATTGTCAAAAATGGTGGGGCAAATTGCCTCACTATTTTTTTGTCCACTATTATTCAAGGTTCAGACCAATCTTTTTTTGGAAATATTGAAAATAAAGTAAACAAAAGGCATTTTCTTATCTAAAGACTACTTAATAAATAATTAATAAAAACCGATATGAAAGAATGTATTTGTACCAAAGCTCATTTCAGAGTACCATGTTATACAATAAGAAGTGCCAAATTAAAAGATGAAAATCTGGTTATTAGTAACCAACGAGTTTACTTTAAGAAGGGAAGTGTTCACATCATCACCGAGGACACAAAAGGCGTAGATTTTTACTCCTTCGCTACAATTGATGGCTTATTTAATTATGAGAATAATGATATAAATAACCAATTCAATAAGTATTTCACTGATGATGAAAAATTTATTAGGAAAAGTAAATTGAAGAAGTTAGCACGATTTCAAGAATTATGAGACACTTACTTTCATTTGAAACAAAGTCGTTATTCCTCGCACCAATTCAAAAATGGTTGTTTCTGGTGGGCTTTCTACTCAAGGTTAGTACATTACCTCAGTCATTACAATTCACCCACCAAAACCAACTCTAATACAAACGCTTATTCAAGGATCTTTGGCTGAAACGTGGCCACGTTTCAACCATCCAAGGATTTTACTAGCAACATTCAGCCCGAAATAATTTTTTATAGTCTAAAACATTGATTTTAAGTATTAATTTACTTAAATCAGAAAGTTTTTGCACTTTTTTTAATCTTTTCTCGAACCTTTTTGAAAAAAACGATTAAAAGTACAAATCGCATTTTTATATATAGATGAAAAAATGCCCTATGATTTATTATATGAATGAAGACAGCCGATTTATTGATTTCAACACACTGAAGGAGAAGACTAAAAAAAGCAGAACTTTTCTTAACCAATTTCTTTTAAATGAAAAGGTCAGAAAGATTTATTACAAGAACCGCTTATTGTTCAATTATGAAGATGTGGTTCAAAACAAGGAGATCAGTAAATATTTTTAATAAATCAAATAGGTCCCTTGGCTGAGGGACCTATTAAAAAAATGATGATATGAAAAATGAGTTACATTTTGAACGTGGATTGGTTGGAATTTCGAGCCTCTACCTTTATCCACCTTAACGATTACCTTTCAGGGAGTATATATAAATTTCCCAATGGTCTATTTCTTGAAAAAAACAAAAATTACAGTCAAGCAAAGCAAACTTACACGTTCTGCTTCAAGATTAAGGATCCAAACAATGACATTGGGTTGCTCTACGCAAAAGCAATGGATCTGTCACTTGAATCAGGTCTAAACATCGTAATCAAAATCAATAACCATATATTGTATGGTGGCAATTTGGATTTTCATTTGAACAGAATTGTTGAGGCTCTGGTAATAAATAGAACTCTAATTAAAAGGTTAGATGTATGCTATGACACTGATTTTGATTTACTCTCCAGTTTTCGAACACTCTTTTATGATAATTCAATTGAGTTCAAGAGGAGAAATATTTTGACAGTTATTGGTACAGGGAAGGATGATAGAGAAATTCATATAGGTAGATTGGGGGCAAAATGCATTTCAATCTACAATAAAACAAGGGAACTACAGCATAGCCAAAAGCATTACATCAGTAACCTTCACCAAAAAGTATTTGGCTTTATTAATATTTACAGAGTAGAGTTAAGATTGATGCATAGACTTCCTGGCATTAGGAATATCAATATATTTAATCTCGGAGACCAAACTTACCTTGAAACAATCATGGGAACTTACATTGATACGCTGATTCAGTTCGTTGATATTAAAACAAAGGGGAAAATCAATTTCATTTCTCTCAACAATACTGGACTGAAAATACCAAAGGTCACTAAAATTCGGGGGCAAGGGGGAGAAATAAAAAATGCTAAAATGGCAATCAACTTTTTGGACAAAGAAATTAAGGGGTCGGGAAAAGTTAAGGAATGGAAAGGAATTAAGGAATTACTCTTGAAAAAATATGGACTTGATATATGGTACAAAATGAGGGGGAAATGATGGTCAAGTATTTGAAAATTAAAGATATGTAAGTATGCACCTGTTAGTATTACAACAAGCGAAGCGATTAGGACAGAAAAAGCAATTTAAAAAATTAATATATACATAAAAAATATATAGTATCATGATGAACATTATGAGTTTTGCTGATTTCTGGTTTTTTTTGGTCAGTTCCGACATAGCTGACGATAATAAATATATGGACCTAAGGCGTATAGGTGATTTGGAAAAAAAACTTGACGCCTTATATCAACACCTGGAACACGAGATTGATGAAAAGTGCAAGCACAAAGGAAAGAAGGCTGTTAAATTGGATGATCCGACCAAACGTCAGCTGGACAATCTGGTGGCAATCTATCAGCTCGCACAAAAGAAGAGAGAATACTTAACTAATCAATTGAAGGTAGCAAGTGCTGGCAGTGGAGAATATACCGCCTAAAATCCGCACAGCTTAAAGAGCTTTTAAAGGAATTGCATAGTAAGTAATTACCAATATGCCTAAAACGATTGAAAGCGTGATGACAAGATTTTTGTAATCGATGCCTTCTTCTTTAAAAATTGATGCTATTGCGAATGATAATATAAAGAAAATAAGCCTAACAAGGTTGTAGATAATTATGAATATGCCAGTTACTGCCAAGGTAATCAGTAAAATAATTGCACCGTTCTTACCTGTACCTCCTCTGTAAGATAATCCTGGAATTCCTGTTCTGATAGAAAATGCTTTTGAACCGAAAGAACCCAAACTTGTTCTGATGCTTGGAGAAATGCCAGATTTGCTGACATTGAGTCCAATGCCATCACCATAATTTACCCTTTTGTAGAAGCGAAGTCCCATTATAATTTATTGTAAATCAAATAGGTAAAATAGATGATTAATAGAATTAAGATTATTGAAGCAATCTTAAAAAACCCAGTATTGGATGAAGAATCATCCTTAGGTAATGGGGTGTTCGGTTCAGCTAAGTTCGATTCTGGTAAATATTCATCCATAATATTTCCTTATATAAATCCTAATCAGCGACATTTGACTCAAACAAGTTATATTGTTATTCCCTATTCTAATCAATTGTATTAGTCTTTCAACACAAGTTTCATCATAATGTCGGTTTGCTCGTCATTACCCAATTTGAAAATGTGTTTGTCAAACACAACTAATCCGTTTTTCTGGTAGAATTTTTTTGCTCTTAAATTTTTCTCCCAAACACCTAGCCAAAGGTAGTCGACATTTCTCTGTCTGGCAATCTGGACTGCTTTGTCGTAAAGCAATTGTCCAACTCGTTTTCCATGAAATTCTTTTATAACGTAAATCCTTTCAAGTTCAAGTGCATTGTCATCCTGTAATTCGGTTTGTGATTGACCAAAGTTTAGTTTTAAATACCCAATTACATTTTTCTCAAGCAATGCGAAAAAGAACTCGGAGTTATTGTTAGCAATCTCATTCGAAAGTTTTTCAATAGAAAATTCCTCTTCCAAATATTTTCTCATATTCTCCTTTGTGTTCACTGGAGAAAATGTTTCGTAAAAAGTCTGTCTGCTAATTAGTTGCAATTGATTGATGTTGCTTATTGTTGCTCTGATTAGGTTGATATTTACCATTTCATTATTCTTTATTGTGATTCCAGAAAGGGATAAAAATGGATGATGCCTGTTTATCTACATTCCATATATAGTTCTGATTAATTAACCACTTTCCTTTCTTAACTCACCCAAAGGATTCTTTCTTTTATAACCTTTATTTGTCACTTTTATTATTTGACTCTTTTTCTGCCCAACCATCGTTCAGGTTTTTCAAAACTTGTTTGCTCATCAAATGTGCTCTTACTTGTAAAGATTGTATGTTGAATTCCTCTTTAGGAATCTGTGATATTTCTTTTGACAAAATTGCAAGTTCCTCTGGAGTAAAATTTTCTTTGTTTATCGGTAAGAGTTCCATAAATAAATAGCCGTTATGTTATGCTGGTCAACATAAAATTACTCATTTCCAATGATATAATTGTTGATTCTTATTCTACCCGAAAATCACAAGTCTCGTTCAGTTATTATCTGACCTAATTTTTTCCTGTCGATGCCACCGCCCTGTTTTGCAATTTCACCGATATCATTTTGATGTTTGATGAAATTGTTGGCAATTAGCACATTTGAGATGAGGTCTTGAAATGTGTTTTTTACTCTATTGTAACGGAAAAAGACTATAATGTCTGAAGATTTTTTTTCGGCAATCAGGTTTAGCTTTTCTTCAAAATATATTGGAATAATATCTCTAATTAATTCACGATATTCGTTTTTACTTAATTTTCGGTAATTAATTGATGTATCAAATTGATTTAGTGGGAAAGGTGAAATATCGATAATAACTAATCCAATTTCATTAAAAACCGCAATGAGTTCTTTTTTGCTTTGGATATTTCTGTTTAAAACGAAACCCAAATCGCTGGGGTAAAAGAACTGTGAGGGCTTCTTATAATTTAGGTTGTAAATGTATTTTTCTTCTTTACCCCAAAGAGGTGCTTCCGCAATCATCAAATATTTTACCTTTTCAATTTCGTCAAAATTGTCCCGCCACAGTTTGTCGACATCGTTAAATGCTGTTTCCAAGTAATCGCTTTCTACTTCAAACTTATCACCAAAGCAGTTTTTCTCGTAAACAGTTTTGATAATTGGTCTAATATCAGTGAAATTCATTTCCTTCTTTTCTGGTGGTAGTATTAATTGCGGTTACTTTCATTTTTGTACCATTAATTATTAGGATTTTTTACTTATTGTCAAGCTTATCGTAAATCCCTTGAAGCTCATCCAGACTCTGAAAATCAACACTATTTATTTCTTTAAATGGATTTCCAGCATTCCACATTCCACCATAGGGCAATACCCAATCATAACTCTTAATGCATTTGTAATCAGTTGAGATTAGAAAGAAATTGCAGAAGACCTGTTCGTTTAGGTTTTTATTTATTTGGGAAAATCCTTTGTTTCTCTCAATCACAATCATCAACTCATCCTTCTTTTCAAGCACATAGGGCAAAATGCATCTTGCCACCTCTTCATCGGTACACTCAACCCAGAAAGAATTCTTATCATCATTTAGCTTGCAATCATGCCAAATCAATCTTGTTTTCATCGTTTTAGTTATCGTTAAGTCCAAATGTTTTTGTTCCAAGTTTCTCCTTGTATAGTCTTTCTATTGCATCAATTTCTTTCTTTGTAATATTACTTGGAAGTGTTTGGAGCACTGAGTATTTGAAATTTTTGTAATAATTTTCTTCCTCGCAAAGTTTAATTAGTTGTTTATTACCGCCATGATGTGTCTTCGCATAATCTGTCCATCGTTGCCAAATACCATTTTGTCCATTCGCTGAACCAATATATTGGTTGCCAGTTTTACTATCAAGGATTAAGTAAATACCGTTTACTGAGGATAAATGATTTTTCCAATCTTCATTTGATTCAGGATTATTTATTAGCTGCTCTAACTCGTTGAAATCCAATACGAAATTTAATAATCCTAAAAAATTTCCTAGAAATCCTTTCGGCAACAATTGAATTATTTCTTTTGGCTGTTTATACCATTGATGCCAAGCAATGGCATTATTCCCCCAATCAATAATTACTCTATTGTATAAATAATCAAACTCGGAGAGTTGTTCCAGTGAATAATTATACTCCCCATTTTCTTCAGAAAATCCATTAACCTTAAAAATTCCGAATAGAATAGATTTACTCCTTTCTTGACCTATGAAGGAGATAATATAATCGCAGTCATGAAATATTGGTTTACTCTGTACCTGTTGGTATTTCAATAGTTCTTCTCTGTCCTTTATTAATTCTTTGTATTCTGCTCTGCTGTCTTTATGCCTGACCAGTTTGACTTTTGAATTAATGAATAAGTCTGTTTTTAAATTTAGTATGTCCTGAATGGTAAGCATTTTGTGAATATTATTTGTACGGCAACCTGGTTAAACTTTAACTATTTTAATAATCGTAGCAATAGGCTGTTGATTTTAGGCGAAAATTGGGTAACTAAAGGTAATTAATTCTTACTGATTTGGGATGCAGTAATCCAAATTAACCCTTCATCTTTTTTGGTAATAAGAAACCTCATATTTACAGCGAAGGGTGAAACCGTATTCCTCAGAGATTAAGAGATGCAGCAGTTAATCCAATTGTTTGATTGAGGTGGATGTTCTAGCTCCATAAAATTGAAAAGGACTGAATCGGGCGACTCAATCCTTTTACTAAAACTAACCAAACTAACTAACCTAAACCTATGAAAAAAAATGTATTACAAACGTAGCATTCACAAGGCTTCCAGCCAAAATATTTATGTTAATTAATTATAATGAATCTAAATAAAATGCACGGTATGAATTTGAACTCCAATACGAAATACGTTTGCGTTGATATTTTCTGATGATAAAAGGTAAGTAAACCCAGTAGCATAAATAAAATAAAATGGTTGAATTGGCTAATTAATGAATCATTAAATTGGAAGTCAGGAATTTACTAACTTTAGGTTTTTAATTTTTTGATCAATGCCCAGATACTTAACCAAGTCACGCTTCAAATTAGCATTGGATTGTCCAGCCAAGCTTTACTATACTGGGAAGTCCCAATACCCAGATACAAAAAAGGATGATGCTTTTTTGGAAGCACTTGCTGAAGGTGGCTATCAGGTCGGAGCACTGGCAAAATGTTATTACCCTAGTGGAATTGATATTCAAGAACGTGGCTATGACGCACCCCTTGAAAAAACAATTGACTTATTGAAGCAAGAAGATGTCGTCATTTTTGAAGCAGCTTTCAAATACGAGAATCTGTTCATTCGTACTGATATCATTGAGAAAAAGGGGAAACGGATTAATCTTATAGAAGTAAAAGCAAAGTCATTTGATGGAAGTGACTACATGGATATGCTGAATAGTAAAGGATTCTTGGACTCCAAATGGATTGAATATGTTTATGATGTTGCATTTCAAAAATATGTTGTAACCCAGGCCTATCCAGATTATGATGTACGAGCATATTTAATGTTGGCCAATAAAAAGTCAGTTGCTACTGTTGATGGGTTGAACCAAAAGTTTCAATTAAAAGCGCTTCAAGATGACAGAACAGTGGTCGAAATTGTTGGAGATACTTCAAAAGAAAGTCTAGGCGAAGAAATACTGATCCGTGTCTGCATTGATGAAATCATAAATAGAATATTTCAAGGCACTGATACTGCTACTCCCCTTGAGAAAGGTTTTGCAGAGACAATCCACTATTTTGCCGACAAATATGAAAAGGATGAAAAGATCAATGTACCAATAGATGCTAGATGTAAAGGATGTGAGTTTCGCACGTCACCTGGTGAAGAACTTCAAGATAAATTGTCTGGTTTTAAAGAATGTTGGTCTACTCAACTGGGTTGGAGTGATGGAAAGTTTGATAATCCTTTGATCCTGGATATTTGGAATTTCCGATCAAAACAGAAGTTGATGGATGACGAAATCTTCTTGATGAAAGATGTGCGAGAAGAACACATTGGTAAGATCACCTCGAATTCTGATGGGACACTAAGCACAACCGAAAGGCAATGGCTTCAAGTAAGAAAAACCGTGGATAAAGACACTGAACCATATATTGATATTGAGGGACTAAAGGCAGTCCTTGAATCATTTATTTTCCCCCTCCACTTTATTGATTTTGAGACATCAATGGTTGCCATACCATTCTATAAAGGTAGGAGACCATACGAACAAACAGCTTTTCAATTTTCTCATCACATAGTTACATCCGATTACCATGTCGAGCATAAGGGACAATACCTGTGTACAGAGAAAGGCGTGTTTCCAAACTTTGAATTTGTAAGAAAGTTAAAAGAACAGCTAGAACACGACGACGGTTCTGTGTTTCGGTATGCGAATCATGAGAATACAGTTCTAAATCAGATTTTGGTTCAGTTACAAGATCCCACCATTGATGTTCCAGATCGATATGAATTAATTCAATTTATTCAAACCATCACGCATGGGGCAAATCATAAGGGTGAGAGAGATATGATTGATTTGTTGGAGATGGTCAAGAAGTTTTATTACCATCCAAAAATGGGTGGTTCCAATTCATTAAAGTATGTGCTTCCAGCAGTTCTTAACTCATCTGAATATATCCAGGAGAAATATTCACAACCTATTTATGGTAGAAACAGCCAAATCAAGAGTTTGAATTTTGATGATAATTGGATCTGGCTAAAGAAAGATTCTGATCTAAAAATAATAAGTCCTTACAAATTATTGCCACCACTATTTGAGGGTATTGATGATGAGCAGATTGAAGAGTTTCTGATGAATAGTAATATTCAAGAGGGTGGTGCAGCCATGACTGCTTATGCCAAGATGCAGTTCACCAAAATTTCGGATACAGAACGAAACAGCATTATTCGTGGATTGTTGAAGTATTGCGAACTGGACACTCTTGCAATTGTCATATTATGGGAGTACTGGAATGATCTTATAAAAAAGCATACAGTTGTTCTTTAACCATTTATGCGGAAAGGAATTTCTTCCGCACAATATTAAACGGCAAAACCCAAATTAAAACGCAAACCTATCCTGGTCAAATCTTATTAGCTTTTCTATATTATTGGAGAATGCACTTCATGTCATTTGAAATGAAGTTAATAGAATCAAACCAATATCAATGCGTATTTATATTTATAAGATTTTAGATCCGACATCATATTTGGCAGCTCTTATTTGATGATCCTCAGCTATGCTGAAATATTTCTTGAATTCTTTTTTACTGAATTGCCCGATATTGCCCCATTTTGAACTGAATAGATAAATCCACCTTGGATTTTCATTCACTATTCTGTATAAGTTGCCATACTCAAATGAAATCATTTTTTGCTTTTTAATATCTAACCAAACATAGCTTTCATTACACCAAGCATAATAGGTGATATTATTGGATAAATACATATTCAAACTCTCAATTGTAGAACGACTTTTACCACCGACAATTTGAAACTCAATTTTACCAGAATTTCTTAGATCATTAAATTTCTGCCCAGTAATTTTCAGATACATGCCCGCTTGTTTCGCAGTTAAATACTTAGTGCTACTTGGATCTTTTTTGGCCCTACTTATCCATAATTCAACTTCCTTTTTTAGTTCGCTTAGGCACTTTGATTTCTGGGTTTTCGCACTATTAGCATTAGAATATTTCCCTGAAGCGGCGTATTCTTTCCAATCATCATTTTTTAATGACTCTATCAGACTTTTACATCTGTTAGGTAAATTATCTATGCAAGTATTAATAATGTCATAATTGTTAGGATATTCATCACTGTATACGCTTATGTTTTTATTGCCATCCTTCCGTGATGGTTCGGTTTGCCAATCCACATCATCATCATCATTAAGATCATAGATTTCATCAATATTAGTGCAGTTAATTTTTTTAGTATTTTGAGTACACCAAACATTAGCGGCTGTTTTAATAATATAGCCTTTTATTGATTTAGTTAATACAAAATTGCCCTTTTTAATCATCTCGTATGCTTTCATCTGAGCTTCTTGAAAAACATCCTCGACATCTTCAATTCTTCCTTTATTCCTCGAAATCCAGTTTTCTATAACAGGATAGCATACACTCCTAATATATGAATAAACGTCCTCATCTCCTGTTAAAATTCCCTGGACAATTTGTTGGTTGCTGAATCTAATCTTTAAAGATAAGAATGCAGATTGACCAGGTAAAATCTGAAATCCCTGTTGAAAATTTGAGGCAAGAGTTGATTGATAATATTCTCTTTTCCGAATTACTAAAGTTCTGTAAATATCAAAATCTAAAGGGTCAAGGAAATTATTCATAAAGCATTTAAGATTAAGTGTGCTTAAAAATATAAAATATTTAAGCAGTTAAAGACTCTGGTTACCTGAAACATACACTTTTTTTTAAAAAAAATCCCCAAAAGTGGGTTACATTTTTGAAAATCGCTGGTCGTCTAAGTATGAGAAGACCAAAAAGCAAAGCATAAGAGGTCCCTCAACAAAAAGTTCTTTGACTTCTGTTCTTGAATCAAATCTGTTTATGGCGCCTAAACAATGATTCAAATGATACAAAATGTCGAAAATGAGGAGGAAGAAAACCTCATAAAACTTTTGCTTCTGGGTGAAAACCCCACTACAAAACCCACTTGGGTAAAATGAATTTGTTCAATTTAAAAAACCTCTAAAAACTTTAGCAATGAAGGAAAAAGAAGTAATCTGGGTCAGCCCCAGAATCCTAAAGGAGAATATAGTCACGAAGGGACTTTATTCTATTGATCCTGAAAACCTTCAGACAATTATTGAAAACATCCGTATTATGGGTATTCTTGAACCATTATTGGTTGATACTGATAATGTCGTTATTTCTGGTAACATCCGATTGAGAGCTGCTCTTGAATTAAATCTTGACCTTGTTCCTGTTATTTACCAAGAAAAGAGCACTAAAAACCCGAAACTCGTAGCGGTTTCTCATGCACAGCAAAGGACTAAAACTAGTTCTGAAATTCTCCGTGAATATGAAATACTTGAAGCTGAGTATCCAGTTGGACAAGGATGTAGAACTGACTTAAATCCTGAAAAGAAAAAAAGTCAAATCGCAGTCAGGAGACCAAACGTTTCCAGATCAAAAATTTACAAATTGAAAACCATCAAAAAGCTCGGCAACGAGCTTTTTGGTGCAGGAAGCGAGGAAAATGTAAAAATGTGGAAATCGATTGATGAAAATGAGATTTCATTACACAGAAAACTAAAAAAACTGAAAGAACTTAAAGAGGAAGCCGAAAATCGTGAGTCTATTCCTGAAACCTATCAGGTAATTACCGAACAGGCAAAAATCTATAATAAGTCATGCGAAAGTATGACAGAATTGGAGGACAAATCCATTGCCTGTATTGTGACTTCCCCTCCTTATTCACAGATGAAGGATTACGGAACGGGTGCCGATCAGCGAGGGTTGGAAAAGGATGTTGACTCTTATCTTAATGGGCTCGTTCGTGATATGAGTGACTGCAAAAGGGTTCTTAAAGATGATGGTAGCCTCTGGGTGAATCTTGGTGAAGCAGTTTTGGACGGTCATTACAATGCGATACCTCATCGTTTTGTAATGGCGATGGTGGCTGATAAGTGGATTTTTAATGACGAAATCATTTGGATCAAGGACAATGCATTTTTTACTCAGGCCAAAAGGTCTGTCAGGGCACACGAATATTTGTTCCACTTCGTCAAATCAAAAAAATTCAATTATGACATTTCATGGTTGAAGAACGTGACTGATTCTGATAATAGAATCTCCTATGGTACCAATGCAACAGTAGCAAATCTTATTTCTACCATGGATTTTAGGAGTAATATCATAAGGACGAACGGTAATAACATGGAAAGTTTAAGGAAAAGTTGCAAAGAAGAGGGTTTCAATTTGACCCATAGTGCGGCATTCCCACTGACTATTCCGCTCATTCCAATCTTGACCACTTCAAAAGTTGGTGACACTATTTTGGATATTTACAGTGGTACGGCGACATCAGGCCAGGCAGCCCTCATGACAGGCAGAAAGTATGTCGGATACGAGATTAAATCCGATTATATTATGGGTTCTGAAGTCAGAATCAAAAACTATTTGACCGAAGAAAATGATGAAGATATGAGCATGGTTGCCTAATAACATTGGGATTATCAAGAAATGGTGGGGTAGACTACCTCTCCATTTCTTGTCCTAAAATGTTTTTATGAACACATTATCATTGAAGTACCAGCATTGAAGTACCAGCAAAAAGTAGCAAATAGATATGAATAATCACTTTAAATTTAATTATTATGGAAAACATTTTTTTAGTAGGTAAAGCATTTAATTCAATTAGTCCACACAAGATTCTTCTTGCAATTGAATTGATAAAGGCTGAAGAATTAGTTTCAGTTGGTCAAGTTCTTGGTACAAGTTATCAACACTTGATAAGAACTAACATCCTTGTGAATGGCGAGAAAGTTTGTGTTCGAACAGTTTTTGCATTTGTCGAAAAACCTTCAAATATGCTGATTAAGAACATCATTGATGTATTAGGTAATGGAAAACACATACAAGTTATGGCCAATATGTTGCAATGTGATGATAATAATGAACTCTTTAAATGTTCAGTTTGTGCCGATTTTTCAAATTCTAGTTTCAGAGAAATCTTAATAAATTCATTTCGTGATTTTAATTATTATCGAACAAAACCATTTGATGCAGCATAGATTGTCTTAGTTCTGGTAGTTGCTCTTCTTTGTGGCGGAAAGTACAGCGGTTATTAGTTGAACCAATGCTTCAAATCGCTCGACTTCACAATGCTATTGAAAAGTTATAATCAAGCAGAAAATAAGAAAGCTGCATAAACCCCAAATACAGTGCTAATTGATTAATCTTTAGCTGGCCAGCCTTAGCATTGTAATCCTTCAATTTGAGACAGAAATCTAAGTTTCACATTCAATAAATGAGTGATCTAGCGATAGCTATGTCTTAGAGCAAAAAAACATTGAGAAATAAATCCATTAGCTGCTTTTGGATCTATGAAAAGAAATATCGATCACATATGACAAATACTCAATAATTAACAGAGATAAATCATGAAAAAAACAGAGAATTGGCTAAGCGCCAACAAGTTTAATAAGAAGGATGAGTATTATACACCAGCCATTTTAGTTGAACCGATTATAAAATACATTCCCCAAGGATCAACAGTTTGGTGCCCTTTTGATACAAAAGATTCAGAATTTGTCATCTTATTAAAACAAAACAATTGCAATGTGATACATTCTCACATTTGGACAGGTCAAGACTTTTTTGAATATGAGCCTGCTATTGAATACGATTACATCGTAAGCAATCCACCGTTTACAAGGAAACTTGATGTTCTTGAAAGATTGTACAAATTAAACAAGCCTTTTGCGATGATTCTTGGATTGCCAATCTTGAACTATCAAAATGTTGGTAATTTCTTTGTTGGGAAAGATTTACAGATGCTTATAGTGGATAAAAAAGTATCCTTTAACGGGAATTGCAGCAGTTTCAATAATTCTTATTTCTGTCGTGGAATTCTTCCTAAGGACTTGATATTTGAACATCTGGAACACAATAATGGTTCGGCAAATTTCAAGCCTTCAAGGATGAATCAGTCGCTTACAGTAACATCAAGTCAAAGATTAAATAATGCCGCATAATTGAATTAAATCCTTTAAAACTGAAAAAATGGACAAAATGCATTTAAAACTGAAAATTGTAAAATTGTCTAAGACTCTAAATCGAAATGAGTTATATGACTACATAATTGCAAAGTATTTTGCAAGTGATCGGGTCTCAAATGGATATATATCCGTTGCAGACATTGAAGAAGTTACTGGGATCAAAATCAAAGATGTTGAAATGATGAATAAGCTTCTTTTCTATTGGACTAATTTCTTGACACATGAAGAACTTTTACAGAAAGTCGTTAACATACTGACTGTAATTGATTTTTTGCCCAAAGAACAACGAGATGAAATTGTCAATCAACATCGAGAAGACGATACCGAGAAGGCAAGATTATATCGGGATCTGAAAAATCAATTCAAAGATGTAGCCTAATGAAAAGTGCAATTGAAAAAGAAAACAGAAAAAAGAGGGGTGAAGTATTTACTCCACCTCTCCTAGCGGAAGAAATGATTTACAAAATTCCAGAAATTAAGATTGATAATAAGATTCTTGATGCTTGTTCTGGAGCTACTTGTGTTTTTCCCATTATGCTTATGTTCCGATATGTCAAGCAATTTGGCAAGGAACACATTCCTACATACATTAATAAGTGTATTCACATGGCTGAAATTAATGAACTGGCAGTCGAATACAGTCAAGTAATATTGATGAAATATGTCAAAATGCTTGAAATTGATGAGGTTGAGGTTGTGAGACTACATTATATTGAAAATTACAAGAGAATAATTTCAGATTATTACGATTTCTGTGAGCTTTCTGAAGGAGGTGTATAAAATTGGTGCTGAATTCTTGAGAAAGTACAGATCGGATGAATTTTGATTTTGAAAATGCTACAGCAAGTAAGAAAACAGAAAGTTGAACGAATAAAAATGGGGAATAACAATGTTCAATAATACTATTATTGAACATTGTTACTCTTTCGATCACATTATCAGAGACTTATATGTTTGTTCAGAAGTCTCTAAAAGAAAAAATGGTTATTATCCTCAAGATGAGGAGGTTAATGAAGAATAATTCCTTACGTTAGCTCCGAATCAAAAATTCTTCTTATGAATAAGACAAGCGATTATCTGGAGTATGATGTGGCTCTGAATAAAGGTTTAAAATTACTAAACGACAAAAAAATGAGCGTAATCGGATTTTATATCATTTTTAGCATTAACACTGGGTTGAGGGTTTCAGATATAATGCAAATCAAGCATTCTGATCTTTCGGCGGACAAACTTTTCCTCAAGGAGAAGAAAACTAAGAAAGCCAGAGAGATTAGTTTGAATAAGATTGTAAAAAGTTCCTACGAAGCCATGTTGGCTACATTGGATCTTAAAAATGTCAATATCGACGAAAATTACATTTTCCGCTCTCAAAAAGGAACTGTATATCGCACTCAGTCAATAAATGTAATTCTGAAAACTTTGTTCAACTCAAAAAGGCTACAGATTTCATCGCATTCACTGAGAAAGGCATTTGCCCGTAAGGTTTATAATAACTTGAATGAAAGCGAAAATGCTCTTGTGCTTTTATCTGACATCTTTAATCATTCAAACATAGCCATTACCAGGCGATATCTCGGAATCCGTCAGGAAACTATTGACAATATCTATTTAACGCTGGAATAATTGAATTGTAAGCAACTATAAATCAAAGACAAGTGAATAATAATGGATTTGATAGAATTTATTTGCACGATGTTCTTGTGAAAATCAATAAAAAAGACATCCGTTCAGTCCTTAAGTGGTGTGATGACAACTATGTAAACGTCATTTCAGACTCTTCAGGAAAATTCATTATTAGGTCCGAGTTTGAATTAGCATTTAATCGACCAATCATTGAGTTATATAAAAAGAAATATGGTGATCGGTGGCTCGAAGTGTATAACCTTTCAAGGGAAAATAATCTGCATTTAATGGAATCTTCAAATGATTCTCCAAAGTCAAACAAAAGTTATAAACCTATAAGTCGTGAAGCCCAGGACTTTCTAAAAAAATGTGCCTAATGAGGAATACACTTAAATATCAGAAAATGAACGGACTATTCGTGTTCTGCAAAAAGTGCAGAAACGATGTCAATGGAAAATCAAAAACAGCCAAGAGTTGCAATCATCCATTGGAAAGCCAAGCCTACAAAGCAATTATTCGGATTCCAAACTCAGGGGATGATCGTAGAACGAAGATTCTTGATGCAAAAAATTTTGATGATGCGGTACGGGAGTTCCTTGATTTCAAAAGTCAAGTTAAGAATCCTTTCATAAATGAAATAAAACCCATTAAGCCAGCTAAGACCAATTTACTGAGTGAACTTATGGCAAAGTACCTTGATTTCATGAATGATGAGAATGTACCACATCACAGCAGAAAATATCTCTCTAAGTCGTATGTTAAATCGACAACCTCTCATCTCAATAGCTTTGCGATATTTCTAAAAACTAATGGCTTAAATTTAAAAACCGCAGAATTAAAGGTAATCACTGATTCTATTGTTGGTAAATACTGTAAGTTCCTTGAAAGTACATACGATAGGAACTACACCTATAATGCTAAAATCAAGGCGATGACAACTTTCTATAATTACTTAATTGAGACAGAAGAATATGGGATAAAAAATGTTTGGGGAAAGGTCAAACTAAAATCTGAGAAGGGAACTGATGAGAGTATTTCACGGGATGATTTTTATGAGCTTTTGAAAGTTATTAATCAAACCGATTCTATTGATCAGATCGGTAAGGCCAAACGTGACATGTTTAAACCTTGGATTAAAGATTTATTCAAATTAAAGGCATATACGGGAAGAAGGAACGCTGAGCTTTTTGCGATGAGATGGGATATGATTCAATTCGAAAAGGGACAGCCTGTCTTTTTACAAAGTCCCAATATTAAAGTCAACAAACAGCAAAACAATTTTAATCAAAAGGATTTTCAATATGCCTTTGTGCCAATTGGAGCAGAATTGTTCGATCTGCTAATTGACCTGGGGTTGTTCAATCATTGCGGTTCAAACAGCTTTATTATTGCACCAGGCGTTTTCAACCGCAAATACCTTGAAGATTTTGCCAGCAAAAGTTTTTCTTTCTTCTTTAAGAAATTAAAAAGAAGTTATACTAGACAATTAAAGCATTTTCGAAAAACTTACATTACTCAAGAAGATTTATTCATCAATGGCAAGATTTCAATGCAACACAATAATTATCAAGTTACTTCAAAGCATTACATCGATCGCAAACAAATTGCTAGAGAAATGGTGAAGCAGGGATTTCTGGTATTTCCATAACAGAGTCAATAAATCTAAAAGGGCACTCAAAGGGCACTCCAGAAGGGCACTCCAGTAAAAAAGAAAGGCTTTACATTTCTGTAAAGCCTTGATAATGATGGTGGAGAATATCGGAATCGAACCGATGACCTTTTGACTGCCAGTCAAACGCTCTAGCCAACTGAGCTAATCCCCCATTGAGTCGGCAAATATAAAAATAATTTTCAAACCCGGGAGCAGAATTTGCAGAATTTTAGAATTAACAGAATAGAAAAGGATTAGTGAGGATTAGGGAGGAGTGGTGTGTTGTATCTGGGGTTGAAGATCAGCTTGTATTGCAGGTTGATGGCGCCGAAATTGATTAGCATTCCTCTGGCGAAATCGCAGGCAATCACCTGGTTTTTGGCCTGGGCCAGATGTACCTCTTCCAGGTTGATAACGGCCTTTCGCTCCACGATTAACCGCTCTTCCATCCCAAAATCGGCTCGGAGGGTACCCACCAACGACCCTTTGTACCAGAGGGTCTGTTCCTTTTCCCGTACAAAATCCAACCCGGTATCGGCCAGTTCAATAGCCAGGCACCGCCGGCAAATCATCTCCTGAAGCCCAATCCCAGGCACCCGATGCATCCTCCTCGCACACCCAATGATCGTATAGGTCAACTCCTCCCTTTCCATCCCGCTAAAATTTACATCCTCCTTAATTCTGTTAATTCTTCAATTCTTTAAATTCTGCTTCAGACACGTTTTTCGCCACCGCCTTCCCCTTCCCCGAATAGTTGATCACCATCCTGCCGTTCTTGTAGGCGTGGAAGAAGTTGGGCTGCGTAAACTGGTAGGGTTGCATCAGCAAGTCCACCTTGTTTCGCAGCAGCGCGTCCATCGCGTGGTAGACCTCGTCGATGTTGCCCGTTGAGACCTTGGAAGTGGAGGTCGCCACCCGCTTCAGCGGGATGGAGAGTTTGAACTCTGCCGTCAGTTCGTCAAACCTTGCCAACTCCTCCTTGCCCACGAAATATTTCTCCAGGTCGGAGGCCATGGAGGAGGCAATTCTGTTGATCATCACGGCGATGTCGCACAACACCTGGTCGGATGATTTCTTCAGGTCGGAAAGGCGGTAATTCACCTTGGTTTGCAGCACCACGTCGTTTCGGGTAGCCGACACGGCCACCACGGCGGCGGAGATGCGGAGCAGCAGGGTGGTGAGCTCCTCCCGGAGCAGGCTCTTGTTCCGGGTCAGACCCGTGTTGTCGACCTCCTGTACCTGGCGCTCCTGGTCGATCAGCGCTATCTTCTCCTTCAGCTGCTGGTGGGCAGCAGCCAGTTCCGGAATGGCCTCTACAAGGGCCAGGTTGTTGTCAAGCACCAGAATGGTGGCACCGTACATACGGTTCTTGTTAATCTGTTTCGAGTTCATGCCATTTAATTTTAAGTAAGGATTAAATTAATTATTGAACACTCCCTATAAGTTACCCCGAAAAAATAAGAAAAACGAATAAATCGATGAATATTTTTTAAAATGTATTCGGTCAATTACCTATATATCAAGGCATATTGTTCAATAGAGTTGCCGCATCCCGGTATTTTTCGGAATTTCTGCCGGGCGTGATGTTCAATGAAAAGTGTGGGACTATTTTTCGGGAAGTTTTACGGATTAATCTGATCCCGACGATCACCATGGGAGATGGGTGGATGACCGTTTGCAGGTACCTCTGTGCATTTTGCGAAAATCAGTTGGTTGGGCACGGGCGGCAGTTTCCATTTCCCTACCGTCAGCGAACGTTTCTCTGCTGACACTGAATATTTCTTAACAGACAGAGGCCATTTACCTGTTGACACTGAATATTTCTTGACCGACAGGAGGCATTTCTCTGCTGACACTGAATATTTCTTAACAGACAGCGGGCATTTCTCTGCTGACACTGAATATTTCTTAACAGACAGCGGGCATTTCTCTGTTGACACTGAATATTTCTTCACCGAAAGTGATTTTTTCGATCAAAAAAGTAATGATATATTAATCGGCAGGGGATTATCAACCGCAAATTTATTGCCTGGCAGGTGATCGCAGATCCCCGGGTGATGCGATTCGGAAATCGCATCACCCGTTACGGCATTTTCTCTTTAATGAGTAATTCGTGTTGGACGGATTTCTTAATTGGTGTTTTAATTCGTGGTTGGAAATTTCATCGGCGGACAATCATCATTCATCATCCATCATCTCTCACCATTCCTCCCTTCCGTCCGATCCCAACCAATTTCATTTTCCAACCATTGAACGCAGACGGCTTTTCCTCGGTTTGGTCCTTCTACCATACTATCGCCGCTATGCGGCTCGCAATTCCTCAATTCGTGTATTGTGGTCCAAAAGTTGCCTCCCCTGGTCTCCCAGTCCCTAAGTCCACCAGTGTTCCAAGTCCTCGACGCTCAACTCAGGCACAAATCTTTCCTGCTATCCATCATTCATCATCTCTCATCATTCCCCCCTTCCGTCCGATCCCAACCAATTTCATTTTCCAATCATTGAACGCAGACGGCTTATCCTCGGTTTGGTCCTTCTACCATACTATCGCCGCTATGCGGCTCGCAATTCCTCAATTCGTGTATTGTGGTCCAAAAGTTGCCTCCCCTGGTCTCCCAGTCCCTAAGTCCACCAGTGTTCCCAGTCCTCGACGCTCAACTCAGGCACAAATCTTTCCCGCTATCCATCATTCATCATCTCTCATCATTCCCCCCTTCCGTCCAATCCCAAACAATTTCATTTTCCAACCATTGAACGCAGACGGCTTTTCCTCGGTTTGGTCCTTCTACCATACTATCGCTGCTATGCGGCTCTCAATTCCTCAATTCGTGTATTGTGGTCCAAAAGTTGCCTCCCCTGGTCCCCCAGTCCCTAAGTCCACCAGTGTTCCAAGTCCTCAACGCTCAACTCAGGCACAAATCTTTCCCACTATCCATCATTCATCATCCTGGGAACTTCCCCGTCCTTTCCAGAATTTCCGTAAACTCCTCCGGCGCCCTTCTGGGTTTGTGGGTAGCGGCGTCCATAAAGCCGAGGGTCACTTCTCCTTCGTTGATCAGCTCCATCTGCTCGTTATAGATCTCGGAGATCAGCCTGAACTTTACCTTCGGGATCTCTTTGATGATGGTCCGGATTGTGAGCAGTTCGTCGTAGTTGGCGGGTTTGTGGTAGACGGCATGAAGAAGCCTGACGGGCAGGATGATCCCGCTCTCCTCCACCTCCCGGTAGGATTTCCAGATCGTGCGGATCATATCCGTCCTGCCGATCTCGTACAACCGGGGATAATTCCCGTAATACATGATTCCCATCCGGTCGGTATCCGCGTAACAGACCCGGTAGGGCGTTTCGTAACTCATCATAGGCTTTCCATTTTTCACAGCGTTGGATCAATCCCTCGTTGCGAATTCAAATTTATAAATGATTATTTCTGGCAATTTGACCAATACCTATCTCCATTTCGGCACGGTTGGAACCCGCTCTCCATCGGCCGTGGTGTGCTCCTCGAGCGAATGCTCTTTTGCCTGGATCACCATATAGATCATCGTATCGTCCGATTCGTTGCGGATTCCGCGGTTGCCTTTGGGAGCCACGCGGATGACACTGCCCTCCTTGATGCCGAAGCAATCCTCATCCACCTGGAAGAATCCGAATCCCTTCAGGATGATGTACGTCTCTTCATTTTTATAGTGAATGTGAAAATAGGGTTGCTCGGATTTGGATGGCAGGGAGTTGAAGGATATCTCTGTTCCCGTCGCCTGCGTCGCATCTTTCAGGAAGACCTTTCCTTCCAGCAGCCGCTTGTTGACAGGGTGTATCAGGGAATAATCCTTGATATCTGCCAGATCGCCGAGATTAACAGCATTATAATTGGTGTTCTGAGAAAGTTTTTCGAGTTGCTTCATGTTGCGTTTTCTATGAAATTAAATGGGATACCTGATTACTTCAGCTGCTTCAGGATGACCTCTATCGCCTTGTCAAGTTGAGGATCTTTCCCGTTTATTTTATCTTCAAAAGTGTTGATGACCAGAATATCCGGCTTCACACCGTTCTTTTCCAGATCCTTTCCATCCAGCGTGTAGCAGCCCCAGGAAGGCATACGCACGAAGGATCCATCCACCAATCCAACGCCGCTGGTGAAGATGATCCAGTGGTAGGTCTCATTCCCGATGATCTTACCCAGTTTGAGGGCCTTGAATCCTGCGGCGGTCATCTCGGCATCGCTCAGCGACTGCTCGTTGATCAGCAGGACGATCGGCTTGTCTGCAGGTGCAAAATTGGGCTGCGGACTCAATGATCCTTCCCGGTATTTCCAGTTGAGGTAGTGTTTTTGAGACAGGAAATTCAACACTTCGCTGTGCACGTTTCCCCCGGTATTGTAGCGGATGTCGAAGATCAGGGCATCCTTTTTATTCAGATCCCTGGTCATGTCGATGAGGAATTTTTCCAGTTCACCCTGTCCCATGTCCTTCATGTAGCCATAGGCGATGCGTCCCTTGCCTTTCTCCTCGACCCGTTTCCTGTTCTTGTCGATCCACTCGTCGTACAGGTTGTTTCTCACACTGAATTGCGGATGAATCCTTGTAGTAATCTTCTTTCCTTCCCTGCTGACGGTCAGTAAGAGCTCCTTGTCGATGGAGGGTGCAGAAAAGTAGTAGTTTCTGTCGAGCGTGGCATCTACCTTCCTGTCGTTCACCTTCTCGAGCAGATCGCCAGGTTTCAGGTCGACAGAAACCTTGTCGGCCGCGCTGCGGGGCAAAATGTGCTTGATTCGAAGCGGATCGTGGTTGTCGAATACCAGTCCGGTCTCCATGGTTTGGTTAGACAGGGCGATATTTTCATCGTCACCGAAGGTGCTGAATCCCTGGTGCGAAGAATTCAGTTCGCCCAGCATATCGTTCAGCAAGATCCTGAAATCGGATCTGTTGTTGGCATAGGGTACATATTGCTGGTAATAAGCTTTTGTTTTGATCCAGTCGGTCCCGTGAAATTTCGGATCGTAATAGTTCTCGTTCATCTCCGCCCAGGCTTCCTGGAACATCTGTCCAAACTCTTCCGACAGGTTTCTCCGGAAGGTGGTTCCCATGGCAATGGCCTCTGTCTTGTTGTTATCCAGGGTCAATTTGTAGATTGTACCGCTAAAGAGCACAAACATCTTGTCTCCCGCTTCGGCCACATCAAACCCATTGGAACCCTCGGTTCCGGCGATCTTTTCCGTTTTGTTTTGCTCAAACGGCTCAAGTACGGTTTTCCACAAGGCAGCTTTCCCTTCCGCATGGTCACTTTGGAAAAGAACCGTGGTTTTTTCACTCTTCTGAGCGACGTGAATCAGCGACTGGGTGCCAAAATAGGGACTTACCTGCTCCAGCCTGTCGAGGAGATGGTCCATGTCGATGTGGATCATTTTGGTTTCTGCCTCGGCTTTCTTTGCCGTATCCTTCTTGGCGGTATCTTTTTTCTCTTCTGCAAAGAGTTCGTTGAACTTATCTATCCGGAAGGGTTCGTCGAGCTTTTCCAACGGAAGCCTGTATACCTTTGAATTGGCCATCCCGAAAGGGTAGGAGGGTTTGGTTCGCTGTGAAGTGAAAAAGAGGTACTTTCCATCGGGCGACCACATCGGATCGGCCTCGGTGATGTCGGTATTGGTCAGGTTGGTGGTGGTATTCTCCTTGAGGTTGTACACGAAGATGTCCTCTTCGAAATTTCTTTTTCCTGTGAAGGCGATGTACTGGTCGTTGGGAGAAAAGGATGGTGCACTGTTTTGCAATCCCCACAACTCCTGCTTCACGATGGTTTTTGCCTCCATGGTTTTCGTATCCAGCAGTTTTACTTCCTCCCTACCGCACAAATAAACGGCCTTGGTCTTTAGCTTGTTCAGCGCAACGGCCCTGCAATTTTTCTCTTCCCTCGTGATTTGTTTGACGGAATTTGCCTTGTCGGCCGCCACCGTAAACAGGTTGCTGTATCCTTTCACGGTTTGGGTGAAAAGCAGGGTCTTGTTGTCGGCCATCCATTTTACCTCCTCCACCCTTTCGGTGCTTTCGGGGAGGATGTTTCGGATAAATTTTCCCTCCACATCACTCACGAAGAGGGCTCCCCTGCTTACAAAACTCAGTTTCTTCCCGTCGGGCGAAACATCGAAGGCCGTTATTTTCCCTTTGACATCAAAATCCTTGTCCTTGGAGAGGGTGTTGTTCCTGTAGATGTTCAGCTTTATTTTTTCGGATTTTGCGGTTTTCACATCATAAGTCCAGAGCTGGTAATCCTTTTCAAAGACCACCGTCCCTCCGTCTGCATTGACGAAAGGGGTCTTGATCGAAGTTGGAAACTGGGTGAGTGCCGTTTTCTTTCCATCCGTGAAGGTGTAGAGATTGTATTCGTCGTTGCCCTCATCCGAGATAAAGTAAAGATTTCCTTTCTTATCCACCGTTGCGGCGAAGTCTTTCCCTGGCCAGGTAGTGTATCGGGTATATTTTTTTGTTACCGGATTGTACGATTGAATATCCGGGTTATAGGGTCCCTTGTAACGTTTGCGCTGTGCCTGGTTGCTGCTTTCCCACGTGTCGTTGAAGAATATTTCGCCTGTCAGCGGATGTTCCACCAGGTTGTGGTCGTTTTGGAAGAAGTTTTCGCCAAAAACCCGGACAGGGGTACCTCCTTCAATCCCAACTTTAAATCCGGAAGCCAGTCCGGCCCTGCTGCTGGTGAAGTAGATGGACTTGCTGTCCCAGCTCCAGCTGTTTACCTCATCGGAACCGCTGTGAAAGGTTAATTGCTTTACATCGCCTCCCTCAATGGGCATCAGGTAGACGTCGCTGTTTCCATACTGCCTGCCTGTAAAGGCGATCCATTTCCCATCCGGCGAAACTTTTGCTCCGTTTTCATACCCCTGCATGGCAGTTAATCTGGAGGCGAAGCCATCTTTCACCGAGGCTTTCCATAGGTCACCTTCGAAGCTGAATACCAGCGTTTGTCCATCGGGAGTGAGGGATGGACTGGAGAGGAAATAAGGTTCCGGGGCTTGCGCTGAAGCCAGTTCTACAACAAAAAGTAAAACGATGGCCATCAATGTTCTCATATAGTAGTTGTTTTAGTTGACATATCTATTTGCAAGATTTACGTTGGACAAACAATAAAGTTGTTGGAGTTTTTTTTTCAGTTCACCCATTGAATCAATTATCGTCAAAATAGATCGACTGCAGGATGACAACGATCTCGTTTGACCATGCCCAAATTAAGGCAATATTTGTTTGTTCCCGCTAAATTGGTTCTGTTTTTATTGCAGAATCCCTTGCTTAGTGTTAAAAATATCCTCTACGACACACTTTTCTGAATTCTGACCATTCAAAAATTAGATAAATTCTGATTCAGACGACTTTTCTCCTCAGGCAAATTGATCCAGCAATTCAATTCTTTTTTGGATGGGTGGATGAGTGGAGAAGAGGTTACTCAAGGAGAATTTTTTCTCTTCGGGTTGCGGATTTTCGATGAAGAGCTGTGCCACATCGCGGTTGTGCACTGCCTCTATCAACGGATCCTGGTCGATCTTGCGCAAGGCGCTCGCCAGGGCATAAGGCTTCCTGGTCATCTCGGCTGCCCCTGCATCGGCCAGGTATTCGCGTGACCGGGAGATACCGAAACGGAGCAAAAGGGCGATCAGGTAACAAACGGCAGAGATGACGATGGCGGCCAGAATGGCCACTCCCGCATCCTTCTTTCCCCTCGACAAGGCGCCGAAGCGAAGGCTCCGGAAGGCTATCTCGGCCACGAAGGCAAAGATGCCTACGAAGATGATGGAGATCATCATCAGTCTGACATCCCGGTTACGGATGTGGGAAAGTTCGTGGGCAATTACCCCCTCGAGTTCATCGTCGTCCAGCTTGTCGATGATGCCGCGCGACAAGGTCACAGCGAAGGTTCGTTCGTTGATGCCGCTGGCAAAGGCGTTGAGGGAGTCATCCTCAATGAGGAAGATCTGCGGAACCTTCATTCCCTTCGAAATACATAGATTCTCGACCAGGTTGTAGACCCGTTTGTTCTCCTTCCTTTCCAGGGGTTTGGATCCGGTGGCAGCCCTGATCAGTGCGCTGTGTATGAACCAGGCAATCGTGAACCAGAGACCGGTCCCGAGAATCACAAAAGGAGCGGAGTTGAGAAATAGCTCATTCGTAAGTTCTGCATCGTGCTTTCGCTGGATAAAGTAGAGGAATGCGTAGACCATCCCGAGCAAAACGACAGGGAAAGCCACCATCAGGAGCATACTGTTGAAGTTGTTTTTCCTGATTTGGGTCTGAATGCCGACGTAGGTCATTAAGAAAAGCTGATAGTTGGAGCTTCTTCCAGATTCACCCTGGTCTGACCCAGGTCGAAGAGGGTCTCGCGGTGAAATCCGAAGCTGTTGGCAATTAGGTTGGAAGGGAAGGTCTCAATGCCAGTGTTGTATTCGGTGGTGGCTGCATTGAAATATCTGCGAACTGCTGCCAGTTTATTTTCTATATCGCTCAGTTCTTCTTGCAACTGAAGGAAGTTCTGGTTGGCCTTCAGGTCGGGATAGGCTTCGACGGAGACCTTCAGCCCTGCCAGTGCGCTGGAAAGTTGTGTTTCTGTTTTGATCTTCTCTTCGATGGTCGTGGCACCCATTGCGGCGGTTCTGGCCTGGGTAATTTTGAGCAACAACTCCTTCTCGTGGGTGGCATAACCCTTGACGGTTTCGACGAGTTGCGGAATCAGGTCGTGCCTTTGCTTCAGTTGAACATCAATGTCGGCAAAAGCATTTTGCCTCGTGTTGCGAAGCCTTACCAGGCTGTTGTAAATGCCAATCAGCCAAAAGATCATCAGTACCAGGAATGCTACAATAGAAATAATCCAAATCATGGCGAAGGTTTTAAAAGTTTCGGAATTTAAAATTACTAAATTAGTAAGGAAGATCATCAAAAAATTACAGGGTCTGCAGTAAAGTCATCCGGAGATCACTTTCTCCTGCCCATTAAAAATTGCCGGTTGGAGATCCATAGATAAAATTTCAAAAATCACTTTAAAAGCTGTATTTTTATACAAATAAGATATGGGATTTGGGAGGTTCAGTCTGAAAGTTTCATCTTTCCAACCTTAAAAATCTATTTTTGGATCTTTGGCTCTGGAAGTCTATTGGCATATCGACCCATAGTGCTTTTCCGACTAAAAGAAAGTTTGTTGCAAGCTAATTTTTGATTATGAATAACAACTATACCTTCATCAACGGAGTGTTTGTTCCTTTCGAACAATCCTTTTTGTCTGTTTCAGATTTAAGTATCCAGCGCGGTTATGCCATATTTGATTTCTTCCTGGTAAAGGAAGGAATTGCCCCCTTTCTTTCCGATCATCTCGATCGTTTCGTCCGATCTGCAGCCTTGCTATGTCTTGATCTGCCCTATACCAAGGCGGAGCTTTCGGAGGTGGTCAGGGGTTTAATAGCAAAGAATGGCCTGAAGAATTCTTCGATTAAAATGATTCTTACGGGTGGACTTTCACCCGATGATTTTACCCTTTCTCCAACGGGAACCTCGCTGATTGTGATCAACAAACCGTTTGAACTGATCCTTCCCGACTGGTGGAAGAACGGGGGAAGTCTGATCTCCTGCAACTACCAGCGCGAAACGCCGGAGGCAAAGACCATCAATTACCTCCGGTCGGTTCGATGGTCTCAACGGCTTGTGGAAACCAGGGCTGCTGAAATATTGTACCTCGACCGGAATTGGGTTCGGGAATGTTCACGCAGCAACATTTTTTATGTTAAGGATCAAATCGTTTATACGCCCAAATCGTATATCCTGGCGGGAGTTACCAGAAAAAGAATTTTGCAGTTACCTGGATTTACTGTGAAGCAAAGGAACTTTAAAATGAAGGAACTGCTGGAGGCCGATGAAGTTTTTATCACCAGCACCACCAAGGGAGTCTTGCCCATCGTAAAAATTGATTCCACCATAATCGGGGATGGAAGGATTGGCGCGACGACAAAAGCCATCCGGGAGGTTATCCAGTCTTGAGATAACTTCGGCTCAGCAACTAAATGAAGCGGCAGAGAGCTTTGGATCGGGGGGAAAAGTCAACTTTTCCCAGCTTTACCCGGGAATAGTAAGTTCAGTTGGCTAATTGATTCCCCGTCTTCTCCTCGATGCAGGATTGGTCGCGGGGCTTAAACTCCGTTAAAAACAGGCCTGTTTGCCTTTAAAATTGTTAAAATATTGCTTCCTACCCTCTTTTATCAGAGGATGTTGTCTGTTAATTCACTATTCTTGTGACATCAATGCCTCTTTATTCATCCGAAATCGATTGAAATTGAAAAAAATGCTTCTCCTTTTGATTTTTCTGTTGCCAGTTCTGCTGAAGGCACAGGAAAAGTATTCCCGGACGCTCCGACTTATGGGTTGCCATTATGAAATCACCGTGATAGCAGCCAGCCAGGCGGAAGGGGATAGATACATCGACATCGCCGCCAATGAGGTGACGCGTATCGAGAAGTTAATCTCAGAATGGGATTCCACGACCCAGATATCCCATGTGAACCACTATGCTGGAATTCATCCTGTTAAAGTAGACAAGGAGGTTTTTGACCTGATTGTCCGCAGCATAAAAATATCTGAACTAACAGAAGGTGCCTTTGACGTAACCTGGGCAGCCATGAACCAAATCTGGAAGTTTGATGGCTCAATGAAACGGTTGCCCACCAAGGAGGAGGTGGCAGAAGCTGCTGCCAAAGTCGGCTACAAAAACATTGTGCTCGATCCAGTTAACCTGACGGTTTATCTCAAACTGAAGGGAATGCGGCTGGGATTCGGAGGAATCGGAAAGGGATATGGCGCGGATAAAGGAGCCGCCTTGCTGAAATCCATGGGCGTAGCAGGAGGTATCATGAATGCATCAGGCGATATTGCTGCCTGGGGCCATCAACCCGACGGAAAACCGTGGTTGATTGGAATCACCAATCCATTCAACAAGGAGAAGCTCTTTTCGTGGTTTCCCTTCACAGGAAAAGCAATCGGAACCTCAGGGGATTATGAGAATTTTGTGGAATTTGACGGGAAACGCTATTCCCACATCCTGGATCCCAGAACGGGATGGCCGGTCCATGGTGTATCCAGCGTGACCCTCTTCGGACCCAATGCCGAACTCTCGACTGCCCTCACCAAGGCCATCTTTGTGATGGGAATTGAGGTAGGAATCAACCTGCTTAAACAAATCAAGGGCATTGATTTTATCGTAGTCGACGAGCATGGGAAAATCTACCAATCGGATAACATCAAAATGAATCCATTTCAGAAGTAGCCACGGAGCGAAATCTCCCGTTCGGTTTCCGCTTTTGATCAAAAAGTCTTCGAATGAATTTACATCATTTCAAATAAATTCATCAGCAAGATCAAGGCCGCCAATACCAATGAAAAACTATTCAAGGCTCTCCATGATTTTTCCGGAAGTTTCATACCCATCCTGCACAACACAATGGAAAGTATACAAAATGCCATGCTTACCAAGGTATGCGTAAATCTTCCGTGTAAAAACCCAGGGAAATAGTTGGTAAATATTTCAACCCGCTCCGTTTGAGTCGTTCCCAAATTGAAGGCATGAATCCATAATCCAATCATTAAAACCGGCACAAACAAGCATATTTGTCCCGCCACACTGGCAATTTTCAGCCTGTCTGAAGTTGGAGATTTCATAAGTTGGCAATTGTTCGTTAAAATTTCAGTCTTAAGCTGCAGCCAAAACCATTTTGCATGCCTTTTCTATTTCTGACCGGCCTTCAGCCACTGGATCAAGCGGGTCAAGGCAATACCAATGGAAATGCCAAGCACCAGAATAAACCAGAATCCGGCTCCGTTGGGCTTGCTTTCAATCCTGGAATAAAAAACGATGTACAATCCGGTAGTCATCAATACCGGAGAAAACATAGTGAGTATACCAGTTCTCTTTCTCATGTGGTTGAATATTTATTTTCAACTTTAGATCGATAGATTCAGAGTGTACCCCGAAGTCCAATGGCATCCGCTGCCTTTTGCATGGCCAGGATGGTCTCCTCCACCAGTTCCTCTACGGTCATCCCCAGCATCCCGGCTCCCTTTACAATCACGTCACGATTTGCACCGGCAGCAAAAGCCCTGGTATTCCATTTTTTCATCACAGACTTGGTGGTCAGATCCAGGATACTTTTGGAGGGTCGAACGTAGACACAGGCGGTGATCAATCCGGTAAGTTCGTCCGTAGCAAAGAGCACTTTCTCCAAATATTCGATGGGTTCGACCTCCGAACAGATTCCCCAGCCGTGACTGACTATTGCCCGGATGTAACTTTCCGGCCAGCCCTTTTCTTCGAGAATCTTCCTTGTCATTGTACAGTGCTGATCCGGATACTTATCGTAGTCGAGATCGTGGCACAAACCAATGATGCTCCATTTCTCCAAGTCTGCTCCATCCTTTGCTGCAAAATGGTGCATCACGGCTTCTACCGCAATTCCATGACGAATCAAACTCTCCTGTTTGTTGTATTCACAAAGGAGTGCAAAGGCCTCCGCTCTTGTAGGTTGTTGTTCCATCCTGATCCTGGTATTTGGTCCTGACTGGTAAAGATAAACAAGTTGCAACTTTTTCCAATTCCTAAAATTCATTTTCCATGCGGAGTATTTTGCTTGTGCAAGTCTCCTTCTGACCGCAGGATTTACTGGGAACTCATGCTGCCGGGAACGCCTGACAGAAGCGTTTTCATAAGGCCATTCAACAGGAAATAACCCATGACAATTATCCAAGCTTCGATAAAATACAACGATCTGTCTATAAAATGAATCCGTTCGTCTATTGTATTTTTAACGGTTGGAGGGAGTAGTTAAGTTTGGGTAAGATTTTAAAAAAACAACACTTAAAAAATAGTATTATGAAAGCAAAAAAAATTATTCTGGGATTAACCTTCTTCGCAATTGGCATCATCGCAACACTGGGAACTGAATCCAACCTGAGGCACCACAATGCCCATCACCAGCAAGGTATCAGGAAGAGCACCACGATTGAGGTAGGAGCTCCGCTCAAGGTATCGGAACTGAAAAGTCTGGGATTGATTTAGCAGGATGACTAGTCCTAAAAAAGGGAGGTTTTTGCCTCCCTTTTTTTTGCCTTCTCAAGTGCAAAATGTAAGAAGGAGTTAATTGGAATTTTCCAGGAAAGTCAACGGCCGGGACCGCTCCTTCCCTTCGCAGCGATAAAATACAACGATCTGTCTATAAAATGAATCCATTCATCTATTGCATTTTCAACAGTTGGAAGGCTCAGTTAAGTTTGGGTAAGATTTAAAAATAACAACACTTAAAAAATAGCATCATGAAAGCAAAAAATTTTATTTTGGGATTGACCTTCTTCGTTATTGGCATCGTTGCAACATTGGGAACCGAAGCAAATTTGAGAAACCACCACAACCAACTGGCAGGAATCAGAAAGCATACGACTATCGAAGTCGGAGCACCGCTAAAGGTCTCAGAGCTGAAAATTCTCGGACTGATTTAACAGGATGACTAGTCCTAAAAAAGGGAGGTTTTTACCTCCCTTTTTTTTGCCTTCTCAAGTGCAAAATGTTAGAAGGAGTTAATTGGAATTTTTCAGGAAAGTCAACGGCCTGGACCGCTCCTTCCCTTCGCAGCGATAAAATACAACGATCTGTCTATAAAATGAATCCATTCATCTATTGCATTTTCAACAGTTGGAAGGCTTAGTTAAGTTTGGGTAAGATTTAAAAATAACAACACTTAAAAAATAGCATCATGAAAGCAAAAAATTTTATTTTGGGATTGACCTTCTTCGTAATTGGTATCGTTGCAACTTTGGGAACAGAGGCAAATTTGAGAAACCACCACAACCAACTGGCAGGAATCAGAAAGCATACGACTATCGAAGTCGGTGCGCCACTTAAATTGGCAGAATTGAAAAGTCTGGGACTTATTTAACGAAAGTTCAAAGATTCACGTGGAGGCTTAGGCCTCCTTTTTTTTGCCTTTACGTCACTAGTTGACAGGAGAAGGAACGAAGCTGGATTTATTGAATGGGAAAAGCAATTGCAGGATGGATTCATTACTTCTGATAACCAGATTATCAGAAGTATACCTATTTAAAAGACCTGGATTGTCATTGGTGTGAGGATATAGACTAAGAATTTATTTTGGTCATGAAGAACAAATCACCGGTTGGATAAAAATGAGTAGTTTTGATCTGGTGTCCATGGCTGGTCCCCGATTTTCCAACCTGTGACAAAAATATTGCCGCCCTTTTTCTGTCAAAAATGCACTTCATGAAGCGAATAGCGACTTTTTGTATCTTGCTTGTAGCCTTTTCAGGTTTATCTGCACAATCGATTCAATTGCACCCCTCAGCGCCGGAAATCTTAACGCAAAAACGGCAGGGAGATTCTGACAGTCTGAAAGGGAAATCTCATCCGGAGACAACCAGGCTCTCGAAGACAAAAAAACTGTTGCTTGCCACAGATACGCTTACACTCACTGACTTTGTCATGAGTATCGAAAGGGTAAACGACAACTTGAACGACATTCAGGACAGTTCAAAGTTGAAGTTTGAGGTGGTTAACATGAGTCGAAGAATTGACCAGATCACCAACGATGTAAATATCATCCGACAGAATAACAGGGATCGAAATGCCTCCGTCAATGTAAAAAATCTCTATTTGTACCAAAGCCTTGCATCTGCTCTGGAAGATGAAAACAGCCATTTCCAGTCGGTTGTTGCCAGAATGTATAACAGGGTTTATCATGCCAAAAACAGGTTAAAAACTGTTCTGTCGGATTCTGTTTTTCACGAAATGTATGCTGATCCCAACTATCGGGCACAAGTTGCGCTCAAATTGACGAGGCTGGAACGGAAATGGATGCGAACCGATTCAACCGCGAAGGCCAATATTGATAGTTTGAATTCCTTGAAAATCAAAACATCCGACAACTCCATCAGCCTCTCCAACCTGCTGAATATGATGGATACCAGGTTGGATCGAGCCAGACATCAGCTTTTCGGTCAGGAGGTGAGCCCTTTGTGGAGCAATGAAGTGTCTGTTCATCCTACCAACGCGAGTGCCCCCAAAGCCATTACGATTTTGGGAAGCGAGCAGAATGCCATCGGTTATTATTTTGGTCAGACTTCGGGGGAAAGGAGTTTCGTTCTGATCGCAGGGCTCCTGCTTTTCAGTTGGTTATTTCTGCGAAGGAAGTTTTTGATGGCAATCAGGGAACAAAATGAATCATTTGGTTTCCTGCATTTGCGGTACTTGAATACTCATCCTGTTTTATCCCTTTTCGTCGTTTTGCTTTGCCTGATGCCTTTTTTTAGTGCCTATGCACCAACGTCCTACATTGCCATAGAATATTTCTTGTTGCTAATTGCCGCCTGCGTCATCTTATTCCGGAATTGGGAGCGGAGAATCTGGACGGAATGGCTGATCCTTGTTGTTCTGTTTGTTGCCAATACTTTCACCTATCTGTTGATTGAACCTCTTTTCCTTTCAAGGTGGTGGATGCTTGCGCTACACCTCTTTATCCTTTACTCTTCGTTCCGGTTTTACAAGAGCATCGGACACAAGATGCCCTATCACAAATGGATCCAAAAAAGCACCATTTTTGGGATGATACTTATTGCGGCTGGAATATTTTTTAATCTTTTCGGACGATTTTCCCTTTCGGGGATTTTTGGTATCGCCGGTATCTTTGCAGTTACCCAGGCAGTGATATTGCCGGTATTTGTCGATTCCATCATCGAGATTGTTCTCGTGCAAATTGCGGGAAGCAGATGGAAAAAGGGGGTGGTAAGCCCGTTTGACTGTTCTGTCGTGATCAAGAAGATGAAAGGTCCGCTTTTGATTGTTGCGGTGATCCTGTGGTTGATCATGGTGGCTTCCAATTTGAATCTTTACCACAACGTGAGTACCCAACTGGGCGATTTGCTCACCAACAAGCGATCGATTGGAAGCATCTCCTACCGGTTGATCAACGTTTTGTGGTTCTTTGCAATCATTTGGCTCGCCCATCTTCTGCAGCGGCTGGTTGGATTTCTTTTCGGAGAGACAGGTATTGGTACGGATGACCTCTCGGCGGTATCCAAGGAGAAACATTCGAGGATGCTTATCACGAGACTGTTGCTACTGATTGGTGGCTATTTGCTGGCAGTTGCCGCTTCCGGATTACCCATCGACAAACTTACCTTCGTGTTGGGGGCCCTCGGTGTTGGTATTGGTATGGGACTTCAAAGTATTGTAAACAACTTTGTTTCAGGTATCATCCTAATTTTTGATGGGTCGCTACAGATCGGTGACCAGATTGAAGTGAACGGCCAGGCCGGCAAAGTGAAGGAGATCGGATTGCGTGCCAGTACCCTGAATACGGCCGATGGGGCAGAGGTCATCATTCCAAATGGAAACATCCTTTCTCAAAACATAGTCAACTGGACCTACAGCAACGATGAAAAAAGAGTCATCCTGAGGTTCTCCCTGACGGGGAATGTGCTGGACGCAAACAATATCAATTTAGTGATCAATGAAACCATTGCGGCCTTGCCGGAGGTAAATATTTCCAGAACACCTGTCATTCTCTATTCAAAGGTCTCGGGTGAAACCTGCTGGCTTCATGTGCACTTTTGGACCACTATTCAAAATGCGGATCGTGTAAAGAGTGACGCACTGGTGCATCTCAACTCGGCCTTCGCGGCAGCGCATATTGATTTCAAGTAGGGAATTTATTTTAGCATCCTAGTTAAACTGTCAAATCAAGTAGACCGCTTTTAGGGTGAAGGAAGGTGGGCCCGATTTTATTCGTAATTATCCTTCAAGAATTAGAATGTGGTAGTCAGTTGTTATTGGACTGTTGGACATTAAAGTATATTTTTGATAGATTGGATTTGTGGCGGATCAAAAAACTTAAGACGCATGTTGATAGATTTAAGCGTATTGGTCACAGAGGAACAGGCAAGTAGGTTGGCTAAAAATGGCCGATTTCCCTCATTCGGACATATGGGGACCCATTTCGACGTGATGGATAAGGTTTTTCCGCTCGAATTTGTCAGACGGCAGTCGGTCGTGTTTGATGTCAGTAACCTGTTCGAAAGGGATATTGACTCCTCCGACATAGATCTGGATCAGGTGGAAGCAGATATGTTTGTCCTGTTTTGCACAGGATATATTGAACTTCAGGGATATGGAACCCAAGCCTATTCCGAAAATCATCCGCAATTATCGAAGGAATTAATTGATGAGTTGTTGAAAAGGAATGTATCCATGATTGGGGTTGATTTTGCCGGTGTCAGGCGGGGATTGGAACATACCTTGACCGATCAGTATTGTGCGGATCATGGAGTATTTATCGTTGAAAATATTTGCAATCTGGGACTACTGCTGAAAAATGAAAAGGCCAAAAAATGTATCATTCATACCTATCCAGTCAACTTTACCGGATGGTCGGGTTTGCCTTGCAGGGTAGTTGCAGAGACCGATGAATGACTTTGTGGATAACCTCCCTTATTGAGCGAAAAAAGACTATTTTAGAATCAAATTTATAGGTCCTTCCTTGATGAAGATCCGCCCTTGAGTCTCTGCTAAAATGATTAACCGTTTGATCTGCTTGCTCGTTTTTATTGCTTTTGCAACTTCTGGCTGGGCGGGGACCCATACGTCCCGGTTAACGGAGAAACAATTGCTGCAAATTCAAAAATCTACGTTGCCGGTATGCTCCAAATTTTTGTCTTCCGCGGGATGGAGGGAGGAAGAGCTGATACATAATCCTATCTATGAGTATTTTGGAGGTTTTTTTGACTTTAAGGTTGAAAGATGGGAGGATAGAAAGGCAATGGAATGGGAAGGTACACTGTTGATTTATTATAAAGATGGAACGCCCACTTTGGTGGTTTATCAAACGGTTAAGGACTGGTTTATGAAACTTCAGCCATCCGGATCTGAAATAACCAAGGGAGAGGATTTTATCAGCAACCGCTATACGAAGCCCTCTGGCATGGTCGTTGAATTTCGGGAATATAGCAGGGATGTGACAAAAAAGAGGTACTCCATTCTCATTTACGAGGACACTTCGCTCAAAAACCTGATTTTATCGGAGCAGGGAAAGACAAACCAATACCATCTCGATCTCCGGCAGGGAAAAGATTTTATGGTACAAAAAAATTTTCAGGCGGCTCTTTCCCATTTTGAATTGGCCAGGAAGAACATTCAACCCTGGGATGAAGATGCCTTGAATGAAATCGTGAAAAGCATTCAAAACTGCAAGTCTGAAATGCTAAAGGATAGCGCAATCAAATTCATTATGGAAGGTGATTCACTCTTTCAAAAAGGCAAGTTCAGCGAATCGATGATCCGTTATGGGAATGCACTTAACTACGATCCGGCAAACAAGGAGCTTTCCGAAAAAATCAACAGGTTAAAATTGTATCTTCATGTTACTGAGATCCGGAACCAAACGCAATCTTTTGCCTTGGTAAATCCACAAGCATTCAGGGAATTTGAAGCCAGAACCTATGAGACTTTGAATAATTTGATGCTCCATGCGAAGGGTGAGGGGAATCTGAATTTCGCTACCATCCTCCAATTTGATGCAGAAGGGAAAAATTTATCGCATTTGAAATGGAATGCGACAAGTGTTAAAAATTTTTCATCCAGACTGGAGAGTCTGCCTTTTTCGCAAATACCTCCTGCCAGGATTCTGGATTTTTACATCCCTGCCAGGGAGGAGACCCACTTTGATCTTCGCTGGAAAGTGGAAAAGATTAGGGCTGAGGTGAAACTAGGAGAGCAAGAGATTGAAAACAACCAGTATTCCACCTACAAATTCAATGAAAAGATCAAGCGATTCATTGATGTACAAGAATATAAAAATGGCATTTACAAATTTGATGTGGTCGAAAAAAATTTCAATGGAGCTGTATATGAGGATCTTAATCTGGTATCATTGCGTTCCAATAGTGGCCCTTTGAATGTCATTTATTCTATGGTAATGCCAGGCTGGGGTACAATGGCAGTCAGCGACGGGAACAAGGGAAGCGGAAGGATGAAAGCTTTTCTTGTATCGGCTGCACTATCCATCGGATGTAAAATATACTCTGGTCGTATGTATCAAAGTTATCAAAAAGTGGTTCCACATCCCGAATCGTACTACAGAAAAGCCGATTTCTCCAACAAGCTCTCCTTGATTGCTTTGGGATTCTCAGCCGGCATTTATTTGAATGATATACAGTATGTTATCCGAAAGGGACTACAAAATGATCGCTGTAACAAATCCT